>ERZ795032.220-NODE-220-length-78761-cov-7.408533_pt1 | contig 78761 bp, 52 predicted proteins | sample MGYA00375124_ERZ795032 | MGnify/ENA primary metagenome ERZ795032 (study PRJEB30167, sample SAMN05720154) | activated sludge metagenome | isolation source: Anaerobic digester | place: China | collected 2015-12-16 ... | reverse complement strand
TTAACACAAGAATTCAAGACGTTTTTTCAATCAATTAACTGTTAAACTCGGGAGATTCAAGACCTTTTTGTTGAAACGGCTTCGTTGCGAGGCCGTTTTTCCTTTTATCCCGGCTTTGCTTGCCTGCACAGCCTGCACAGCCTGCAAAGCCGTCAGGCGTCGCACAGGGCAATCCTGTGCAATTGCATGGGCGTTGCCGGCCGAACGTCTGAAAATGCAGAAATTGTGTTATAATCAATTTATGAAACGCATTCTGCTGGTAATTTTTTTAATTCTCGGCCTTTGTCATGGGTTCTGGCACGCTGATGGCGAGCTGTATCTCTGCCGCCTTGGCGTGGGCGAAATCTCTATTGGCGAGGCTTCGCACGCAGGTGCGACTCTCGGCGCCCCCAGAACCAGCAGAGATGTTTCGGTTTTTCTCACGGGTAACCGGCAGCAATTTAATTTTATTGCCAGCCAGGAAATCGACCCGCTGCCTGCCCCCTCGATAGCCTGGTATGCTTCGGCTCCAGGCCAGAATCGTCGAGCTGACCAGGCGCGTCATCCCGATGAATGGGGTCTGACGGTTTTACGCCTGCCGCGCAGCGACGGCTGATTTTCCTTTCCGGTCACAGTCATAACTTTTCCCACTTTCACCGACTGCCCTTCTTCTGGGCGGTTACGACTGTAATCTTAAAGGAAAACATCTATGGATAACCATAAAAACGATATCAATCAATTCGATAATAGCGAATCTCCGGCCGATCTCTTCAAAAAGATCATTATTACTACCCTGATAACCTGTCTGGTCGGGTGGCTGGTCATGTATTTCGGCCTGATTTAAATCTCAGCGCCACACTACGGCAGGTGGGCGGCTTTTAACGCCCACCTGCCGTTTCACGGTATTATTCAAAAAGGGAAACAGCATGCTTTTCAAACTCGAACTCGGATATTTTGAAATTGCCGCCATGATCGGGGCCGGGCTTTATCTTCTCACCATAGCCGCAGACTGGCTGGTAAGCGGCGCCTCGAATCTGGCCAGGCGCCTGGGGGTTTCATCTCTGGTAATCGGTCTCACAGTTGTAGCTTTCGGTACCTCGATGCCAGAATTCGTCGTCAGCGTTGACGCCAGTTTAAACAATAACCCCGGCATCGCAGTCGGTAATGTGGTTGGCTCTAATATTTTCAATATTGCTCTTATACTCGGTATTGCTGCGCTGATTCAGCCGATTTCGTGCAGCCGGTCGGTTATCAGACGTGATGTGCCGGTCATGATCAGCGTGGCCGGCCTGATGTGGTATATGTCGCTCGACCGCATGATTTCGCGCCCAGAAGCGGCTCTCCTGTTTTCTCTGCTGATTGTTTACACAGTTTACAGCTATTACAAGGCGAGAACCGAACCCTCTACAGACGAAGCCAGCGAAGTCGACGAGCCGACCACTCTTTTTGCAGAAATCAGACTGATTTTTTTCGGTCTTGTGGCAATGATTGCCGGCTCAAAACTGCTGTTGCACGGTTCGGTGGCCATAGCCAAGGTTGCCGGCATCTCTGACGAAGTGATCGGTCTGACCCTGATTGCCGCCGGAACTTCGCTGCCCGAGCTGGCGACTTCGGTAGTGGCAGCCATGCGCGGCAAATCAGATATTGCCATTGGCAATGTCGTCGGTTCGAATATCTTTAATATTCTTGGCATTCTTGGCCTTGCAGGCATGGTGCTGCCGCTTCAGGTTTCTGAACATATGGGTAATATCGACTGCCCGGTGATGTTCATTGTCTCTCTCGGCTGTCTGCCGATCATGCGCACCGGTCTGAAAATTACCAGAATCGAGGGAATAATCCTTCTGGCTTCCTATGCAGTTTATACCTGGGTGCTTTTTCAGACCCCGGTCTGAAGCCAGCATCATTGAGCCGCGGCGATAATCTGTCTGAGTTCTGAAACAGGGTCGAGCACAGCAGTCGGGAAAATGGCTGCTGTGCCGCTACTGGTTTGGCCCATGCGTTTGAGACAGCTGAGCATGGTGCTTTGACTGAGCTTTTTTCTGAAAGACTCGGTCTGCTCAGGAATCGCCAGACCCAGCGCCGACGGGGTTTCGACGACGCGCTTTTCCATCAGCATATCGATAATTTCTTTCTGCGCCGGCAATGCTATTTTGCCCTGTTTTGCGGCGAAGAAAAATCGCAGAGAGGCGTCAGCGAGCTCTGAAGCGTCGATGCCTTCGGGCATTTCAGCCGCATGCAGACTTTGGGTCAGACTTGTGTGTAATAGCGTCAACAGCAGCGGCCCGTTGTAAAAAGCTCTCAGAACTGTAAATCCTTTTAGCGGCGAAACCGCGCCTGACTCGATCTGCCGGGCGAATTCGCCGGTCATGGTCACAAGCTGCCTGCTGGTTTCGTCAGTGATAAAAAAACGCTCAGACAGGCTTTCGCCCTGCCAGCGCAGACATTCGGCCATGCCCCATCTGAAAGTCTGCAGCCCGCGAACCGCGACAAAAACGGTTCCGACAATCACGGCCAGCAGCAGAATCAGCCCGATTTTTATAAAACCGGCGTGGTTGAGCGCTTTTTTTTCAGACATTTTTTTTGCCTCGCAGGCGAAAATAATAGCAACAGGCAGGTTCGAGTTTAACATACCTGCTCTGACATGAAAAAGTATTCACAGATATTGCCAGGGCAATCGCATTAACCCACTGGATTCGAGTTCTAAGGCCGAAATAACTCATGTGAATTTTTTCACTCTAATCGTTTGTGTCCGGAAGGAGTAAAGATGGGCATCTTGTCTGGATAAGGGACGCTGGCATTTAAGTGTGATTATTCGCAGAAATTCAGCATTGCAGAAATTTTCTGTCGGCCGAAAATTGTTTTGAGATTGTCGGGAGCTTTGTTTATACTCAAGGCATGTCTGTTTGTGCAAAGTCTGTCGACGGCACGGGATGCTCGATAACGAGAGCTGTGCTTTATGTCTGCCTGATTATCTTTCCATTCATCATTCTTTATATTGAAATGGAAAGGTTTTTCGCGCTCGAAATTGCCGATCGGCGCAGCGAAATTTTTGATAAAGCCGGCCGGCAGCTGCTCAGATTCAGCGAATATACAGATGATGCAAGGTTTTTCCATCTGCTGCTGCAGAAAAGCTTTGCGGCAGAAGCGACTAAAAAAGACACGGAAGCCTGGGTTGCCGGGCGGTCACAGATGCTTAAAAAGCTCTTTCCCGAAACCTTCACATTCATTTTCTGGGATAAAAGCGGCAATCTGATGGCGTCGGCTTCTGATGACACGCGTTTCAGCTTTCTTTCAAAAAAGTTGAACGTTTTTCTCGGAACAATAAGGCGCGAAACCATCGCCGGCGCACATACAGAAGATGGTTTTAGCGAAAAATTTGCTGGTGACATGCGTCTGCTCAGGCAGTTTCTGGGGCCATTTGCTACGCCGGAGGTTCTGGTTAAGCCATTTCTCAATGACGCCTCTGCCGGCTGTTTTCAACTGCACGCCAGAGGTGACAGAGTTCTTGGCTGGTATTCAGCCTGCGATGACTTTTCGGTTCTTGTGTATGTTTCGGACAAGATCAGAGGTCGACTGAGCGGCCCCGATTTTCTGCAAAAACAGCTGAAGGGCAGAATGCCGGGGATCGACTTCATTCTCATCGATGAACATCAGCAAGAACTTGTTCCGCCGCAGGCAGCGTCCATGAACAGCCGGGTTTTTCTGAATTTCGGCAAGTTCCGCCAGCTGGTGCCGGTAGAGCAGCTTGAGTCCGACGGCGATTACTTCAACTATCAGCAGCTCAACCAGAGATGGTGGGTTGCGGCGGTGCTTCGGCGCGATCTGTTCGAAAGCGTTTTGACAACGACCGGCCGTTTTATGGCCAGAATTTTTATATGCTTTGTATTGATCAGCTTTGTTTTATCCTGCTACTTTATGGTGCACGATAACCCGTTGCACTCAGTAAAAACAAGGCTTGTGGCCATTTTTGCCTATATCGTTTTTATTCCGGCTCTTGTTTTTACAGTCGTCAGTTTTGATTCCCTGAAGCAGAAAGAAAAGCAGGTTTTGACCGAAAAAGCGGTCGAGGCGTTTCAGTATCTGACTTCTGTCGATAATCAGTTCAGAGGCTTTTTGCACGCGAAAGCCCGCGAATTGAACCGGACTTTCGCAGGCTTTTTCCCTCATGGGTCTGAGGGTTTTGACGATGCATTTCTTGCATCGGCTGCGGCTTCTATAAAGGCCCGGTTCAGCCCGGACACCTTTGTTTTCTCTGATGCGTCCGGTGGCGACCTTCTCAAAGCTGCCTATTCAAAGACGATCAAAGATGATTTTTTGAGAAAAACCGCTGCCCGTGAACTGCTAACTTACCTCAACTGCAATGTCACAAACCAGTATAACCCTGACGATGGCATTGCTAACGGGTTTGCCCGGAGTTTTTCAGAGAATCATCAGAAATTTCTACCGTTCACTCTCGGTAATACAACCTATCTGGCATACTTGAATACCCTGAGAAAATCAGGCTCTGGAGAGTATCGTCACGTGATGCAGCTTTTTTGGCCCGAAAAACAGGTGCACTATGAATATTTGCAGACTGTTATTGCTGCTTCGGCCGGGCAGAAGCAGATGCGGATTTTTTTCGCAGTGCCGGATATGGGAAAAGCTTTTCCGGAATCTGCTGATCTGCCAGAGCTGGGAGCGTTTTTTGAGAAGATTCTTAAGCACGGCCCCTCGCAACAGAAATTGACCGGTCTCAATGGCAGAACTTATCTGGCCTTCGGTCAGGGCGGCACCAACGTTAATTCGGCCATTATGGCAGTCGTCGTTGACAGTGAGATTCTGAACCGAGAGATCGGGCGCTTCAGAAAAAATCTCTGGATCATGGCTGGTTTGAGTCTGTTAATGACGATGAGTCTTTTTCATATTCTCGGCTATTACCTGATTCTGCCGATCAATGCTCTGGCAGACGGGGTTGAGAAGGTTAAACAGAGAAATTATTCGCACCGCATCGATCTGCCATTCGACAACGAATTCGGACAACTGGGCAAATCAATCGACCGCTCTCTAGAAAACCTGCAGGAACTCGAAATTGCCAGAAATGTTCAGGAAAGCCTGATTCCGCAGCAGTCGCTTGCTTTTGGCCCCTTCTGTATTGCTGCCAGAACCCGTATCATGACCACACTTGGTGGTGATTACTTCGACTTTGTCGTAGATGCCGGAAATAATCTGACGGTTCTGATGGCGGATGTGGCCGGGCATGGTGTTCAGGCAGGTCTGCTGATGGCGATGGCCAAGAGTGTTCTTTTGCTGAATAATACCGACCGGGTCGAACCGGAAAGACTCATGGAAGGGCTGAACCGAACTTTCTGCACGCTGAGAAAGGCTGAAATCAGCACCATGATGACCGGTCAGGTCGTTCATATCAGTCGCGAGCACGCGATAAGCTTTTTCAATGCCGGGCACTGCCCACCTCTTATCATCTCTGAAGGCGGCAATACAACGAGATTGCTCGAATGTCACTCTTTGCCATACGGTTTTTCGGCAAAGCGAAAATTTTCTGGCGCGCCTGTCGCCCTGCAGCCCGGCGAAACCATGCTTCTCTATTCAGACGGAATAATTGAATGCGTTAATTCCAACCGTGAGTTGCTTGGCATGGATGGCTTCAGAAGCGCTGCCATGAAAGCATGGAACGAAAGCCCCGAGGTTTTTCTTGAAAATCTTTTCAGGATATTCGATGCCTGGGCAGTTTCGCAGCAGGATGACATCAGCTTCGTGCTGATAAGATACGGGAAAAGCCAATGACTGAAAAAAATCGGGTTGCATCATACAAATTCATCGGTTCGATGATTTTTATCGGTTTTCTGATGCCGGTAATCGCTTTCTGGCTTATAACTTCATTCTTTGCCGAACAGAAAGCTGAGGCCGAACTGCTGACCTTCAGAAATCTTGCCGATGCGACGGCTCAACAACTTGAACCCCGCTCAGACAATTCTGAATTCTGGTGCCACGAGCTGAACCGGCATTTTGCCTCGGCAGAAAACATTGATAAATTTGCCGCCGGTCTGAAACTTCTTGCAGAAAAGCACCGCGAAAACATCAGCTGGATTGTCTGGAATAGGGACAGTCAGGTTGTTGCCAGAAACATTGTCAGCCATCATTCTGATGCCAGCTGGAACAGGGTCGGAAAGATTCTGAGAGAGGCGTCGAAGGGCTGGTATCTTGATATCGATAAGGCTGATGACGGTTTTGTTCGCTCGGTTCTCGGTGAACATCTGCAGACAAAAACCTTTGGCCGTGCAACTTTCAGAAATAACCCGTCTCTCAACAGTCTGTCGTTTTTTCGCCCGGCGGGCAGCTTCTGGGCTGATTTCAATGAGAAGTCTGGGGCGATAGTTCTTTTTCCGCCGGGAATAGAAAAGAAAAATCACGGGATAAAAGAATTTCTCAGAGAGTTTGATCTCGTTGGCAGCCATATTGCTCTTGGCAAAGAGGGCTTTTTCTTTTCGAATATGCCAGAACAGACGCCTGATAAACTTTGGCAGCTTAAAAAAACTTTTATTGCAGGTGCACCGGAAGTTTATCATGGTGCCGCGGGGGTTTATACGGGCAGATTCGTCGGCAAAGACCTGTTCTTCTGTCTGTTCAAGGGCATCGATAAAAATTCTGCCGGACGCGGCACTTTGCTTTTTTCGCTGATTCTGGCCTTCTTCTGGGCCCTTGCCTTTAACCGTATTCTACATGAAAAGCCGCATGCGGGTATCAGTATCAGATACGTTGTCATCGCCATCATCACCTGTTCGAATATTTTTCCGTTGCTGATCATGGGTATTCTCGGGCAGCAGTATGTCGAACAGAAACGCCAGATACTCATTGAAGAGCGTCGCAGTGACGCCGTGAAGTTTTTGCGGCAGATCGAAGGCGAATTTGTTGCGGCGACCCATAAAATCAAAAATTTTGCCATTCAACAGATTGATCAGCTTGGAGAAACTCTTCGTCACGAGCCCATTTCGCTCGAAAATACCATCAGTTTCAGGAAGAGCATGGCCAGGGTCGAAGGCAAATTTATGGTTGTGGCGAGCACCACATATCCTTCGATCAGCGATGTCGTGTTTATGGGTAAAGATAAGGCTTTTGCTCTTGAAAATCTTGATCCATCAAGTGAACTGTCACTTGAATTTATCGAAACGGCTGATAAAAGCCAATTGGATCGGGTTAAGCTCAATCAGACAATGTGCAAGTGTGGTGCCGCCTTTATCGCCTTTTATAACGGCAGCAGCCTTGCCGAGCAGGTGCTTACCGAAGTTGAACTCATTATCGAAGCTATTTTTCAGTCGAAATTGCATGCAACCTTTCATAAATTTCTCAGGCTTCTCGAAAATGTTGAGCATATCGGCATGGGGACTGAAAAACATCCGACCTTCATGCATTTTCTCTCGTTCAACTCAGAGAATCTGGCTGATTACCTGTTTATGTTTCATTTCAACCAGCGCGTTCATGCCGAAAATTATATGACCGGCATGCGTTCTCTTTTTCGAAGAAATATCCATGGCATCAGGGTTGTTTATTCTCAAGGACAGAACCTCAAAAACCTCGAAATTGCTCCATTTACCGAAAGGCTTAAATTAAGAGAATTATTTGCCAGATTAACTTCTTTTCCGCAGCCGCAGGCTGAATTGGTAGACCTTGCCGGCCAGACCTGGGTGTCTGTCGGTTTTGTCAGCAAAATTATTGGCGATAACAGCTTGATTGCGCTGTCTCCCACCGGAGAAATTGAAAGACTTCTCAGTATTGAAAAACGTCAGCTTTTCGGCATCATGCTGATAAACATTCTTCTCGTGGCCGGAATCACCCTGATTTTTGTGCAGACGCTCATTAAGCCGGTAAACTTGCTTCAGACCGGTACCGAAGCGATCAGAAGCCGCAACTTCGCCTTCAGAATTCCCTGGTCTGGCAAAGATGAATTCGGCAGAATGGCCCGTGTATTCAACAGCGCTCTCGCCGATCTTCAGGAAATGAGCCTGGCTCGAGATGTTCAGCAGCAGCTTTTCCCGAAGCAGCAGGTCGAAACCGGCCATTATGATCTTTTTTGCAAGACTCTCACCATGGCCGATCTTGGTGGCGATTATCTCGATACTTTTCAGCTCGACGATGAAAAATTCGTGATGGTACTTGGCGATGTTGCCGGGCACGGGGTCGGCGCCGCCATGATTATGGCAATGGCCAAGTCTGCGATGCTTAATTCCACCGAACTTCTCGACCGGCCGGCTGAGCTTCTAAACCGTCTGCATGATCTGATTTATCGCACCAAAAGCAAAAAACAGAAAAAAATCATGACGTTTCAATATGTCATGGTCGACACCCGAGAACATAAGGTCGTTTTCTCGAACGCCGGTGGCTGTAACCCTTATATCGTCAGATTGCAAAGCGGAGCCGTTGAAGAGCTTACCGTTCCCGGTGCCGCTCTGGGCTCATTTAAAAATGCGAAGTTCAATCAGTGTGAGATAAATCTTGAGCCAGGTGACTCGATCGTTCTTTATACCGACGGTCTGGTTGAATCACGAAATGGTCAGGGTGAAGAACTCGGCTATGAAAAATTTAAGAACCTGCTGCGCGAAAACCACAGCAGCGGCAGCCAGCAGTTCTATGAGCGGATAATGGCCGCCAACCGCCTGTGGCGCCAGAATCAGCCACCACAGGATGACTACAGCCTCATGATTCTCAGCCGCCGCCCCGGTTGATGCTTTAAAACAACTGCCGGCGATTATTTTCATTATTCCGTTGTCAAAACCCGGGCGAAAGCATTAGGCTGATTCTGGTTACATCCATATCTAAAGGCCATGACAATTATGAAAAGAAACGCTTTTCTTTATTTGACTACCTTCATGTGCGGGGCGTCGATAATGGGCGTCGAGATCGCTTCTAGCCGCTTTATGGCACCGTATTTTGGTTCGTCGATGATCACCTGGACAATCATCATCGGCGTTATTCTTGTTGCCATCAGTCTTGGCAATTTCATTGGCGGCCGTATGGCCGATCATCAGAACCCTGAGAGTCGCCTATATCAGCTGATTCTCTGGGCCGCGATCTGGGTAGCCATGATTCCGGTTGTCGGCAAGCATATTATCGTGGCCATTTCGGGGTCTGCTATCGTTCTTTTTCCGGAAAATCCTATCCTGGTCGGCAGCTTTCTCGCATGTGCCGTTCTTTTTGCGGTGCCGTGCCTGATTCTTGGCGCCGCTTCGCCTTGTGTAATCAAGGTGGCAACCCGCAATCTCGATAACAATGGCCAGATTGCCGGCGAAATCTATGCTCTCTCGACGTTGGGCAGCATTTTTGGCACATTTCTGCCGACCTTTTTGACGATTCCGACCCTTGGCACCAATCGTACATTCTTTCTGTTCGCCGGCATTCTGGCCCTGCTGGCCGTATTGAACGCACTGCGCAGCCGGCTTGGTGGCGCGAAACCCGGGGTTGCCCTTCTTCTGATTGTAGTTCTGGCGGTTACTCCTTCTTCTCCGTCTTTCGCCTTCTGGGAAAAGCCTCTGTGCGAAGCCGAGTCGATCTATAACTACCTGCTGATCAATCAGAAAGACAACGTAACCACCCTGTCAACGCATGTTTTTCTCGGAGTGCAGTCGATGTATGCCCCTGACATGGGCCTTACCGATCTTTGCTATGATCTGGCACTGCTGTCACATTACTTTCTCAAACCGGCCGAAAAGCCAGAGAATGTGCCGGTTCTGGTGCTTGGCTTCGCTACCGGCACTTTTGCCAAGCTCTGCCGCAAATACTTTCCTGCCAGCGAGATCGATGGCGTCGAGATTGATCCCGGCATCGTCGAGGCCGGTCGCAAACACTTTGCGCTGACCGACTATGACGCCAGAGTTTTCGTCGATGACGGCCGGGCTTTTCTGACGAAGACCGACAAAAAATACCGCATTATCTTTCTCGATGCCTTTCAGGACGTAACCTACCCGTTTCACATGGCTACCCGCGAATTTTTTCAGCAGTTGACGCGCAACCTCACCGATGACGGGGTTCTCGTCATCAACGTCAATATGCGTTCGCAGATTAAACCCGATCTCGTGAGTTATCTGACCGGCACTCTGCAGGGAGTTTTTCCGAAAGTGATGCTCTGCACGCACCCCGATTACTACAACCGCGTGTTTTTCGTTTCACGCGACGGGCAGATTTTTGACAATTTCAAAGCCAATTTCGATGCCCTGCCGATCGATCATCCGCTGTTCAAACTCACCCAGCGGGCTTTTCCCGGTCTCAAGGACGCCGAAAAGTCAGACCTGGTTCTCACCGACGACCTCGCACCGGTTGAACTGATCGGCTTCAAGGTTCTTAATGAACAGCTGCGCACCGCTTTCCGCGAAGTTCTCGTCAGAACCATCCTGCAGCTCAAAGACGCCATTTAGTAAACCGGTTGGATTAATTGCGAAGGCTGGCGAAGTTGGCGATGCTTTTGAGGTCTCTGGTGAGAGGCCATTCATCGGATAATTGAGCGAGAATCTCGTTTTGGATTTCGGGGCTAAGACCCGCAAAATTGCGCGTCAGCTCTGAAGCTGTCGCTGCAAGGCGCTCCTGCCAGCGCAGAAAATCAGCTTCGTCTGCGGCTGTATTGAGTTTTTCGAGCCCGGCGCCGTAGGCTGCGGCCATGTTTTGCAGGTATTTTCCCTGCGGCTGATTATGTTCGCCGTTGCGGGTGATAATAATATCGATTTTATTTGATTTGTTGGATTTCATGGTGGTGCGATCGACCATGATTTCGAACCTCCAATGGCTTTCGCAGTCGAAAATAAACACACGTGGCGGCCAGGCATAATCATGGGTCTGGTTGATGTGAACATGAAAGTCATTGGCAGAGAGATTTTCAAAACCCTCTTTGAAAAAACCGCCAGCAACACAGATCTCGTCATACCAGCAGGTGTAGCTTGGTTCAAATTCAACGAAAACAATCCCATCTTCTATCTGCTTCATAGTATGATCGCGCAGAAAGGTAAAGATGGTTGGATCGGGCAGGTAAATAACGCTTTCGTAGTAATAGACGCCTTCTTTCAGCTCAATAGAACGGTAATTTGAGTTGTATCCCGGTGCCGACACCTCAATCGAGGCTTCATTTTTATGGATCGAGATGCTGGCGGTGGCATTTTGAATCTCGGCTATCGGACTCATGCCGATAACCTGCAGTCTGAATCTGTATTCGCCACTGATGATCTGCAGAAATCTGCCTTCATAATCCTGGTCTGCGGCCGAACAGGCCAGACCGATAAAAAGAAACGCAGCGAGAAAGCCGAAAAATTTAACTCTGAACATTTTTTCCCTCCAGTTTTTTGCCCGTGGGCATGTGTCACAGGTAAATCAACTGAAAAACAAAAAAGGGAAAAAATATTTTAAAATTTTTGCCTGGCAGCCCTGAAGCTCTTCGCAGCCTCAGGTTGTGTCTGATACATTGTTGAGATGGGCCGCTGATAAGGCCGACAGAAGCTACTTGACAGCTTCAATCATTAGATAGAGCCCATGAGTTGGCAAAAACATGCGGATCAGGTTCCTTGGCCACAGTTTTCTGGCAAGCCTGAGCAGCTTGCCCCCATGCCTCTGACCGGTGGCACCTTCAAGCAGGTCTCCGCAACTAAGCCTGACCTCAGTCCTGACTTTTGAGAAGCGGTTGAAAACTTTGCAGGCCTGCTCGATCGTATAAGCTTTGGTTCCGGGGCTTTCAAGATACTGTGAATATATTTCAGACAGGGGTGTCTGCGGGCGACCTCGAAACAGCGCATATCTCAACCACAACATATAGCCGGTTAATGAAAAATAATGATAAATCATTATTTTCGCCCGGCCACCAGGCCGCAGAACTCGAAAAACCTCGTCTATGGCCTTTTCCGTGTCCGGAGAATGATGCAGAACACCCCAGGAATACACAATATCAAAGCTCTCATCAGCAAAGCTGAGGTTCTCTGCATCGCCGGCCTGCAGGTTGGAGCTTAAGCCCATGACCGAAAGCCGCCGCGCAGTATGCTCTACAGCACGGTCAGACAAATCTATGCCGCTCAGAGATCGAGGCCGGCTTTTTCCCCACTCGACATGATCTGCGCCCATTCCAACACCGATCTCAAGAATATCCTTATCTCGACCGGAGTCAAAATCGGCAAAATCCTTTATGTAAGGCTCAAGTTGATAGCGCCATCTTGCATGTGAATCGTAGAATTCTCTGTCATCCTTGCCGGATGCATATACTTCACCACAGCTTCTGGCATTCCAGAAATCCTGAACCCGAAATTTCAAATTATCTGACATTGCTTATTTTATGTTTCCAGATTGTAGAAAAAATCACTGATAATCGCGAAAAACACCATAAGTGGCAAAAGAGCCCAGATTTGCCAGCACTTTAATAGAATCAAGCTAACCAGCAATCTGAGAAAAGTCAACAGTAATGGCCGAACAGATCCATTAAGCCCCTGTTACAGCTTGTTCTGCAAAGACCGTATTTCAGATATTTCCTTTTCTTCAAGCCAGAAAGAAAAGGCTACTGGTAGGAAATCATAGATTTTGAAAGTTTCTGACTGGTATTTTCCGCTGTGAATCGCCACTCCAAGCTGGATTAATCGCGAAATTCTACTGTCCTGATTTTTGATCAATCTTATAATTTCAATACCTTCGATAAAAAAGTCGCCATGGAATTTTAGTTCTGCGAGCTTCCAGAGGAGCTCGTCCCGGGTCTGATCCGATTTTATCGCTTCCTGAACCTGCAGGGCGCTATGAAATTTTTCGAGCCTGGCAAGATGAACAGAACATTCAGCCAGGATTTGATCTGAATTTTCAAGTTTCTGCAATTGTGGCAGATTCTCAACTATTTCATTGAGCAAAGCGAACTTGGCGCGAAGATTCCTGTTTTCCGGGTTAATGTCTATTATCCTGAATATCGCCTGAAATTTCTGGAAAGGGTCGTCGATAGCTGCAATCTTTTTCTGGGCAAGCGAAAAGTTGTCGAGAAAAGCATGCCTGACGGCAATGTCGCTTATGGCACGGTTTCTGGCATTTTTATCAGAAATTACCGGCACAATCTCTTCGGCAATAGCCAGTTGATTAAGCTCCAGTGCGTTTTTCACCAGATAGGTATAGAATTCAGGACGACGATCATCCTGAGGAATAGTTGCAACCAGCTTAACAGACTGTTCTATCAGCTGAGCAACTCTCGAATCCTGCTTGTGAAATGCCAGAATGCCACAGGCGCGAACAATCGAATGAATCCGCGCTTCCGGCTCGATGATTCTTGCCGAGAGATTTAAGGCCTCGTTAACCAGTTCAACAGCAGAAGACTGATGGATTTTTTCACGGTATTCAGAAGCCACGGCAAGTAAGGCCTGCGATTTTAGAGAAATGCTGCCAATGCTTTCTACGGCCTCTCTCGCCTGAGAGAAATAACCATCTGCCGCATACTTCATGGCCAGGCTTACCATAAGTTCCGCCTTGCTATCCGGCCGATCGATTTTTCTGGCGAATTCCTGAAAAAACTTGCCAGAGCTGATAAGCCTTTCAACAATCTGATGAATGGCAGAATAGCGGTGTTCTTCGCATGCTATTGATTCGGCAACCTCAAGAGCCCAGAAATATTCTTCGCTTTCAGCGAGCCTGTATGCTATCCAGGAGGCAAGAGCCGCGCTCTGTTCTTCATCAGTGGCACGCTCGGCCAGCTCGATAGCATTAAAAAACAGCTGTCGGGCACGCTCCAGCATTTTTTTCTGATAATAGGTGCTGCCCAGGTCCGTCAGGAGCCGTATCTGGTCTGAAAGATCGGTAAAAAAAAACGACAATGTCAGAGCCCTTTCAAACTCACCTATTTCGGCATATTTTAATGCCACCGTATGCAACAACCTGCTTCTGGAAGAAGGTTCAGCAATATCTTCAGCCGCTTCTGACGCCTCTGACAAAACCCTCAGACAATGGCTTTTCTGGCCATTAAAATGAAACAGCAGGGCTATGTCACTGAGCTTTTCAGCTCTCTGCTCCGGCTGGGAAAGATTACGGGCGCAGTCATGAAGAATTTCAAGCGTTTCTTCATGCGAAGCCTTGAGACGCAGAGATTCAATTTTTTTCTGAATGCCCGAGTATGTCGTTTTCCCTAATCTGAAACGACGCTGAGCTATTTTCAGCGCGAGAGAACTTGACGGGAATTTATCCGGGATAGAGTCGATCAGGCTGACAGTCTGTTTGTATAAATTCAAAGCTTTTATAAAACTGGTCTTTTCTTCGGTCTTGGCCTTCTGAAAAAGCGAAAATGCCTGAATAAAGATAAAATTCTCGTTTATCCGCCCTCTCCCTGATTTTCCTTTTGCTGTCATATCTTTTCCCTGATTAAATTATAACATTCTGCAGCGAAAAGTATAAGCAAATGGTTTGCAGCGGTGGCCCAATAATCTGTCAGAGAAAAAAAAGTCCGCACGGGCGACAGCGCCACTTCCCATTTACAATTAAACAAATGACCTATAATCCGCAGCAACCGGAATCCCTCCAACTAGCCCACATAGCTTCCTCCAAGCTAGCTTAAACAGATATGTTGACTATTAAACAAAAATGTTTCATAATTGTATTATGACATCCAAAGAATTCAAAAAATGGCTGACCGGCCAGGGTTGCACATTTAAACCCGGTAAGGGTGGTCATTTACGGGTGTTCCTCGGTGATCGGTTTTCGGTTTTGCCAATGCATGGTAGTAATCAGGAGCTAGGCAAAGGCTTGGTTGAGTCGATAAAAAAGCAGCTCGGGCTGAAGTAGTGAGGTGCGCTTATGTTTAAGTATCCGGTTGAACTGATAGACGACAACGGCACTGTTTTGGTAAAGTTTCCAGATATCCCAGAGGCAATAACTTTTGGCCAGGATCGTGAAGAAGCACTTCTTCGTGCCTCTGATGCCCTCGAAAGTGCGCTGATGACTTATGTTGAAAAGCGCTGGCCATTGCCAAAACAGTCGCGGTTGAACGGTAGACCAGGTGTTTCACCATCGCCGCTGTCTTGCTTAAAGTTGGCCTTACACCAGGGGATGATAGAAAAAAACTTGAAGAAGTCTGACTTGGCACGTTTGCTTGCCTGCCATATGCCACAAATCGATCGACTTCTCGATCTCAACCACGAATCCAGGCTTGAGCAGCTTGAACGAGCACTCGCAGCCATCGGACGATATATGGTTATAGAGGTGCATGATCTCGCTGCGTGAAAATGCACATCCACCCATATCTTAGCTTCTTCTTTTTGTGTGTTTGTGCTAAAACTTAATCAGTTGATCTGACCCGTTGAAATGTAACAGGCAAATAAGCCAATTTTCTGAGATAAAAAAAGTCCGCACGGGTGGCAGTGCCACCGGTGCGGGCAAAATAGAGAGATTCAAGAATCGGGAACCGGGCGGCGGCACCCACAAAACGGGGCCGCCGCCCCGATAAACATGGTTACGAGGTCTTCTTCTTCAGCCCAGCGTTGAGAGCTTCGCGGGCCTTGTCGAAGGTGCATTTGCTGATCAGCTGGTCGCCGATCATCACGTTTGGAGCCTGGCCGCACTTTTCGAAGCAGAAGGTTGCCTGAATGTCGACCGCATCCTGCAGACCGCGGCTTTCGATATCTTTGGTCAGAGCCTTGAGAATGCTCTGTGAGCCTTTGAGATAACAGTTGGTGCCGACGCAGACCTTGATCGACAGCTTGTCGGTACCTTCGCCGGTCATCAGCGGCATGCCCTTGTCGGAAATGCGTCTGCGTGACTGGTATTTGGTGTGCAGCATGTGATGAGCCTTGTGGCTGCCCGGGTTGTCGAGAACCTTTTCGTAGGTTTCGATGATGTAGGGGTTTTCCTGGGCTTTGTGCAGCTGCAGCATCTTGTCGGCTTCATACAGGCCCTTGGCGCGGCGCTTGATAGTGCCGGGCGTGAAGTTGACCGGCTGACCGGCGCCGCCGACGCAGCCACCCGGGCAGGCCATGACTTCGATGATGTCATAGTTGCATTTGCCGGCTTTTACTTCTTCAGCCAGCTTTCTCGCATTCTTCAGGCCGTGGGCGATCGCCATGCGCACCTGCTTGCCGGCCACTTCAAGAGTGGCTTCGCGAATGCCGGCTTCGCCGCGCACCTGATGGAAATCCACATTGTTGAGCTTTTCGCCGGTGACTTTTTCGACGGCAAAGCGCAGAACCGCTTCAGTTACGCCACCGGTGGTGCCGAAGATAACGCCGGCGCCGGTCTTGAAACCCATCGGCAGGTCGAGAGATTCGGGATCGAGTTCCATGAAGTTCAGGCCGCTGGCTTCGATCATGCGGCTGAGTTCCTGGGTGGTGATTACCGCATCGACGTCAGCGAGATTTTCATGCGTGAATTCGGGGCGCTTCGCTTCGAACTTCTTGGCAGTGCAGGGCATTATCGAAACGATGAAGAGATTTTCGGGTTTGACGTTGAGCATTTTCGGCAGAGTCGCGCGGGCGAGCGAGCCGAACATCTGCTGCGGTGATTTGCATGAAGACAGGCGCGGCAGAATTTCGGGGTAATACTGTTCGGCGAATTTAACCCAGGCCGGGCAGCAGGAAGTGAACTGCGGCAGCTTTTCGCCCTTCGTGAAGCGTTCGAGGAATTCGGTACCTTCTTCCATGACCGTCAGGTCAGCTGAGAAAGAGGTGTCGAAAACCTTGTCGAAACCCATTTTCTTGAGGGCGGCGGTGATCTTGCCGGTAACGATATCGCCGGAAGTCATGCCGAACTGTTCACCGAGCGCAACGCGAACCGCCGGGGCGATCTGCGCGACGACAACCTTTTCGGGGTTGTCGAGAGCGGCAAATACCTTGTCGACGTCCTGTTTGACCGTAATCGCACCAACCGGGCAGACGGCGGCGCACTGACCGCAGTTGACGCATTCGACCTTCGCCAGGTCTTTATTGAAAGCCGGAGTCACGACCGTATGTTTGCCGCGGTGGGCGAAGTCGATGGCGCCGATGCTCTGAATTTCGCGGCAGTATCTGACGCAGTCGCCGCAGAGAACGCACTTGTTGGGGTCGCGCACCAGCGAATCGGAAGAGAGATCGACCGGGTGATCGAGTTTGGCTTTTTTGAAGCGCACTTCAGTGATGCCGAGCTTGCGGGCCAGTTCTTCGAGTTTGCACTTGCTGCTCTGTGGGCAGGTCGGGCATTCAACGCGGTGATTGGCAAGCAGCAGCTCAACCGAAATCTTGCGGATCTCACGGATTTCTTCGGTGGCGGTCTTAACTTTCATGCCCGGTTCAGGCTTGATCGAGCAGGAAGTATTGAGGCCGCGGCCTTCGATATCGACGAGACACAGGCGGCAGGCGCCGTAAATGCTGAGTTCTGAATGGTAGCAGAAAGTCGGAATCTCGATGCCGGACTTTCTGATGAGTTCGAGAAGATTGCGTTCGCCTTCGATAGCGACGTTCTGACCATTGATCTGAACAAAACCCTTATCGTTGTTAGACATAGCTCACACCCCTGTAATAGCGTTGAATTTGCAGGCGGCCGCGCAGGCACCGCATTTGATGCAGAGTTCGGCATCGATAACGTGAGGTTTCTTGACTTCGCCTTTGATGGCGCCGACCGGGCACTTTCTGGCGCAGAGAGTGCAGCCTTTGCACAGCTCAGCGTGGATTTCCGGGTTGGCAAGAGCTTTGCACTGACCGGCCGGGCATTTCTTCTGGAAAACATGCGCTTCATACTCATGTCTGAAATAGCGCAGCGTCGAAAGAACCGGGCTCGGGGCAGTTTTGCCCAGACCGCAGAGGGAAGCTTTGGCGACGGCTCTGGCAAGCTTTTCGAGGTTTACCAGCGTGCTTTCGTCAGCATCACCGCGCATGATGTCGTCGAGCATGCTCAGCATCTGGCGGGTACCTTCGCGGCAGAGAACGCATTTTCCGCATGATTCGTTCTGGGTGAACTGCATGAAGAAACGGGCTACTGAAACCATGCAGGTGGTTTTGTTCATGACGACCAGGCCGCCGGAGCCAACCATGGCGCCCTTGTCTTTAAGAGAGTCGAAATCGACCGGCAGATCGAGGTGCTCGGCAGTCAGACAGCCGCCTGACGGGCCACCGATCTGCACAGCCTTGAAGCCGTCGGGCATCGGTTTGCCGCGGTCATCGGTAATGCCGCCGCCGATGTTGAAGATGATCTCGCGCAGGCTGGTTCCGAACGGAACTTCAATCAGACCGGTGTTGGCAACATGACCGGTAAGCGCGAAGGTCTTGGTGCCCGGTGATTTTTCGGTGCCCTGTTCTCTGAACCATTTGGCGCCGTTTCTTATGATCAGCGGCACACAGGCGAGGGTTTCGACGTTGTTGATGACAGTCGGCTTGCCGAACAGACCACTTTCAGCCGGGAACGGCGGTTTCGGGGTCGGCATGCCACGCTTGCCTTCTACTGAAGCGATCAGGGCGGTTTCTTCACCGCAGACAAAGGCGCCGGCGCCTTCCATGACATTCATGTCGAATTCAAATTCAGTGCCAAAGATGTTTTTGCCGAGAACGCCGAGTTTGCGGGCGTCTTCGATGGCTTTGCGCATGCGTTTAACTGCAAGCGGGTATTCGGCGCGGCAGTAGATGACGCCTTCATTGGCTTCGATGGCGCGGGCGGCGATCATCATGCCTTCGATGATCGAATGCGGGTTGCCTTCCATGACGCTTCTGTCCATGAATGCGCCCGGATCGCCTTCGTCGGCGTTACAGATAACGTATTTTTTCGGATTCTTGTGAACCAGAGTCAGTTGCCATTTTTTGCCGGTCGGGAAACCGCCGCCGCCACGACCGCGCAGGCCGGAATGCAGAATTTCTTCGCAGACGGTTTCGGGTTTCATATTGGTGATGGCGTTTTTGGCACCTTCATAGCCGCCGTGCGAAATGTATTCGTTGATATCTTCAGGGCAGATGTGACCACATTCTTTGAGAACGGTGCGTTTCTGGCGTTTGTAGAAGGTGATGTCGTCGCTGCCTTTAGAATGTTTGCCGCTACCCGGTTCAACGAACAGCAGGCGGTCGACGAGTTCGCCCTTTTTGAGGGTTTTTTCGACGATTTCGTCGACGTCAGCAGCTTTAACGCGGGTATAGAGAATGTTTTCCGGCATGATGGTGACCAGCGGGCCCATCTGACAGAAACCGTGACAGCCGCTTTTCGAGACGCGAATGTCGCCTTTGCCTTCTTCGTGAGCTTCAACTCTGACTTTGAGGCCAGCTTCGGTGATTTTTTTCACAAGGGCGTCGATGAGAGGCAGGGCGCCGTTGGCGACACAGGCAGTACCGGCGCAGACGATGACACGTCTTTCCTCGGCATTGGCTTTGTATTCAGAAGCGATTTTCTTGAGATCGATGTTGTGGCCGCTCATTTGGCTTCCTCCCGGGCGATGATATTGTCGAGCAGGGCGATGGTTGATTCAGGAGTCATCAGGCCATGAACTTCTTCATTGATGACGAGAACCGGCGCAAGACCGCAGGCGCCGAGGCACGAAACGGTTTCGACGGTGAACAGCATGTCGGGGGTGGTCATCTTGTCTTCACTCAGTTTGAGCCTCTTCATCAGAGCTTCGAGTATCGGAATAGACTTTTTAACGTGGCAGGCGGTGCCGTCGCAAACCTTGATCAGATACTTTCCCTTGGGGGTAAGTGCGAAGTGTGAATAGAAAGTGGCAACACCATAGACCTGAGCAGAGGGAATGCCGAGCGAAGTGGCAACGTAATACATTACGTCTTCGGGAAGGTAGCGATACTCTTCCTGGACTGCCTGCAGAATCGGAACGAGCTTCGAACTGTCGTTGTTGTAGCGTTCGATGATTTCGCAGACTTTTTCGAACTTTCTCATCATGGTGTCTGTCTGGCCGGTCATTTGACGACCTCCTGTCTGAATTTTCCTGACTGCATCAGCAGTTGCAGTTTTTTTGAGAGAACCGCAAGGCCGGCGGCGAGGTTTTCATTCTGAATGATTACCCCTTCCGGTACCTTGATTGCTGCCGGGGCGAAGTTCCAGATGCCGCGGATGCCGCCTTCGATCATCTGATCGGCGACTTCCTGAGCGGCATTTTCTGAGGTGGTAATTACGCCGATTTTGATTTTCATGCGTGAACAGAGATTGGGAAGCTTCTCGATGGGCAGAACCTTAACGTCGCAGAATGACTTGTCGACGATGGCCGGGTCTTTGTCGAAAGCGGCGACGATTTTAAAACCATAGCGTTTGAAACCTTCATATTTGAGCAGCGCTTTGCCGATGTTGCCGACGCCGACGAGAAAAGCTTCGTCGATGCGGTTCCAGCCGAAGAAATCTTCGAGACTGTTCAACAGGGTTTCAATTTGATAACCGACCTTGGGCATACCTCTGATACCGGTGTAAGCCAGGTCTTTGCGAATCTGTGGCGGGTCGAGGTTGAGATCATTACCGATATGAGTGCAGGAAATGGCTTCGCGGCCTGTTGCCAGCACGGTTTTGAGGTAGTGATAATAAAGCGGCAGCCTTCTCAGGGTAGGCTCAGGAACATGTACAATCTGTTTGTTCATTTTTTTACATCTCCGCTTTGCGGTCTTGAATCTCGCCCCCGGGTTTTCGTCTGCTTCTGTCGATGCCTGGTCACCTTCCGGTTTCTCAGAACTCACATCAGCAGCGGTTTTTTGCCCGGTCAATCAGTCTGTTTTGTTATCGATATTTTTTTATCGATAAAAATTTCCTGATTGCATCTTTAATATAAAAGATATCGGCAAATCCGTCAACAAGTTTTGTGAAATTTTTCTTTTTCTTCGCAGATTGTTATTAGAAGCGGGAATGTGTTCAAAAATTTGTTCAACTGTTTTACGGATCTTCTCTAACGTTGAGTTCCTAAGGCTTCCATGGATAAAATAAAAGCGAAGAAAAGAAAAGCAACTGTAGACGGCTCTCGCAAATAGCCACTGATTAAGGAAGTAACTAACATCTTGAGGTGCCAGAATGGTATCTCAAGAGTCGTAATGAGAGTTCTGAAAAAAGGCTATTTCGCGCTTTCCGGAAACAGTGAATCGAGCACGACCAGAGAGCTGGCCAGCTGCAGGTAGATAATGTCGGCCGGTTCGATGTCTTTGCTGGCGCGCAGTTCCGGTCTGAAAAACTGGCATTTGCCTGGCAGCTCGACAAGCAGGGGCTCCTGTTCGGGTTTGAGCACCTGAAAGCCCGGGCCCATGACCGGGTCACAACCGGCCTTCTGCAGCTCAAAGCCGCTTTTTGCGAACATCGTGCCGATCAGGTTGAAATGATATTGCGGCAACGACTTTTTCAGCAGGAAACTGGCGCTTTCTGTGGGTTTCGCGACGGCAGGTTCCGGCAGTATGCAGACAAGGTGCGGCTTGATTCTTTTCAGTGTCTGACGAAAGGCAGTCATGCCGACGTTATCGGCCGGGTCGAGTTCGGGGGCGAAATGCCAGGTGACCGGCATGTGCCGGAAATTGCAGGTTCCACGCTGCAGCAGGTTGACGAGGCAGACCATGCCGGTGCCGGCTGTGGATTCTTTTGTTGCAGGGCCGACGATGAGAAAGTCGATTGTGCCGTCGCCAAAAGAGTATGTCTGCCCGTTGCATTTGAACCGGTTGTCGAAAGTAACGGTGCGTTCGAAATAATCTTTAACCTCGATGCGCGACAGACGTCTTTCCACGTCGACAGTCTCGTTGAGCAGATCGTAAAGTGCGGCTTCAATCATTTTTGCTTTTCCTTTCTCTATTTCATCTGTCGCAATTATACAACTGCCAGGCAAATTTTGCTGCCTGCAATAATTTCGTTCGGGCACTTGTACCAGCTGCGATTTTCGTTTATAAAGAGAGGGCTCTGAGAGAATCGAATCAATTGAAAATTCTGTGAGGTAAACACATGTCGCAATCTTCTGCCGGCCTCAATCTAATTCAGACCGAACGCGCAATTCTCGACCTGAAAAGACACTTCGAAGACATGCTGACCAGCAGCATGCGCCTGCACAGAGTTTCGGCTCCGATGTTCGTTGCTGCCGACTCCGGTCTGCAGGATAACCTCAACGGTACAGAACGCCCGGTTGCTTTCAGTGTTCCGGCAATTGGCGAAACCCGCTTCGAAATCGTGCATTCACTGGCAAAATGGAAACGCATGGCTCTGGCCAGATACGGTATTCCCCAGGGTGAAGGCCTTTATACCGACATGAACGCCCTGCGGCCCGATGAACCAAGCATTACCACCTCGATTCACTCGGTTTATGTCGACCAATGGGACTGGGAACGCGTCATGACGCCGGATCAGCGCCACCTCGGTTTTCTCAAATCAACGGTCGAGACGATTTATAACGCCATTCTTTCAACCGAACATCACATCTGCAGCCGCTACGGCCTGAAAAAGTTTCTGCCCGAAAAGATTCATTTTCTGCACAGCGAAGAACTGCTCGAAAAATATCCGAATATGACGGCAAAAGAACGTGAACACGCCATTTGCCGCGAGCTTGGCGCCGTGTTTCTCATCGGTATCGGCGGTCCGCTGCAGGACGGCAAAATTCACGACGGGCGCGCGCCCGACTACGATGACTGGACAACCGAAACCGCGCCTGGCCGCTGTGGCCTGAATGGTGATATACTCGTTTTCAACCCGGTTCTGAACACCTCTTTTGAGCTGTCATCGATGGGCATCAGGGTCAGCCCCGAAGTGCTCAGAAATCAGTTGAAAATAAGAGGTTGTGAAGAACGGGCCAAACTGCCGTGGCATCAGATGCTGCTGAATAACAAAATGCCGCAGACGATCGGCGGTGGTATCGGTCAGTCACGCCTGAGTATGCTGCTGCTGCAGAAGCGCCATATCGGCGAAGTTCAGGTCAGTGTCTGGACCGACGAAGTTCTGGCAAAATGCGAAAGTGAAGGCCTGCAGATTCTCTGACCGCGATATGTCGAACGGGTTACCGATTGATGCTGGTTCTGTGCCACATATGAATCTGTAGTTCGTTCGTCATTTCGGGAATCTTATTGTAAAAATCCTGAATCTCCGCTTTTACCCATCAGGGATACAAATGCGGGGATGACAGGTGAAAAAAGAGTTGTGTGGCTGTGTTGTCGGTCATGAAAAAGAAGTAGGGTGGTGAAATAAAAATGAAAAGGGCGGCAATTCATAGAAAATCAGGGTTCAGAGACCCCGCCTTTCTGTTCGCCGCGCTGATCATCTATTTCGGCGTGATGCCAACCCGGGCATATGCTTATCTCGACCCCGGCACCGGCAGCTTTATCTTTCAGATTCTCGTTGGCGCGGTTGTGGGCGGCATTTTTTATTTTAAAAACTTCATCGCCTCGCTGAAAGAAAAGATCGCCAGCCTGTTCGGCAGAAAGCCAGCCGACGACTCCACCAGCCAGTCGGCGCAAAATGCCGATTCTGCCGGCCGCTCTTCGAGCACCGCCAGTGATGATAAAACCGCCGCCGATAATCAGGCAACCGGCAGTAACAAACCGGCTGACCGCCAGGAAAAACAGTCGTGACCCACGAACGTATTGCCGCCTCATTTCGCGACCCCTGTGGCTTTGTTTTCTGGCGCGACGGGCAGGTTTTCCGGCGGGTCAATCCGGCTGGACTCGAAGACTACCGTTATTTGCTGCAGTCTGGTCTTTACGAGGCACTTACCGGCTCAAGGCTTCTGATAAAACATACTGAAATTGACGCGGCGGCGACAGATGTCAAAAGTGCCGCGAATGGCGGCCCGGCGAAACTGCTCAGGCCTGAACAGCTTCAGTTCATTTCATACCCATGGGAATGGAGCTTCAGTCAACTTAAAGACACGGCCCTGGCCACTCTGGCGCTTCAAAAAGCCGCAATCAGCCATGGCATGACGCTTAAAGACAGCAGCGCTTTCAATATTCAGTTCGTCGATGCCCGGCCGGTTTTAATCGATACACTTTCATTTACCCGCTATCAGGAAGGCTCGCCCTGGGCCGCCTACCGCCAGTTCTGCCAACACTTTCTTGCGCCTCTGGCGCTGATGAGCCGGGTCGATGTCAGATTGCTGCAGCTGTTCAGAGTTCATCTCGACGGCCTGCCGCTCGATCTGACCAGCCGACTTTTGCCCGTTTCGACCTGGCTTCGCTTTGGGCTGCTGACCCATATTCATCTGCATGCCCGCAGTCAGGCCTATTATGCCGATAAATCAGCTTCGCCGGCCGCGCACTCCGGCGGTCTGTCGAAAAATGGCATGCTCGGGCTGATCGACTCGCTCGAAAGCACTGTAAACGCCTTGAACATGCCGTCGCAACGCACCGAATGGGGCGACTATTATTCTGACACCAACTATTCTGACCCGGCGCTGCTGAATAAGAGAGAGCTGGTCGATGCATTCATCGCCCGTTCAGAGGCTAGCGGCCCGGTCTGGGACCTCGGCGCCAATACCGGGTTCTTCAGCCGCCTGGCCTGCGCCCGTGGCCTGCAAACCGTCGCCTTCGATATCGACCCGGTTGCCGTCGATAAAAATTACCGACAGTGCCGGCAGAACCACGAAAAATGTCTGCTGCCGCTGTTACTCGATCTGACCAACCCCGCCCCGGCCCTCGGCTGGGAAAACCGCGAGCGCATGTCTCTCGCCGAGCGTGGCCCGGCTGACCTGATCATGGCTCTGGCGCTCGTTCATCACCTTGCCATCAGTAACAATCTGCCGCTCGATATGATTGCCGCTTTTCTGGCGCGCAATTGCCGCAGATTGATAATCGAGTTCGTTCCGAAAGCTGATTCGCAGGTGCAGCGCCTGCTTGCTTCACGGGCAGACATATTCCCTGACTATACTCAAGCTGGCTTCGAACAAGCGTTTTCACGCGAGTTCCGCATTCTGGCGGTCGAAAAAGTCAGGGAGTCGGAGCGGCTTCTCTACCTGATGGAAAAGGCTTGAGCATGAAGGTTTCGCAGTATTTTCACCCTCTGTTTTTTTCGGTATATCCGGTTCTTTATCTTTATGCCCGCCACCAGGGAACTATCAACCACGCCGATGTGGTTTTGCCGCTGCTCGTCTGCTTCATTTCGACTGCGGCTGTATTGCTTCTGTTCCGGGTATTGAGCGGCGATGGCATCAAAGCTTCGCTGTCGGTCACAGTGCTGTGTTTTGCCATGTTTACCTTCAGTTCATTCGATTCGCTGCTTTTTGACTCAGCTGCGACGCATTCGGGTAGAACTTTCTGGTTTCCGCTGCTGTGGTTCATTGCCAACACGGCAGCTGTTGTTCTGGTCATGAAAAGCCGCGCTGATAACAGCAAGGCGCACGGTTTTCTCAACTTCATGGCTCTGGCAATGCTGCTTATGTCAGGCGGTGGTATTCTTCATACGGCAATATTTTCTGAGTCTGCAGTCAGGCCGGCCGTTTCGCTGCAGAAAGGGCCAGAAATACTTTCAGAAGAAGAAAAGCAGAAACTTCCCGATGTTTTTTATCTGATTTTAGATGGTTACGCTCGACATGACACTCTGCAGCGCCTCTACAGCTTTGATAATTCAGACTTCATGAATTTTCTCTCGCAATCCGGTTTTTTCATTGCATCGCAATCTTATGCGAATTATCCGCAGACCTATCTTTCGCTGGCCAGCAGCCTGAATTCAACCCGCCTCGATTCACTTGCCGAAAAATTTTCAGACACAAATTCAGTGCAGCCTCTGGTGGAAATGATTCAGAATAATCGCCTGTTTGAAACCCTGAAAAAATGGGGTTACAGAACGGTTGCCTTTTCGAGCGGCTACTCAGGAACAGAAATCAGAACTGCTGACGTTTATATATCGCGCAGTATTCTTGGCCGTGAATTTACCGATACATTGGTCAACATGACTTTTCTTGCGGCCCTGAAACTGCCGTTTTTCGACCTGTCGGTTTCTCAGGCCGACATTCATCGCGAAAGAATTCGGCAGACGCTGCAGGAAATTCCAGAGCTTGCTTTTGCTGAGCCTGTTTGTGTCTTCGCACACATTATCTGCCCGCATCCGCCCTTTGTATTTGCGGCAGACGGAAAGCCGCTGGAACAGAGCGGAAGGTTTACGCTTTTCGATGGTAACGACTGGGGCAGCGACAAGGAAGCATATCGTAAATTCTATACTGATCAGCTTTTATATCTTAATCGGCTGGTCAAACAGACAGTTACAGATATTCTCAAACGTCCCGGGCGGCCAAAGATTCTCGTCATTCAGTCAGACCACGGCCCCGGGTCCAAGCTCGACTGGCAGAACATCGAGAAAACCGATCTGAAAGAGCGCTTTGGCATATTGCATGCAATATATTGCAGTGATGCTGATTATTCGCGCCTTTATCCCGAAATGACGCCGTTGAATACCTTTCGCATCATTTTGCGGCGCATAACCGGAGAAAAGTTCGAATCGTTGCCGGATCGCAGCTTTTTTGCGCCCTGGATCGGGCGCTATCGCTTTGTCGAGATTACCGAGAAATTGCACTGACCCAAACCTTTGGCGGGTGGGCCAATGGTGCAAAGTATGGTAGAATCGCCTCATTAAACTCAGGAGAAAATTTTTTGCAACAGTTATCAGATATCAGCAGCAGATTGAAAAGCCTTCAGGAAACCGCCATGGCAGAAGAAACGCCTCTGAAGGCAAAAATTCTGCTGGTTCTCGCGATTGTTTATTTTCTGTCGCCGATCGACCTGATTCCTGATTTTATACCGGTGATCGGCTATCTTGACGATCTGATTATCGTGCCGACGCTTATCTGGCTAGCCTTCAGAGAAATTGAAAAGAACGCCAGGGAAAAACGGGCTGAGGCTCTGCGCTCTTCAGCGGTTGGTTTGAACGAGCCTGAACAGTGTGAGGTCATGAAATGAAGTCCGGCAAGGTTATTCTTTGCGATCTTGGTGGGGTTCTCATCGACCTGCACTGGGTAGAGCACGCCAGAGGCCTTTTCGGAAAAGATATGTCTGCCGATGAACTCAAGACGAGATGGTTATCTCTGAAGTCGGTGCTGGAATTTGAAACCGGGAATGTCGATTTTCAGACTTTTTATCGGCTTTTTTGTGATGAAACCGGCGCCAAAATCACATTTGACAGATTTAAAAGTGAATTTACCGGTATTATCGGTCCGGTTAAGGCGGGCTGTTATGAAATTCTCGATCAGCTCGCCGGCTGCGGCCGCCTGGCAATGCTTTCAAACACCAATTATCTGCATGTTGAGCATCTGAGGCAGGTAAGCAGAATTTTTGCTCCCTTTGCCGATCTCTTTTTTTCTTATGAGCTTCGCATGGCCAAGCCTGAACGCCGAATTTTTGCTGTAGTTACCGATCGGCTCGGCTGTGTCGCTTCAGATATTCTGTTTTTCGACGACAGCCAGGCCAACATAGATGCGGCTGTCAGCTTCGGAATGCATGGATTCAGAGTCGAATCGCCTCAGGAAATCGCAAAAATTGTCGATGCACGCTTAAAAAGCGGCATGCTATAATCAGCAGAAATTTACAACGACCGGAGTAATAACGTGAAACTGTCATCAAACCAGAGAAAACACCTTGAAGCACTTGCCAATCCAATGGATGCAATTATCAGAATCGGCAAGCAGGGGCTTGAGGCAAAGATTGTCAGCAGTGTCATCGAAGCCTTCAATTCACACGAACTGATAAAGATCAAGCTGCTCGATACTTCTCCGGTAGACGCCGAAGAGGTGGTTGACGAGATTCTTGACGCCACCGATGCGGTTCTGGTCAGAACCATCGGCCGGGTAATCATTCTTTATCGCCCTTTTACCGATAAACCCCGCAAAATTGAGCTGCCCGCCGCCCGCTAAAATTTTATGACAGCCGGGCATTTTTCTCTTATAATGGAATCAGAGATAGAAAAAATCAGAGAAGAGAATTGGTTAGTCTTAAAGAGAGGGGGCCGCTTGCACGTGGCCCGAACTTATGCAGAGGCAGAAATCCATACTGTCGCCTTCTGTCAGGAGCGAAAATGCAAGGGCTTTTCGCTCCTTTAAGTTGCGCTTTATCTCGTGGTATCTGCCTGCAGCGTTTTTGCTTGCAGGCCTGTTGACCGTTTCACTTGTCTGGTTTTCGCAGAGAAGCTACGCCAACCGCCAGCAAAGCCACGTTCTTGAACGTTTTGCCCGCCACGGAGAATATCTCCGCATGGCGATTCTCAGCAAAAACTTTCAGGAAATGTCTTCATATCTCGAAAAGGTTTCTGAACAACTCGACCTCTCTGAAATCGTGGTTTACGACGGCAGCAGCCGGCCGATTGCATCATTTTCACAGGGGGTCACGGCCCCGGCGTTCTCTGAACTCAGAGTTCCGCTGATCGTTCAGGAAAACTCTTCAAAAGCTGAAGAGGTCTGGGTTGTGGCAATGAAAATACCTCCCGGGCCCTTTATCGGCCTGATCGACAGTTTCATGTTTTATCAGCTGCTGATTCTGGCTGCCCTGGTGATTTTTTCCGTTGCCGGAACATTTTTTGCCTTTGACAGCATCGTTATCAGACCTTTGCAGAGCCTGAAACACGCAATGCGTGAGATGATCGGGGGCAGTAATGACGGGCTTGCCGCGATAATCGAAAATGACGAAGTCGGTGAAGCCTGCAGTATTTTCAATGAACTCGCGAAAGAGCGCGCAAAAGAGGCCAGGCTGGTGCATAGTTTCAGTATGCAGGCGGGCATCGTCTGCTTTAAATACGATCCGGCGACTGATTTTTTCGAATTTTCCGGGCGTTTTCCCGAAACCCTGAATTTTGATGTTGCACTGCTCAAATCATCCCAGGAACTCTTTGCAATGACTCATCCAGATGTAAGAGGTGAATGTAAACAGGAGTGGTATGACCTCAGAGAACGTTTTCGCACCGAAGAATCAGGCCACCGCGAGATTGATTTAAAATTGTACAACCCGAAAGAGGAGTTCAGCGGGGCTACCGAAGAAAACTGGGTGAGAATGATTATCGACTGGCTGAGTATCGATGGCAGGCGCCAGATTCGCGGAATAATCAAAGATATCACTCAGATGCGGCAGCGCGAAGCTCAGCTGAAAAGTCAGGCCGAAAGTTTCCGCATGATCTATGAAAACAGCCCCGTTGGTATCTGGCGCTGTGTCTGTAACAACGATCGCTATTATTATATGAATCATGCCATGGCCCGAATTCTTGGCTACAGATCACCGGAAGAGGCCATCGAAAAGATTCAGAGCATCAGTCGTGACGTGTTTTTCAATCCGGGCGAGCGGGCCTTTTTTCTCGATGAGGTTAAAAAACGTGATCAGGTCGGCAATTTCGAACTTCGATTGCGCAAGGCAGACGGGACCATCTTCTGGGGCGCTCTCTTCGGCAGGCTCTTTACCGATCATAATGTGCAGTATTGTGAGGGCGGGCTCATCGATATAACCGAAAGAAAACAGCTTGACGAGCAGCTGCGCAGTAATGAAGAATTTCTGCGTCAGGGCCTTGAGGCATCGGGGCTGGTTCTCTGGCAACTCGATCCTGTAACCGGTCGGATGCATCTGAAGGGCTCGATAAAAGAACTTCTTGGCTCAGGCTTGACTGAGGCGACTTCGTTAAAAGTTCTGCAGCGTCTGGTCCACCCCGAAGACCTTGCCCGGTTCGGCGGTGGCATTGACCGCCTCAGACGCGGTGAAAGCATTCAGGGCAACGACCACAGCCGTTTCGAATTCAGAATATGCAAGGTAGATGAAGCGAAAAGGGTCGAAATCAGATGGCTTACCGCTTCGGCAGTGCGCTCCGAAACGCTTTCCGGTGGCCGTCAAGGTCACATTAACGGTTTTTTCTTTGATATTACCGCGCAAAAAGATGCCGAAATTCGACTGACCAGAGCTGTAGAAACCGCCAAGGCCGAAAGTCGTCAGAAATCAGAGTTTTTCGCGGGAGTCAGCCATGAAGTCAGAACGCCACTCAATGCCATAATCGGTTTCAGCGAACTTCTGCTGCCAATGATCGAAAACTCAAAAGGGCAGCATTTTATGAATTCGATTCTGTCTTCGAGCCGAAGCCTTATAAATATTCTCAACAGCATGCTCGACCTGAGTCGACTCGAAGCCGGCAAGGTCGAGCTCGTTCTCGAGCCGGTAAGAATCAACGAATTGATTGCCGACATCAGACAGAGCCACCTTTCCGATGCCGAAAGGCGTAACCTCGAATTCAAGGTTAATGTGGCCGACAATGTGCCGCCAGTGCTTATTCTTGATGAATTCAGGCTCAGACAGGTGATTTCAAACCTTCTGACCAATTCCTTTCATTACACTGCGAGCGGCAGTGTGAATCTCTCGGTGCTGGCTGCAGTCAAGCAGCCGCAGCAGTCAGTCGATCTCAGCATTTCGGTGCATGACACCGGCCAGGGTATTCATTCTGACGACCTCGCCGACCTATTCAAGCCATTCAGCCAGAAAAATTCATTTCAGAAGAGTCACGGAAGCGGCGCCGGCCTTGGTCTGGCAATCTGCCGGCATCTCGTCGAACTCATGGGCGGTAGAATCAGGGTGAAAAGCGAAATTCAATGCGGCAGCCGTTTTGAAATTCTGCTGCGCGATGTAAAAATAGCCGCCTCAGAAAACGCTGCGGCTCCTGCCAGTCTTGAACGGCAGCATTACCGGTTTGACGGCCAGAAGATTCTAGTTGCCGATGATACGGCTTCGAATCGCGAACTCATGGCCGAAGCGATGCGCAGCTCGGGCCTTCAGGTCGTGTGCGCTGCTGACGGCGAAGAGGCGGTTCAGATGGCTATAAAAGAACAGCCCGAGCTGATCCTCATGGATATCAGAATGCCAAGAAAGGATGGCGTCGCGGCGGTAAAGGAGCTGCGGGCGATTCCGGCACTTTCAGGTGTTCCGGTGGTTGCGGTTACCGCCTCTGCCAGTGCCCGCGAGCATCGCGAGTTGACCGAACTTTTCGATGGTTTCATTTATAAACCGGTAAGTCTGCTGCGTCTGTTTGCCGAGGCCGCAAAACATCTGAAACACAAGGTCAGAGAAGATCATCAGGAGTCTCGGCCGGCGATGATGTCGGCTGAATCGTTCGAGCAGCTGAGCGACCCGTGGCGGCTCGTTGAAAGCATCAGCAAAGAATACATGCCGGCACTCAAAGAATTCGAAGGAGCGGTAGCCATTGAAAATGTTTCGCTGCTTGCCGAGTCTTTAAAAGCTCTGGCATTGAGACATTCATGCAACCTTCTTACCATCGAGGCTGAACGCCTCAAAGCCTCTGCCGAAAAATTCGACCTGGCCGGTATAGACGATGCGCGCAAGCACATCAGAATGATTTTTGAACAGATTCTGCAACTTTATCAGCGGCAGCTGAGCGCATAAGAAATAACGAACTGCCGCTGTTCATCGGTTTCCGGGCTGCGCGTGAACCTGGCGGCATTGCTGGCAGAAAAAAGTCTGGCCACTTCAGTCAGGGCTTCTTCGCCTGATTTTCCCTGTGAACATAGCCAGCAGCCAACCACAGTGCCGGTGCGACCCACGCCACCACGACAGTGAAGATAGATTTTATGGCCACCCGCCAGAAGCTCGTTGAGATGCTGTACAATCTCTTGCATGCCTGCCAGGTCGGGTATTGAATAGTCTCTGATCTCGAAACGCCGGTAACCGGTGTTTTTGTCGGTAATGCTCTTTATTACAGCCTGATAATGGGTCAGCTCATCTTCTTCAGTCAGGTCGACAAACGCGTCAATACCGGTCGCCAGCAGACGGTGCAGAAAATCATCGGCGTCGTCGATTCCCGGGTTATAGGGGTAGCCGCCAGCCAGAAAACGATCCTGAACAACCCACCAGCACCGGCCGGGGAGCTGAATCTTGTGCATGCCTGCCTCCATCTTTTGTTAACTTCCGGCATGATTCTAGCATTTTTTGCCTGACATCTGTTATATTCTTGAAAACTCTCGTTAAAGGCTGTTGTGGATGCATAATTTGCGGGCTGTGCCTCTGGTGTTTTTTCTGGCGCTGCTGCTGGTTCCGGCAATGTTTAGCCGGTCAGAGCTTCTGGCGCAGGAATTTGATCTGACGCCTTATCAGCAGACAATCGCCAGCGATGCGACGACTCCAGCCGAAATTCTTTACCCGCCATTTTTCAGAAAAATTGATGCGATAAACCTGAAAAATATTTATCGCGAAATCCGCTCCAGATTTCATTTTTTTGCGGGTCTGCGCCTTGAACCATCATATTTTAACTGCTATAAAATGCAGCGTCGTATCGACAAAGCACTGGAACGAATGGTCACAGACAAGGGCGGACTGCCATTTTCGAGCCTGGATGACCTGCTTCTCTACGCTCGTAATTCACCACTTGAACCATATCTGCGACCAATGCCTCTCAAATCCGATGCCAGCTGTACCTTTAAATCCTTCGGTGACCTGCGTCATGGTGGCATAATCTATTGCGCTTACCATGGCCCTGATGTCAACGGTTCGTTTTATAAAGAACATTTTGACGAAATTTCGCGGGCCCGCCCGATTTTTACCTCTTTCGACATGGTTGAGCTGCTGATTTTTCTGCCGGCTTTGCTTATTCTGCCATTCATCTGGTGGATTTCGAAGAAGGCTCTGCAGAGAGACCTGCCAGTCAGCCCTGAATCTCAGGGTTGAAAAAGCCTTTTGATTTCTATATCATTAACGCGAAGTCAGCGAACTGGCTATCCTGATTGGCGGTTTCATTAATGCACGCCGGACACACACCGTTTTTTTTACGCTATCCGCAGTTTTTCAGGCTCTGGCTTGGGCAGGTAACCAGTCAGGCAGGCAACAAAATCTATCAGATTGCCATTATCTGGTGGATTCTCAACGAAAACCCGGTTCACGGCGGCTTTGCTCTTGGCGCTTTCATGGTCGCCGGCGCTTTGCCATCGCTGCTTTTCTGCAACCTGATCGGAAGGGTCGTAGACCGCATGCCTGCCAGAAGAATGCTGGTCAGCTGCGACCTTGCCTCTACTGCCCTTCTTGCCGGTATCGGCTGGTCTTTGTATACCGGCAGTCTTGATTTGAAAATCGCATTTCTGATGAGCTTTCTGCTCGCCACTGCCGAAGGCTTTTTTAATCCGGCGGTTACCAAGTGCCTGCCATCACTGGTTGATGAAGAGGCGATCGAACAGGCAGTGGCTTTTCAGGCTTCGACACAGTACCTTGCCAGCTTCGGTGGCTCGGTACTCGGCGCCATGCTGATTGGCTGGCTCGGAATTCCGCTGCTGATTTCTCTGACGGCAGTGAATTATTTCATTTCTGCAATGATCGAGCTGACGATAAAGTTCCCCGAAGATAGACAGCCAGAGAACGCCGCTGCACAAGAGAAAGACGCTGCTGCCGACCAGAAAACACCCGATGAAGGCGCCAAGGCTCCGGTTGCGGAGGGTCGCGAAAACATCGACTGGCAGCGGTTTCCTTTGCTTAAGTCACTTTTGACCGGGTTTGGGCTGGTTAATTTTTTTGCCACGCCTGTTCTCATCGTGATCCCGCTCTATGTTAAAAAGGTGCTGCTGGCCGAGGCGCGAACTCTTGGGTTTCTTGAAGCCGCACTCTGGATTGGCATTCTTCTCGGCACCTTTGCCGCAGCTCTTTTCAGGTCAGGGCAGCGCACCATACGTCTGGGTGCCGCCAGCATGCTGGTGTTCGGCGTCTGTATGTTTATTCCCGGGTTTTTTACAAATTCTGTGGCGTTTGGCGCAGCCCTGTTTTTTGCCGGCATGTCGCTGGGTATTAACAATGTTAAGTTCATCACCCTTTTCCAAAGGGTGGTTGCCGACGAAATCAAGGGGCGGTTCTTTGCCGCCATGCAGGCAATCATCGGCTTTTCCTTTCCGATTGCCTATCTGGTCTTCGGTTATCTTGGCGACCTGCTATCGCCAGACCGCGTCTGTCTGGTGCAGGGAGTCGGGATTCTCGCAGTTGCCGCCTGGTTTTACAGCCTCTCAGGCCGAGAAGCGGAGCTTTTTAAACATGATTCCGGCACTGAGCAGCCAAATGGCTGAGGATTGACAAATTTTGCCGCAGCGACTAAGATTAGTTAACGATAACTAATCTTAGTTCGAGGTGAGCAAATATGGCGCGAAAAACCGGCGAGGCACGCCAGGCCGAAATAATTGCGGTAACCCGCGACCTGATCTTTAACGAAGGCTTCAGCAACTTTACTGTCAGAAATGTCGCAAGCCGTATCGGCATAAGCGAAGCCGCCATCTACCGCCATTTTAAAAGCAAAGAAGACCTGCTTCTCGGCCTTCTCGACTCGCTTTTCGTTCCGTGGCGCGAAGCACTCGAAGGCCTGCTGCAGGAGAATGTTGCCGCCCGCCTCAAGCTGCGCCGGCTCGTCGAAATTCATCTGCATCATCTGGTTATCAGGCAGCTGAACCCGATTCTGTTTTTTTCTGAAGCCATTCGCCCTGAGAATTGTCATCTGTTCGAAAAACTGAGCAGCAGTCTTGGTTTTTTGCAGAATACCGTTACCGCCATTGTCAGGCAGGGAGTCGAAGCTCGTGAATTCAAACCCGAAACCGAAATTGCTTCTTCTACCGCATGCATTGTTGGTTTGATTCAGACAACTGTTATCAAATGGACTCTGCAGCGTAAAACCGACGGCCTGGTTGAACACGCCTCTTCGCTTATGGATTTCTTTGTCGAACTGATCGAACTGAAAGGATCAAGAAAATGAGCCGAAACGCCAAGACCGCAAAAATTTATTATCTGATTATTGCTGTAATTGCCATCGCAACCGTTGCGCTGGCCGGTATCGGCCTGGTAAAGATCCGAAGTAAACTGGCCATGGCCAGGCCCATGGAATCAAGGCCCCTTGCCGCCAGAGTTATCGAGGTCGCAAACGGGCAGGTCGATAAGACGATTTCGGCCCTGGCAACCGTAAAAAGCGCCGCAACCGTGCAGATCAAGGCCGAAACCGGCGGAAAAATTCTCAGCCTGCCTTTGCGTGAAGGTGATCGGGTAAAGGCCGGCCAGGTTATCGGCATTATCGACAGCCGCGAACAGGATGCTCAGCTGCAGGCAGCGAAAGCGCGCAATCAATCAGCTTCGAATCAGGCCGCCGCAACCGCCGCCGCTCTTCAGATGCTGACCAGTCAGATAGATGCGGCACAGACCAATTTTGAATTCTGGACCGGCGAATTGAAAAGAGACGAAGAGCTATATCAGGCTGGTGCCATAGCACAAACAGCTTTCGAAAATACCAGAAACCGGCATGCAGAGGCGCAGAGTCGCCTTGCCTCGCTGAAATCTCAAATTCAATCTCAGAAATCCCAGGTTGATGCGTTGCTTTCGCAGAAGACCGCGAGTGAAAAAGATGTGATGCTCTGGCAGGTGAGGCGCGATTATACCGATCTTACCTCGCCGGTTGACGGCATAATATCTGCCCGACTGCAGGAAGAGGGTAATCGTGTTCTGCCCGGAACAGCAGTTTATAATATCGAAGACACGACAAAAACCCGCCTTATCATGCAGGTGCCGCAGGAAGCTGCCGTCAGAATCGGGTCGGGGCAGCCGGTGTCACTGCGCGGGCATGCGTCGGCCAGCTTCTCCGTCAGCCGGGTTTTTCCGGTTTTGAACGAATTCAGACAGGTGACTGTCGAAGCCGAGAGCCCGATTTTGCCTCAGGGGCTGGTTTATGACATGCAGGTGCCGACCAGTATCGTTGTTGAGCGCGGCGAAGGGGCGGTGATTCCGGAAACAGCCAGATTTGTCGATTTTTCGCGATCAGACCGCTTTTTTGTCTACGTCGTTAAAGATGGCATTGCGGTGCGCACTTCGGTTGCGCCTGTTCTTGAGGGCGATAACGGAGCGACACTGGCAAATGCCGCAGAAATTCCGGTCGGAACGGTTCTTGCCGTCGGTTCCTATCTTGAAAATATAAGGCTGCCGGCGTCTTTTGCGATCGAGGTGGTCAAATGAACATCATTAATACGGTGATACAACGCCCGGCCTGGGCGATTGCCTTCTGGCTGCTGATCGGCGCAATCGGTCTTGTTTCATACAACTTCATGCCGGTCGACCTTTTTCCCGATACCATGCCGCCCCAGGTCGTCGCCATGACGGTGGTGCGCGGCGCCTCTGCCGATGACGTAAGTCGGCGCGTCACCACCCTGATCGACCGTGAACTGAAGGGCCTTAAGGGCATTGTCAGGGTCGTTTCTACCTCGCGAGATGAGGTTTCATCGGTGAATGCGCAGTTCGATTATGGCACCGACATGTCACAGGCGATGACCGACGTTATCAATGCGGTTAACCGTGTTACCCGCAGTTTTCCGGCCGGAACCCAGCCAACTCAGTTTTTTCGCATAACCGACGCTAATCGGCCGGTCGTGACTCTGGCCCTCAAACCGGCTCAGAACTCTTCGCTCGATCTGAAGGCAATTCGTATTCTGGCTGAAAACGACATTAAAGAAGATCTGTTGCGATTGCGGGGCATTGGCAGAATCGATGTATTTGGTGCCAATGAACCGGAAATTCTGGTGCGTATGGATCTTGAAAAGCTGCGGCAGTTTAAAATAGCTCCGGCTCAGGTTCTCAAAGCGATCGGGGCCCAGAATACTTCTCTACCAGGTGGCTATCTTGAAAATGGCGGGCGTGAATCACTGGTTAAAACACTTTATGAGGCGCGTACTCCTGAGCAGCTCGCCGGTTTGCCGATCAGAGTTCAGAATGGCGGAGTCATCACTCTGGCTGATGTTGCTTCGGTGACTCTCGGAATCAAGACACCGCGCAGCATTTATCATGGTAATGGTTCTGCGGCAATTGCCTTGAACATTCTCAAGCCCGAAGATGGCTTTGCAGTCGATGGCATCGAAAGTATAAAAAAATATCTGCCGGAACTCCAGAAACGCTACCCCGAGATTGATTTTGCCATCACTACCGACCAGGAACCAATAATCTCGGTCAACGTCAGGGGTATGAAAGATTCATTGTTTTCGGCGGTCTGGCTGACGATGCTGATAGTTTTCCTGCTGTTGCAGAATCTGCGGGCATCGGTTGTCGTCGGAGTTTCGATTCCGCTGTCGTTTCTCTCGGCCTTTGCTTTTCTCTATTTTACGCCATTTACGCTCAATATGGTGACGCTTTCAGGCCTGATCATCGCGGTCGGAATGGTGGTTGACGCCTCGATAGTCGTTGTCGAAAACGTTTACCGTCACCTCGAAAATGGTACGGCAGATCTCGAAAAGGTTGTTGCCGGCACCGAAGAGGTGGTGTTCTCGATCTGGGGTGGCATGCTGACCACTGTTGTCGTCATGATTCCGATCATGTTTGTCGGCGGTTACGTGCAGCAGGTGTTGCGCCCTCTGACCATGACCATTTCAGCAACACTGGTTGGTTCGTTTTTTGCAGCAGTGACCATTGTTCCGATTCTTCTCAAAAAACTGCTCGTCGATATGCATGTCAGGGCTGCAAAGCTCGAAGGCTCAGAGGAAGAGCAGAAGGCCGGTTTCTTCTTTTCTGTCATCAATCGCCTGCTCGATGCGTCGGTCAATATCTATCTGAGCCTGCTGCACCTTGGCCTCAAGATGCGGGTGCCCCTTCTCATTGCCTCATTCATCGTCCTGGCCTTGAGTGCGCGAACCGTACTGCCTCTCGTTGGCCGTGAACTCATGCCACGCATGGATACCGGCATGATCATTATCAAGGCTGATCTGCCGCCATCGATGACTGCCGGTGAAGTAGAGAAGAGTATTGAGAAAATCGAAAAAATTATTGGCGAAAATCCGCATGTGCTCAATATTTCAACGGTCGCCGGTTCTGAGCCCGGTCAGGTAAGCTTTGGTGCCGGCGGGCAGCTGCTGCAGCAGGTTGATATTCAGGTGCGTCTTACTACCAGGGATCGACGCTCGCAGACAATCTGGGAGATCTCGCGTGACTGGCGGGCAAAACTGCATCATATCCCCGAACTGGTTGCATTTTCGGTTTCTGAGTTCGGTGCCACGCCCATGGCAACCTCGCGTGCCCCGATCGACGTGATGATCAGCGGTCGTGACCCTGATATACTTTATCAGCTGGCTGAAAGCCTCGATGCCAAGCTGCGCAAAATCGACGGGCTGCAGGATCTGCGCTTTACCTGGGCCAAAAGCAAACCCGAAACGCACTTTTCGCCCGATTTGAGTATTGCCGGGCGTTATCAGCTGACCCCGGTCGAGCTTGGTGAATTTCTTGGTCTGACATTCTCGGGCAGAATCCCCGGAGCTCTTAAAATGAAGGGGCTTGTCGATCTCTCGATTCGCGCCGAACTTGGTGAGGCCGGCCAGCGCTGGCAGAAACAGATCGATGACCTGGTGATTCCAGGTCCGGCCGGCGAGTTGTTTCTCGGCTCGCTTGGCACTTCAAGGCAGGTGCTGCAGCCAACTCTGGTAACCAGAGAAAATCTTTCAGAGACAATCAATATCACCGGCCTGAACTCGATCCGGCCCTTGTCGGTGGTTGCAGATGATGTTTCAGAAGTTCTCGCCGTCTCGCCGCTTCCTGAGGGATATCGCGCCGAACTGTCGGGAACGATGGCCGATATTGCCGAAACCGGTCGCCGGCTCGGCAAGGTGCTTGGTCTCGGTCTGATGATGCTTTATGTGGTTCTGTATCTGCTGTTTGAAAACTGGTGGCGGCCGTTTCTGGTGATGGTCACCATTCCGTTGTCTCTTATCGGGGCTCTCTGGGGCCTGCTGATTTTTGACAAGCCGATGTGCATGCCGGCAATGATGGGCATCATTCTTCTTGGGGGAACGATTGTGAATAACGCGATAATTCTTATCGATTTTATCGACAGTGCGGTCAAAAAAGGGGTTGAGCGACGCCAGGCACTTGAAGATGCCGTAAAAACCAGATTCAGGCCGATTCTTATAACCACGCTGTCGACAATTCTTGGTTTGATCCCGCTGATTCTCGAACAGGCTGTGGGCCTCGAACGCATGTCACCGCTGGGAGTGGTTGCTTCAGCCGGTCTGCTGGTCGGAACGGTGATGACCATGGTAATGATTCCGGTTCTTTATGATCTGATCATGAGTGTTGCCGAGCGTTTGTCAGCTCTGCGGGTTAACGCTGCAGGCAAGACCGTGGCTGTTGTTCTGATCGCCCTGTCATTTGCCGCAACAGCACAGGCTGAGGGAATAACCATCGAAGAATGCCTGCAGAGTGCGCTGGCTTCAGCGCCCGTCATGCTGATTTCAGAAACCGAGATTGAAGCTGCCGACGGCCAGATAAAGCAGGCAGCGGCAGCGCTGCAACCTTCGGTAAGGCTGGGTGCAGTCGCCCGCCACTGGGATCAGAGGCGCCCTGGTGTGCTCGGGGCAATACCCGGGGCTCCGCAGTTTTTTGATGAAAATCTCAGCGAAACACAGCTGCAGTTGCGGCAATTACTCTGGGATTCAGGCCGTGCACGCTCGTCTTTTGACGCGGCCCGTTTTGAAAGAGATGCAAGAAAGCAGCAGAAAGACAGAATCGAGCAGGAAACGATCTTTTCCGTGTTGTTGGCCTTTCTTGAAGTGATAAGCCAGCAGGCGACAGCAGAGGCGGTCGCCAGGAATGTTGAAGACGTCAGCGCGGCTCTGACACGCATGCGCAAGTTGAAAGAGGTTGGTCGTGTTGCCAATGTCGATGTTCTGCGTCTCGAGGTGCGTGAACAGGAAACTCTGGCACAGCAGGAAACGGTTCGCCATGGTCTGGTGAGTAATCTTGCCCGTCTGGCGCGCATCTGCGGCTTTCAAAGGGCACCTGAAAAGGTGGCTTCTGAAGGGATCGATCTTTATGCCGTGGCTACGGATCTGTCGGAAGACGAGTTGCTTCAGACCGCGCTGCAGCAGCGTTCTGACCTGATCGCCGGCAGACTCAGGGTTGTGGGAGCCGGGCGGGCGGTGCGGGCTTCAGATACAGGCCGCCAGCCGGTTCTGAATCTTCTAGCAACCGGCAACAGCTATGGTAATGATACGGGCCGTACGCTCAATAATGGCTTTGTCGGCATCGAGTTCAGCTGGCAGCTGGCGGATGGGGGCGCTGCCGGTGGGCGGCGCCGGCAGGCTCTCGCGGCTGAGGCGAAGGCAAAGCAGCTGCTTTCTGAGGCAGAACTGAGAGTTGCCGAACAGATTCGAATCGGGCTGTCGGCAGCAAAAACCGCCGTTGCCCGCCTGGAACGCAGTCGTCTGGCGCTTGAGCTGGCAGAAGAAGCCTATCGTATCCAGGCCCTGAATTACGAGCACGGCAAGGGCACGGTAAATGATCTGCTCGACGCTCAGGCCGCTCTTTTTAATGCCCGAGCCCAGCTTGTCAGAGATGAGAACGATCTGCTCACTGCCAGAATGGCCCTGTCGCTGGCGTCCGGACGTCTGCATAAAACAGACTCCGCCGTTATTCAGGCGGTAGACAGGCCTGAAGCGGCGGAGCCGTGAAGTTTCTGGGGTTTATTTTTCGTCGGCAGCCGGCTGCAGTGGTATCACTTTGAAGGGGTCTTTGATCTGACCATTGCGGTCGGCGATGCCGAGGCCTATGGCAACGATTCTGCCGCTGACAGGTTTTGCAAAACCGCTGTTTGCGTGCTTTTCGACAAATTTTTTCAGTTTTGCTTCGTCAGATTTTGCCAGCAGGGTGAGGTGCGGGTTGAATTCGCCATAGACGTTCGGGCTGCCATACTTGGTAATATATTCAACCTTTGTCGGGTTGTCCTTGGCCCATTCTGGGACAAAATCAGAGGGCGAGCGCAGCGGTGCCAGCTTTTCGACGACGGCATCACAAAAGGTCTGCAGATTGCGGTTGCGGTCAAGGTTCAGGAAAAACCAGCTGCCCGAGGTGATTTCGAGGCCGGTGCTCTGAATTGCGAAAGCTCTGGTATTGCTGGCGATTTCGGCAACGAGTGATGCGACCTTTTCAAGACTGTCGACCGGATACTGGGTCATATAAAGGGTGCAGTGAATCTGAAAGCCCTGCAGCGGAAAAGATTCAAGGGCTTCTTCCTGCATCAGGGTGGTTGCGGCTTCACGGCAGGCGGTTTCGATTTCATCCGAAACGACCGCGAAAACGTTTATTTTTTCTGATTCGGGCGCTTTGGCGGTCTGGGCTCTGGCGACGCCTGCGGTTATGATGATGATCAAAATGATCAGTAAAGGCACAGCTATGAAAAGACCAGTTTTTCCGGAAGCGAACATGCGATATTCTCCGTTTTTTGAGTTGTTAAGCTTCAGATTGCTACTTTTGCGCCCTTATGTCAAGTCGCCCGCCCTGGTTGGTTAATTGGGCGAAATCGGGCTAAAAGAAAAATTGCTGCCACTGGCAGCAACGAAAAAGTTTTTGCAAAGTCTGTCATTGCAGGTATGGCGATGACAACGCCGTTTTGTTCTTCAACTGTCAATTATGAACAGCGATATAACCTGTATCGAAAATATGCTAACCTGAGCTGTCGGGCAAGGTGCAACTACGCCATGAAAACACATCAGGCAGTCTGCTTGGTCACAGACTGCCTGATATATCTGATGTTACAAAAAATATGCAGTTATTCGACTACTCTGGTCGAGCAAAGTTTATCGTGCAGGGTTTTCTTTTCGCCAAAGAAGATTGCCAGGTTGCCGATGATGCTCAGGGTCGAGAGTATGTATAAAGCGCTTCGTTTCATGACCAGAATTATTGGCAGACTGGTTTCGCCGTCTTCGGTCACCACTGCATTACCAGAGGCAATCTGCCCCGGACTTGCCTGTTTCAATTTCCAGAACAGTGCGAAATACAGCCACCAGAGGATGAACGGATAGTAGATGTTTTTTTCGACGATCCATTCAGCGACTCCTCGGCCTCTTTCGTAGTGAATTTTGCCGTCAACGTTTACTCTTTCCCAGTCTGAGGAGCTGTTTTTGATTTCGCTGCGTTCACTGACAGTCGTCGGGCCGTAGATGACTCTCTGTACCGGCCACCAGAACCCGCGCAGCGACAAAGAGATGAGAAGCAGTATCACCAGGTCGATCAGGCCGCTTTTGCATCTTGATTTGATCGATGCGTCGTTGAGTGTCTGTTTCTTTTCGAGAACGGTTTTTTGCCCGAAGGTTTTGGCGAGTGAGTTCTGGAGATTGCCGATCTGTTTGGTGGCTTTGTTGAAGTTGTCACCAATCTGTTTCGAGGCCTTGTTGATGTTATCGCCCCAGTTGGTCTGCGTCAGAAAGGAGCCTACCGATTGCGCCCATTCGTTGAATCTGGCATTGGCGTCATGTGAGTCGGAGTCGAGATCTTTGGCGTTGATGACCTTTTCAACAAGCGACAGCAGCTGCACCGGGAGTTTGTTCAGCTTCTGCTTTTCGAGAGGGACTTTGTAAACATTAACCGGTTCGGGCACGCCCTTGAGCTGTTTGGGCCCGATTTTTTCGGCGACAATTTCGGTGCGGTCCATCAACAGGTTGGTTGACTCGCTGATGCCGATCGAACCGCCCGGAAAGCAGTCGAGAGCTTCCATGCGGGCCGTTATGTTTACGGCATTGCCGAAAATATCGCCACCTTCGAGAGTTACATCGCCAGAGTTGATGACAACTCTGAGGTTGAGGTTACTGGCGCTGTCGGTCATGCGCTGATTGTATTCTTTCAGCAGCAGCTGAATGATTATGGCACAGATTACCGCATCGGTGGCGCTCGGAAAGGTACAGAGAAAAGCATCGCCGATTGTTTTGACGATGGTACCGCGATAAAACTCGATGACTGGCCGCATCAGCCGGTTGTGGCGTCTGATCAGATTTACGACATCTTCACGGCTGGCTTCTGCCACAGCGGCAGAATAACCCTGAATATCGGTCATCATGATCGACAGATTCTGTGATCTGACTGCAGGCGGCATAATCAGTTAACTATCCTTATTTCAGGTTCAGCCGACAGATTGATTATCACTTCAAGAAAACGGCGCAGCGTTTTTCGGGCCTGAATAACGGTTTCTTCGGGCAGTTTTCTTGTCTGCAGCAGAGTTATTATACGGCGTGGTTCGATAACCAGTTCAGATGTTTCCGGCAGTGTTTCTTCAGTCACCAGTCGATCGATGGTGGCCGAGAATACCTGAATTTCGAAGTCGCTCATCGGCTCGGCCAGATTGACGCTTTCGTTTGAGAGCGCCTGAACAATAAGCTCAGACACCTGTTTCTGCAGTTCTGTTCGGATCATTTCACGTCTCCAGTGCTGATTTTTTACAGCTTTTGCGGAGATTATACTCCAGAGAAGAAAAAAAGCCAACCCACGCTGAGGGGTGAAAAAAATGCCGGGTCGTGATAGTCTGTAAACGATGCAGAAAGCAATAAACAATAAACACAAGCCTGAACTGATGGCGCCTGCGGGTGATATGACAAGCCTGCGCGCTGCGCTGGATGCCGGTGCAGATGCAGTTTATTTTGGCGTGGTCTCGATGAATATGCGTGCGAGCGCAAAGAATTTTTCGGTCGAAGACCTGCCGGAAATCGCGCAAGTTTGCCATACGGCCGGCGCCAGAGCCTATCTGGCACTCAATACCATCATTTATGACCGTGAAATTGAACTGGCCGAGTCACTCGTCAAGGCTGCTGCCGCTGCCGGTATCGATGCGGTTATCTGCTGGGATTTCGCCATTCTCGAACTGGCACTGCGCTACGGCATCGCGCCCTTCATATCAACCCAGATGTCGGTTGCCAACTCGGCCTCACTGCTGTTTCTCTACCGCCGGTTTGCCATCAGGCGCTTTGTTCTTGCCAGGGAGTGTACCCTCGAAGAGATCGTGTCGATCCGCCGCCGCCTGAAAGAGGCTTTGGGCGCCGAAGCCGAAAATATAGAACTGGAAGTGTTTGCGCATGGGGCCATGTGCGTTTCGGTAAGTGGCCGTTGCTTTATGTCGCAGTTTCATTTCGATGCCTCGGCCAACCGGGGTGAATGCCGGCAGCCATGCCGCAGAGAATATCTGATCAAAGACGTTCGTGACGGCAAAGAGTTCATGCTTGGCCAGGATTACGTCATGAGCCCGAAGGATCTCTGCACCCTGCCATTTCTCGATCAGATACTCGCTGCCGGTGTCGACAGTCTCAAAATCGAGGGGCGTGGCCGCAGCCCTGAATATGTCAGCGAAGTGACCGCCTGTTATCGCCGGTTTATCGACTTTTATCATGAGCGGCATGGTGCTCAAGATTTCGCGCAGCAGCTGGTCGACCTGAAAAATGAACTGATGGCACGCCTCGATGCGGTTTTTCACCGCGGCTTCTCTGATGGTTTCTTCTTTGGTCGCCAGATTGCTGAATGGACCGGCGGAAACGGCTCAAAAGCCACGCACCGCAAAGTGCATGTCGGAGTGGTGACGAATTTTTTCAAAAAGGTCATGGTGGCTGAAATCAAGGTTGAGGGTGCCGGTTTTTCTGCCGGTGACGAACTGATGTTTCAGGGGTCGGCAACCGGGGTGGTAACTCTGAAGGCCGAATCCATCGAAGAGGCCTTCAAACCTGTCATGCAGGCGGCAAGAGGTGCTCTTGTCGGAGTCAGACTTTCAGGACTTGTGCGCGAGAACGATCAGGTTTATAAGATGGTTCCGGTCGAAAAGGTCGAGAACGCCAGGCAATAATTTTGTTTTTGAGAGAGTTTTTCAGAATCACGAGTTGAGGATATTGGCATGAATAAAAAGACCTGCTGTGGGTGTTTTGGTCTGGGCTGCTTTCTGATCGTGGTGGCAGTCGTGGTTGGCGGCTATTATGGTGTAAATTTTCTGCATGAGTCGGGTCGCGAATTTGCTGCCGAGGGCCTTGAAAAGAGCGTCGAAAAAGTCACGCAGATGGCCTTCAGCGATGCTGACCGGGCCGAGATCAATCAGGCTGCCAGTGAGGCCGCCAGAGATATCAGATCTGGTAAAATAGGCCTGGTCAACCTTCTCACCAATGCCACCAGTCAGCTTGAAACCAATCTGCACGTCAAAGCGATGCTGCTTGCTTTCTATCGCCAGAACAAGATGGGTGGTGAAGTCGGTCAGGGCCTGCCGGTCGATGCCGAAAACGATCAGGTCGTGCGCCGGCTGATTTACGGCCTTACTGAAAAGCGCATTCCGATTGCAGATATCAGTTCGATTACGGCTCTTATTTTTGAGCGCTATACCGAAACTACCGGTGGTGAGGGCAAGGTAAAGAGAACCATCAGTCTGCAGCGTCTCAAAACCGGTCTTTCGAAAGAAGAGCTGCAGAAAAGCCTTGATATGATGAAAAATGTTGTTGAACGCAACGCGATCGAGGCACCCGCCGAAGATTATGATGCCGCCGCCGCGGTCAAAAAAGATTTTCTCGAGCTTTTCAGCAAGCTTAAACAGGGAGAGAAGAAAGATGTCGACAAAAAATCACAGCAACAGCCCACTGCAGCTGCAGAAGCCGAACTTGAGTCCAAACCCGCAGCCGGTTCAGGGAAATAACTGGCAGCATTTTTTCGACGTCATTGCTCCGGTTTATGAGCGCGAGGTTTTTACCCGCAACACGGTTGCTGAAATTGACTTTATGGTCGAGGAGCTGAAGCTTGCAGCCAGTGCCAGAGTGCTTGACATGGGCTGTGGTACCGGCCGGCATGCGATCGAACTGGCGCGGCGCGGCTACCAGGTGACCGGCGTCGACATTTCTGCCGGCATGCTTGCGCAGGCAAAGGCAAATGCTGAAAAGAGCGGGGTTCAGATCGATTGGGTACATTGCGCGGCACAGGAATTCGTGACACAGCAGCCTTTCGATGCGGTTTACTCGTTCTGCGAAGGGGCGTTGTGTCTGTTTGCCGATGATGATGATATCTGGGGCAAGGATATGGCGGTTTTTGCAGCCATGTCGGAGGCTCTTAAGCCGGAAAAGCCTTTTATGGTAAATCTTTTGAGTGCCTTTCGCCTGCTCAGATCGATATCAGATGCTGATGTGGCGAATGGTGATGTCGATCTGCTGACGCTGACGAGCCGCCTGGAGACACATGTCGAGATAGATGGGCAAAAGGTCGGGGTTAAGGCGATCGAGCGCTATTACACACCTCCTGAAATTGTCAGAATGGTCAACCGTGTCGGCCTCAAAGCAGACCGTATTTGCGGCGGTACCGCCGGAAACTGGCGCCGTGGCCCGATCGAACTCGACGAATACGAATTCATGGTCATCGGGCACCGCAAACCCCTGCAAAAATAATTTTTTGTTACCCCTCTGTCAGACCAGGATGCAGGAATGGGCAATTATTATATAAGAGCGCATTGAATTTTTATGCCGGTTCGTCGGGCGTGGCTCATCTTCAACGGCTTTTGCATAAATGTGACAGATCATTAGTTTTTTAACGGTTAACCGGGGTACGGCTGCTGGTGATTTTTCAGCATCGGTTGCCAAAAATTTGACATTGCGGAAATTCCGTCAAGGTACATCGGATTGCGTAAACCCCTTGTTTAAAAGGCTTCTCGCAATAAAACAAGACATGGCATGCAAGTTGCGTATACTGGCGCATCATTTATTCATTATTGCAGTCCGATATCTAATAAGTAATAAGTTCAATCAGGAAGGTGTCTAACATGCGCAAAGTCATCATGAGTTCTGTTCTCGCCCTCTCTCTGGTAGCTGCCCCCTCATTCGCCGGCAACCCCAATCAGTCAGGTCAGTCTTCACAGGCCGGCCAGTCTTCACAGTCAAGCCAGGCTTCACAGGCCGGTCAGTCAGAACAGTCAGGTCAGGCTTCTCAGGCTGGACAGGCTTCACAGTGTGGTCAGCACAAACCCGGTTTCCTCGGCAAAATGAAAGCCTCTTTCCAGAAGGGTTTCGAAGCTGGTAAAAAAGTTGGAACCAAAGCTCACGATGCAGTTCAGAACAAGGTAATGGATGCTGGCACCGCAGTTAAAAAAGCGGTTACCGGCGAGAAGGACAAAACCTTCGTAAAAGGTCACTATGATAAAAACGGTAAACACGTAAAAGGTCACTGGAGAAATCTCGAAGCCAAAAAAGGCTGCAAGAAATAATCTTTCGAGACCCTGATTTATAAAAGACACCTCCGGGTTTCTGCCTAAGCGGCAGAACCCGGAGATGCTTTTAGGGCAGAAAACCAGGTGCCGAGCAGAAGCAGGTTGGCTAACAGCAGAAACCCGAGCCCCGAATAGAACTGATAGCCTGAGACCGCGTAGATAAATATGCTCTGCAGAAAGGCGGCGGCGATGACACACCAGCGCTGCCCCGGGGTAACTGCTTTCTGCAGCAACAGAATGATGCAGAATGGCAGATAGACAAAATAGTGCGGCCACGAGGTGTTGATCAGCAGAGGAAAGGTCAGCAGCAGGCCGGATGCCGTAAAAGTGTGGTCATGCGGCCCGGCTTTGCAGACCCGGTGAATTTTGAGAAGAACCGCGAGAAAGATACCAAGGCCGAGCAGGGTGAGAACGCCACGAATGCCCCCATCCGGTTCAAGGCCGAAAAGTCGCGACGCCACATGTGGAAAAAACTGTGAATTCAGATCGAAGGCGACCCAGTCGAGAGCATAGGTCATTTCTTCGTTCACCAGACGGTAAAAATCGATGGTTATGCCTGGCCCGAGAATTGTTGCCGGCAGACACAGGCCCAGCACAAACAGGCATAAAGCGTAGCGGCCGATAAAGCGAAAATCGCGGTTCAGCAAAAAATACAGTATAAGCACACCCGGGTAATACTTTATCAGTGTTGCCAGGCTCAATGCCACCGCAGCCGGCCATTTTTGCCCGCGCTCGTAGAATACCAGCCCGGCCAGGCAAAGCAGAGTCAGGATTACGCTGACCTGACCCCACTTGAGATTGTGCCAGAGCGGAAAAGACAGCAGCGTGAGCAGAATGTAGAGAAAAAACCAGATTTTGCGCCTGCCGCGCCTTGCCAGTCTTATTGCCGGCATCAGCAGAAAAAGGGCGATGCTGAGGTGCTGCAGTATCTGCCAGCGGAACCTGGCATCTGATATCGAATCAGGAGCAAACAGCTGTAAAACGAGTGCGAAAGACGGAGTGTAGAAATAGCCACCGAGGGGCTGGCCGTGTTTGCTGATCATTCTGCCGGCCGGGTAATAATACTCACAGAAGTCGCCGTAAACGCTGGATGGCTTATCGGCAGCGGCGATAAAGTTTTCAAGGCCGCCCTGACCTGTGTTGAGAAGGCCCAGCACGGCCATGATAAAAATGCCTGCGAGGATCAGATCACGTGAATGCCAGGAAAACTTTCCGGGGTTGGTGCTGTTCACTATTTTCCTTTTCTAAACAAAGTCTCTAAACTGTTATACAATATCTCTGTACTGGTGTAAAATCGGTAATGAGCCTTGTGAAAAAGGTCTGAAAAATCTGGAGGAAATAGGGTTTGCTCGAATTTATCATGGGTCTGGGGCTGCTGGAAAAGTTTTTTCTTACCTGCGCCCTGAGCGGCACTGTCGTTTTTGTGATTCGCATGGCACTCATGTTTACCGGCATGATTGGTTCTTCCGACGGAGAAATCGACGCCGGCGGCCATGATGCGCCGGCCGAAATCGGGCATGATGTTTCTGATATTCACGATGTTTCTGACATTCATGATGACGTGTCGACCGATTTCAGCGGTGATCATTCAGATGGCAGCGGTCATGAAGGTCTTGATAATTCTGATCTCTGCTTTCAGTACATTTCTATTCAGGGGCTTACCGCCTTTTTTATGATGTTTGGCTGGGTCGGGCTGGCGCTGACCTATGAAAGCGGCTTCCCTGCCTGGATCGCGACAGTCGGCGGCATTGCCGCAGGTGTTCTCACAGTCTGGATTCTGGCGCAGATGTTCAGATTTGCTTCCGGCCTGCAATGTGATGGAACAATGCGTGTTCGGCGGGCACTTGGCTCAGGCGGTACTGTTTATTTACGTATTCCGGCAGAGGGTACCGGGCAGGTTCAGGTCGAGATCGATGGCAGGCTGCATGTTCGCGATGCCATTTCCTCAAAAAAAGAAGAGATAAAAACCGGAGAGCAGATAACTGTTGTCTGGGTTCAGGATAACGGTGTATTAATTGTTGAAAAGGATAACAGAGAAGCAGGAGGAAAATTATGTGGCCAATAGTCGTTGCAGCATTAGTTGCAATCATGTTCTCAACCTTTGTGTATCTCGCTTCGCGTTACAAGCGCTGCCCGTCAGACAAAATTCTGGTAATTTACGGGCGGGTTTCTGACAATCGCTCGGCCCGCTGTCTGCATGGCGGTGGTGCCCTGGTTCTGCCGCTGATTCAGGATTATGCCTACCTCAGCCTGACGCCGATGACGATCAGTATTCCGCTGCAAAACGCACTGTCGCTGCAGAATATCCGCATCAACGTGCCTTCGACTTTCACCGTCGGTATCAGCACCGACCCGAAGATCATGAACAACGCTGCCGAGCGCCTGCTCAACCTGTCGACCTCAGCCATGGAAGACATGGCCAAAGAAATTATCTTTGGTCAGCTGCGTCTGACAGTCGCTTCTCTGACGATTGAGCAGATCAACCAGGACCGCGAAAGCTTTCTTGAATCGGTGCGCAAAAACGTGGAGCCAGAACTGAACAAGATTGGTCTGTATCTGATCAACGTTAACATCACCGACATCACTGATGGTTCGAACTACATCGAAAGTATCGGTAAAAAGGCCGCTTCGGAAGCCATCAACCGTGCCAAGGTCGATGTGGCCGAGCAGCAGAAGCTGGGTGCAATCGGTGAATCGGTCGCTAACCGCGAACGCGCGATTCAGGTCGCGAAAAACCTTGCGGAAGCAGACAAGGGCGAAAAAGAATCAGAAGCTGACCGCCGTGTTTTCGTGCAGAAGAAAGAGGCGCTTGCGGTAATCGGTGAAGCTGAAGCCAACAGCGAAAGAACCATTCAGGTCGCCAAGAAGCTGGCTGAAGCTGAAATGGGTGAAAAGAACTCTGAAGCTGAGCGCCGCGTTTACGTGCAGCAGAAAGAAGCTGAAGCCATCGAGGGCGAAAACAAATCGAAGGCCGCGATCGTCATTTCGAATTCAGAACTGATGGTCAAAGAGGCTCAGGCCCGCAAGAGTGCCGAAATCGCCCTGCGCGAAGCCCAGGTCGAAATTCAGAAGGCCCAGTATCTGGCCGAACTTGAACGCCTCAAGGCCGAAGAAATCGTTAAAAAAGAAATCGAAAAGCATAAAATCGAGCTCGATGCTCAGGCCGAAGCCGGCAAGATCAGCATCGAAGCAAAAGGTCATGCTGACGCGCTGTTGCAGAATTACGAAGCCGAAGCCGAAGGCGTCAGAAAAGTTCTCAGCGCTAAGGCGCTTGGTTATGCCGAGCTGCTCAAGAGCGTCAACAACGATCCGAAAGCCCTGGCAACCCTGTTGATGGTCGAAAAGATCGAGTCTATCGTCGAGAAGCAGGTCGAAGCTATCAAGAACATCAAGATCGACAAGATCACCGTCTGGGATTCAGCCGGCGGCGAAAACGGCGGTTCATCGACCTCGAACTTTGTTTCGAGTTTTGTTAAGTCACTGCCGCCGCTGCAGGATGTGGCCGGCATGGCCGGTGTCGAGCTGCCCTCTTATCTGGGCCGCATGAAAGAAGGCGAACCGGTGAGTGATGCTCACAAACCGGCAAAACACGAGCCCGCGAACCCCAAACGCTGATAATATCAATGCAGCAGGGTCGAAAATCTTTTAAGATTTTCGACCCTGCTCTTTTTGGGAAGGTGTTTTAAGTCAGGGTTATTTCGTGGTGGCGGCGGCCTGTGACAGCTCCTCGCTGAGGCGTTTAAGAGCGAGATGAAAGTCTTCATAGTGCAGCTTCAGCTCGGCTTTAAGTTCTTCTGCCAGCAGGTGGTTTTCTTCTCTGCAGGCATTTTCAAGCTTCTGGGCAATGGCAGACACGAGATTGCCGCCAAGATTGGCGGTTGAGCCCTTCATGGTGTGCGCCAACTTTCTGCAGCCTGAAAAATCTTTTTCAGCCAGGTGCTTTTCAAACTCAAGCAGAGTTTTCTGAAAGTTCTGGTGCGAAACTTTGACGATTTTTTCAAGAGCGGCAGGTTTTCTGGCAAAGATTCTTCTGATTCTGGCCGCGTCAAATACCGGCTCGTCAGACCCGGGAGCGGTCGGTTGCGATATTTCTACAGGTTGCACGGGGTCGTTAAAATTGGTGGCATGGGTTTTGATATTGCGCAGAATTTGCAACAGCAGGTCGGGGTTGATCGGTTTTGACAGATAATCATTCATACCCGCAACGAGGCATTTTTCACGGTCTCCAGGCATTGAATAGGCGGTCATGGCGATTACCGGCAATGTCTGCATCCTTTCGATTGCCCGGATTCTTCTGATTACTTCGAAGCCATCCATTTCGGGCATCTGACAGTCGAGAAAAACCGCGTCAAATTCCTGCTGATCGAGAAATTCAAGCGCTTCGGCACCAGAACCGGTGACGGTAACGGTGCAGCCAAACATTTCGAGAATGCCGCGAGCCACTTCCTGGTTGATTTCGTTGTCTTCGACCACCAGTGTTTTGAGTGAAAAATCCGGGGCAAGAGCTTTGAAACGCCCGCTGGCGCCCTTTATTGAGTGAAATGCTTCGTTTGCTCTCTGTTTTCTGCGGCTGAGCATTTCGAGCATTGCTGCGGCAAGTTTGGTGCTGGTTACGGGTTTGCTGATCAGGAAAGACTCCGCCAGTTTGCGGCCGGCGCTGCTGATGGCAGTGAGCTGGCGTGGTGTCATCAGATAAATGGTGCCAGCAGTGTTGGGAATATTGTCAGTAATTTGCCGTTCATCAGGCTTTTCGCCAGGAGCAAGGTCGATTATGCCAAGAGTCGGGCTTGTCGGCCCGCTCTCTTTCAGAAGAATTTCGCGGATCTGGTCGCGGTCGATCAGGCGCCAGCTCTGGTTCCAGGCGGTGAGAATTTCGGCCAGGGTATCTGTAACCGGGTTGGCTGGTCCGGCCAAAAATACTTTCAGGTTTTCTGGAAATTCGGGTTTCTGGCCACTCTGGTTTTCGGATAGTTTTAAGTCCAGGGTGAAGCGAATCTTGGTGCCGAGCCCCGGGGCGCTTTCGAGTTTTATTTCGCCACCCATAAGTTTTGTCAGCTCCTGGCAGATGGTAAGACCTAGTCCGGTGCCGCCAAAGCGCCTGGTAATCGAAGAGTCTGCCTGGCTGAACTTGTCGAAGACAATCCTTTGCTGTTCGGCGGTCATGCCGATGCCGGTATCCTTGACTCTGAAAGTGAATGAAGCAGTGTTGTCGGCCATCGTCTCGGCATTGACCTCAAGGCTGATAAAGCCTTCTTCGGTGAATTTGACGGCGTTGCTGAGCAGGTTGACCAATACCTGGCGCAGTCTTCCGCCGTCGACTATGACGTTTTCCGGCACTGAAGGCGGAAACTTGAGGACCATCTCGATTTTTTTCTTTTCGGCCAGCGGCTGCATCAGGCTGACGGTTTCTTCCATGAGGCGGCGCAGGTTGATGCCAATCGGCTCAAGAACCAGCTTACCGGCTTCGATTTTCGAAAGGTCAAGTACTGAATTGAGAATGTTGAGCAGTGAGTGTGAAGAACGGTAGATCAGGTCGGCGAATTCCTGCTGTCGCAGGTTCAAATCAGTTGCCATCAGCAGTTCAAGCATGCCGAGTATGCCATTCATCGGGGTTCTGATCTCGTGCGACATGTTGGCGAGAAATTCAGTTTTTGCCTGACTGGCCTGCTGGGCCTGCAACGCCATCTCTTCAGCGCGGTTGCGGGCTTCAAGAAGATTCTGCTGCAGGGCGCGGGTTTCGGAAATATCGATGAGAATGCCGTAATAACGGTATTCTTCCATTTCCGGGTCTTTAACCTGGGTGCCAATGTTGGTGAACCAGCTGTAGCTGCCATCAAACTTGCGCAGCCGGCAGTCAAAGCGTAATTCTTTGCCCGAAAGCAGAAACCGGCGCACGGCTTCTTTGGCCGCATGCAGATCATCAGGGTGAATGACCTGGTAGACCGACTGAATGTTCGGTGAAAAAATTTCGGGGTTGTAGCCGAGCAGGTTTTTGATGTGGCTCGACCAGTAAAAACGCCGTTCTTCGGGAACATATTCCCAGCTTGCGGCGTGTGCTGCGGTGAGTGCGTGCACGTTGCGGCCTTCTTCCATGCGCAGGGCCATGGCGTTTTCGTGCTCGACGGTGGTATTGCGGAAAAATCCGATGAGCCTGACGTGACGGTGGTTACTGCCAAAATAGTTGCGCCCGATAAATGAATGCCACAGATATTTGCCGCCGTGGCTTTTGAGACGCGCCTCGAACTGGCAGTTCTCGACCTCGGCGATATTCTTGATCAGATGCAGATCCTCGGGGTGAATAATCTCGAAGCCGATCTGTCTCTGGCGGCTGACTTCTTCTGGTTCCGTATAGCCCAGGTTATGGTAGAGGTCGTCAGGAGTATTGTTGGTATTGTTTTCGAAGTCGTATTCCCAGAGGAAAAGGCCAGCGGAATCGAGAGCCAGCTTAAGTCGGTCGCGATAATCGAGCAGTTGTCTGAAATCGTTGCTGCGTTCGATCATTGAGCCGAAGATGTCGGCAGCCAGTTCGAGAGCCGAAATCTCGAAGTCGAACCAGCGGCGTTCTTCTGAAAGAACGTGTACTTCGAGGCAGCCCCAGAATTTTTTATGTACAAAAATCGGAATGATGAGAAGAGATTTGAGGCCTACGGCGCGCAGGTTTGCCTGAATGTCGGTGGAAAATTCTGCAAAGTTTCTGCCGATACCGGAGCCGTTCAGAAGTTTTGAAGAATTGGCGCGGATAATTTCGTAAACGAGATCGGCGGTCTGGCGGTGGCAGTGGTGCTGGTTACGGCAATAGCACGAAAAACACCTGAAAGAGATCGAGGCGCTGTCGTGCAGATCGCCTTCGCCGCGTTTGATCAGACCTATGCGGTCGGCCCCGACCGCAACGGCGATGGCGTCAAGCGCCACCGGCATCGATTCTTCAACCGATGTTTCAGCACCGACGACCAGATGAGCGGCTTCTGCTATCCCAGAGATCAGCTTTTCGCGCTGTTCCTGAATCTGGCGGGCCCGGTGACTTACCGAAACATCACGGATAATGCCGACCAGACGGGGTTCTTCGCTGTCGCGGAGTTTGCAGGTGACGCGGATAATTTCGCCAAAAATGGTTGTGGAATCTGGCAGATCTATTTCGCGGGCGAATTTTTCGGTGCCGATTTTGTCGGGCAGAAGGGGCATTGCTTCGAGTATTGGTTCCATGCCGGGAAACACTTCGGCATCGGTTTTACCCGCGATCTGCTCAGGATTACAGCCGAAGCTTCTGGCGAACGACTGGTTGCAGAGCAGATAATGCCCCTGAAAATCTTTGACGAAAATAAAGTCGGGAATGGAGTCGATAAGGTGCTTTAAAAACGAGCGCTGCCCGGCAAGTTCTTCGGTAACATTGCGCAGTCGACGGTTGAGGGCGAGAAGATAAAAGATAACCAGGCCGAGAATAACCATGGAAATCAGGAAAATGGCGAGCCAGTTGCGAAATCTGCTGATCAGGTTTGCCACCATCGAGTTGTCGGTATTATAGGGCTCAAGATTCAAAACCTGCATCAGCTGGTGAACCTGGGCATAATTGGCAGCGATACCCCAGGTTATTTTTTTCTGAACTTCGACATCTGACATTTTGAGTATGGCGAGAGTCACCCGTTCTACCAGGTTCTCGTTGGTGTGCCTGACTCTTGCAAACGACCATTCGGGGTAAAGCCTGGTTGAGCATGCGAATGGCAGGGCGTTGGTATGCAGGTAAAGTTCGCGGCTGAAGGTGATAGAATTCATGTCGAACTTGCCGTCTTTTGCCAGCAGTTCGAGGCTCGAAGTTCGGCAGATGCCGAAATCAGCCCGACCGGAGAGAACCTCGTCAACAATTTTTTCAATATCGGCGTGGTGAGTGATTTCGCGGCAGGCTTTGCGCAGGTCGATGCCACGTTCAGCAAATTCACGGGCTGCTGCCAGCCAGCCGCCAATCGACTGCACCGGGCCGGCGGCCAGTTTTTTATTGCGGATATCCCAGAGTGATTTGATGTTTTTATCGTCAGCACGCCAGAAAATAACCGAGCCAAAGAGGTTGTCGAAGGCTTCGATCTTCTCGCTTTCGCGTTTCAGGGTGGCAAGCACGGTCAGATTCCCTGACATACCGGCTTCGACGTTAAAGATCGGGCTGGCGATAACAAAATCGACATCCCCTTCTTCAACAGCCGCCCGCAGTTCGCTCCAGGTCATCATCTGAATCTGAAAAAGATGTTCTGGAATTTCATGATTCAGAAACTCTATCGTTTCCTGCCACTCATAGTTCCAGCCGCCGATGCTCTCTTTCTTGAGCACGCCGATCTTGATGAGACTCGGTTCCTGGTCGGCAAACAGCTGTGGAAAAACAAAAAGAGCCGAGAAAATCAGCAATGCAGCCATTCTTAAGAATGCTGAGGCTCTTTTTCGGCTCATTCCGGCCTCCTTTTTCAATTTTTCAGAGAGGAGCTCCGCAGTCAGGGCAGCCTTTCCAGCCGGCTTCGGTGGCTCTGCCGCAATTACGGCAGGCATTGCGCAGGTGTTCGAGGCAGAATGGGCAAAAACTGAAGTTGCGCCCGACCATTTTGCCGCAGTTCGGGCAGGAAGCCATATTTTCTTTGCGAACATGCGCAGGCAATGCGTTTTTGGCAGGCAGCTCATCGCGTTCGCCAAGCTGACTCAGTGAGAGAATTGCGGCGGTGCGCACATCTTCAGACTCGTCGTTGAGCATGGTCATCAGGGGAGCCAGTGCCCGTTTGTCGCCAAGTGATCCGAGGGCCTGGCAGGCCGCTGAACGCACTGCTGACTGGGAGTCCTGCAGACATTTAACAATCTCTTCGAATATTTTTGGCTCGCGTGACTGTCCAAGCAGTTTTACTGACCAGTAGCGGGCGTCGACATTGGCGCCACGAATGGCGGAAATCAGTTCTTCTGAAACACCGATGCCCTGAGCCCAGATAGAATCGGCCGCCGTTTTTCTGATGATCCATGATTTGTGGGCGAGATAGCTGACCAGCAGGCGGTGTGCTTCGCTGTTTTCAACCATAGACATCGCCTTGATCGCTTCGAGCTTGGATTCCATGGGGGCGGTTTCGACAATCCTGGCGAATCTCGGCACCAGATCAGGGGTTGCCTGATCGGCCAGAAGCTTGATGATCCAGAATTTGGCTTCGTCAGTGCTGGTGTCGAGCGCCTCAGATACGGCCTTCGGGTTGCAGAGATGAATTTTTTCAAGACTGTCGAAAGCCGCCTTGCGCACCGGCCAGTTCTGTTCTTCGAGCAGATGCAGCAGCGCTACGACCATGCGCGGGTCGTTGATGTTCTGAGCGGCACGAATGGCTGCAAGTCTGATTTTCTGACTTGGGTGCTTGAAGATGCGCACCAGATACTGCACGGCTTCGCCACCCATGTTGCCCAGTGTCTGAACCATCCAGTAATCGACGTCTTCTTCGTTTTCCGGAACCATCGACATCAGCTTGTTGAGCGAGCCGGGGCCGAGACGGCCGAGAACCATCGAAGCGCCGCGGCGCATGTTCCAGGTATCTGAAGTCAGGGCTTTTACCAGCCAGGGTAGCGCCTCATCTTTGTAATTCAGCATGGCTTTGCTGACATCGGCGAGAATGTCGTCGTTCTTGCAGTTGAGAAGCTCGGTCAGAATCGGCATGGCTTCTTCGACTGACAGAGACTTCAGCTCACTGAAGGCGGCCTTGCGAATGTCTGACTTTTCGCTGGCAAGTTCCCGGCGCAGTTTGGCGACATCAATCTTGCTCATGGTTTTTTCCTGTTTCATAAAGATTAGTAAGACATCGGCATTACGACGTATTTGAAATCGGATTCGGGGTTGCCCGGGCGCATCATACCAGGGTAACTCGGGGTGGTCATTTCGATTATGACTTCTTCGTCAGCGGTGACGGCAAGGAAATCCTGCAGAAACTTGACGTTGAAGGCGATATTGATCGGCTCGCCAGTCAGTTCAGACTGAATGAACGATTCAGCCTTGCCCTGCTCTTTGGCATCTGACCATACACGTGTTTCGTTGGCTGTGACGTCGAAGTGCACCAGACCGCTGATGTTGCGGGCAATCGGCACTATCGCCTTGAGTGACTGGTTGAGTTCTTTGCGGTTGAGCTTGAGAATGCGGCTCGACTCTTTCGGCAATACCCGGTTGTAGTCAGGGAATTTGCCGTCGACGAGTCTGGTGATCAGCTGAAACTGGGGCGAGCTGAATACCAGCTGTTCTTTATACAGGCCGATGATGACCGTTTCATTGCTGTCGAAAAGCTTGTTCAGCTCGGCAACCGCTCGCGAAGGAACGATGAAGATGCGGCGGAAATTTTCGGGAACCGAAATGTTCTGAATACGGGTTACCGCCAGTCTTTTGCTGTCGGTAGAGGCCATGACCGGCTTTTCGGCATTGCTGAAGTCGATGCAGATGCTTTTTTGTACCGGATTGCCTTCTTCGACGCTCATGGCTACCGAAGCTTCTTTTAAAGCTCTGGCAAGGTCGTCGCTGCGGGTCTGGAATGACTGCATGCCATCGTCGTTGAGAACCGGCACCGGCGGGTAATCTTCGATACCCTGAATCTGCAGATTGTATCGGCTTCTACCGCTTGAAATGACGATTTCAGAAGACTCGTCGCTGCTGAGTTCGAAGGTAACCATGGCTTCGTCATCTGAAGGAATGCTGGAAATGATCTCCTGAACCAGCTTGGCCGGAATCGTGAAGCTGCCGTTCTCGTGAATTTCGGCTTCGATCGTCGAAATCATCATGACTTCAAGATCGGTGCCGACAAAGCGCAGCTGACCATCCTGGGCGGTGATCAGCAGATTGGCAAGAATCGGCCTGACGCCCTTCATGGCGACGGCCTTGCTGACAATTGCAACGGTTTCGGCGAGGGTCTTGAGTGGCAGTCTGAATCTCATTTTGCGGCCTCCCTGGCGATGCCAAGCTTAACTCTGATGCCGTTGATGTTCCATTCAGAAGCATCAGCGGTCTCATTATCGAGGGCGCCAATGTGGCGGGCCAGGGTTTCCTGGGTGATGTAGCTGCCGTACTGGCTGACTGAATCCTCGATGTCTTTTTTCATGTCGGTATCAATTACATCATAGCCGACTTTGATGCGGTCGACAATGTCAAAACCTTTTTCTTTGCGCATGAACTGAATCTTGTTGACCAGCTCACGGGCGAGGCCTTCAAGAATGAGTTCGCGCGACAGGGTCTTTTTAAGCGCTATGCTGAGCGATCCTTCAGACTGTACGGCGAAATCGCTCGAAGCCTGAGCCTGCAGATCGATTTCTTCGGGCTTGAGAGTGACCGGTTTGCCGTCGAGCTCGAATTCGTAGCCGCCATTGGCGAGCTGCTTGCGCACTTCGTTACCGTCAGCGGCTTCGAGATGTGCCTTGATCTGCGGAATCATGCCCTTGAGTGGCCCCTGACCAATGGTTCTGAAGTTCGGCTTGGCGACGTAGCGGACCAGGCTGGCGGCATCGGCAACGGCGCAGACTTCTTTGATGTTGAGCTCTTCCTGCAGGAGGTTTTCCATGTCTTTGAGGGCGTTGCGTTCGAAATCGTCGGCAATGACGACCTTCATTTCGGCGAGCGGCTGGCGTACCTTGAGGTTGGCTTCGTTGCGGGCGGCGCGACCAAGCTGAACGACCTTCATGACGAAATCCATCTTGCGTTCGAGCTGTTCATCGATAAGCTCTTCGCGGGCAGTCGGGTAATCGGCGAGATGCACGCTTTCAGGGGCCGACTTGTCGACGCTGGCAACCAGGTTGCGGTAAATGTCTTCGGCGATGAACGGGGTGAACGGCGCAGTCAGTTTGGCCATGCCGACGAGCAGTTCGTAAAGGGTTACGAAGGCGCTCATCGAATCGCTGGCATTTTCACTGCTCCAGAAGCGGCGGCGACTGCGGCGGACATACCAGTTCGACAGGTCGTCGACGAATTTTTCCATGTGGCCGGTGGCCCAGACGACTTCGAAACGGTCCATAGCCTTGCGCACTTCATCGGTGGTATGGTTGAAGCGCGAGATGATCCAGCGGTCGATCTCGGGGCGCTCAGACACCGGTATATTGTGCTGCTGCGGCTGGAATTTTTCGATATTGGCATAGAGAACGAAGAAGCTGTAAACGTTCTGCAGGGTGCCCAGATAGCGTTTCTGCGATTCAGCGATCGCTTCTTCGTAGAATCTTCTGGTGTTCCAGGGGGCAGTGCCGCTGTAGAGCGACCAGCGAACCGCATCAGCACCGTATTTGTCGAACAGCGACATGCAGTCGAGCACGTTGCCCTTCGATTTGCTCATCTTGATACCGTTTTTATCGCAGATGAGGCCGAGAACGACGACGTTCTTGTAGGGCGGCGCCTTGTGCAGGAAGGTGCTGGTGACGAGCAGGCTGTAGAACCAGCCGCGGGTCTGGTCGACCGCTTCACAGATGAAATCGGCCGGGAAATTGTTTTTGAAGGTTTCCTGGTTTTCGAAGGGGTAGTGCCACTGTGCGGTGTGCATGGCGCCTGAATCGAACCAGCAGTCGATGACTTCGGGTACGCGCTTCATGCTGCCCGAGCATTTCGGGCAGTTCAGTTCAACCTGATCGACGTATGGCTTGTGTAGCTCGATATCGGCAGGAACATTGCGGCCCATTTCCTTGAGATTGGCGACGCTGTCGACGAGATGGTGGTGTTTGCAGTCGGTGCAGACCCAGATCGGCAGCGGCGTGCCCCAGTATCGGTCGCGCGAAATGGCCCAGTCGATCATGTTTTCGAGGAAATTGAGGAAGCGGCCTTCTTTGATGTGAGCGGGATACCAGTTGATCAGGTCGTTGTTTTTCAGCACTTCATCTTTGAAAGCGGTGGTTTTGATGAACCAGCTGTGGCGTGCGTAATAGAGCAGCGGGCTGTCGCAGCGCCAGCAGTATGGATAGGTGTGCTTGATTTTTGCCGAGGCGAGCAGGCGCTTGCTGACTTTCAGTTCTTTGATGATTTCGGGGTCGGCGGCTTTGACGAACACGCCTTTCCAGGGGGTGACTTCGTCTTTGAACTTGCCGTCGAGGCCGACCGGCTGAATGACCGGCAGATCGTTCTCTTTGCCGACGCGGTAGTCGTCTTCGCCGAAGGCCGGGGCGATATGAACGATACCCGAGCCGTCTTCGGTCGACACGAAGTCGCCGGCAATGACGTAATGCGCTTTTTTGTCGGGCTTAACGTAGGTATAGAGCTGATGGTAATCGATGCCGAGCAGCTGTTCGCCCTTCAGCGTTTCGACGACTTCGCCTTCACCCTTGAGAACTTCGAGGCGGGCCTTGGCGAGAATCAGGTATTCTTCATTGAGTTTGACCTTGACGTAGTCGATGTCTTTGCCGACGGCGAGGGCGACGTTCGAGATCAGGGTCCAGGGTGTGGTGGTCCAGACCAGGAAACTGGTGTTCGGCTGGTCTTTGATTGCGAATCTGACATAGACCGAGGGGTCTTCGACTTCGCGGTAGCCCTGTGCAACTTCGTGTGAAGATAGGGCGGTGCCGCAGCGCGGGCAATAGGGCACGACCTTGTGCCCTTCATAGAGCATGCCTTCTTTCCAGAACTGGCCGAGCATCCACCAGACGGTTTCGATGTATTCATTGGTGCAGGTGATATAGGGATCGTTCATGTCGACCCAGAAACCGCCGCGGGTGACCATGGCGCGCCACTGAGCTTCGTATTTGAAGACGCTTTCGCGGCATTTTTTGATGAAATTTTCGATGCCGTATTTTTCGATATCCTGCTTGCTTTCGATGCCGAGCTGTTTTTCGACTTCGAGTTCGACCGGCAGACCGTGGGTATCCCAGCCGGCTTTGCGGCCGACATGGTAACCGCACATGGTTTTATAGCGGGGAACCAGGTCTTTCATGGCTTTGGTGAGCACGTGACCCGGGTGCGGTGTGCCGTTGGCGGTCGGCGGGCCTTCGAAGAACACGAATCTTTTGCCGCCTTCGCGGTTTTTCATCGATTTCTGGAAAATGTTTTCCTTTTCCCAGTATTTGAGGATTTCTTCTTCGCGTCGGGCTGAAACCGTATTTTCGGGTTTTTCGAAAAGCATTGCAGGTGTCCTTATCTTGAGTTTGAATTTACGCGATATGCAGAGGCAATCCGGGCACTGTGTTCCAGACTGCTGGTATAGTGAAAACCGTCTTCGAGCGAGTTGCCGACCGCAAAAGAGCCGTGCCCGCGCACGATGACCAGCGGGTAATCGCGCAGCAGCGGTGCGACTTTCCCGGCCACTTCTTCTGAGGCGATGGCGTTGGTCACTTCGACCACCGGCACGCCGCGCGGAAAGAAGTAGCGGCCTTCGGCATCGACCGGGCTGAACTGGTCGGTAAAGAACGAAAGGGCGATCAACTGTGGCGGGTGCGCGTGTACAATCGCCTGGGCACCGGTCTGCAGGTAGATGGCGCGGTGAACCGGCCGCTCACGTGAAGCGCGTGCCGATGCAGCATCTTCGCCATCGATCAGGGTTTCGACGATGTCGTCGTAATCGAGGCGGTGCAGCATCGAGCCGCTGCGGGTGATGGCCATCATGCGGTTCAGGCGCACGCTCATATTGCCGGAATGTGAGTTGTTGAGACCGGCGATGAACAGGTCGTGACCGATGGTCTGAAATTCGCGCAGCATGGTCATGATATTATCTCTGGTATGGTTTCGCCGTAGATTGGCCTGATGATGCCCCGGTCGGTGATAATGGCGGTAATCAGCTCGGGCGGGGTGACATCGAAGGCTGGGTTGTAGACCGGCATGTTGTCGGGGGCAACCTGAACGCCGCCCACGAATCTGACTTCGTTATGGTCGCGTTCTTCGATTTTGATCTCGTTGCCGTAATTGATGCTGAGGTCGAAGGTCGAGGCGGGTGCGGCGACGTAGAACGGCACGCCGTTATACTTTGCGAGAACTGCAAGCGGGTAGGTGCCGATCTTGTTAGCGACGAAACCTTTGGCGGTGATGCGGTCGGCACCGACGACGATGCCCTGCACTTTATCGTCTCGAATCAGGCTGCCGGCCATGTTGTCACAGATCAGTGTCGCGTCGAAACCTTCGTGAAAGAGCTCCCAGGCGGTGAGGCGAGCGCCCTGCAGTAGCGGGCGGGTTTCGTCGACGAAAATTTTAAATTTTTTGCCCTGTTCGCGGGCGGCCCTGAAAACGCCGAGAGCGGTGCCGTAACCGGCAGTGGCCAGGGCACCGGCGTTGCAATGGGTCAGCCAGGTTTCGCCGTCTTTCAGCAGGGTGGCGCCGAAATGCCCGATTCTGCGGCACATTTCGATATCTTCGGCCTTGATGACATGGGCTTCTTTGAGGGCGATGGCAGCGGCTTTAGTAAAGTCGTTGCCGGCCTGAGCTTTGACAACTTTTTTGACACGCTCGATGGCCCAGAACAGGTTCACGGCAGTCGGCCTGGTTGCGGCGAGCAGCTTACAGATGTTTTCCAGAGACTGGTCGAGGCTTGTCTGTTGGTTGGCCGGGCTGGCAAGGCCGAGGGCAATACCGTAGGCGGCTGCAACGCCAATTGCGGGTGCGCCGCGTACTTTCATGGTGACGATTGCGTGTGCGACTTCGTGCTCGTTGTGGCATCTGACTTTTTTGGTCTCGACGGGCAGCAAAGTCTGATCGAGCAGCTCCAGACTGCCCGATTCGCTGTGGTAAGATACAGCATCTATCATAGTTTTTCCGCCATTCAGAATCGCGTTGTCTCTAAAAAGAGAAACTTTTCATTTCAGAGGGGATAATAACAAACCTGCCTGCACCGGTCAAGAACAGTGAGATTTGGCGACTGAACCTTTGTCGCATTTAACCTGATGGATTGCCCAGCTGTGCGTCATTTTTTATGAGATATAGTGGTCTGTCAGCATTGAATACGCAAAACAACGGTTTCATGTCATCCCTGCGGAGGCATGGATCTAAGCATCTTACGATGAGATTTCTGCCTGTATCGGCTCGGGGCGGGTGACCTGCTTCAGGGTCTGGTCTTTTTTTTGCTGCTTCTACTGAGCGCTTCTATCTGCTTGAAGGCTTCCTGATACTGCTGGTTGTCAGGCTCAAGCGAAAGGGCCATGCGACAACTCTCGCGGGCGGCCTGGTAGTTCTTTTTTTCGAGCTCGCTTTTTGCCATCATGAAAAAGGCTTTGGCCGCACGCTGCTGTTTAGAATCTTTCTGCGTTGCCGCCGCTTTGCCAGAATTATTGCCACCTGCCTGAAAAAATGTTGAATTTTTGTCGCCGAAAAGATGCTGAGCAGTCAGAAATCCGGCGAGAAAAACTGCGGCGATCGCTATGCCAAAAACCGAGGCCGACGAGAGCGAAAGCGACCTGAACAGGGCAGCACCTGTCGAAATTTTTTCTTCCTGGTGGTTGATAAGGCGTATCTGCGTGCTGCCGGAAGCTTTTGGGGGGTTCGGCAGAGGCTGTAACTGGGACTGGGACTGAGATTTGGAACTTGGCTCAGGTTTTGCTTTTGCTGTAGAGCTGTTCGCTATTGGCACGACCTTCGCGATCTGCGGCTGGGTTATCGGGGTGAGGGCTGATGTTGGCTGATGGGCGTCGGGTGTCGGCTGCACGTCATCGTCAGACTTGCCGGTTGCTACGAAAAGTTCGGCGCTGAGTTCCATTTCGATAAGCTGAACCAGCTGCCGGTACTTTTTCCTTTCCGGGTCGTTTTCAGGCTCTTCGTCGTTGATAAAAAGCTGATAGCCGAGCGCCTCAACGATTTCTTCAGCGAGTTGCGTCAATTTTTCCGGTCCTGGCGATGCCATCTGGGGAACCCTCTCAATAGATATTTTATTCGCGTACACAATTATACATTGCTTCGTTCTATACAGGCAATCACCATGGAAGCGAAAATATACCACTTGTTGATTTTTTTTCGATAGATATAAGGCCGTCGTATTGCGTGTGGACGACACAATGAAGCGCCAGAGGTGACACGAACGTATGCCAATTTCAGGCGAATCGCAATTATAATCAGCGATATGGGGTCAGTGTCCAGGTGTGATTCCTGTTGCGCACTGGTTATACAGGTGTTATATATATTTGTAGAGAGATACCCCGATGTCTTTTTGTGGCGGTAAATATTGAGGAGCTTTTATGGAAAGTGAAAAGAACGGATCTTTGTGTGTGCATGTCGATAACGGCGATTACCCAGGTTTCAGCTTCACAAAGTTCCGACACTTTCGTCAGACTGGTAAAAAAGTAAAAATACCTCGTAAGTTTTTCTTGGCCGCTTTTGGCTTTATTCTGCTGCTACTATGGGGAATCAGCCCGCTATTCGCCGCTTCTTTTAAAATAAAGACCAATGGTGATTTTACTGCGGCCGGTACGACTTTGAGCGATGTGCTTGCTGCTGATACCGATGGTGCTGCCGCTGATTTTTTGCGCCTGCGCAATACCAATCCCGGTGAAGATGGCTCTCCGGGGGCTAAGTTTGGAGGCCGTGGTGTCTGGGCCAAAAAACGCGAGATTGCAGTGACTATCCCCAACGATTTTAGTCACACTGGCGCCAATATTGGAAAAATCAGACGTTATGGCGAAAAATGCACCTTCGTAATAGACGTTATAGGCAACGCCAAAGATGATTGGTCAGATTTGCGCCTGACCGACAGCAATGGGGTGCAGATCCCTTTTCGTCTTCTGGATTACGAAAGGCCGATAGATAACCCGAATACTCCGGTGCGCCTGTTATTTGAGGCTGATGCCAACCCGGCACCCACTGCAGACAATAGTTACTGGCTTTATTACGCCAATTCTGATGCAACCAGCGTCGAAGATCTTAATTTGAGCCAGTTTTATATTCTGAACCACGATTTTGAGGATGGTCTCAACAACTGGACCCTTTCGCCAAATGGCACGGGTACAGGCATCACTTCGGCTGATGGATTCACTGGTCTGGTGGCGAACCCGCACGGAACATATCCTACTCTGGCTCTCGAAACCGGGATCTCTGTAATTCCACCCGGCTATTCGGGCTTTAAAAGTAATGCCTGTTTATCAATGGGTTTTCCCGAAAATGTGCCTAACAATGCCTATGTGGCAGGTTCCTGGCGGGCATATCAGCAGAGTATTACCGTACCTTCGACCGGCACACAGGTTTTGACGGCGTTGCGGCGTTTCAACTCGGCTTCGTTTAACACCGGCTGGTCGACCCTGATGTTTATCAAGGCCGGAACTGCCGGTCGTGACCGGCGCTATTATGTTGCTGCCGGCATGTCTGACTGGATGGAATCAACAGTCGACTTCACCACCAATGTTGCCAGCAGAATTGCAATTGTCGGTCTGGGCATGCATACACTTTCTGTCGCAGGTCAACCCACGATTCGCGAACGCCGCAGCCAGGTCGACTGGGTCGAAATAAAGCCGAAATACCCACTGTCTCTGGCATTGAGCGGGGAAATGGCGGCTGGTTATACGACTGCCGGCAGTTATATTTCAAAGATTTTCGACACCGGGGTAGCCAACCCGGTTTATGATTCATTGGCCTGGTCAGCCAACACAACCGCACCCGGAACCTCGGTTTCTTTTCAGGTTCGAACTGCAGCAACCGCTGCCGGTATAAGTTCTGCTGTCTGGAGCGCTCCGATTACCATAAATGGCAGCAGTATCACTAATACCGGTCGCTACATTCAGGTGCAGGCAAATCTAAACACTGCTGACACGGCGGTTTCGCCGATCCTCAGCGAAATCGAGATTTTTTATACCATGCCGGTAGCCAGCTTTAAAGTAGTGGCGCCAGCGACGGTTGCTGCCGGCGAATACTTCGACTTCAGCGTGACGGCAGTTGACGGCAGTAATGCCACCGTCACTTCTTTTGTCGGGCTGGTTAATCTGTCGGCAACCTCGGGCACGGTTGAATTTCCCAGAGGCAGCCATAATTTTACTTTGTTCGATCAGGGCACTGCGGTTTTTCAGGCTCGCAACCCGATAGCACAGACATTTAAAATCGTAGCCACATCAGGTGTCATAGCCTCCGATTCCAACTCAATACAAAGCACTCCGCTCGAAACCGCAACTCTGGCTTTGCAGGGCTTTCCGGCAACAGTGACTGCCGGTGCTCTTTTTTCGGGGCAGATAATTGCCAGAGACCGCTATGGCAATACAGCCACCGGTAATAACGGACAAATGCTGATTAACACAACAGACCCGGCGCCCGGCTCTTTTCCAGTGTCTGTTGCAATGGCAAACGGCATTGCAAATCTAAACAATTGCGCTTTTTATACGACCCCGAAACAAACTCTCCGGGTAAAAGGTGCAGCCAGTGGCATTACCGTCAGCACCGACATCAACGTCAATGTTGGTGCTGCCGCCAGACTGCGGTTAAGTGCTGATCCTGACCAGTATCAGAACGTTCCTTTCATCATGAAAGTAGCGGCGGTCGACAGCTATGGCAATCTTAATACCACTGTTAACACTAATTTCACTGTTAATTCTTCGTTGAGCACTGTCAGTATACCGAATGGCAATATCGTTGCCGGAGAATGTCAGCACAGTATGGCGCTTGACACGACGGGAAACCAGACAGTAACAGCTAATACCCCAACGGCTCTGTCAGGTGATCTGGGCATCAGCGTTCATGCAGAAGCTCCGGCCGAACTTGAGCGCTTTATGATCGATGCCGGCTATGATCAGCTGGCAGGGGTGCCCTTTACGCTGACTATTGAGGCTCGCGATGACAACGAAGAAGTCTTGACTTCTTATGACGGTGCCTGCCGCATTATACCCAGTGTTGGTCTGAGTGAGCCTCCGATGACAACCGGCTATAAATTTTTAGATGGTTTTCTGGCCATTCCGATTGTGCTGACAGCTGCCGACAGCAACATGATTCTGCGGGTAGAAGATATAAACGACAACTCCAAACTTGGGCTGCTGGTGCTTAATGTCAGGCCCTCAAGTCTTGGGGGTTTTGAAGTCGATACTCCGCCGGCAGCCGATGCCGGTGCTACCTTTACTTTCACAATCAGGGCCCGCGACAAGCAGGGCAATCTGCTGACCAACTACACTGGCACTACCATAATTTCACATACGGCTACTGGCGGTAATGTTAAAATTCCGGCTATTTATACCTTTACTGCGGGCGATGCCGGCGAAAAAACTTTTTCGGGTGTCAATGGCGCCAACTTTACCAAGGCTGAGCAGATTAAAATTCAGGTTGAAGACTCAGCCAGAACCGGTATCTCAGATTTTGTTAATATTCTGCCGGCTGCGAACGACCCGGTGATAGAAGTGCGCCCCGATGTTTTGTCGGTAGATCTGGGCACTTCACTCTCATTTAATCTTTATCTCAAAGATCGCTTTGACAACGCTCTCAACGGTTATACCGGCACAATAAACTTCAGTTACTCTGACCCGACGGTGACAGGCCCGGCCAATTACAGCTTTCAGGATTTTGAAAACGGTTTTAAGCGCTTTTTGAAAGAAGTAACCCCGGCCAATCTCGGTGATTTTACTATCACAGCTGTTGATGTCTCATCAGGCAACAGCAATACCACTGACGTCATCAGTGTTGTCAGCGGCGAAACCACAAATTTTGCCATATCTCCTGGCAGCATCAGCCTTTTTGCCGGTCAGAGTTTTTATTATACCGTCACCGCGTCAAACTCGGCAGGTGATATCAATGAGCAGTATAACGGCGCGGTCAGGTTTGCCACCCTTGATCCGCTGGCCCAGATACCGAAAGATTCAACTCTGGTCAACGGCCTGGGAACTTTTCAGGCCAGTTATTTTACGGCCGGTGCCTATACCTTGAACGTTTTTGATACCAGTCAGCCGTCGATTTCCGGCAGCATGAACGTAACGGTAGTTGCTTCAGCTGCGCGTCTGCTGGTAATTGAGCCGGCTGTTGACACTACCACGGCCGGTTCGGCAATTTCTTACACTGTTAAAGTAACCGACGCTTTTGGCAACCCCGCCAATATAACCGGCAGCGTCACTGTCAGTTCGACAGACTCTAAAGCTACCTCAACCACATCGCCGCAGACCCTTAATTTTGCCAACCAGGCAAGCCGAACCGCCGCCTGGACTTTTACCACTGCCGGCACGCAGAAGTTGCGGGCGGCTTTTACCGGGCTAAAAGCCGCTGACAGTATACCAGTTAAGGTTAATGCCGCAGCTGCGAACCGTATTACCGGAGATTTCCCGGCTTACGCTTCGAGTGAGTTGACAACGCCTTTTATTGTCAGGGTTGTTGATATTTATAACAATCCGACACCATACACCAATACTATCAATGTTACCTCAGTCGCATTAACGAGCAACTACAAGACGTTTCAGGGAGACGGGTATACCTTCGCTCCGGCAGATAATGGCCTGCACACCTATTATCTACGCTGGGACCTGGGTAACCCCAACGAAGCACCGACTTATGCGCCTGCTAACGTCAGGGTGACATTTACACCAAACCCGCTGGGCTCGATTACCAACGGCGCCGTGTCACACAATCTGCGAGTCGATAATCCGCGAAGTACCGTTCCTGAATTTCCTTTTTTGCGCAGCTGGCTGTCGCCGCCTGATCGCCAGGTAACCGCCTCAGAGCCTTTTAAACTGACTTACCGGTCGCTGTCGATTCGAGAAACTGCTTACCCTGTTACTTCGATTGTCGATATCAGTGTTTCTGACGGCAGCATTGCGGTATCGCGCGATGGTGTCAACTATGGCAGCTCGATCAGTATAAGCAACGAGTCTGAGGTAACTTTCTGGGCCATAGTCACACGTACCGGTTTTTTGTCGGTCGTCGCGACACCGCACATTGCACCAGCCTTTACCGGAACAACCGGATTTTTGTCACACCCGGGGCCGGTGGCAAAAATCACAATCGAGGCAGATACCCCGCAAAAAGCCGGTGTGAAATTCCCATGGAAACTCGAATGGTGGGATGCCTGTGATAATTATGCCCGCAAAGCGGTCGAACTTATTTCGTTGTCGGCGGCGGCAGCCGGTTTGAGCGAGCTTGACCCGCAACGGTTGTTGCTTTCCGGGCACGATGGCAAATTTAACCAGCAGGAGAACCGTCAATGGCTGACTGACGATTTTATCGTCGCTTCTTCTACAACCAATCTCAAGGTCGACTACGAAAAACGCGAAATTTCGATCAAAGGCCTGTATGACGCAGATTTTTCTGAAGACCTGGTAATGGCACCGGCTGGCATCTGGAAAACCTTGCGTTTTGGGCTGGACGGCACCACACCACCAACAATCACTCAATTTACCGTGGTCGGTACGCAAAACTTTACCGTGCCTCCCGGAATAACTTCTATTGAATATCTCGTAGTTGGTGGTGGCGGAGGCGGCGGCGGCACAGGGGCAACCGCCAATGAACGCAGTGGCGGCGGTGGTGGTGGTGGTGTGCGCACCGGAACTATGGCAGTCACTCCTGGTCAGGTGATCAGCGTAACTGTAGGGGCAGGCGCCACTGCTGTGTCTGGTAATTCCGGCAACAATGGCAATCCCTCAAGCTTCGGCACTATAGTCGCAGCCGGTGGTGGCGGCGGCGGGCGGGGCAATGGGAGTGCAGGTCTTAACGGAGGCTCGGGTGGCGGCGGTGGCACTACCACTACGACTGGCACAAACCCTGCGGGCGGAACTGCTACGCCGGCAGGTCAGGGCAACGACGGTGGTGACGGCAGAGGGCACAATACCGCGAATCAAAGATCAGCCGGCGGCGGTGGCGGTGCGGGGGGTACAGGGACGACTCCGACTACCAATGCTGGCGGCCCTGGCGGCGTGGGTATAGAAAGTTCCATTACAGGAACCGCTGTTTATTACGGCGGCGGCGGTGGTGGAAGCGGCAACACAGCTGGCGCAGGTGGCAACGGAGGTGGCGGTGCTGCTTCTACTAACGGTAATGCCACAGCCGGAACTGTAAACCGTGGCGGCGGTGGTGGCGGGGCAGGCACTACGGCGAACACCGCTCGTACTGGCGGTGCGGGTGGCAGCGGTATCGTCGTTTTGCGCTATTCGGAAGATCTCTTGCCTGACCCGAGCTTTGTGGTTGAGAATGGTCAGCTCAGAATCTGGACACTTGGCGACGGCAGTATTTGTGATCTGCCTTGCGATGATGTTGACAACAATAACCGTTGGCGGAAGAATGCTGATGACAGCTACTATTACCTCTATTTTGACTGGCCTGCCAATGATATTTTTGCTTTCAATGCGACTTTGACCATCAGGCGCATGTGGTTCGATACGCAGCTGAACTATTCGCTTTGCCACGCCGGCATAACGATGAAAGATGACAGCCATGCAACCCAACCACGTTTTGTTTCGGCCATGTTGCGGCGAGTCGATGACTCTTATACCAACAATCAGGATATTGGTGTTTTTTCGGCCCAGTCTGTGTATCGTAATGCACCAAATAATTTGCGATATCGCCGAAAATTCGGCACCAGCCCCACGACGGTTACTACCCACCCGCTGTCGGTCGGCATCTGGCGAAATGCTCACGCTGGAGCCAACCCGGGCAGATTCAGGCCGATGGGCTGTCACGACGGTCAAAGCTGGCGCGAATTCAGCGGCGCCCGGGCCGGTGCTACTCAGGACCCGCAACCGGATGTGCCGGCCACAGTTTATACCAAACTGGGCATAACTGTTGGAGCCAATAACTTGTCCAGGCCAGGCATGGCCTGGATCGATGACTTCAAAGTTAATCGCTACCCGGTGAGCGGCGAATTTATTTCAGTAGTCTATGACATAGGCACTTCTAGCGTGACTCTGACTAACCCGATGGTGGTTGCAGGCGAGGCCAATACCGGCGCGATTGCCCTGTACATGCGTGGCAGTAACAACGCGGCCACTGTTGGCGCACAGGCCTGGACCTCGTTGCCTTTAACTCTCACTGCCGGCGAATACCGCGCCAATCCGACAGCTTTTAATAACCGGCGCTATCTGCAATATCGCCTGGTTCTCAATGCTCATCTTATTGGTAGTCGGGGCGGACAGGATTTTTATGACGCGACTCCGGTAGTCAGAAGCGTTAAACTCGACTACACCCCGGCAAACCAGGGTGCGATGTTTGCCGAGCGCAATGTCGACCCGCCGGCAACTATTGTGGCGTCATACTTACCAACAATCACGGCTGAGACTGATGTTGCCATTCTAGGCGGTACTGTCGCCAGCCTGGAAATAACGGCACCGGGTGAAGTAACTGCAGGTGTGCCCTTTACCTTTACGGTTAAGGCTCTCGACGCCTACGGTAATATTGCCGACGACTACGATAAAACCTGGTCATTTACGACCTCTGATGGTGAACCTTTTGCCGGCCTGCTTCCAGGTGCATATACCCTGGTGCCGTCGGCTGACGGTGGCCAGCACACGTTTTTCAATGCTGCGATTCTGTTTAACGGCCCGACGAATACCATAACCGTGACCGATGGCACTCTTTCCACCGTTTCTGCGCCGATAACGGTTAAATCTGGTCGTCTGGGCGCTTTTGCCATCCTGGCGCTATCACCACAGGCCGCCGGCACGATTTTTCCTTTGTCTTTGACGGCTCTTGACGTCTATAACAACGTTAAAACTGACTACAGCGGCGATATGACCTTCACTGATACCCACAGCGGTGGAACCGCTGGATACGCGCCGTCAATACTGCCCGCTGCCAGTTGGTCGACTGGTTTGGCCAATTTGCTGCCCGGCAGCTTTTTTACCAAGGCCGAAGTGGTTAAAATCACCGGGCAAAGCAGCTATCGCAGCGGCACCAGCAACGATATCGCCATTACCAGTGCGCCGCCAGCTGCGCTACTGTTAAGTGTTTCGACGACGTCACCCGATTCTGGCATTCCCTTTTCGGCTACCGTAACGATTCTTGATATTTATGGCAATGTTGCCAACGATTATGCCGGCTGGGTGCGCTTTTCGGTCAACGACACTCATCCGGATGTAATTTTGCCGGCAGATTATCATTTTGTTGCGGCAGATGCTGGCCGCAAAACCTTTGTTTCAGCGTTCAGATTGATAACTCCCGGCGCCGCGACCCTGCAGGTTGTGGATACTGTTAACGCAACGATGACGCACCAGTTTCCGCTGACGGTTCTACCCGGCCCGGCCAAGCGGTTTGAGTTGAGCTGCAGCAGCATACAGACAGAAGGCGTGCCTTTTAACCTGATTGTCAAGGCTTATGACGACTACGGAAATCTTAAAACCAACTTCAGCGAAACCATTGGTTTGTCGACAGATTTTACCTCGGTTCTGCCGGTAAGTGCCGGCGGCTTTTCACAAGGACAGCTGCTGATACCGTCGGTGGAGCTGAAATACAGCGGAGCCATGCCTGAAACCAAAAAAATTACTGCTGCTTTTGGTGTGGTTGCCGGCGACAAAGATATCACGTTGCTACCGCCCGCGTCTGACTTTGCCCGTTTTGACCTGGAGACCTACCCGCCCGAGCCAACCGCCGGGGATTCATTTAAACTGGTTATAAAAGCGGTTGGCCTCGATGGCGCAGTTTATACCAACTATAACGGTACCGGTGTTTTTCTCGAAGCCAGAGATGATCTCGACCAGCTGGTTGATCCACCAATGGCACCGATTCAGGCGTCTGGTTTTACTAATGGCGTTAAAGAGCTTTATGCCCGCAACTGGGTTGCCGGAGACATCACTCTCTGGGCAACCGACAAGGTGATACCAGGAAAGGTTGGCTCGCTGACGGTGACTTTTAAGCCAACTAACCTCTCGCACTTCGCTGTCGTGCCCGGTACCTCAACGGTTGAACCCTTTGCAAACAATTATTATCAGACGGTAAACGCTTCGTTTCCTCTGTTTTTAAAAGCTTACGACACAATCGGCAACGTCAAAACCGACTACAGCGGCATTGTGCAGCTTTCCGAAAATGGCCCCGGTTCACTTTCATCTTCGACAGTCGTTTTTGTCGATGGTGTGGCAACCCTTTCTGCCGTTTATTACGATCAGCCGGGTAAAATCAGAATTACCGCCACCGATAACATTCTCGACCGTTCCGGGTTTTCCGGTACGCTGCAGTTTTTTGGGCCTCTGCATCGGTTCGATGTTGCAGCAAACACGCACCAGACCGATGAAACTCCATTCCCGGTTCAGTTGTCAGCCATAGATATCTATGGCCAGGAAAAGCTGAATTTCAGCGGCAACGTCACTTCGCAACGCCTTTCATGGAGTCTTGGCCCCCTGACGGATGTTACGCTGACCCCAGCCGCTCCTGCCGTGGCCTGGGAAGAAGCGAAAAGCTATACCTGGCTGACTGCGAATCGGCCGGATGCCGGCACCAGCCCGGGTGACTTCGGGTTCAGGATTATTTCGAGCACCTTACCGGATGCCTCTGGTTCAGCCATAATCAGCCTGCATCGGACCAGCGCTTCTACAGTTACAGGACTTGCCATCGAAACCTTCTCGCCGCAGCAGGCCGGAAAGCCATTTCCCATGCTTGTTAAGGCTGTTGATGCTTCTGGCGCCGTCGTTAAAGCCTGGGCTGCTGCCGATGCCGCTCTGAGCGCACTGGCGACGCTTGGCTTCAATTCTGATATCATACCGGCAACAATAGCTGCTGCCGGCTTTGTTGATGGTGTTTACGCCACAACCACGGCCCAGATTGCCTTGCCTGGAACCTACACGGTAAGCGTGAGTTCTGGTGGTTTGACTGGTTCTTTCAGTCCACTGCTGGTTAAGCCAGGCGCCGTTTCGGCGCTGCGCATCACCGTGCCGGATTATGCCCCGTTGAACACCAATTTTGCCATGTCGGTTGCCGGCATTGCCGCAGATGGGCAGGTTAAGACCGACTTTATTCCTGACGGTCCGATTTTACTGAAGCTGAATGCCACATCTACCGGGTATCTCGGAGTGCAGTTCATCAACCCGGAGGATTTTGTCGACGGCGAGGCGAAGATTCTCAACCAGACCTACAACAAGAGCCAGGAAATCTTTATCAGCGCGATCGACAATGTTTCCGGCATGCGCGACATCGGGGGGCCGATCAAGGTTTTCGGGCCGCCGGTAAAACTGGTGCTGCAACCGTTACCGGATGCCGCTGCAGACTTTTTCTGGAACAACTGGCTCAAGGTCAGGGTTACGATTAAAGATGTGAATGGCTACCCGGTGGCCAATTTTACGGGTGACATCGGGTTTTCTGTGGCGCCCGGTACCGGTTCACTGGCTGCCGATGCGGCTATTTTGCCGGCTCTGGTGACACAGCTTTTTGAGGCAGACAGCCTTGGCAGCCAGGAATTTTACTTGAAAGTGACTTACTCTACCCTCCAGAGTCCGACTCTGCTTGATATTGCCGCAACCAATGCTGTATACGGCCTCTCAGGCAATGCCGATGACCTCAGGTTTTTAAAAGAGCCGAGGTTCGATTCCTTCGAAATTCTTTCGCCGGCAGATGGCGGCACGGTCTACAAGGGCAAGCCCTTCAATTTCAGAGTCCGGGCGGTTGACAACTTTGGCAATCCGTGGCCGCTGCTGGCCTCTTACCCGGGCATACTTGTCGAGAATGTCGATCCTTTGAGTCTTTCTTCATTCAATGCGCTTCCCAGCGGGCATCTCGAATTTCTCAATACCTCAGAAGTTCTCGTGTCGGGCAAGGTCGAGTATGACGATCAGACTTCCGCCATTGTCAGATACTCGGTGGTTCCCGAAGACAATCTGCTCGCCGGTGATTTTGTAGAATTCAAGATTTCAACCGGATTTAATCTCAAGGATTCAATTTATCAGAAGATCGCGACTGAAACTTTCGCTCTGCCATCCAGGTATATTCTTTCTGCCTTTATCAGCCCCGGTACAGGCTCGGCTGAGCTGAAATTTACCCTGATCAATGCGAATGGCGACCCCGAATCGTCATTTGGCGCGCGGATCAATTCTGACGGAACCCTCCTGCCTATCGGCTCCGTCGCCTATGCCGGTAAAAGTGAAGTGTTGCTCGATCCCTCGATTGCCAACCCCGATCACCAGAAATGGTACAGGGTTTATCTTGCATTTGATTATCAGTTCGACCAGAATCTGGCGAGCGACACCATTATTCACCTGCAGAATTCGACTCCGGCAGGTTTTACGGCTTCCACGACAGCATATTTCGACGGGATACAACTGGAAAAAGCTTTCTTTGCCGATCAGGTCGCACCAACCGCCTATTCCGGCTCGGGCATTCAGATCTTTTCACCGAATCCTGGCCGCTCGATTTCCGGCGAAAATGACTATTTTGAGTGGTGAGTTTCTGTTTCTGTTCATGATGCTATGCCGATTTAACGGGCGGCGAAACCTGGTTGCGCCGCCCGGTTTCTTTTAAACGCTTCTTAATTGTAAAAAGTATGAGATTGGGCTATTTTGCGTACATGAAACTCAGATTTGCAGAACCAGAAAAGCAGTCGAAAAACACACAACGACTGCGGTCACCTTTTACCGAAGCCAGGATCGCGGCTTTGCCGATCTTTTGTATTCTGCTGCCGATCTTGATCTTTGCTGCCAGAATTGCTTCGGCGCACGATAAGCCATATACCTTTCTTGCGCTGCACGCCGGGCATGGCCAGAAAGACGGGTTGCTCAACCAGCCCGAAGGCATGGCCTTTTCCCCTGATGGGCGTTTTCTGGCGGTGGCCGATACCCACAATAACCGTCTGCAGCTTTTTTCGGTCGATAACACACCGACGGCCACCCAGCCCCTGAAACTAGAAATGATCTATGGTGACCTCTGGCCCTGGGATGACCGCACTCAGCCCATAGATTCGAACGATGCCTACCGTGAAAAAAACTATCTGCACGGCCGTAACCCGAATTATCTCGCCGGCCGCGCCTACCAGCACGCGCAGAGCCGTATCCGGCCGGGCGAGAATGTACCGATGGATCACTTTAACCTGCCGGTCGGCGTTGCCTGGCTTGGTACCGCGACGATGCTGATTGCCGATACCGGCAACCACCGGGTCAAGGCCCTCAAACTCAATGGCGAAGTAAAATGGGTGCTCGGTCAGGAAGGCTGGAAAGACGGCTATTTTCACCATCCGCTTGGCATCGATGTCGACTGCGCCGGGCAGATTTATGTCAGCGAACCCCGCAGCAAGTATATCCGCGGACTGGGTCTCGACTTTTTGCAGCGCCAGCGCGTGCAGGGAAACCGCCTGCAGATCTTCTCGGCCGATCTCAAGCCATCAAAGCGGCTCGGACACATGCATCACATGTCAGGGCGTGATTACCGGCAGTTCAAAGATATCACGCGGGTCTGGGTCGGTCTGAACGGTGATATTTTTCTTACCGATAACGGTAATCACCGGGTAATGGTCTTTGAGAACAACATGCAGAAAAAGGCGGAACTTATCAGGTGGCCGCATTATACCCTGCGTTATCCTAACGGCATCGACTGTTCGCCCGATGGCATGCTTGCCATAGCAGATACTGGCAATCACAAAGTCATCATTCTCGATGCTGACTACAAGATACAGCAGATTATCGGTGGCTTCGGCACCGGCCCCGGAAAATTTGTCAGGCCGCACGAGGCGCGTTTCGGGCCAAACGGCGATCTTTATGTTCTTGATACCGGCAATGGCCGCATTCAGATTTTTCGTGGCCCTGTTTTCAGACAGTTTCCGCGTTGCCCGGTGCCTGAACCGCCCGAACCGCCGCCACCGCCGCAAAAAATTGAAGAGCTGCTGCCGCCTCCTGTGCCACCCCAGGACTCTTTGTAGTATCCAGTGTTGCCTTGCACTTTTTTGAGATTTTTTCGGGTTTTTGTGTTATATTACTGGCATAGATATAAACAGGATACTTTTTTGATCTGACCTCATTGTCTGTAGTCTTGCTTCCGCTTTTGTTCTGGTTTTTAGAGCAAAGTTGTGCGGATGGTTCTGTGTTTAAAGAAAAAAATGGAGCAATTGAGATGAATGAGAACGGCAAAAAACGTTCTGCTGGCAAATCCAGCGACAGTGGAATCCGGGTTATCGAGGAAATAGTAGAAGGATTCTGGGACTGCCCGAACTGTAATGCCAAAAATCGTGGTTCAGCCCAGCAATGCGAGAGCTGCGGTGCAATTCGCAGCGAAAACGTAAAATTTTACGTCGATGAAGACTCAGAGGTCATAAACGACGAAGCAGAACTGGAAAAGGCCAAAGCCGGCCCTGACTGGGTCTGCCCGTTCTGCAGCAACATGAGCCCCTCTTCGTCGACAAAATGCACCGGTTGCGGTTCAGACCGCTCTGACGGCAAAAATCGCGCGACCCGCGAACTGGCCGCCGGTGAAACCGGCAAAGACGAGAAGAAGTCGCAAAAGTCTGCCGAGACGCCAAAGTCGGCCCCACCGGCACCGCTCTGGCTGAAAGGCGGCTGTGGCATTTTTGCTCTGCTGTTCGTAATTCTTATGGCTTTGAGCTGTCACGAGAAGGCAGTAAAAATCGAAATTACCGCCAATCAGTGGGTGCGCCAGATCGAACGGGCCGAATATAAAACCGTTCGCGAGAATGCCTGGGCCAACGAAGTGCCGGCCGGCGCCCGTAAATTTTCGAGTGAACGGCAGGTTCGCTCTCACAAAGAGATCCCGGATGGTTTCGAAGAAGTTAACGAAGAATACACCGAAAAGGTAAAAATTGGCGAAAAGCAGGTTGAAGACGGTAAAGTCGACCTTGGCAACGGCAGATTCAAGGTTAAATACAAAGTCGTGCCCGAATACCGTGAAGAGAAGAAAACCCGCCGCGTCAAACGCCAGAAGTTCCGCAAAGAGCCAATCTATGACGAAATGGTCTACTACGACATCGAACGCTGGGTTCCCTTTGCAACGATAGAGCTGAAAGGCACCACCGACGAACCGCGCTGGCCTGATTCAGGTGCCAGCAACAATGTGCCGCCACAGATTGGTGATCTGACCGAAAAGGCCAGAATCGAAACCTACATTGTGAAGGCGAAAAAAGACGGTTCACCCGAAGAAATCGAAATCAAAGAACTGCGTAATAAGCCTTTGTCCCATGAACAGTTTATGAGGCTCCGGATCGGCACCAAATGGGAAGCCATCTTCAGCGGCCTCGGCGACCTGCGCGACATCAAGTTTCAATGATTGTCTGATGCAGACGGACCTTTCTGGAGTATTCGAAAAGGCTTCAGATTAAGCAAAAAATACCCGCCCGGAATTCATCCCGGGCGGGTATTTTTTGCTTACTGATTTCCGCATAAGCAGTGCAGACTTGATTTATCGGCCCGGTCGGTCAGCTTGCCTCACAAAAAAAATACTTTCGATTTGCCGAGTTCAATAATTACTGCTGTTGCGGCTTTTCAAGACTATCGGCCAGCCGATTGAGTATTTCCCGCAAAAACGGGTCGCTGATGACTTTTTCTTCATTAACCTTGAGTCGGGTGCTGAAATCAGCAAGAAGTTTCATGTAAAGCTCACGGCTTCCCGGTGTAGCAATACCTGCTTCTTTAAAAAGGCTGTTGAAAGCTTTGCTGACTTTTCCGGCAAAATATCTGTTGATCAGCGTTATCCAGGCACCACAAAAGAGAATCCCGGCTGTTGAGCTGGCCAGCAAAAAATACGGCCAGTTTTCGGAAAACAGCCGCCCGCCCACTATGACAGCCAGTAAAAGTGCAAAACCGCAGCCGGAATCTGTCGCAAGTTTTTTTGTTGCGCGGATCTGCAAAAAATCGGTCACCGTTTGAGTTATGTTCAGAAAAGCCGGCGATTGCCCATGAACGAAGCCGTTACCAACACTATTTGCAGGATTTTGTGGCTCAAATAAGTCGAAATCTTTCAGGCAAAACGGGCATTTCAGCAGCGACCCCTGCAGGTTGTCAGGAATATTGACGCTTTTCCGGCAAAAATTGCAGATACCATTTGCTGTCATTAAAAACTCCTCCAGAAAGGCAATGTCATACAGAAGCTCACTGAAAAATGCCCGGCTGCCGGACCGCCCCGGCGAATCGGTGACAAGTTCTTAATCTGTTTTACAGCAGCTAAATTATAACATGGTCCGTACACGTTGGTTGTTTGTCCCGAGTTTAACAGTTAATTGATTGAAAAAACGTCTTGAATTCTTGTGTTAACG
>ERZ795032.211-NODE-211-length-80824-cov-8.557083_pt1 | contig 80824 bp, 75 predicted proteins | sample MGYA00375124_ERZ795032 | MGnify/ENA primary metagenome ERZ795032 (study PRJEB30167, sample SAMN05720154) | activated sludge metagenome | isolation source: Anaerobic digester | place: China | collected 2015-12-16 ... | reverse complement strand
CGAGAATCTACTCGGGACTATGCGCTTGGGGCACCTTGTGAACGGTCAACACGAACGGAAAACCTGAAACAAGGCGACAGGAAGATCAAATTCCAAACCATTTCACCGCAGAGGACACAGAGGGCCGCAGAGAGAGACAAAAGCGTTAATTGGGGGAACCCACTTAAAAACCCTTTTCACCGCAGACAAGATCCCGAGGTGCTTTAACGAGGGGAGCGGTTCAATGAGGTGCTGCGTCTGCGGTGGAAGATATGGGTTTTGATTTTCCCTCTCACCTCTAACATCTAACTTCTCACGCCTTTATTTCTCTAAATCTTCATCTTGCCATCAGCATTTTTGTTACAATGTTGTTACATTCGCGATGAGATAGCGTTACACCCCATCTTTATACTTTCTTCCAGAAGACCCGGGATCCTGGTCCGGGATCAAATTTCAGGGAGGAATACAAAAGATGAAGCGTACCGGTGTTCTTCTGGCAGCAGTCCTTCTTCTCGGAGTATTTTCAGGCCAGGCACTGGCCGGACAGATTGTCGTAAACGGCTCCACCACCGTTCTCCCCATCGCCCAGGCAGCAGCGGAAGCTTTCATGGAAGCCCACCCCGACGTCAACATATCCATTTCCGGAGGCGGCAGCGGCAACGGCATCAAGGCCATCATCGACGGCACCACCGACATCGCCAACTCTTCCAGGTTCATCAAGCAGAGCGAAGTTGAAGCCGCCGTCAAGAACGGCGCCTACCCCGTGCCCTTCGCGGTGGCAGTGGACGCCATCATCCCGGTGGTCCACCCTTCCAACCCGGTTAAGGATCTCACCATTGAGCAGCTTCGCGACATCTACATGGGCAAGATCACCAACTGGAAGGAGCTCGGCGGAGCAGACCGGAAGATAGCCGCCGTGACCCGCGACACCAGTTCCGGCACCTTCGAGGTGTGGGAAGAGAAGGTCATGAACAAGGAGAAGATCATGCCCCAGGCACAGGTCGTGGCCTCCAGCGGCGCAATGGCCCAGTCCGTGGCGGGCAACCCGGGTGCCGTCGGCTACATCGGGATCGGCTACCTGGAAAGCAGCACGAAGGCCGTAACCGTAAACGGCGTCGAAGGGAACGCGAAGAACGCCCTCAACGGTTCGTTCCCCGTTTCCAGGTACCTCTTCATGTTCACCCCGGGCTGGCCCGAGGGAGAGGTCATGGAGTTCATGAACTTCATCCTCAGCGACGCCGGGCAGAAGATAGTCGAGGAGTCGGGGTTCGTGCCCCTGAGGTAAGAGACAGCTTTAACTGAAATTGCCACAGGGCCCGGACACCGCTTCCAGGCGGCAACGGGCCCTTGTGCGGTTTTTAAAAAAGGAGGGCTGGACGTTGAGAACATCTCTCAAGGAGGACCGGATACCGCGTATAGCGGTGATGACCATCGCCTCGCTGGGCGTGGCCATAATGCTTTTCATACTTTACTCCCTTGTCCGCGACAGCATCCCCATCCTTGCGCACGTGACCCTTTCGGACCTCCTGTTCGGCACCCACTGGTACCCGACCTACGACCCGCCCGAGTTCGGTATGCTGCCCCTTATTGCCGGATCGGTCTCTGTAACGCTTCTGGCATCTCTGATCTCGCTGCCCATAAGCCTTGCCCTCGCGGTGTTCCTTTCGGAGGTCTGCCCTGCCACTCTCCGGGAGATACTCAAACCCGTCATAGAGATACTGGGCTTCTTCCCTTCGGTTGTGCTGGGTTTCATCGGCATGGTGGTCATCGCCCCGTGGATGGTGATGAACTTCAACATCATGACTGGGCTGAACCTTCTGAACGCCTCGGTCCTGATGGGGGTCATGATCATACCCATTGTAACGTCCCTGGCCGAGGACAGCCTGAACTCCGTCCCGAAGGACATTCGGGATGCGTCCTTTGCCCTTGGAGCGACGAGGCTGGAGACGATAACCAGGAGCGTTATTCCCGCCGCCCTCCCCGGGCTTATGACGGCCTCGCTGCTCGGGGTAATGAGGGCCATAGGGGAGACGATGGTGGTCCTTATGGCCGCCGGAGGGGCGGCGATGATACCCCGCTCGATAACGGACCCGGTGCGGCCCCTGACTTCGGCGATCGCGGCGGAGATGGGGGAGACGCCCTTCCGTTCCGATCACTACTTCGCCCTCTTTTTCGCGGGGCTGCTTCTCCTTTTGATGACCCTGGCCCTTAACATGACCGCCCTCTGGATAGAGAGCCGCGCCAAGAGGCTGCGTTCATGAGCGGGGCAAGGAAGTCGAAGGACCGGACAGCCACCATAATGCTCTGGCTCGTCATGGCCCTGACCTGCGGGATGCTGGCCCTTATACTGGCGTTCCTGGTCTCCAAGGGGTGGAGCGTCCTCAGCTGGGAGTTCCTCACCAAAAAACCCAGGAGCATGATGACCGCAGGGGGGATATCCACACCGATAGTGGGGACCCTGCAGCTTGTGCTTGTCTCCATGGGCTTTGCCTTCCCCGTGGGGGTGTTCACCGCCGTTTACCTGGTGGAGTACGCCAAAGACGACTGGTTCACCCGGGCCCTGAGGCTGGCGGTCCGCAGCCTTGCGGGGGTGCCTTCGGTGGTGTTCGGGCTCTTCGGGCTTTCATTCTTTGTGATCTTCATGGGATTCGGTCCGTCGCTGCTGTCGGCGGGGCTGACCCTGGGCTGCCTCGCCCTTCCCGTGATCGTCGGGGCCTCGGAGTCGGCATTGCTGGCCGTCCCCAGGGATTACCGGGACGCGTCCTACGCCCTGGGCGCGACCCAGTGGCAGACCATCAGGAAGGTGGTCCTCCCCGCGGCGTTCCCCTCGATAATCACGGGGGCAATACTCAGCGTGGGAAGGGTCGCGGGCGAGACGGCGCCGATAATATTCACGGGGGCGGCCTTTTTCGCCCCAAGGTTCGCAAAGAGCATATTCGACCAGGTGATGGCCCTTCCGTACCACGTCCTGATCCTGGCAACGGCGGGGACCAATATAGAGAAGACCAGGCCTATACAGTACGGCACCGTCCTGGTGCTGCTCTTTTTTGTCCTCGGGATGACCATGACGGGTGTTCTGTGGCGGGCAAGGCTCAGGATCCGCCAGCGGGCCCAGCGTTAGGAACGGAAGGTGGTCTGAATGGAAAAAGACAAGTTCTCCGTCCGGGATCTCGACCTGTATTACGGGTCCAACCATGCCCTGAAGAAGATCAACCTGCAGATACCGGAAAGGGCCGTGACCGCCCTTATCGGCCCTTCGGGATGCGGCAAGAGCTCTTTCCTGAGGTGCCTGAACAGGATGAACGATTTCATCCCCGGCTGCAGCGTAAGTGGAAAGGTCGAGCTGGACGGCAGCGACATCTACGACGCGAATACAGACCTGATACACCTGAGGAGAAGGGTGGGAATGGTCTTCCAGCGCCCTAACCCCTTCCCCATGTCCATTTTCGACAACGTGGCCTACGGCCCCAGGCTCCACGGGGACCGCGACCGGAACACCCTCCGGGACATTGTCGAGGAGAGCCTGAGGGTCTCGGCGTTATGGAGCGAGGTGAGGGATATCCTCCACTCCCCGGCGCTGGCCCTTTCAGGCGGCCAGCAACAGCGCCTCTGCATAGCAAGAGCAGTGGCAGTGCAGCCCGAGGTGCTTCTCATGGACGAACCTACGTCTGCCCTGGACCCGATGGCGACGGCCCGGATAGAGGAACTCGTCCGGGAATTGAGAACGCGCTACACTGTAGTGATAGTTACCCATAACATGCAGCAGGCGGCCCGCATCTCCGACACGACGGACTTCTTCCTGTCGGGGGAGATGGTCGAGTCGGGCCCGACACAGCAGATGTTCACGTCACCCAGGGACAAGAGGACCGAGGATTATATCACCGGCCGGTTCGGCTAGAACGGTCAAGGAGTTGAGAGAAATGGCGAACAGTCTTACAGGACGCAAGGAGTTCGATGAAAGTCTTCTCCGCATAGAGCAGAATCTTCTGAAACTGGGCTCCCTGGCCGAGGAGGCCATTTCCGGGGCGATCTGGGCGCTGCAGAAGCAGGATGACGCCCTGGCCCTGAAGGTTATCGAGGGTGACGACGTTCTGGACGACCTCACCCAGGAGATAAACGAACAGGCCCTTATGATGATAGCCCGCTTCCAGCCCGTGGCGCTGGACCTCCGTACCATTTCGTCCATTCTCCACATGTCCACCGACCTCGAGAGGATCGGGGATCTTGGAAGCGGTGTGGCGAAGGTGGCAAGGAAGATATTCCACGAGCCTCTCATCAAACCCCTGATCGACATACCGCGGATGGGAGAGAGGATCAGGGAGATGATCGACGGGGCCCTCAAGGCCTTCATGAACAGGGACTGTGCCCTGGCACGGGAGGTCTGTGCCATGGACGACGAGGTGGACGACCTGGACCGGCAGATCTTCAGGGAACTGCTGATGCTGATGATGCAGAACCCCAGGAACATAGAGCAGGCCACCCACCTGATACTGATATCGAGGAACCTGGAGAGGGCCGGCGACCACGTAACCAACCTGTGCGAACACATTGTCTACATGACCACCGGCACCTTCATAAAGGCCGGCGATTTCAGGAGGCCCCATGAAGGGAAGAACGAATAGGCCATGGTAGAGAGGATCCTTCTCGTCGAGGACGAAAAGACCATATCGGAACTGGTCGCTGAGAGCCTCAAAAGAAGGGGCTACCTGGTGGAGACGGCCTTTGACGGAGACACGGGGCTTTTTGCGGTCGAGACATCACTTCCCGACCTGGTGATCCTGGACGTGATGCTTCCGGGAATGGACGGCTGGGAGGTATGCAGGCGTATCCGCGAGAACCCCGCCACCAGGAGGATCCCGGTTTTGATGCTGACCGCCAGGCGGGAGGAGCGCGACCTCCTTGCGGGCTTCGACGTGGGAGCCGACGACTACATGAAGAAACCCTTCTCGGTGAACGAACTGGCCGCCAGGGTCGGATCGCTCCTGCGAAGAGCCGGGGCCAAGTCCCCTGCGGAGAGGCTCATCAGGTCCGGGCGACTTTCCGTCGACCTGGAGAGGGGCGAGGCTTTCCTGAGCGGAACACCGCTGGACCTCACCTCCACCGAGTTCAAACTCCTGGAGGTAATGGCGGAGAACAGGGGAAGGATAGTATCACGAGACACACTCCTGGCCAGGGTCTGGGGTTATTCGGCGGCCGACACCCGCACGGTGGATATGCACGTCTTCAGGCTCAGAAGAAAGATAGAGGAGGACCCGGAGAACCCGAAGATACTGCTCACCGTGAGGGGCAGGGGTTTCCGTCTCTGTGGGGAGGATGACCGCCGTGAGAACCCTTAAGGGGCGGATGACGGACCTGATCGCCACGGTTCTGGTGCTCTCCATGCTGGCTGGGTGGTTCCTGGTGGGCAACACCGTTGAAGAGAGGATGGTCTCCCAGGCTAAGGAGAACCTTCTTTCGAGGATAGCCATCCTTTCCGGGGTTATCCAGGATACGGGGATCGAGGGCCTCATTACCAACGTAAGCAGGTGGAGCCGCGATGACGGGACCAGGGTGACCCTGGTGGCAATGAACGGAAAGGTCCTTTTCGATAACGAGGCCGACCCGGAAACCATGGACAACCATGCGGGCCGACCAGAGATCAGGGAGGCCCTCCTTTCGGGAATGGGGATAAATACCCGATACAGCAGGTCCATAGAGGCCGACCAGATCTACGTGGCAAGGCTGGCAGCCGATCCGTCCGGGGAGGGCATAGTGGTGAGGCTTTCTATCTCCCTGGCCGAAGTGGGAAGCGCTGTGGCATCGGCCCGCAGAAGGATACTGGCCTCACTTGCCTTCGCCGGTTTTGTCTCTCTCCTGGCCGGGCTCTACTTCATAAGGCAGGTTTCCAGACCCCTTGAGGAACTGACGAGATCTGCCATGGAGAGCATCAACGGGACAAGGCTGCGTTTTCCCGGCACCGGCAGCGTGGAGGTGCAGCGGCTGGCGGCAGCCCTCGAGGGGATGTCATCACGCCTTGACGATGCCCTTGCTGCCCTGGAGCGGGAGAAGGCCTACCTCCGATCCCTTCTTGAATCGCTTCCCGCTGGGGTCCTTGTGGTGGACCGGGAGAAAAAGATCCGTTACGCCAACGCCGCCCTGGGGAGGCTCCTCAGGGACCTTCCTGAAAAGATGGACGGGGCCCTCTATACCGGGGCCATCAGGAAACCCGAACTCATAGATCTTATCGACAGGGCCTTTAAAGGGGATGACCGGCGGGAATCATTTGTCGTAAGGGAGAAGGCCGAGATCTTCCTGGAAGCCCAGGCCGTCTCCATTGCCGATGGAGTTCTGGTCGTCGTACACGACATGACCGAGAGGCGCCGCCTGGAGGAGGCGAGGAGGACCTTCATGGCCGATGCGGGGCACGAGCTCCAGACCCCGCTGACATCGATCCGGGCCGCGGCGGAGCTGCTTCTGGACGACCCTGCCCCTGACCTCGAGAAGACGAGAGACCTGGCCGGCAAGATAATCCTCCAGCAGGAGAGGATGACCGCCCTGGTTGACGACCTCCTGCTACTTTCGAGGCTCGAATCCGACATCGCGCCGGAGCCGGGAAGACCCCTCGACCTGGTGGAGCTCATTGAAGGTCTCGTCGAGTATCAGAAGGAAAACCCCCTGGCCCAGAACATCCGGTGGGAGACTGACCTGCCGGAAAGGGCTCCGATCTTCGGCAGGCCCGGAGAGCTGGGCAGAGCCCTGGGAAACCTCGTTGACAACGCAGTCAAGTACACCCGGAAACGTTTCGAAGGATCACCCGGAGGGGTGATACAGATCAGCGCCTCGGGGCAGGACCAGGGGTGGAGGATCATCGTCGGGGATAACGGGACCGGCATCGAAGAGGAGCTCAGGGAGGCCGTGTTCGAACGCTTCAGGCGCGGGGAGTCGAGCCGCTGCCGCGATGGGGCATCCCCGGGGGGCTACGGTCTGGGCCTTGCAATAGCCCGGAGGGTTATCGAATCCCACGGCGGAAGCATAGAATTCCTTGACAGCTCCGAGGGCGCCCTTCTTTCTGTGTTCATTCCCTTTGGAGGTGTAAAGACGTAGAATGTATACTTTTCTTGCTTTTTCCAGAATTGTGTATATAATACCCGGGTTGGTATAAAGCCACCCGGAATAAGTCCTATGGGGTGGCAATATCCCAAGGGAGGTATGCTTTTGATCCGAAGACTCCTGAGGGACTTTGTTCTGGCGCTTGTCATGGTAACAGCAGTCTCGGCAGTGATATACATCTACGTCGGGGAGCGCCTGGCGGAGTCCCCAGTGCACGCCGTCTCCAGGTGGAGCCGGGCCCGTGCCGTCTCGACCCGTGTTTCCCAGCTTGACGGCACCGTCGCCGCAGCCCTCAGCGAAATGGAACTTCAGCCCGAAGACCTTGTTGAATGGCAAATGGAAAACCCAGAGTCGAACCTTCGAAGACTCTGGCACATGAAGTCTGCCGACCAGAAAAACGCCTCGGTCATAGCTCTCTATATCCTCCATCAGAACAACAGCATCAGCCCCATGACGGCCTGGCGCGAAGCCATCTCCTTCGTACACTACAGCCGCAAGTACGAGGTACCCCTGACCCTTGCTGTGGCAGTTGCCAATACCGAGAGCCACTTCGACCCCGGCGCAAGGAGCCCCTACGGCGCCGCCGGTGTCATGCAGGTTGTGTGGAGAGTCCATTCACACCTTCTCAGGGCCCACGCGGGACTCAGGGTGGAAAAGGACCTCCACGACCCCGAGAAGGGGATCTCGGCAGGGACGCTGCTCCTCTCAAGGTACATCAAGGCTTACGGCAGCACCGAGCGGGCCCTTGGCAGATACTACGGAGGCCCGGTCAGCCGTTACTGGCCAAAGGTGGCCAGGAACATGGACCGTGTGATCAGCTACGGTCTCGAACCTGGCATCTGACCGGTTTTGTCCACAAATTTGTTCGCAACCTGTGGATGTCTGCCCCGACAGACCCTACAGCCACCCCTTCCTCCTGAAGAAGGCCAGCATCCATAACGCCGTCCCTGCCATCACGGCCAGGACGGCGGGGTAACCCCACTTCCACTGCAGTTCAGGCATCAGGGCAAAGTTCATCCCGTAGACCCCGGCAATGAACGTCAGGGGGATGAAGATCGTGGCTATCACCGTCAGTACCTTCATGATCTCGTTCATCCTGTTGCTCACCGTTGAAAGGTAGATATCGAGCATCCCCGAAAGGATGTCCCTGATGGTCTCGATGCCGTCGATGACCTGGATGACGTGATCGTAAAGGTCGCGCATGTACACCGCCGTGGTCCCTCCCGACAGAGGTCCGCTCCTCTCTAGGCTCGCCACCGCTTCCCTCAACGGCCAGGCGGCTTTCCTGAGAAATATCATCTCGCGCCTCAGTTCGTGCATCCGGGCCGATGTCCCTGTCCTGGGGGCAGAAAGGAGCTCTTCTTCTAGGACCTCCACCTGGTCGCCGATCTTCTCGAGAAGGAGGAAGTAGCCATCCACTATGGCATCGAGAAGCGAGTAGGCCAGGTAATCGGACCCCTCCTTCCTCAATCGCCCCTTGCCCTGCCTCAGCCTCTGGCGGACAGGCTCGAAGAGGTCACCGGGCCTCTCCTGGAAGGTGATCAGCACCTTGGGGAAGAGCACCATGCTGACCTGCTCCACCTCCACCTGCATCGAATCCTCGTCCCAGGAGACCATCTTCAGCACCGTGTACTGGTAGTCGCCGTAGTCCTCGGATTTGGCCCTCTGTCCGGTGTTGCAGATATCCTCCAGGACCAGGGGGTGTATCCCGAACCTCTCTGCCGTCTCCCTCAGAAGGGCGTTGTCGTTCAGTCCGGTGATGTCGATCCAGGCCGTCTGGCCCTCATCAGAGTGCTCCGGAAGGTCTTCAAGGGATGACAGCCACTTCTCGGTGAAGGACTGCTCCGAGAAGTGGATCAGGTTGATCTCGGGTCCTGGCCCTGGTCCCGGTCCCTCCTCCGGAGGAGCTTCCATCGGAGGAGGGTTCATCCTGAGGTGCCGGCTGATTCTTTTTTTACGGTTCCTTGGCACGGCAAACCACCTGCCTTTTGAAAACCGCTATATTTTGAATTCTGCCACCACTGCCGTATGGTCCGAAGGCTTCTCCCATGATCTGGGCTCCCGGTCGCTGTAGCTGTCGATGGATACGTCCGCCAGCAAAGCCGTGGCGAGGATGTGGTCGATCCTCCATCCGATGTTCCTCTCGAGGGCACCCTTGACCCTGTAATCCCAGAAGGAGAACTCCCCCTCCCCCGGGCGATGCTTTCTGAAGACGTCCACCAGGCCTGTCGAGCACAGGCTCCGAAAGGCCTCTCTGACCTCCTCATGGAAGCAGACATGGTCCCGTTTGTTCTCCGGGTGGGTCACATCGATATCGGTGGGCGCAACGTTGAGGTCGCCCACCAGGACAAGGCGCTCCTTCGGAACCCCCAGGGACCGGAGAAAGGCCTCCATCCTCTTGAAGAACCTGAGCTTCATGGGGTAGTCGGGGTGGTCGATCGATTTGCCCTGGGGGACATAGGCGTTCGCCACCCTGAGGTCCCCGAAGCGGCTCCAGGCTATCCGCGTCCTCCCTGAAGGCTCCTCGCCGTCATCAAGGCCGAAGCCGTATTCATCGGGGGGGACCGTAGAAGCCACGGCCACGCCGTTGTAGGATTTCTCGCCGCTGAACACAACGTGGTAACCCAGGTCCTCGAAGAACGGGGTCGGAAATGAGCCATCCTCCACCTTTGTCTCCTGGAGGCAGAGACAGTCGACCCTGTTGTTCTTCAGCCATCTTTCAAGGACGGGCAACCGGCTCCTGACGGAATTCACGTTGAACGTGGCGATCCTGAAGTTTCCCATTGCAATTACCCCCTGTATCGTTGATCGAAGATCGTGAGAAGTTAGAAGTCAGACGTGAGACGAAAGACCAAAGTCAAGCGCGTACCCTCCAGACAAGCTGAAGGACCTGGTCCCGAGGCGTATTAACGAGGGACGCGCCCTGTCGCTGCGCTCGGGGCACGTTGTAACTCGTGACTCGTAACTCGTGACTCGAAAATTCAAAACCAGATCCCTCATCCGTCGGCTGGCGGATTCAGGATGACAGGTCAACTGCGTAAACAGTGAACGCGAAGTCCCGCGATCTCTGCGGGGGTGAACGGAGAAGGCAAGAACAGATCATAAATCCCGCACCTGCCCTTTTTAAACCATAAAGAGGTTCAGGTCTTCTCTCTCTTTTCCCTCTGCGTCCTCTGCGGTGCAAAACTTTTGCTTTTGCCCTGGCATTTCCGCGTCACGCGTCACGAATCAATCGAATACTGTATCGTTACCACCGCTTTCACGGCCTTCTCGATGGTGGTCGTGTCGTACCTGCCCCAGTCCTCGACATCTGTCGAGTAAAGAGGCGTGATCTGGAAGACCCCCTGGCTCGCCGCCCTCAGGGGACCGACCTTCCCCCCGCTGTTGACGGCCAGCTGTTCGGCTCTCTGCCGGGCGTTCAGGGTGGCCTCGCCCAGGAGATGGATCTTCATATCCTCGATGCCAGAGTAGTAGTACTCCGGTGAGAAGGAGAAGAACTCCACCCCCTCCCTGATCAGGGTGGTGGACTCCCTGGAGAGGGAAGCCACCAGGTCGACCTCCTTCGATCTGACCGTGACGGTCTGCTCCAGCACGTACTGTTCTATCTCGTTGGTGTCATAACCCTGGGGGGTCCTGCGGTACTGGATCATTGTGGTGACCGCCGATACATCGACCTCTTCCTTCGGGATCCCGCTCCGGGACATGAAATCCCTGACCTTTTCAAGGTCCGATTCAAGCCTGGAGTAGGCCCTGACCAGCTCGGTGTCTCTGGCAGTGAAACGCCCCGTCCATACCGCTATGTCCGATCTTACGTCCTTCTGGGCGAAACCCTTCACCATTATGGTCTGGTTGGCCAGTTTGACGCTCTTGACGGTCCCAGAAACGAGCCACGCAGAGAGGACCATTCCAGCCGCAAGGGCAATTCCGAGAACTACCAGCCCCGCATTGGTCGACCTCTTTCCATTCTCTGCCATGGAGATCACCTTTCCTTTCCGGTTTTCCGGATCTGTCCCCCGCCGGTTGAGCCGAACCTCTTTTTGTATAACGCCATCAGTCTCGCAAGATCGGAGGCGACGTCATCCCTGGGGATCACGGGGCGGACCTTCTCCAGGCAGGACTTCACTTCCTCGGGGCCTATCTTCAGAGCTTCCCTTTTGGGAGATCTTTTCTCCGGGGACCTTCTTCTCGTCCTTCCCACCTTCACGCTTACACCTGACACATCAAGGCCCCAGCCCCTGCTGATCCTGGAGGCTATGTCGCCCCCTCTCATGGTTATCTCCTGGGAGAGGATCGGTTCCGATACGACAACGGTCAGGGTCCCGTCCTGTATGGACCCCGGAGAGCTCCTTCCGGCCAGTTTTGGACCCACCACCTCGCCCCAGCGCGAGCAGAGATCGGCAAAAAGAAGCATCATCGACTGTTCCCTTGAGAGCGATGACATCAGGAGCGACCCGACCCTTGAAACCCCCTGGTTACTCCTCTTCCTTCTCCTTACGGCCATGGTCCACCCCCCTTCGGAGGCGTTCAATGAATACCTCCAGCAACATTATATCCGCTGGGGTCACCCCCGAAATCCTCCCGGCCTGCCCCAGCGTCCTGGGACGGATCGCCTGGAGCTTCTGCCTGCTCTCGTTGAGGAGGCCCGTCACCGAGGAGTAGTCCAGCTCCCCGGGTATGCGAACGAGGTCCATCCTCTTCATCCTCTCCACCTGGGAGAGCTGTCGGGCCACGTACCCTTCGTACTTGATCTCTATCCCGGTCCGTTCGATTATCTCCGGGTCAGGCCGCTCGACCGGAGGTGCAGCCTCTGCCACCATCTCCCAGGTGACGCCCGGTCTTTTCAGAAGGTCCGCGGCGGTGACCCCCGGTTCGGCACAACCAGTTTCAGGACCCTCAAGGACCTTTTCCAACAGCTGCCGGTCCCGGATCCTGGTATTTTTTAGCCTCTGGAGCTCCCTGTCGAGGGAGTCCCACCTCTTTTGGAGGACCCTCCACCGTTCGTCGTCCAGGAGTCCGAGCTTCCTGGCCAAAGGCGCCAGACGCCTGTCGGCGTTGTCGTGTCTTAGAAGGAGCCTGTACTCACAGCGGCTGGTCAGCATCCGGTAGGGTTCCTCTGTCCCCCTGGTGACCAGATCGTCGACCAGCACCCCCATGTAGCCCCGGGACCTCTCGATCACCAGGGGCTCCTCCCTCCTTGTTGACAGAACCGCGTTGATGCCCGCCAGGATACCCTGGGCGGCGGCCTCTTCGTAGCCTGAGGTTCCGTTGATCTGACCTGCGCAGAAGAGCCCTCCGATGGCCTTTGCCTCCAGCCATGGCTCAAGCTGGGTGGGCGGGATAAAGTCATATTCGATGGCGTAACCGGGCCTCATTATCCTTGCTCTCCCGCACCCGGGGAGGGACCGAACCATCCTGATCTGGGCATCCAGGGGGAGGCTGGTGGTGAAGTTCTGCATATAGACCTCCACGCTGTCCCTTCCGACGGGCTCGAGAAAGACGAGGTGGCTCTCCTTGTCGGGGAACCTTACGACCCTGTCCTCGATGGAGGGGCAGTACCTGGGCCCCTTCCCCTCGATAGCCCCGGTGAACAGGGGGGACCGGTCCAGCGAATCCCTTATGGCGCGGTGGGTCTCTTCATTGGTCCTGGTGGCGTGGCAGGCGTAGCCGGTATAGACCCTTGGGGTCCCCCAGTGGCTGAAGCAGTAGGGTTCGGAGGCGCTGTCCTGCCTCTCGAGAGCGTCCCAGTCCACGCTGGCGGTGTGGATCCTTGGGGTGGTACCGGTCTTGAGCCTTCCGACCTTAAGTCCGGCCTCGCGCAGGCTCGCCCCCAGCCCCTCGGCGGGCATCTGTCCCAGCGGGCCCGATGAAAAAGAGGTCAATCCTATGTGGACCTTCCCTCCCAGGAAGGTCCCCGTGGCCAGGATCACCGCCCGGGCCTCGTAGACCGATCCTATTCTTGTCCTGACTCCTCTTGCCCTTCCTCTCTCCACCCAGAGGTCCGTGACCTGGTCCTGCATCACCTCAAGTTTCGGTTGCCCGTCACAGGCTCTCCGGTACCAGAGGTGGTAGTCCCTCAGGTCGCACTGGGCTCTCAGGGTCCTGACGGCCGCCCCCTTGGAGGTGTTCAGCATCCGGATATGTATGGTCGAGTTGTCGGCAGCGGCTGCCTGCTCCCCCCCCAGGGCGTCGATCTCCCTGGTCAGGTGCCCCTTGGCTGGTCCCCCTATGGAGGGGTTGCAGGGCATCATGGCAGCATTGTCCAAAAGCAGGTTGACAAGGAGCGTTCTTGCCCCCATTCTGGCCGAGGCCAGGGCAGCCTCGCACCCGGCGTGCCCCCCACCGACTACGATGACGTCGAACGACCGGTCGTCCGACAGATGCCCCCCCTGAACAGTTCTACCCTTCATCGACACGGCCTCCATTGACGGACCAGACCCTCCCCGGCCAATCGGGGGTACAGGCCTCCGCCGTGGTGGCGAAGACCTGCCACCCCGTACGGAGGAGGACGGCAATAAGCCTCTCCCTTCCTTCGTGGTCCAGTTCAGCCATGACCTCATCGAGGAAAAGGACCGGCTTCCTCCTCTTCTTCCTCTCCACGGCCCACCCCGACGACAGCAGGAGGGCTATGGCTACCCTTCTCCTGTAGCCTCGGCTGAAGCACCTTGCCACGTCCCTCTCCTGGAAACGGATCACAAGGTCGTCCCTGTGGGGTCCGACAGGGCATACGCCAGTAGCCCTCTCCTGTTTCTGACTGGCCTCGAGGGACTCCCAGAAATCCAGGTGGAGGTCCTCAAGCCCTCTGCCACCCCTTTTTAGTTCCAGGGTCACACCAGGGGGGAGCAAACCCTCCCCCTCCTCCAGGCCGTTCCTGATGAGGTCCACGGCGGTGAGCCTGCAAGCCCAGATCCATGCCGCCAGGGGAGCCATCACCCTGGCCGTGGCTGCCAGGTTCCTGCCCATGCGTATGGAGGCGTTCCTCTGCCTGAGAGCCCTGCCATATTCGTGAAGCCTCAGGGCATAGACGGGGAACAGGAGGGCACAGAGACGATCGATAAGCCGCCTCCTCGTGGCCGGTGACCCCTCCACCAAAGAGAGGTCGTTGGGGAGAAAGATCAGCGATGGCACCAGGGGTCTCAGCTGGGAAGATCGCAGGGAGGACCCACCTTTTTTCGCGACGATCCGGGCCCCGATGCCCACCTTCACCTCCAGGGAATCCTCCCCGTCGAAAGCTGCCGAGAGAAAGGTCCCTCTACCGGGCTCGGTCCAGCTCCGGAGGTCCGCGGTCCTCTCGCCCCTGAGAGAGCCCCAGCCGGTCAGCACGTGAAAAGCTTCCAGAATATTGGTCTTTCCGGAGCCGTTGGGCCCCAGAAGCAGATGAAGCCCCTCCGCCCATTCCAGGCGCCGGGGCTTCAGGTTCCTGAATCCTTCCCATTGGGTAGAGGATATTTTCATGCCGTCTCTTCTGAATTCTCCTCCTCTGGAAGGGTTATGGGCATCAGAACGTACATGAAGCTGTCCTCCCTGGGCCGGGAAAGGGTCATCTGGCCATTGGGCCCGTTGAAGGAGAGATGGGCCACCGTTCCGTGGAGGGCTTTCAGGCCTTCCAGCAGGTATCTTACGTTGAAGGCTATCTTGAGGGGTTCTCCGTCGCAGTCGCCGGGGATCTCCTCAAAGGCCTCTCCCACCTCAGGGGCCTTGGCCTGCATCTTCAGGGTGCCACCAGGGGACAGCATGAAGACCACCATCCGGCTAAAATCCCTTACCACTACCTCGACCCTTTCAAGGGCCTCTATGAAAAGCTCACGGTCAATGGTGAGCCAGGATGTCCTGTCAGAAGAAAGGACCTTCTCGTAGGGAGGGAACCTGGATTCTACCCTTCTTACTGAGAACTCCATGGTTCCCGTCCTGAAGTAGACCTGGGAATCATCCTTCAGAACCCTGATCTCTTCATCTCCCTCTACTGTGGAGAGAGATCTCTGAAGCTCCCTGAGCCCGGCAAGGGGGAGAAGTACCTGGTCGGGTTCACCATCCACCGTTACCGTACCCTGCGAAAGGGAGAGTCTCCTTCCATCGGTGGATACTACCTTAACCCTCTCTTCGTCGGTCTGGACCAGGCCGGCGCTCAGATACTGGGGGAACTCCTCACTGGGGGATCCGGAGAAGGTCCCTTCCTCAAGGAGACGCCTCAGGTCCATGCAGACTGCTTTGAAAAAGGGCTCGGCCTTGTCAGATGAGGGCAACTTGGGGAACTCGGAGACCGGATAGGTGGAAAAGGAGTAGACACTGCTGCCGGAGATGACCGTCGCCTTGCCTTTATCCACCTCGATGGTGAAAGTGTCACCAGGAGCCTTCTTGAAGAACTCTCCAATGTTCTTCACCGGGAATATGGCGCTTCCCTCGGAAAGGACCTCAACTCCGTCGGCAAGACAGTTTATGGAGGTCTTCAGGTCCGTAGCCTTGAGGGATACCCCCTCTGCCGAAGCCTCGCACTTGACACCGGAGAGGACCGATATGGTGCTCCTGTGTCCTGCGCTTCTCTCTGCCATACTCCAGATCTTCAGGAATTTTGCCTTGTCCACAAGGAGCTTCAAGATGGTATCACTCCCTTCTTAATATCTCTTATATAGGAAATAAAGAAGTAGGTCTAGTAGTAAGGGTGTGATTCATGTGGAGAACCTGAAAAACTCCATTGGCTCCTGTCTTTTCCCTGTGCATTCTTTACCCTGGATCTGTGGAGGCACCTCCACAAGAGCCACCCCTGATACGACAGGAAGGGAAGATCTGTGGAAAGAAATCACCAGGAACACATCAGGATCACAACTTTTCCCTGAGGTTTTCCACAATGCTCTTTATCCTTGAATCTTTTCTCAGCGACTCCTCTATTTTCTTGCAGGCATGGATCACAGTTGTGTGATCCTTCCTGTTAAAGGCGTAGCCTATCTGCTGAAGAGTGGTCCCCGTCATGTCACGGCTGAGGTACATAGCCACCTGTCTTGCAAGGGCTATCTCCGATGTCCTCTTGTTGCCGGAGAGTGAGGAGACCGGGATGCCGAAGGATTCTGCGGTGACCTGCTGGATCAGCTCTATGGTTATCTGCCCCCTCGATGATCTCCTGATCAGGTCCTTGAGCCATCGTGAGGCGTTATCGACAGTAACGGACTCGTTGTTCAGGTCGGCAAAGAACATTACGCTGTTCAGGGAGCCTTCAAGTTCCCTTATATTGCTCGGTATGTTCTGGGCCAGGAAATCTATCACGTCGTCAGGAACGAAGTAATTTTTGAGTGCAGCCTTCTTCTTGAGGATAGCGATACGCGTTTCAAGGTCGGGGGGCTGGATGTCGGTGACGAGACCCCACTCAAAACGGCTGACCAGTCGCTCCTCTATGTTGTGGATGTCCTTGGGGGGTTTGTCTGAGGTGAGTACTATCTGCTTCTTGGCATCGTGGAGGCTGTTGAAGGTGTGGAAGAATTCCTCCTGGGTGCTCTCCTTGTTGGCAAGGAAGTGGATGTCGTCGATCAGGAGCACATCGACGCTCCGGTATTTCAGTTTGAACTCGTGGGTCTTGTTGTTCTGTATGGACATGATGAATTCGTTTATGAACTTTTCGGAGCTAATGTAGGCGATCTTCGTTCCCTCATTGTGTCTGGTGACGAAGTTCCCTATGGCGTGAAGGAGGTGGGTCTTGCCCAGTCCGACACCCCCCCAGAAGAAGAGGGGGTTGTAGGCCACGCCAGGGGACTCGGCAACTGCAAGGCTGGCGGCGTGGGCCAGCCTGTTTGACTTTCCCACCACGAAGGAGTCGAACTGGTAGTCCGGGTTGAGGCCGTTCTTCGGTCTCTCCGATTCCCTGGAGATGCGCTCGGCCCTCTTGATCTCCTCCTTCTTTGCTCCTCCCACCTCCAGCACGATCCTGTCCGCCAGCCCCTTCTGGGAGGTCAGGGCGGTGAGTTTTTCGATGAATCGTGACTGGATCTGTTCCCGCACGAATACGTTGGGGACGTCCAGAGTAAGGACCTGGTCCACAAGGGAGACGGGAAGACAGGTCTTGAGCCAGATATCTGCGGCGCCCTTAGGCAGGTTATCCTCGGCTATCTCAAGGATCTTTCTCCAAACCTGCGCGGTGTTATCTTCCAAGAGGTTCACCTCGCGACCATTTTAGATGGGGGTGAGACCAATGTTACCATATTTGAATCCACAAATTTTATCCACATTTCCACATTCTGTTAATTCTGGAGAGAAAGGTCCGAAAACCCCCAAGGACAAGGGAGATTTTCGATATGAATGGAAATAGGGTCCAATTTGACCAACCGTAACAAACCCCGTTCCTTAGGGAAAAAAGTTATTCGCATTCCTGTTCACATCGGACGTGGATTTCTGGCCTATAATGTCGATAGTCTATCCATGCCAGCCCGAAAAAAGTCCTTTCAATGGGCAGAAGGGAGGTCCTGTAATGAGCCGTGCCGGTCTTCACATTATCAGTCACACCGATCTTGACGGTGTAACCGCCGCAGCCGTGGCCTGGACTTACGGCCGCCCCTTGAGCAGTCCTCTGAGGGTGAGCCTGACCGGTTACGGGGAGGTGGACCTCCTGGTCCTGGATTCCCTCTCGAGGGGCGAGCCTCTGGTCGTGCTCGATCTCTTTTGCCAGAGGGTCCAGGCGGTGGATGAGATAGACCGCTCTTTTTCCCACGGCGATCCCCCCTTCTTCTTCGACCACCATCAGAGCACCTTCGAACGTTACGGGAGCAGACCCTGGGTTTTTGTAGACCGGGAGAGCTGTGCCGCCATGGTCTACTACCGATGGCTGATGGATAACGCCGCAAGGGAGGATCGACTCCGGTTGGTCCCACTGGAGGGGATAGTGGAGGTCGCCAACGATCGCGATCTATGGCTCAACAGGATCCCGGAGAGCAGGCTCTGGCAGGCCCTGGTAACTCTGTGCGGTCCCTGGGCCGTTCTGGCCCGGCTGATCGAGGACCCCTCACCGGAGCTTAGCCCGGAGGAGAGGTCCTTCTCTTCCGCCTTCGTGGAGGAGCAGGAGAAGAGGTTCAGACTTGCCCTGGAAAAGGCGTTACGATCCGGGGAGGACCTGCTCTTTGTCGGCCCCGGTGCTCTCGAGTTCGGTGATGTGTCAGATTTCTGCGGTCTCGTCCTCGACCGGATGGAGTCTCCCCCCAGGCTTGCGGCAGTCCTCAGCAGACGTCCTGCAGGAGACTGGAACGTCTCTATGAGGAGCAGGGAGGGCTTTGCCGGGAGAGTGACTGGGCTTCTCAGGGATGGAAAGAAGGTTCGGGGGGGAGGGCACGACGACTCGGCGGCCCTCTACTTTCCCCATCATTACAGGCCTGAAGAGATACGGGATTCGCTGGTCTCGGCCGTCAGGTCGGCCATCGAGTCCGACGCCCCCTCGGGTCTGTCGCTGGGAGATCTGCTTAAACAGGCATTGGAGGGAAAAGAGTAACCGGGTCGGGAGGTGAGCGGGTTGTCCTTTCGGGTGGCCATTCTCTACGCGTCGGTCGGAACCGGTCACAGGACCGCGGCCATGGCCCTGGAGAAATGGTTCCAACAGGAGATCCCTGATCCGCAGGTACTGTGTCTGGACACCCTCTCCTTTTCGCTTCCAATAGTGAGAGGAGTCTATACAAGGTCCTATCTGGAGATGGTGAGGCATATGCCCCATCTCTGGGGCTACTTCTACGAGACTACCGACGATCCCGAAACGAGGAACGGAGTAATTGCGACCCTGGGGGAGCTCACTGAAAAACTGAATATCCTGAAGCTGAAAAAGACACTTCTCTCCTTTTCTCCCGACGCGATCGTCTTCACTCACTTCTTCGGGGCCGCCGCCATAGCAGAGTCCTTCGCCCCCGACATCCCCGTATGCTACGTTAACACCGATTTCCTGAGCCACGTCTTCCATCGCAATCCGGCCTTCTCCGCCTGGTTCGTATCCAGCGAGGAAACCCTCAACCAGTATCTTGCCGACGGTCTGTCGCTGGAAAGGGTCTTCCTGACGGGCATCCCCGTCGATCCTGCCTACGCGTCTCCACCGGGCAGGGAAGAGGCCCGTGAACGTCTGGGCCTTGATATGGACGAAAGGATCGCCCTCGTGATGGGTGGAGGTATAGGGGTCGGTCCCATAGAAGAAGTGGTGCTTTCCCTCCACGAAGGAGGTTTCGCGACAGAAGTAATCTGCGGTATCAACGAAAAGGTCCGGGGTGTCCTGCTGGAAAGGTTTGCCGACCGACCGGGAGTGAGGGTCCACGGCTTCGTGGACAATATGCCCTGCCGCTACGCATCGGCGGACATCATCTTCATGAAGCCCGGAGGGCTTTCCACCTCGGAGGCTCTCTGTTCAGGTACACCCATTGTTGTCACCGACCCGATACCGGGGCAGGAACAGCGCAACAGCGACTATCTGCTTGACCGTGGGGCAGCAAGGGCCCTCTTCGATTACAGGCTTGCCGCAGAGAAGGCCCATAGCCTGCTGTCGACGAAAGAAGAGAAGGCCCGCGTTCTGCGGGCCGCAAAAAGGATCGCCCGACCCATGGCCGGGAGGGAGATCGTCAGAAAGGTGAAGGAGATAAAAGATCAGTAAAAGACAATGCTTCTACCCTCTTATTTTGATAACTTTTTCACCGCCTCCCGTATCTCGGTAACACTTTTGTCCAGTTCCCCGGAAAGTGTCTTGAGGGTCGAATCCAGGGAGACGTCGGCTGGCCAGCCAGCGGTCTCAAGGATCTCGACGGGGTCAAGCCCCCAGACGGCGGATATCTCGCGGATCGTCATGCTGGCCTTGATCTCGTCCGGATTCGACGGTGCCGTCGGAGACGGAATCTGTGTCCTCTCGAGGATCCTCTCAAGAAGCGCCTCGTCGTCGATGCCCTCGATATTCTTCAGTGGAACGTCCGTGGGGAAGTCTTCTGGCAGGTCTACGGCGCCGATGATCTCCTGTACGGGGACCTTCAGGGTCTCCGAGACGTCCTCAAGGGTCATCCATCCGTAGAGGTTAGGTGCGGCCAGGCCTCCCGAAGCACCTGAAGAGGCGGCATAGGTCTGCCACCACCCCATCCCCCTGGCCAGTCCGTACCCTCCGAAAAAGAGAGAGATCGAAAGGATCCCCAGGACCAGAACGGATATCTTGCGGGAGGATGTGCCGAAGAAAAGGGCCTTCTCTCTGGGGCAGGACTCCACGCAACGTCCGCAGGCAATGCACTCTGCGCTCCTCTCGACATCCTTCTTCTCGGGATCGAGCCTTACGGGGCAGGCAGGGCCGCAGCGATGACAGTGGATGCAATCATCTTTGCTCCTTCTGATCTTGAAGATGCTGATCTTCTGGAGAGGGGCCAGAAAGGCCCCCAGAGGGCAGAGGTAGCGGCACCAGAAACGCTCGATGAAAAGCGACAGCCCAATGACCAGGACGAAGAGCGAAAAGTAGGACCAGGGTGATTCCACGAACTCCTCCCAGCCGGCTGACAGGTGCATCCAGGCTACCCAGGGGTCGAAGCCCCTCCAGACAAGTGTCCCGGCTTTCCACGTTGCGAAAATAATTACTAACAGAACGAGGTACTTGAGCCAGCGGAGGACTCCGTCGACCTTCGGGGGCAGCTCCCGCTTCTTTATACCCAGGCGGGATCCCAGCCGGGAGTTCCACTCCCCCAGGGTTCCCAGGGGGCAGATCCATCCGCAGAAGATCCTTCCGAACAACAGGGTCATGACGACCAGGACCACGAGGAGCACCATGGCGCTTGGCGCAAGCCTCCTGAGCCATGTTCCCGAAGCGAGAATGCTGTATAGGCCCTCCAGACCGCCGAAAGGGCAGAGGGCATCAACGGTGGGTACTCCCGACGGGCCTCCTCCCAGCACCTGGTGCCTGTAGCCGAGCCAGGTCATGAAACCCAGAAAACCGAACTGTACCGAGGCGCGGAGCCATGAGGATCTCATCCTGCTGCACACCTTCTTTCCCCCCATTCAGGTGGAACCGGGGGCAATATGTACAATAATACTCCTGTCAGGTATCCTCTGTATCGGTGGTTCTCCCGATGTTGCATTTTCCGTGGGGGACCTGCCGAAAGAAGGAGGGTGAGCATTTGTCCATCTACCTGAACAACGGCGCTACCACATGGCCCAAGCCGCCATGTGTAGCTGAGGCTGTCAGCGCCTTCATCCTCGGGAGTGGGGCGAACCTGGCAAGGGGTTCTTCGTCGGGGCGGGATATTGAGACCCTTGACATGGTCACTTCGACTCGACAGCAGGTCGCCTGTTTTTTCAGGGGTTACCGAAAAAACGACCCCCGATATGTAACCTTTACAGGGAACGTCACCGAATCGCTGAACGTTGTCCTTAAAGGGTACCTTCGACCAGGGATGCACGCCTTGACAACCAGCATGGAGCATAACTCGGTGATACGACCTCTGCGGCGCCTTGAGGGCCAGGGTGCGAAGGTCTCGATCCTTGAGTGCGACAACAGGGGCTTTTTGAGCCCTGAAGTGCTCCATTCGTTCCTGAAAAGAGAAAGGGTCGACCTGTTTGTGCTCTCCCATGCGAGCAACGTATGCGGCTCCATACAGCCCCTGGAGGACCTGGCGGCGATATGCGCCGGGGCTGGCGTCCCTTGCGTTCTGGATTCGGCCCAGACGGCAGGAGTGACAGAAATAGATGTGGAGGGACTCGGGCTTGCAGCCTGCTGCTTTACCGGGCACAAGGGTCTGATGGGACCCCAGGGTATCGGCGGTATCGTCTGGGAGCCCGGATTTGCCGGAAGGGTCCTGCCCTTTGTCGAAGGTGGGACGGGGAGTTTCTCCGACGACGAGCATCAGCCCGAAAAACTCCCCGACCGGTTCGAGGCCGGGACTCCCAATCTTCCTGGTATCGCAGGGCTTTCCGCCTCCCTGGGATGGATTGCTGAAACAGGTGTTTCGGCAATTTTTGAAAGGGAGAAAGAGCTCGGCATGAGGTTCCTTGAAGGGATCCGGAAAGCGCCGGGGATCAGGATCTTCGGTTCGGAGAACGAGAGGAGCAGGCTTGCCGTTTTTGCGGTGAATCTCAGCAGTATGGACAACGGGACGGCCGCCTTTGAACTCTCTGAAAGATGGGGGATCGAGACCAGGCCGGGCCTTCACTGCTCCCCTCTTGGACACAGGACGCTTGGTACTTTCCCATCCGGGGCACTTCGCATAAGTATAGGGTTCTTCAACACCGAACAGGAGATAGAGGTAGCCATTGAGGCCCTTTGCACCCTTGCAGCTGAAAATGCGCCCCTTTGAACCGTCAGGGTTTCAAAAAAAAGTCGGGCTCGTGTATCATCAAGAGGAGAAAATTTCCGGAGGTGTTGTCAATGCAGCTTGATCCCCAGATCTCCGACGTCCTTCTTGCCGCCCGTTTCCTGAGGGGCAAGGTGCGTCATACCCCCACGGAAAGGTCGGATAGCCTTAGCAGCCTTTCCGGCGCAGAAGTTTTCCTCAAGTGGGAAAATCAGCAGATATGCAGTTCCTTCAAGGTTCGTGGGGCGCTTAACAAGATGTACAGCCTTTCAGAGGAAGAGAGGGCGAAGGGGGTTGTGACGGCATCCAGCGGCAATCATGCCCAGGGTGTCGCCATGGCGGCAAGATCCCTTTCCGCCAGGGCGGTGATATGTGTTCCCGGCGTCTGCCCCCAGACAAAACGCGACGCGATAATGAGGCTTGGCGGAGATTTTGTCGAACTGAGGGTGATCGGTCATCTTTACGATGATGCTGAGGATGAGGCCCACAGGCTTCAGAAGGAAGAAGGGATGACCTACGTCTCTTCCTACGAGGATCACTTTATAATCAGCGGTGCCGGGACACTTGGCCTTGAGATGATCATGGACGAACCCTATCTCGACACGGTCATAGTCCCTGCAGGGGGCGGGGGGCTGATAAACGGCGTAGCCATAGCGGTAAAGGCCTTAAGCCCCGAGACGGAGATCTGGGGGGTCCAGTCTGTGGCATCGAACCCCTACGTGGTCTCCTGGCCCGGGGGCAAGGTGCTTGATGTATCCTACGAGGATTCCCTCGCTGACGGACTGACCGGGTGGATACCCCAAAGCCTTCTTGACCTTTCCCGGAAGAGAGTTACCAACTTTGTGGACGTCCTGGAGTCCGATATCGCAAAGGCCATAGCCTTCCTCCACTCCCGTCACCACCAGGTGGTCGAGGGGGCTGGGGCTGTCGGCGTGGCAGCCGTAATGGCCGGCAAGGTCCCGGTGAAGGGAAAGCGGGTAGGTATTGTTATATCCGGCGGGAATATCGATCAGCCTCGCCTGTTGGAGATCCTCCGGGAATACTCCGACTGAAACCCTGTATGTTTCACGTGAAACAGGGGCCGCCTGGATGGGCGGCCCCTGTTTTTCATTGCTGGCCAGTGCGCTGTCGTCACTCGTTCCCCGGGAGGATGTTCCTCAGAAGCTGTTCTATGACCTGTCTCTTGATATCTTCCCCGGTATCTGGGGGGGTTCCGGAGCCTTCGCCGGTGGGGATGCTTATGGTCACCTTGTGCTGGGTCCCGTTCTGCTGGGTTTGGCCTACTCCGTCTGATTCCGGCAGGGGTTGTACCGCTCCCTGAGCGGGGGCGATCCTGAAGCTGTGGAATGATGGATTGGACCAGGTCCCACCGATACGGAAGTTCGTGTCACGAAAGTCCTGTCTTCCGAGCCCACCCACCACTCCGCCTATGAGGCCCTCAAGAAGGGCCTCGGGGGAGGCCGAACCGGCCGTGGCGAGACCCTGTATGGCGCCGAGAAGGGTGTTAAGGGCCTGAACGTTGACAAGCCCCGAGCAGTAGAGGTTCAGGTTGCCCCCCGGTCCTGCAGGTCCGTCCACGTTAAGGTACCGGTAAAGAGGGTCGTCCACGTAGGCTGTGGCACGACTGCCGGGCAGAAGGGTCACGACGTTCCCGTCGATTTTGAAGTTGGCGTCGATCATCCTGTAGCGAATAGAGGACATCCCGTAGGCGGAGGAGATCGACTTGAGGGCGTTGAAGCCCGATATCTCCCCTTCTGTGGCCGAGAGGTTGCCCCTTCCCGTCACGAGGACGTGCCTCCCGAAGGCTCCAGACAGGGACAGATCCAGGTCGCCCTTTCCGGAGATGCTGCCATCCAGGTCGGTGACGGCCCTTACCGTCTGGTCAATGTCGGCGCCCCTGACGGCTGCCCTGATGTTCCACCTGCCTGTTGCAGTCTCGATGGAGCCTTCGGCATTGATAGTCCCTCCGTAGAACTTCCCGACGGCGTTCTCGGTTCTGATGCTCTCCTCCTCCAGGACCACCGGGAGGGACGCATCGTCGAAGTCAATGCCGAAGGCGGTCATCCTTTCTGAGAAGATCTCCCCCCTGCCGTTCCATCTTCCGTCTTTCATGGAGCCCGAAAGGGAGACGTCCAGAGTGCCCGACAGATCCGGGGGGCCGTTACTTTTGACCTCTTTGGTAATCCGGGCCAGGTCAAGACCTGATCCTTCCATGGAAAAGTCCATATCCAGACCACCCGGACCAAACAGGGCCGTCCCTTTTGCAGTGAGGACTCCCTCGCCAGCGGATCCTTTCAGCTCCTCCAGGGTCATCTCCGAGCCATTGCCCCTGACGCGGAAAGAAATGTCCGACAGGTTCAGGCCAGCGAGTACGATGGATGGTGACTGCCCGGAAATTGCCAGCTCCGGGCCGGGGAGGTCGCCCTTGATGGTGAAACTGGCCTCTACGGGCCCCTTGACGTTAAAGGGAATCCTGTTGCCCAGAACGGAGGGGTCCACGCCTGAAGCGGTCCCCTTGAGGTCGGTTCTGCCCGGTCTGTTGGACGAGGGGAGCCTTGCCGTTCCGGTGACGGAGATACGGGCTCCCAGGATCTCTCCCTGGGCGTTCTCGATGTTCACCGTTCCGGAGGCCACGGTGAAAGCCGTCCTCAGGTTCGAGAGGGTCCCGCCGTTGAACTGGAGCCTCTCGGCAGCCATGTCGAGTCGCATGTCGGGAGTCTCGCTGGCCAGAGGCAGGGCCACTTTTGTAAGTATCTTCATATCGGTCAGGCTGGCCTTTTCGGGAACGTCGACGCGGGGCGAGCGGATCTCAAGGGCCAGCGTGGGAGTTTTTACAGGTCCTTTAAGGTTCCACTCTGCCGAGACCCTGCCCTCAAGCCCCAGTTCTTTCAAGGCCGGGACGAAACCGGCCACGGAAGATACGGGTCCCTCCTGCAGGGTCCCCGCGAGGTCGAAGGTTCCCTTTTCCTTTACCAGGCCGGTGATCCTTCCGGACCCGGCAACCCTGGACCCCCTCCACAGGGCGCTCATGGAGTTGATAGTGATGTTCCCTTCCGAGTAAGCGAAACTGATCTCGGGCCTTTCGATGGTCTCGCCCGCAGCGTTGATCCTGGCGGAATTGATGGTCCCCCCGGAGCGTATCTCCTGACCCGCACCGAAGATCCGGACCGAGCCGGCGGCTTTCCCCGAAAGGGCAAGGTTCTCGACGGGAATGACCGACGATGCCCTTGACAGGTCCAGGTCGTTACCCGAAAGGGTGAGGTCAAAGACAGGCCTTTGCCCGATTGTGATGTCCCCTTTTCCGGTCACTGGAGAACCCAGCCAGTGAGCCTTAAGGTCCAGGCCAATTGTTGAACTTTTCTCGAGCTGGAGAGTGCCGTCGATCTCCGAAAGGGGTTGCCCCGCCAGGGTAAAATCGGGTGTGCTTATATTTATGGTCCCAGAGAGAGCGTTGGAGGGTCCCTGAAGCCTGATCTCCATGGAGTCGATGGTCCCATCGGCAAGGGAGAGCCATGAGAAGGATCTCCTCCAGGACTTCGCTTCGGCCTCCCGGGCGGTGATATCAATGGTGGTGACCGGTGGCATTGCACTGAATACGAACTGAAGTTTCCCTGATACTGCCGTCCTGTTGGCTTTTCCCCTGATCTCCCCTATCTCCAGGGCTCTTCCTGAGAAGGACCAGGGGGAGGAGATGCCTTCCATCTCTATGCCGTAGACCTCGCCCTGGGGGATGTCGAGGTCCCCTTTGACTGCGACCTCGGGCCAGGCGCCCCTGGCTGAAAAAGAGGTTGTAAGGTTTCCGGAGTAGCCCTGTTTCGCCAGATCCGGCCAGAACCTCTCCAGGATCTTGATATCCAGATCAGATACGACGCCCGTCAGGTCTGCCACCGGGAGGATCCTCCCTGAAACGGTCAGAGCACCACCGGTGGTCCTGATCGACATATCCCTGAGATCGAGCCGTTCTCCGGCCATCTCAAGCTCCGCCTTCAGAGAGAATGTGGTCTCCCTGAAAACAAGTGACCCCGATGCATCAATTACACCTTCCCGGAGGATAACTCTTCCCTCTTCTACCTTAATGTCCCCCGCAGGGGTCCTGACGATGCTTCTGTGGACACGGAACATGTCGAAGGGCAGGGATACTGTTCCTGGAGTACCCTCCTTGAACAGGAGGGGGAACACTTGCGGCCATTCGAGCAACGCCCCGCCGAAGGAGATGGATCTGATCCTCGGAGAGCCTGTCAGCAGAGAGAGAGGCTTGAAGGATATGGCCACCTCAGGGGCTGAGAAGAGGAGCCGCTCGTCACGCCTGATAGAGAGGTCCCTGATCCTGAAACCCCTGAAGGGGTTTCCCGAAATCGAGGAGAGAGAAAGGTCGGCCTGGAGATGCTGTACGGCGGCCTTCTCCAGTTCTGAAGCAACGGTCCCTGCCCCGATATCGCTTCTGGAAGCGAGTAAAAGGGCTGTACCGACTGCCAGCGAGAGCAGTATCAACAGGATCAGCAGAGCTTTCCAGTATTTTCCCATAGAGCTTACCCCCCGAGAGGACCTTGCAGGACACCTAATAATAAGTACGGAACGGAAAAGAATCAATCGGACAAACTACGGAAAACTGTGAAGGGGTTTTTGGAACTTGATTATACCAGACCGTCTCGGCCCTTCAGGTTCAAGGTTGTATGCGCAAGGGCAGCTCCGGGGGGGTATTTCCTGTGGAGTTTTGTCAAGAAGTGCCAAAATGACCGGAAAGGGGGTGTGGAGATGTGGACAAACCTGTGGATAAGTTTGGATCAGTAGAAGGATAAGATCTGGGTCCGGTCACTCAGGATAACTTCGGGTCCATTAAATCCCGGTATGACCTTCCCTGTTACGATCAGGGTCCTGCCGGCCAGATCTTCAATGGAGCCGAATTGACCGGTATCACTCTTATGAATTATCAGAGTGGTATAGCCTTTATCAGGACGTAGCGTGTAGCGGGTCCTGGAAGAGGAAATGCTATCCACCTTGAACCGTATGTTGATAAAACGCCCCGCCAGCGAGGGTAATTCCGCCCATACCTGGGTTGGAGTGAACAGCCTTCCACGAGCCTTTTCCCAGAGGCCTCTCCCGGAGGACCTGGCACTGGCGAAGGCCTCCCTGAAAAGGTCTGTGTAGCGCAGATTTGGGGGGATAGCGTAAGGGACTGCCAGGCCGCTTGATACCAGCAGTTCGTTGGCCATGAAGCTTCCCTCGTCGCTCTCTACCCAGACATAGGCAAGGGTCCTTCCGTAGCGGTCTTTCTTCTGCAGGTCAAGCTCGAGAAGGACCCTTCTTCCGAGCACCAGCGATCTGTTGAAACGGGACGCCTCCCGACCCAGCTCTTCCACCCTCCGGCGGGGGTGAGAGGTCTCGGGGCAGTCTATGCCGATATATCTCACCTGCTCCACCTTCCCGTCGGAAGTCTCAACGGTCACGGTATCCCCGTCGACGACCTCGACCACACGACCCCAAAGAGCAGTCCCCGCCCCGGCCTGCAGAGGCGAGAAAAGGATCAGAAGACAGCAGAGAGCGGCAAGACTTTTCATTTATTTTCAGGACAGAATCTTGGAGGCTCTCCCTTCACAAGGACCTTTCTTTCGAAGGTCAGTCCCTCCGGTACCAGGAACACCATCTCGCAGGTGTTGTTGACAGTCCCTCCGAAGAGGTGGCCTCCGATGACCGACATGTTCCTCCCCGACAGGGAGGCGTGGGCATGGATGAATGCCTTCCCGTCGCTCTTTTTGTTGACCGTACCCGATATGGAAAGTATCTCATGGGGGTCTGAGAACTGATGTTTCTCGTATCCATCGGGGCCAAGCCAGCCTATCTCGATATCGCGGAGCATCCCTATCGCGGAAATGATGACCGCCGAGGTGGTGTCGCCAAGAGCTTCAAGAAGGGAGGGGATGAGGTCCTCCCCCTCGTCCAGTCGTAACGCTATAAGGTTCTTCCCTCTTTTTACTGGCAATTCGATCCCTCCCAGGCAGTAGATGAAGGGGGCAACCCCTCTATAAGTCTATCACCGAAATCCCGGTCCGAACCCCTATGTTTTCGGGTATGATAATAAAATAGAAAAGGACCGTCGATCTCTTCGAACTCCGGGAAGGATGGAATATTACTTGCCAGAGCCGTTTCCCGAGCAGAGGCTCTCAACTGAAGGACTTCTGGTTGAAATGGAGAAGAACAGGGAAGGGCTTGAGAGGTACGCCCTTCTTCTTGCTTCCTTCAACGAGAGAGCAAGGCTCACAGGTCCCAGAGACCCATCGGAGATATTGGGGCATATCAGGGACTGCGCCGTATCTCTGGTCTTTGCGCCGGACATCGGCACCGTTGTAGATATCGGGACGGGTGGAGGTCTTCCGGGTATCGTATGGGCCCTTTGCAGGTCGAACCTGAAGATCACCCTCCTTGAAAGCGTGGGGAAAAAGTGCGCTATCCTTGAGGAGATGGCCGGTATGCTCAGTCTGGTCAACGTCGACGTGGTCTGTTCAAGATCGGAGGCCCTCTCCCTGGAGCGCAGGGAGAGATACCAAATAGCCCTCTCAAGGGCCGTAGGCCACCTGGGCGTCGTCGCCGAGTACGCTTCTCCCCTGCTGGCGGTAGGCGGATCGGCGTGTCTTTTCAAGGGGCCCAGGGTCCTGCAAGAGCTTAGGGAGATAGGGGATAGATGGGCCACTCTCGGCTTTGACGACCCCGTGATCCACCCTTACGATCTTGACGGGAAGAGTCCTTGCCTTGTGAGACTGCAGAAGACCGGTCCGTGCCCGGCGAGGTTCCCGAGAAATCCCGGCAAGGCCAACAAGAGCGCCTGGTGGAGGTGAAGTTATTGAAAACAGTTGCAGTTGCGAACCAGAAGGGAGGCGTCGGCAAGACCACCTGCTGTGTGAACCTGGCCGCTGAACTGGGCAGACAGGGCAAGAAGGTTCTTGTTCTTGACATCGACCCCCAGGGCAACAGCACAAGCGGGCTGGGTGTTGACGTAGCCAATATCAAGAACAGCATGTATCACGTCATCCTTGACGAGGTCTCCCCCACCAATGCGATCATCCAGTCGTCCTGGGAGGGGGTCTGGGTCCTTCCAGCCACCCTTGACCTTGCCGGATCGGAAGTTGAGCTCGCCGGGGTCATGAGCCGGGAGACAAGGCTCGCGAGGCACATGAACGCCATGAAGGACTTCGACATAGGCTTTATCGACTGCCCTCCCTCTCTGGGGCTTCTTACCGTCAACGCCCTGGTCGCTTCCGACAGCCTTATGGTGCCGATCCAGTGCGAATACTACGCCCTGGAAGGCGTGGGGCAGCTCATGCGGACCGTCTCGCTGGTGCAGAGATACCTTAACGAGAACCTCAAGCTTGACGGTGTGGTGCTGACCATGTTCGACACCAGGACCAACCTGTCCAGGGAAGTTGCTGACGAGGTGAAGAACCAGTTCAAAGAGGCCGTGTTCGAGACCATAATCCCAAGGAACGTAAGGCTTTCCGAAGCCCCAAGCTATGGGAAGCCTATCTGCTACTACGATCAGGGAAGCGCAGGCGCTGCAGCGTTCAGGAACCTTGCCGAGGAGGTGCAGGACCGATGGCTCGCCCAAGGGCACTAGGGAAAGGTCTCGGAGCTCTCATTCCCGGAGCCGGGGCAGATCCCATCCCCGTTGCGGGGGCGCCTGGGGAGGTCCTCCATCTGCGACTGAGGGACATAAGGCCTTCGCCCAACCAGCCCAGGAAGGATTTTGGCCGGGAGGGGCTGGAGGCCCTTGCCGACTCCATAAGGGAGCACGGCATCGTCCAGCCCGTGGTGGTCCGGAAGCTTAACGGCGGCTACGAGATCGTGGCCGGTGAGAGAAGGTGGCGGGCCGCCGAGTTGGCCGGGCTCGAAGAGGTGCCCGTCCGGGTAATAGATGCGGACGAGAACAGGGTGATGGAGCTTTCCCTGGTGGAGAACCTCCAGAGGGAAGACCTCTCCCCCCTGGAGGCCGCCAGGGGGATCCGGGAGCTGGTGGAGAAGTTCTCACTCACCCAGGAACAGGCGGCGAAGAAGCTTGGCTGGAGCAGGGTGGCCGTGTCCAACAAGCTCAGGCTCCTGAACCTTCCCGAGGAGATCCTGGAGATGCTGCACAGGGGAGATCTCAGCGAGGGGCACGCGAGAGCCCTTCTGTCCCTGGAAGACCTTCTGGAGCAGATCCACCTGGCGAGACAGTGCGTCGACCGCGGCATGTCGGTGCGGGAGGTGGAGGAGGCGGTCCGTAAGCCTTCAAGGGGAAAGGATAACAGGGCAAGGAGGTCTTCCCAGTCGGTTTTGATCCCAGAGCCTGTTCTCAGGGTCTCGGAGCGTTACGGCATAGACGTAAAGATGAGCGGACGAGGGGACAACGTAAGGGTCATGCTGGGCGGATTGAGCGAGGATGAGGCCCGCAGGCTCTTTGAGATGATCGACCGGAGCGGGGAGATACTCTTCCCTGACAAGTGACCCTGCAGGGGGTGAGTCGATGGCCAGGCTCACGGAAGATCTAGGGGCATTCACGAGGGTACTCTCCTCGGCTTTACTCCTGTGCGGATTCATCATCTTTGGTGTGGTTGGCGGAAGGGCCCTGGTCTTGCGGGGATACCCCGGGTGGACCCTCCCGGCCGCCATTATTGCCGGAACGGCCTTCGGGGCATGGCAGGCTTGGTCTTTCCTGAAGACGGGGATGAAGAGGGGCCGTAACTCGTAACTTGCCAGATGACAGTTTGCTGTTTACCGTTTACCCCTTTGAATTTTTAACAGCTCCGCCGTCGTGTTTCACGTGAAACGTACATCTCCTCAAACTGGAGAGGGGGGGTTCCTTTGGAACAGCTTTATGCGCCCTGGAGGATGGCCTACATTGACTCTGCCGACAAGCAGGAGGGGTGCATCTTCTGCGATTTCCCCAAGGAGAACAAAGACAGTGAGCGCCTGATACTGGCCAGGGGTAATCTGGTTTTCGTGATACTCAACGCCTTCCCCTACAACCCGGGACATCTCATGGTGGCCCCTTACAGGCACGAGGGGGACTACGAAAAGTTGAGGGAAGAGGAGTTCCTGGAGATGCACCGTTTCGGGCAGAGGTGCGTAGCCGTTCTCACCGAGGCCATGAACCCCCAGGGGTTCAACCTGGGGATAAACATCGGGAAGACCGCCGGGGCCGGTTTCGCCGGTCACGTCCACCTCCATATTGTCCCAAGATGGAACGGCGATACCAATTTCATGCCCGTGACAGCCGGGACCAAGGTATTGCCCGCCTCTCTCCATGAGACCTGGGACGCTCTCAAGAAGGTCTGGGAGGCTCATGCCAGGAAGGGATGAGTTCTACGAGCCGGCCTCTTCCGCCGAGGTCGAGACCAGGCATAAACGCTCCATTTTCACAGGAAGGGTCTTCCGGGCCGATTCCGAGGAGGAGGCCCGTGGCCATATCCGGGAGATATCCAGGCGTTACTCCGATGCGAGCCATAACTGCTGGGCCTACAGGGTGGGATTCCCCAACCCCGTGGAGTACTACTCCGATGCCGGAGAGCCCTCGGGGACAGCAGGGAAACCGATCCTGGGAGCGATCCTCAGAGCGGACGTGGTCAACGCCGTAGTGGTTGTCACCCGTTATTTCGGCGGCACCAAGCTGGGGGTAAGAGGGCTCATCGAGGCCTATGGGGAGAGCGCGACGCTGGCACTGGAGGCGGCAGGCCGGAAGGGGAGCGTAAGATCAAGAGAGGCCTTCGCGGAGTGTCCCTACGAGCACGCCCAGCTGGTCCTCCGGCAGATGGCGGAGCTCGGGATACCCGAGGATGCCGTCGAAACCAGGTGGGAAGCCGCCGTGATCCTTTCCGTATCGGTGCCCCTGTCCCTGGAGGACGGCGCAGCTTCTCTCCTCGGGAACTACACCGAAAGAGGCTTCATCTCCCGTTGGGGATGGAAAAAATAGACCTGGAGGCGATCGGAAGTGCGATTTTTCGACGACCATTCCTCCTTCTGCGAGAAGCTCCGCCACCCAGTGAGCAGGAGCCTTCTCCGCGACGTCACCGAGGATGAACTGAGAGCTATGGCCGCCCACGAGACGGTGCCCAACAACCAGGGGGCCTCCCTCTATGTTACGAAGATCCGCTCCCGGAGCGCCGCTTTCACCGAAGTGCTCTACGAGACGGACGAGTCCCTGGTAACGCTCCTGGAACAGGTTTGGGGTTACCTTAGGTGGCAGCAGATGATACGCGTAACCGCGAGGATAGGCTCCCCGGACCGTCAGCCCCTTTTCGCAAACCTCTACGTGACGCGAAGGTACGCGAGGATAGCCCAGATGTTCGCCATGAACTTCTCCTTGGAACTGGACCAGGACTACGCAGACATTGTCACCGTGGTGATCCCGGAATGGCATCAACGTAAGATCATAGTCCTGCCCAGACAGAGGGTCACCTATATCCTGGGAAGCGACTACTACGGGGAGACCAAGATGGCCACCCTGAGGATGGCCATGCACCTGGGGCGCGAGACCATGAACGCCCTGGGCCTTCACGCAGGAAGCAAGATCATAAGGGTTAATACTCCCAGGGGGCTTGAAGAGAAGGGTGTGCTGATCTTCGGGCTATCCGGGACTGGCAAGACCACCATTACCACCGCCGACCACGGCCTCGAGGCCCCGGAGGGCGTGGAGGTGCTCCAGGACGATATCAACATCCTTCTGCCTAACGGAAGCGCCCTGGGTTCGGAAGCGAACTTCTACATCAAGACCGACAACGTGACGAAGCAGCAGACCCTTCTGTGGGCTGCGCGCGACAGAAAGGCTCTTATCGAGAACTGCTGGGTGGACGAAGACGGGGAGATCGACTTCGACAACCACGCCATAACTACCAACGGAAGGGCCGTCGTGCCCAGGGAGGCCATACCAAACACTTCGGGGCGCATAGATCTGGACAGGGTAGACTACCTGCTCTTCAACATGAGGAGGTACGACACTCCGCCCATCGGGCGGCTCACATCGGCGGAGCAGGCCGCAGCCTATTTCATGCTGGGAGAGTCTACGATAACCAGCGCGGAGGATCCCTCCAGAGTCGGACAGGCCAAGAGGGTGGTGGGCTTCGATCCCTTCATTATCGACAACCCCCACACAAACGGGAACAGGCTTTTGAGGATCCTCAGGGACAACCCCGGGATCAGGTGCTACGTCCTTAACACGGGGAGGATAGGTGGAAAGGACGGGGCTAACATAACCGCCGAAGTCACCTGTTCGGCCATCAGCGAGGCCATGAGGGAGAAACTGGAGTGGCGCTACGACGATATCCTTGGTTACGAAATACCGAAAGAGCTGCCTGGGCAGGGATCGGCAGAATTTGACCCCTACAGGTGGTACTCCAGGGAGGATTACGCTCAAATGATCGGGAGCCTTCGCCGGGAGAGGAGGGAGCATCTCCATCAGTTCAAGGGCCTTGCTCCCGAGATCGTGGATGGGGTTTAGCGGCAAGAAGCGTGAGATGTGACGAATAAGCGAAAGGCAAGGCGGCAGGGGACAGGGTTAAGGAGGCAGGAAGGGCAGGGTTCGCAGTTGATCCTGGATTCACTTTTCACGAGTTTTTGCCTCTCCTTCTTCCTTGCCTTTTCACTTCCCCTGCTGTAGTATTCCTCCATAGTATGTCAACCTATTAAATTTTTGGTTGACAGTGGAGGTAGGCCATGCGTTTCCCCGTGAGGATCATGACCCTTTCGGCCCTTTTCGCGGTACTGACCGCCCTCGGGGCCTTCATCAGGATACCCTTCCCCCTTGTCCCCATCACGCTCCAGACCTTCTTCGTGTTCCTCTCCGGGACCCTTCTGGGGTCACGCGCAGGGGCCCTGGCCCAGGTCCTGTATGTCGGCATGGGGCTTATAGGCCTTCCCGTGTTCACCGGGGGGGGGGGTCCCCAGTACATTCTCCATCCCACCTTCGGCTATCTGCTGGGCTTTATCGCCGGGGCCTGGACCATCGGTTTCATATCCGAAAGGTCCGGGGAGCCCTCCTTCGCCCTGTACCTGACGGCGTGCCTCATTGGGACCGCCGTGATCTACACCGTTGGGGCATTTGTCCTTTATCTGAATCTTAACCACGTTGCCGGCAAGGAGACCTCCATCAGGCAGGTACTGGAATTCGGGGTGGCACCCTTCATTGCAGGTGATATTTTCAAGATGCTGGGAACAGCTGCCCTTGCTTCCAGAGTTGGCTCAAGATTGAGGCAGATCTCCAGAAGATAGGCTCAACGCAGCGGAAGGCCATCGGTCCCCATCGGGGGTGATAAACAGTGCCACTGGCGCTACAATAATATGCAAATTAAAACTTTTCGTCTTCTCCCGGGGGGCTTTGAAGTGGACCAGGAAGGTGTTCCAGGAAAACAGAAGATCATCATCCTAATGTTCGTACTCTATGTTGTATGGGGTTCCGTCTTTCTCGCCAACCGTTTCTCCCTTGAGAGTTTTCCCCCCTTCATGCTGAACGCAGTAAGGTTCCTCTCCGCGGGCATCTTTCTCTATGTCCTTCTCCGGGTAAAGGGGGAGGAGGGGCTTGACCTTCGGGGCTGGCTCGAATCATTCGTGGTCGGAGCGATGCTTTTCATAGGAGGAGCCGGACTTCTCTGCGTCGGTCAGCAGTGGGTCGCCTCAGGACTTTCGGCGACACTGCTGGCAACCACGCCCCTGTGGACAGTTCTGTTTGCCGGTATCTGGGAGAAGATGCCAACTACCACGGAGTGGGCTGGTCTGGGGATAGGTATTGCCGGTGTCGCCCTTCTAAACCTGGACAGGGGCATCAGCGGCAACCCTCTGGGCGCCGGGATCATACTTGTCGCTTCCATCATCTGGTCCCTGGGTTCCGTGTTGAACAACCGCTTCCAGGGCCTGGGAAAACCGATAGCGTCAGCTACGGAGATGATTGCGGGAGGGTTGCTCCTGCTCATCCTGTCCCTTCTTGTCGGGGAGAGGATCTCCTGGCCCCTGACGGCCAGGGCTACGATGGGCATGTTCCACCTGGTAGTCTTTTCCTCGATCATAGGGTTCACCCTCTACCGCTTCATGCTCAGGACGGTAAGGCCGGCCCTTGCGACCAGCTACACCCTGGTAAATCCCATCACGGCCACGGTTCTGGGAGCACTCTTTGCAGGCGAGAGCGTGTCTCTCGTATCGATCGCCGCCATGGCGGTGGTCCTTACGGGAGTCTTTCTGGTCTTCAGGGCCAGGGCTATCTGAGAAAGGGGGAGGAACATGAGCCTGGACCTTGTCATTGAAAGTGTCTCCGCCGGAGATCTTTCGGTCCTTACCGGAGCTGGGATGAGCACCGCCTCGGGGCTCCCCGATTTCCGGGGGAAGGATGGACTCTGGAAGCAGAAAGACCCCCGCCTCCTGGCATCTCTTTCGGCCATGGAGAACGATCGAGCCGAATTCGTGAACTTTTATCGTTACAGGATAAGGATGTTCGAAGGAGTAAAACCCAACAGGGGGCACCATATCCTGGCTGAGTGGGAGGCCAGGGGGCTCCTGAAAGGGGTGATCACCCAGAACGTGGACGGACTCCACCAGGAGGCGGGCTCAAGGGAGGTCCACGAACTGCACGGCAACCTCAGAAGGGTCCGGTGCTCCCGTTGCAGGGCCGCCTACGAAAGCAGCCTCTTTCTTGAACGGGATGACTGTCCGGCCTGCGGAGGATCCTTGAGACCTGGTGTGGTCCTCTTCGGAGAGATGCTCCCCGAGGGGCCCATGGACGCAGCGGAAGAGCTCTCCGGGACCGCTTCCTCCTTCCTGGTCCTGGGTTCTTCCCTGGAGGTATCCCCTGCCAACGCCTACCCTATGCTGGCCAAGAGGGCGGGAGCGAAGCTCTTCATCATCAACATGACCCCGACCCAGCTGGATTACATGGCCGATGGGGTGATCCACGGCGATATCGTTGAAACCCTTGAGAAGATCGACAAGAGCGTAACGCATGGGTCATGAAAGCGTAAGAGGTTAGAAGCAAGAAGAAGAGAAAAAAAGAAGCCGAGACCGAGATTGCACAACAGAGGACACGGTTGATCTGTTCTTGTCTTTCCCGTTCACCCTTCATGCCTTGAAGGGCTTGCGGTCAAGCGTTACGCCCCTACTCCCTCCATCTCTCCAGGTTCTGTAGATAGAGCCGTCTCAGATGGGCCGAAACTGGACCTGGCTTGCCGCCGCCTACGGCCGTCTTGCCGATCCGGACGACGGGGAGGATCTCCTTTATGCTACCGGTAATGAAGAACTCGGCGCAGAGGGGGAGCTCATCCCTTAAAGGGCATCTCTCCTCGACGGGGAAGCCTGCATCCCTGGCTATCTCCAGGGTCATTCTCCTCATGGTCCCGGGAAGAACTCTCTCCTCGGGGGCCGTGACTATCTTCCCTGCTGTGATCATGAAGGCGTTGCTGTGGGATGACTCGGTTATCTCCCCTCCGGGGCAGTAGAGGACCTCAAGGGCTTCGGGGGCCTCTGCGAGGGGGAGGAAGCTCTCCAGGTAGTTGATGCTCTTGATGTTGGCCATTGGCCTTGTCTGGTCTACGGGGTGCAGGGAGGCTCCTTCCCTGAAGTCCTTTTCGGGAAGAGGGCAGAGGGGTTCGAAGAATATGAAAAGACGGGGTCTGGTGAAACCAAGCTCATTGTCGATGGCGTCACCGCCAGTTATGAAGGGCCTGATCTTCACCTCTCCATCGACGAGGTCGATGCCTTTTCTTATGATGCCCTTCATGTCCTCCAGGGGCAGGGGGAGGGCGATCCTGCAGCCGGCCGCTGACGAGGCAAGCCTCTCAAGGTGGGGAGAAAGGGCCATCGGCCTCCTGTCGTAGGTCCTGATGGTCTCGAAGATCCCTACGCCTCTCTGGAAAGCAAGGTCGGAAAGAGGGAGAGATACCTCGTGAAGTGCCTTGAAAACACCGTCAACGTAACAGACGACCATAAGGGAGCCTCCCCGGGAGCTTTGAATTTTGCGACGGAGAACAGTATACTCCATCAGGTCGGGTTTAAGACTGGAACAAGTGTATAATTTCCATGAAAAGTTACAAGATTCCTTCAGGGAGGCGAAGCGATGGCTTCCGAGATACTCGCTATCAATCCTGGCTCGACGAGCACGAAGATAGCCTGGTTCTCCGGCAAGGAACGGCTGTGGCAGGAGACGGTGAACCACGATCCGAAGGAGATCTCCTCTTTCTCAAAAGTTGCCGACCAGTACGAATTCAGGATGAAAACCATCGAGGATGCCTCCAGGACCAACGGGAGCAACCTTGATTCCCTCGATGCGGTCGTCGGAAGGGGTGGACTTCTGGACCCCATCCCCGGCGGAACCTACAGGGTGGACGAGGATCTTATCAACGATCTCCGCCGGGGGAAACCCTGGGAGCACGCCTCCAACCTGGGGGGGATAATAGCTGATGCGATCGCCCGGCCCCGGGACATTCCTGCCTTCATCGTCGACCCCGTAGCCGTGGACGAACTGGACGACATCTCGCGCCTGACGGGCCTGCCGGAGTTCTCCAAGAGATCTCTCGGCCACGCGCTCAACATCAAGGCCACTGTCAGGATGGCTGCCGAGGACCTGGGGAAGCCCTGGGACGAGATCGACGTCATAGTCGCTCACCTGGGTGGAGGGATAACCGTGTGCGCCCACCGTCAAGGAAGGATGGTGGACCTCAACAACGCCAACGAGTTCGGCCCCTTCTCCCCGGAGAGGGCAGGGGGTCTCCCCGCAGGGGACCTTGCACGGCTCTGTTTCAACGGGCGCTACACCATGGAGGAATTGAGAAAACGGCTTGTGGGGAACGGCGGGCTCAAGGCCTATATCGGGACCAGCGACATGAGGGAGGTATCCTCCAGAGTCGATTCCGGCGATGAAAAGGCGGCCCTGGTCTACAGAGCCATGGCACTTCAGATATCAAAGGAGATCGCATCCTTCGCGGCAACCCTTTCAGGAAAGGTCGATGCAGTGATCCTCACCGGAGGGATAGCTCACGATGTCTCTTTCGTCGGGCTCATCACCTCCCGGATCCAGTGGATAGCACCTGTTCTGGTCTATCCGGGCGAGGACGAGATGAGGGCCCTTGCCCAGGGAGCTTTGAGGGTCCTCTCGGGACAGGAAGAGGCCCTGGTCTACAGGGACAGCGTTTTAAGGAGGGCATGATGTAATGTCGTTCGAAACCCTTGATTTTCTGCTTGAAAGAAGCCAGTCGGGCAAGACCATGGTCCTCGCTGTAGCAGCGCCTCACGGTGAGGACATCCTCGGGGCCGTGGCGGAAGCGAAGGAGAGGGGGGTCGTATCGCCCATCCTCTACGGAGACAGGAGCAGGATCGAAAAGATAGCCTCTGAACTCTCCATAGATGTTTCCTCCTTCAACATGGTGGAGGAACCCGACGAAGGCCGTTCCGCCGAGCTGGCCGTCAAGGCCGTTTCATCGGGGGAGGCCGACCTCCTTATGAAGGGGAACGTCAAGACGGCCACCCTTTTGAAGGCTGTCCTGAACAAGGAGTGGGGGCTTCGCTCCGGTTCCCTCCTCTCCCACGTCTTCCTCTTCCAGATACCCAAGATCGGGAAAGTCTTCTGCATGACCGACGGGGGGATGTCCATGTACCCCGACCTGGCAGCCAAGCAGGGGATAATTGAGAATGCAGTGGAGTGCTACCACAAGCTCGGCATCCAGTGTCCCAGGGTCGCGCTTCTGGCCGCAGTGGAGGTGGTGAACCAGGACATGCCCTGCACCATCGATGCCGCTGCGCTGACCCAGATGAACCGCCGGGGGCAGATAAAGGGGTGCATCGTTGACGGGCCCCTTGCTCTGGACAACGCCGTGAGCGAGGAGTCTGCAAGACACAAGGGGATTGTATCGGAAGTGGCCGGCAAGGCGGACATCCTGGTGGTCCCCGACATCGAGGCCGGCAACCTTATGGGCAAGGTCATGCTCTACATGTCGGGCGGACGAGGCGCAGGGGTCATTGTGGGCGCCCGGAAGCCCATCGTCCTGACCAGCCGCTTTGATAACGCCGAGACCAAGCTGCTCTCCATAGCCTTCGGGGCGGTGCTGGCGAAAGCATAGAAACAAGGCGGCAGGCGACAGGCAAACCCTCGGTCCCGGTAACCGGTTTTCCTGCCTCCTGATGCCTGACTCCTGTAGCCTTCGAAGTTTTTACTTAGGGCGTTTAAATGTAAAATGAACGTTATAAATTTCACGTTGGGAGGTTTCGTTGATGAAAAGGATCACGTCACTGGTCGAACTTCTCGCCTACGCCAAGGAGATCGGTCCCAAGAAGATAGCCGTCGCCCTGGCGGAGGACGCCGAGGTCATGGAGGCTGTCGAGAACGCACGCAAGGAAGGGGTTGCCGATGCGTTCCTGGTCGGTGATGCCGACAAGCTCAAGAAAGTGACCGAGCCGATGGGTATTGACCTTTCGAACTACGAAGTGGTGGATGTAAAGGGCGGACAGGGAGAGATAGGTATCGAGGCCGTCAAGCTGGTCTCCTCCGGTAAGGCGGATATTCTCATGAAGGGCATGATCTCCACGGCCAACTTCCTGAGAGGGGTCCTTAACAAGGAGGTCGGTCTCCGCAGCGGAGGGACCCTATCCCACGTCTACATCCACCAGGTTGAGGGCTACGATCGTATTTTCTTTATCTGCGATCCGGCCTTTAATATAGCTCCCGACTTCCAGACCAAGGTCAACCTGATCAACAATACCGTGAACCTTGCCCACGCCTTCGGGATCGACACGCCGAAGGTGGCGGCTCTCGCGGCGGTCGAAGTGGTCAACCAGGACATGCCCTGCACCATCGATGCGGCCATGCTGACCCAGATGAACCGCAGGGGCCAGATCAAGGGGTGCATCATCGACGGACCCCTGGCGCTGGACAACGCCATCAGCGAAGAGTCTGCGAAGCACAAGGGGATAGTCTCCGAGGTGGCCGGTCATGCCGACATCCTCCACGTCCCGGACATCGAGGCAGGGAACATGCTCGCCAAGGCCATAGTCTACTTCGCCAATAACAAGACGGCCGGGCTGGTCCTCGGAGCCAAGGCGCCCGTGGTGCTCACCAGCAGGTCCGATTCGCCCGAGACGAAACTGCTCTCTATTGCTTCCGCGGTCGTCCTCTCGGCCTACGAGAAGAAATAGCTCCTGCCGGGGTCCCGGATGAAATCCGCCGTCATTCTCGCCATCAACCCCGGCTCCACCAGCACAAAGGTGGCGCTCTACAGGGGTTCCGAGGAGGTCTGGTCGGATACCCAGAGGTACGATGCAGACCGGATAGAGGAGTTTCCTGACATCCCTGCCCAGGAGCAGTTCAGGCTTGAAGAGATCCGCAAGGCGCTGAAGGGGAAAAATACAGAGCTGACTGGTCTTGACGCAGTTGTGGGAAGGGGCGGTCTCCTTCGCCCCATCCCCGGCGGGACTTACAGGGTCAGCCAGGAGATGCTCGAGGATCTCAGGAGCTGCCGGTATGGCTCCCACGCAAGCAATCTCGGGGGTCCGCTGGCAAAGATGATCGCCGACGAGGCCGGCGGCCTCCCCGCCTTCATAGTTGACCCTGTGGTGGTCGATGAACTGGCGGAGGAGGCCCGCCTTTCCGGGATCCCTGAGATCGAGAGAAGGTCGATCTTTCACGCCCTCAACCAGAAAGCCGTGGCCCGGAGAGCCTCAGCCGGACTTGGCAAAAGCTACGAAGAGGTGAACCTCATAGTAGCCCATATGGGGGGAGGGATATCCGTAGGGGCCCACTGCAGGGGAAGAGTGATCGATGTCAACAACGCCCTCGACGGAGAGGGGCCCTTCGCTCCCGAGAGGGCAGGTTCCCTTCCCGCGGGAGAGCTTGTCAAGTTCGCCTTTTCATCGGGGTTACAGCTAGAAGGGCTTATCAAGAAGATGGTAGGTGGAGGTGGCCTTGTGGCCCATCTCGGTACCAATGACCTCCGGGAGGTCGAAAAGAGGATCGCCCGGGGGGATGAAATGGCCAGTCTCGTTTTCAGGGCTATGGCCTACCAGGTCGCCCGTGAGATAGGGTCAAGGGCGGCGATCCTCTCCGGTGATGTGGATGCCGTGGTCCTCACCGGAGGGCTGGCCTTCAGCGAACAGTTCGTAAAGGATATCTCTCAAAGAGTGGCCTTCATGGCTCCGGTAATGGTATTCCCGGGAGAGGACGAGATGAAGGCACTGGCAGAAGGCGCTCTAAGGGTGTTGAACGGGGTGGAGAAGGCCGGGGAGTACGTTTAAGTTCTGACAGCGAGCGACACAGGGCCCCCAGGTGCCCGGGAAGGAGACAGAATGGACGGCAGGGTTCGGATAAGGGACTCACTGGCTTTCGGGTGGAGGGCCTTCAGGCGGAACACCCTTTTCTTCATGGTCCTTCTGCTGGTCATGGGTATTCCTTTGGCCATTCTTAACGTATCCCTCAACGAGTTGCCCCTGGTATCGCCGAACCCCTCGGTGCTGTTCCTCAGGGGTGTGACATGGGTCCTGAGAGTACTCGTTGCCCTGGTGCTTATCGTCGTGAGCCTCTCATTCTGTGACCGGGGTTCCTTTGAGTTTGTGCAATTAAAGGGTATGAAACCTTTGCTCATTCCTTACCTTATCGGTTCCCTTCTCCTTTCGGTGCTGGTCGGTGTGGGAATGGCACTTTTCATTGTGCCCGGGGTCTACATCGCCGTCAGGTACCAGTTCATGCCCTACCTGATCATCGACCGGGGGATGAAACCACTGGAGGCTTTCAAGGCTGCCGGGGAGCTGGTCCGGGGCTCGTGGATGAATCTTTTCCTTTTCCTGCTATGCATAGTGGGGATAAATTTCCTGGGGACGATCCCTCTGGGCCTTGGGCTCCTGATAACAGTCCCCGTGACATTCATGGCCCATGCCAGGGTCTACAGGGACTTCGTTCCGGGACCATGAGCATCACCCGCCTTGCTTTATGGGCGGCAGTCATCTACGGGGTTTTCTGCGGGGGAATATACCTGCTGCAAGACAAAATGATCTACCAGCCCTGGGGCGAGATCACAGCAACCCCCTCCAGGGTTGGTCTTTTCTTTGAGAACGTCTCATTCGAAGCCTCCGACGGCGTGCCTCTCCATGGCTGGTTCATCCCGGCGGAGAAGGGTTACGGAAAGGTCCTGCTCTTTTTCCACGGCAACGCCGGCAACATTTCCCACAGGCTGGAGTCGATCAGGACGTTCCACGATATGGGGCTGGGCGTTCTCATATTTGATTACCGCGGCTACGGAAAGAGCGGGGGCAAGCCATCGGAAGAGGGTCTCTACCGGGACGGCACGGCGGCTATGGAGTTCCTGTTGGAGAGAGGGTATTTCCCGGACGAAATAATCATGTTCGGGAGATCCCTGGGCGGGGCCGTGGCTGCAAGGGTCTCCATGGAGACCACCCCCCTGGCCCTGATCCTGGAATCGTCCTTTACATCACTTGTCGACATGGCCTCCATGGTCGCCCGTTTCTTCCCGGTTCGCCAGCTTCTGCGCAGCGAGTATCCGACAGAGAGCATCCTCCCTTACATGTCCTGTCCCGTACTCGTGGTCCACAGCCCCGATGACGAAGTGATCCCCTTTTCCCAGGGTCTGAAGCTTTACGAGGCTGCCCCTGAACCCAAGGCCTTTCTGGAGATCAAGGGCGACCACAACGGAGGCTTCATCCTCTCAGGGGAGACCTACCGCCAGGGGCTGAAGTCATTCCTTTCGGACATTGCCTGCATAGGAAGATAGAAAACGGCCCGGACTATTTGCCGGGCCGTCTCCCAAAGAAGAAGGAGGTGGGTTTGTTGCTACCACCCCTTGAGGTACGGCAGGATGTCCTCGGACACCCTCCCTGATGCCGCATCCTCGAGGGAGGCATTCATTATTCCGAGAGCTTCCTGGAGGAGCTCATCGGGAATGTTGAGCGGTGGCGCCACCCTCAGCACGTTCCCGTGTTTCCCGAAGGTTATCAGGATAAGCCCCTTCTCCCAGGCAGCCCAGGATATCTTCAGCGCCATCGCCTTGTCGGGCGTCTTGTTGCTCCTGTCGGAGACTATCTCCACGCCCATAAGCAGGCCCTTCTGCCGGATGTCCCCGATAAAGGGGAGCTGTTCCGCCTTTTCCCTGAACCACTCCGCAATGATCTTTCCCTTTTCTTCAGCCCTGGCCGCAAGATCCTCATCCCTGATAACCCTGAACATGGCCTCTGCCGAAGCACAGCTGACGGCGTGGCCCGCGTGAGTGTAGGCAAGCAGGGGGACCGGCACGGCGTCGAGGATATCTGCCCTGCCTATGATTGCCGAAAGGGGGAGGCCTCCTCCCAGGGCTTTTGCCGATACGATGAGGTCGGGGACGATATCGAAGTGTTCTATGGCCCACCAGCGGCCGCTGCGTCCCATACCGGTCTGGACCTCTTCGTCGATGAGGACTACCCCTTCCCTTTCGGTGACACCCCTTAAGCGGGTCATGAACTCCCTGGGGGGGAAAATCATCCCTCCGTCGCCCTGGGCTGGTTCGATGAGCACGGCCGCCACATCCCCTCGATGCCTGTCGAGCATCTCGTCCACGGATCTCATCGCTTCCCGCGTCAAACCTTCGGGGTCGGCGTAACCGTCTATGCCCCAGGGATTTCGGTAGGGGTCGGGGTACTCGGCGAAGACCACGTTAGGGTCCAGGCACACGCTTTTCTTGACATCGCTGCCGACTATGCCCGTCACGGAGAGCGAAGCCGTGGTCATCCCGTGATAGGACTCCTTGAAGCTGAGGATCTGTCTCCTGCCAGTGAAGGAGCGGGCTGCCCTTATGGCGGCATCCACGCCGTCGGAGCCGGAGAAGCCGAAGGCGGCTTTCTTGGGGAAGTCCCCGGGTGCGGTGGAGGTCAGCAGTTCGGCAAGCCTGACCTGTCTGTCGTTGTAAAAATAGACCACCGTGTAGTTCTGGAGCTTCCCCACCTGCTCCCTGACGGCCTCTACCACCACAGGGTGGCAGTGGCCTGCATTATAGACGGCCGCGCTGGTCAGGAAGTCGATATACCTGTTGCCGTCAGCATCCCATACGAGGGATCCCTTGGCTCTCTCGATAGCCATGGGGAAGTATTTGATCGCGACGGCGCCAGGAATGAACCTTTCGTCACTCTCGATGACGGCACAGCTCTTCTCGATGTTCTTGCTGGTCAACCCGGCCAGAGATCTCCAGTCCATATGAAAGCAGCCTCCCATTTCACCTGGATATCATGCAGGGATCTTTGCGTTCTTCTTGCTTATCTTGTACAGGCCCAGCGTGAAGAGGGCGACGCCGTGAAGCAGGAAGAAACCCCAGCTGATGGTCCCGTACCCTTTGGCAATAAGGCCGATAAGACCGAAGGATGCCACTCCCAGCCCGACAAGGGCCATCAGGCCTCCAAGGACTCCCCGGTTGGCCTTGGTCAGTCCTTTGCCCTTGTGGTCGACCATCCAGGAGTTGATCCTCTCGTTGACGGCGTGGATGAAGCCTGCACCCGTCTCGATCATCGTTCCGAACAGGACGACCATGTAGACAGGCAGGAGCCAGGGTGCGATCTCTCCGAGGATCGTGTAGGCAGGTACCTCAACGTCGAGGATCCCCGGGTAGAAGCCCATTATGACCAGGTAGAGGAAGAATCCGGGAAGGATCGTGATTATCGATGTCATGATCCCCGATATGACGGCTTCCTTCCTGCTCTCTATGTAATTGAGAGCGAAAAGAATGGCGGGGAAGGTCCCAAGGTTGTAGAAGGCGTACTTGAAGCCTCCCAGGGCCCACCCCTCCTTGATCTCTCCTGTGGCGAGGCTGGCGCCTATCTGGTCTCCAACCTGGGAGATGCCGACCAGCAGGAATACAAGGAATACGGCGTAGAGAAGGTAGGACCACCAGGACATGGCGATCTCGATCACGTAGCTCCCGAAGAAGGTCAGCGTGGCTACGCCCGCGAGGAAGAGCGCCGCGCCCACCAGCGGAGGGAGCCCGAAGGACTGCATGAAGATGCTTCCCGATGTGGCCCCGACGACACCAAGAACGATAAGGAGAAGGACGATGTAGCAGACCTCGTACAGGACCCACCCCGGTCCAAGGAGTTCCTTGAAGAAGCTGCGGTAGTCGTAGACCTTGAATGTGCGCGCGAACTCGTAGCTGACGGCAAAGACAAGGGACCACAGGGTTGTTGTCACCAGCGCCATTCCCAGTATCCCGCCGAGGCTCCCGAAGTTGACGAAGTACTCGACCAGCTCACGGCCAGTGCCGTAGCCCCCGGCGATAATAACCGACTGGGAGATAAGGCCTGGGAGGATATATTTCTTGTAGGAAGAAGAAGCCATCATTCTGCTGAAGAAACCCTGTTTCATCTCTTTTGGATTGCTCATCTCGTATAACACCTCTCTGTCTTTTTCTCTGACCCTCGTCATCAAGGGGCGATCCTGTTCCTCTTTCTCGGCTTGGTACTTATCCAGATTCCCGGACAACACCTCCTCAAACAAGAAAGGGGCCCCTTTAGGGGCCCCTTTCTCCCGGTTTATCGCGGAAAAGTATGGCTCAACCGCGCCAGGAGGGGGACCCCAAGGCAACATAGAGAATAATGCCGTATATAAAGCGACCACGAAAAGCTCTCTCTATCCGCACAGGGCACCCTCCTTCACAAGATATGCATTATGAAAAAACAAAGCGTTTCGGGGAGTCTATATCAGCATCTCCCTCTTGTCAACAAATTTCACATTCGTGAAACTTTTCCTTTTTCTGTGGCCTTTATCCAGAGTGCCCCGAAGATCTCCAGCTGTTCCGGGGCGGGTATTCTGAGACGGACGCTCTCTGGTCCCAGGCCAGTAAAGCAGGTTCCGGGTTCGGTCCTTATTCCCTGTTCCATGAGGACCTCATAGAGGTTTTCCCGGCCCGAGACCAGTGATGCCAGGAGGATCGGCACTTCGGGGTGGGTCCTTGCCACAGATACCCCTCCTGTCCTTTGGATAGTATCGATGACCCGGGCCTTGACCTCACAAGCCATTTCTCTTGAACGCCGTGCATAATCCATGTCGAGAAGGGCTGCAGTGGCCATGTCCATGGCAATGGCACTGACCGAAAAGGGTGGTGCGACTTTTCGCAGGAACCTTCTGGCCTCTTCGTCACGAACTACGCAGTAGCCGGTACGTATCCCGGCCAGACCTCGCCCCTTGGAGAAGGACCTGAGGACCACCATCGAGGGCGAGGCCAGGTTCAGGGCCGACTCGCCGGAGGGGAGGAAATCACCGTAGGCCTCGTCAACGATCAGGATGGAACCATGCTTACGGCACTCTTCCGCAAGAAGGGCCATCTCGTCCAGGCCGGGGACCTGCCCCGTGGGGTTGTGGGGCCTGTCGACGTAAATGATCGACTCATCACCGATCATGGCTTCAGCAATTCGCGAAACTTCGAGTCCGTACCCTGGTGGGGTCAGGGATATCTGCCTGTAGGATGCCCCGGCAAGCTGGAAGTGCATCGGCCCGTCGGGGAACTGGGGGGTAACGCCGAGAACAGCTGCTCCAGTGGTGCAAAAGGTTCTGGCGAGACTTATTATCAGGCCGATGGAGCCGGTGCCGATTATGACCTCGTCGGGTGAGAAGACCCCCTTCCAGGAGTCCGACAGGGCTTTCCGGAATGGGAGGTCATCACCGGGATACCCGCCCGGGTCCGGCAACCTCCCTGTCCTTATTAGTTCCCTGACGCGGTCTGGCGAACCAAGTGGGTTGGTGCCGAGGGCGCAGTCGACCAGTACCGGTCTTTCCTCCCTGGAAGTGGCGTACTCGGCGAACTCCATGTTCCTCACAGGGGCGGGCATCCTCGCTTTCCAGTTCATGATCTCACCCTCCATTTGCGGATATGGAGGCAATGATAGCAGGAAGCAGGAAAACGGTGAGTGGCGAAAGGCGTAAACGGTGAATAGTGAACGGTAAAGTCAAGACCAAACCGGAACATTTGCACCGCAGAGAGGGCACAAAGAGAAACGTAACCCCCCGGTTGTCCCCGCGGAGAGGTGATGATACCATGTTATCCAGCGAAAGACGTGGGTCCGGATAAGGACCGCCAGAAACCATAGATCCTGAAGGAGGGACTTGAGCATGTCCAACTACCACGAACCGGTCGAGGAACTTGGAGCAGAGGACAGGGATATCAGCAGGGCTCTTAACAGCCTCAAGGAGGAGATCGAGGCCGTGGACTGGTACCATCAGCGTGCCGCCGCTACCAAGGACAGTTCCATCAGGGACATAGTGATCCACAACAGGGATGAGGAGATCGAGCACGCCGCCATGATGCTCGAGTGGCTGAGAAGAAAGATGCCCGCTTTTGATGATGCGCTGAGGACCTTCCTCTTCACCGAAGCTCCCATAACCGAGGTGGAGGAAGCGGCAGTCGCGGGAGAACAGGTAGCGGGGAAGACATCGTCAGGTAGCAGCCTTGGAATTGGAAGCCTCAAAGGTTAAGGATCGAGAGGGAAGGGGGAAAAGAGAATGGACATTCTGAAGCGTTCGATATCTCCGCTTAGCGAAGCAGCCTGGAATGAAATTGACGAACAGGCTGTAAAGGTCCTGAAGAGCAGGCTTTCGGGAAGAAAGTTCGTTGACGTGGAAGGCCCATTCGGATGGGACCACGCAGTCGTCCCGGCGGGCAGACTCGACGTCTCCAGGGGTGAAGGCAGTGACGAAGTCCACTGGGGGGTGCACATTGTCCAGCCCCTGGTGGAGACTCGCGTCTCCTTCGAAATGGACGTCTGGGAACTCGACAACGCTGCCAGGGGTGCCAAGGATCTGGAACTGGACCCTCTCATCAAGGCTGTCGAGAAGATAGCTTCCTTCGAGGAGAATGCAATATACAACGGATTTGAACCGGGCTGCATTGAAGGGCTGGCTCAGGCAGGGGCGTCCCAGCAGATCTCCATCTCCACCGAACACCCCAGGGATATCATGGCCGGTCTTTCCGAGGGACTTGTATTTTTCCGCAAGAACTCCATCGAGGGCCCCTATGCCCTGGTCGCAGGGCCCCAGCTCTGGCAGATCATCGATGTCTTCGGTGATGGATATCCCCTGAAAAAGAGGGTCTCCTCCCTGTTCGACGGCGGGATGATCCTTGCACCCGAACTGGAGGGGGGCTTTCTCGTGTCCGCCAGGGGTGGCGACTTCGAGCTCACCCTGGGGCAGGACCTCTCCATAGGCTACGAGTGTACCTCCGGGAGCAAGGTCCAGCTCTTCATAGCCGAGTCGTTCACCTTCAGGGTGTTAGAGCCCAACGCAGTGGTTCCGCTGGTGCTCTGAATTTTTCAGGAGAGTGGAAGGGTCGAAGGAACGCAATTCTGATCAGATCTCGGAGATGATCGTTAAAATAAGATCTTTGTCTCCTGGTTGACAGTTTCAGGTCGTGATGTGTATGCTATTGCAAGAATGTGAATGAACCTGCTGGTGTCCCTTTGAGGAAAGACGTCCTCTTTCTTCAGGCGAAGGGTACGCGCCCAGAGGCTTGCCTCTGGGCGCGTTTTTTATTGGATTCTGGTCTTCAGATCCCGACAGTACTGACGATCGCAAAAGGAGGTTAGGAGATGGACTTTTCAGCTTGGTTCCTGGTTGTCATCGTTCCGGTCCTAATAGCCAGTGTCACAGTGCTCTATTATTTTGCTGGGAAGAAAAGGGTGTGAAGACGGAATGACTTATCGATTCGAATTTTTACTTCCCTTTGTTCTTTATCTGATCGTTCTTGTTGTTATCGGTTTTCTGGCTTATAAGAAGACAAAGACTATGGAAGGGTTCCATCTTGGGAACCGTCAGCTGAGTCCCTGGGTGGCAGGAATAAGTATTCTCTTTTCCGGTTCAAGTGGTTGGATCTTCCTGGGATGTGCCGGACTGGGTTACAGTATGGGGCCATCAGCATGGTTTATGCTTATAAGCTTCATGATAACCATGCTGATCGCATATACCCTCATTGGGAAAAGATTACGCAATTACTCTGGCTTGCTCGGAAGCATTACCTACCCTGAATTCTTTGTAAGAAGGGTCAGGTCCAACAGGAACGGGATCAGACTGATAGCTTCCTTGGCCGTGTTCGTTTTTATGACAACTTACGTGGCCTCCCAATATGTTGCGGCAGTAAAGGCATTAAAACCGATATTCAACATGACGGACCTGCAGGTCGTTCTTCTTACGGCGGTGGTTGTAACCCTTTACTGTCTCATCGGTGGGTTCATGGCAGTCTGTTGGACTGACTTTGTTCAAGGAATGGTCATCCTGGGCGGCTCCATAATAATGTGCGTGTTCCTGGTGGTTGAAGCCGGGGGCTTTGGAGAGGTCTTTTCAAAACTGGCGGCTATCGATCCCAAACTATTGTCAGCGAAGTGGGCAACCTGGCCACTGATACTCATGTTCTGGACGGCAGGGCTCGGAGGGGTAGGACGTCCTCACGATACCATTCGGTTCTTTGCATTGAAGGATTCCCATTCCGCAAGAGGAACTGCAATGGTTGGAGAGATCTCGCTTCTATTCAACTATTGGACAGGTTACATGATCGGTTATATCGGAAGGGTTTTCTTCCCTGCCCTGAAAGATCCCGAGACCATTTTCCCGACACTGTTGATCGAGATGTTCAACCCCTGGTTTGCGGGAATAATGATCGCGGCTTTAATGGCATTGATCATGTCAACCATAGATTCCCAGTTACTCAGTGCGGCGTCGACCTTTACGGAAGATTTTTATCATACCTATGTTAACAAAAGGGCCTCGGAACAACGTCTGGTGTGGGTATCGAGGGTTTCAGTTGTCGCGATAGGAGTCTTTGGGGCAGTCATGGCGATGTACATGACAGAAACCGTTAATAACCTGGTGCTCTTCGCAACCGCTGGTTTATCCTCGACTTTTGGGCCCGCGTTGGTTCTGTCTCTCTATTGGAAACGCTTGACGGAAGAGGGGATCATAGCCTCAATGCTTACAGGTCTCGTGGTCAGCGTTTACTGGTTCCTCTCTCCTCTAAAGGCCATTACCGGACTCCACGAAAGTGCGGTTGGTTTCTTTTTCGCAATTACGGTAGCGGTTGTTGTGAGCCTTCTTACAAAGCCTTTGCCTTCCGAGCTTGTAGAAAGCGATTTCGAGATCATCCGAAAGGACTATTCAGGAGAGGAAATGGCAAAGATCGATTCCCTTGGGGAGAGTTATGGCCTCAATTGAAAGCCAGTTCTTGAGATGTGGTGTCCTTTTTGACGGGAACAATGTTTTAAAGGACACCACTATCGAGATCTCGGAGGGGAAAATAGCGTCCATAGGCAAAGAACCCCTGGATAAAAAAGGTGTCTGGGATCTGAGCGACCAGACGATCATTCCCGGGATCATAGATTGCCACGACCATCTCGGTTTGGACCCAGGAGATGAAAGAGAACAATCTCTTGCACCCACTCCCTGGATAAGTCTTGTCGGTTCTGCCAATGCACGGAAGATCCTTGGGGCCGGGATCACGACCCTCAGGGATGTTGGCGAGAAAGACTTTATCGATGTCTACTGGAAGAAAGCAATAACCGAAGGGTTAATAAAGGGCCCGAATATGCTGATCTCGGGACAACCGGTAATCAAAACCGGTGGTCATGGGTGGTATCTCGGAAGGGAAGCCGATGGGAAAGACGAAATAATCAAGGCGGTAAGGGAACAGGTGAAACAGGGAGTTGATTTTGTAAAGGTAATGGTTGGAGGAGGATTGACCACCCTGGGATCTGATCCTGCTTTTGCCGAGTTCTCCGAGGAAGAGGTCTTTTCTCTTGTCAAGGAAGCACATCGTTGTGGAAGAAAGGTCATTGCCCACGCGCATGGAGGCGTTGCCGCTGATATTGCCATTGAAGCGGGTGTTGATTCGATCGAACATGGTGTTTTTTTAAGCCGCGGACAGATGGAAAGCATGCGGGACAAAGGGATCTTCCTTGTAGTTACCTATGGGATCATCGAACAGATAGTTCAGGGAGAGAACATTCCTGAATTCACTAAGTCCAAGGCAAAAGAATATATCAAGAAATATTTCGAGGTCATTTCCACCGCACGTGAAGTAGGGACAATGCTGGCGGCAGGCGGTGACGGGCTTCATGGGAGACCTGACAGGGAAATGTTCGCCCTGGTGTCTTCAGGTTTCTCCAACAGGGATGCCATCAGGATAATGACAAGCGATTCAGCCAAACTCTGCGGGATAGATGCAATTGCCGGGACGATCGAAAAGGGGAAAAGGGCTGATATCGTTGGCTTGGGAAGCAACCCTCTGGAAAAAATATCAAACATCAGGGATGTCCAGTTTGTTTGCCGAAATGGAGAAATAGTCTATTACAAAGGATGGTTGGTTTGAATGAAAAGAGAAGTTAACTTCAGCAGGATGAGTTGGTTCGATGTTCAAAACGCCATGAAGGATGGCTGTGATACTGTGATGATCCCTGTGGGATCGGTGGAACAGCACGGCCCCCATCTGCCATTGACGACGGATTCCATGGTTGTTGATTGGATCGCGAACAAAGCAGCTGAGCAGATGGATGGAGTTCTTGTCGCTCCGATAGTGTACTACGGGGTCAGTTATAACCACATTGATTTCCCTGGTACTGGTTCGGTTCAGATAGATACCTTGAAGAGGTATTTGATCGACGTTTGTATTTCCCTTTTGGGGCATGGTTTTGAGAAGCTTATCATTCTTAACGGTCACGGGGGGAATAATGCGACCGTCGCAGCGGCGGCCCATGACATCCGCCTTCAGACAAAGAAGTTTGTTGGTGTTATTACCTGGCCCTCATTGGTACTTGAAGCCGAGAAGACCCTGGAAAGCGAGATAGTGTGGCATGCTGATGAAGGGGAGACGTCGACAGTTCTCTGGATCGCCCCGGAACTGGTAAAGATGGAGAGGGCTTTAAACGTTACCCCGAAACCTATACCCCATTATGTCTTTACCCACGAGGCGCTTTTCAGCAATCCCGTTGATCAGGGATTGCCCCCGACGAAAGTTCTTTCCGAATCGGGTATCGTGGGAGACGCAAAACTTGCGACTCCGGAAAAGGGCAAATTAATCCTTGAAGAGGCTGCAAAGAACCTTGCGAAAGTGATCACCGAACTGAGGAACTGAAGGTCCTCCCATCAGCAGGGGAGACGGTCCAGGGCGATCGTCTCCCCTGCTGAAACCTTTCCTTGGGGAATTTAGTATCCCGAGTCTTGAGGGCGGACATTGCTCTTCCTGGTCTGGAGGTAATTCTGGAAATTCTTTTCTGCGTCTATCATCGCTGCGATGATCGTCTTTTTCCCTTTTGCGAAATATCTGTTCTCGATCTCCTTGATAGCTTCAGCGATACCTCCCTCATTCATCCTTTTCCCAACCAGGGTCGACTTGAAAAAAGAGCAGCCCAATTCTGAGACAAAGGTCGAGGCTACATCGACGATCTCCCAGTTTTCGGGATCAACTTCCAGACCTATTCCGAAGTAACCGAACATCTGGTGTCCGCTGGTATCGTCAGGGTATTTCGCATAACCTCCGAAATAGAAGAGTTTTCCTCCTTCCATGAAACTGCTCCCTCCTCGAAATGAATTAGATAAGGGGAAGAATTATGTTCCCCCTTCCTGATCGATCTCCATCTCTATCGTGCAAGAAGGATCTGGTCTGAGCGTGTTGTCGGTACCTAACTTTCTCGAGAGAAGAGTGATTCTGGCCCTTCATTTTGGCTAGGTTTTATTGAATGCGTCCAATAGCGCTTGCCTGTATGGGAACAGGCCGAAGACGCCGCCGGTGTGGATGAAGAGGACCTTTTCGTCCTTGTCGATGCCGCCATTCTCTATCTCTTTCATCAAACCGAAGAGAGCCTTGCCGGTATATGTGGGGTCCAGGAGTACGGCCTCCAGGGATGCGGCATCGCTGATGAAGTTGATCAGTTCCGGAGAGGCCTTCCCGTAACCCTCCCCGATGTAACTGTCGATGACCTCGAACCTTCCCCTGGGATCGGGCAGTTCGGGGATGTACTTCTCCCTGAGCCCGGAAAAGACCTCGTCGACCTTCTCGTCGAACCACTGTGACGGGAAGGCAACGCTGATGGCCGTCACTCGACAGTTGAGACCGTGTACAAGGCAGCCGGCGACAATGCCCGATAGGGTTCCGCCTGAGCCGCATGCGAAAACTATTCGGTCAGGAATTATCCCCACCTTCTCGACCTGGTCTGCGATCTCTCCGATGGCGTCGATGTACCCCAGCGACCCCAGGGCGTCTGAAGCGCCAAGAGGGATGACGTAGGGCCGGTGCCCTTCGGTGCGGTAGGCATCGGCTATCTCTTCCATGCTCTTTGCCTGGTCCCTCAGGTCGGGGAGGGAGACGAAGGTGGTCCTTGCGCCGAAGAGGAGATCCAGAAAGAGGTTGCCCTCCGGAAGAGCCTCCGGGGTACCGTTCAGGACCAGGTGACACCCTATTCCCAGCTTGGCCGCCACGGCAGCTGTCGCCCTGGCGTGATTCGACTGGGGGCCTCCGCAGGTGATGAGGATGTCCGACCCCCTGGCTACGGCATCGGCAGCGCAGTACTCGAGTTTTCTTACCTTGTTTCCTGAAAGGGCCATGCCCGTAAGGTCGTCCCTTTTCAGGACCACATTGTCGCTCCCCAGGAGGACAGAGAGTCTGCCTGACGGCTGGATCGGTGTCGGAAGGATCGCCAGTTCAAGTTTCCGGGCAAATCTTTTCAATGTCTCCTTGACCTCCTTTGTGTCTGTACCTCTTGTTTGTGAACAGCATATCTATTTTGACACAACAAAGTAAATAATGCATATTAAGTAAATTCGCAGACCCTGTTTCCCAGGCCCTGCGCGGTTTTTTGGTATCAGGCAGATACACTTAAACAACGGGAGAGTGGCAACTATTGAAGGCAAAAAAGGGAGATTGGGTCCAGGTCTACAGGGTTGTTCTCGAAGCGGGAGAAAGGGCACCCCAGGTGCCGGAGGATACGGCGAAGGTGCCGCTGGAGATGAAGGTAAAGGGAAGCCTGCTGGAGGATTCGGCGGTCCCTGGGGACGAAGTGACCGTGGAGACGGCCGCAGGAAGAACGATAACAGGGAAGCTTGTAGCCGTGGAGCCACCCTACGATGTCAGCTTCGGGCCTCCACCGCCGGAGCTGAGGACCGTGGGCCGTGAGCTCAGGAAGATCCTTGCCGGAGGAGGGTGCCGTCATGAGCAGGGCTGATGACTACTCCTCAGTGATGGCCCGAAGGACCGAGATCATGAGGTGCTCTGTCGGCATCGACTACGGCTCCTTCTCAACCGGCAAGCTTGCCTTTGACTATGAGCGAATGATGGCGGAGACGGGGTATCCGCTGGATGAGGTCAAAAGGATCCAGAGGGAGTCAAACGTAGGTGAAACTCCCCTCATTGAGCTCAAGAACCTCACCGCGCTTGTAAGGAAGATATCGGAGCCGGGACGGGGGGCCAGGATCTTCGTAAAGGACGAGGCCAACAATCCCGCCAGGTCTTTCAAGGACAGAAGGGCCTCCCTTTCAGTTCATAACGCCCTCATGAAAGGCTACCCTGGTGTCGTGGCCGCCACCAGCGGCAACTACGGGGCAGCCGTGGCCAGCCAGGCCGCCAGGAAGAACCTCTCCAGCATAATCGTCCAGGAAGTGTTCGACAGCAGGGGCTTCGAACAGCCCGAGATAGCCGAGAAGGGACGGGCCTGCGAGGCCTACGGCTCCGAGGTGCTCCAGCTTTCTGTGGGGCCCGAGCTCTTTTACGTCTTTCTCCTCGTTCTTGAGGAGACAGGGTTTTTCAACGCATCCCTTTATACACCCTTCTCAATAGCCGGCATCGAGACCCTTGGCACCGAGATAGTAGAGCAGACCAGGGAACTGACGGGACGGGACCCCGACGCGATCATAAGCACTCACGCCGGGGGAGGCATCACTACCGGGACGGCCAGGGGAGTTCTGAAGGCTGGAAGCCCTGGGACAAGGATCATAGGGGCAAGCGTCAACCTTCAGGGTCTCCACATGGCATCAGACAGGGATTTCAACCGTAAGTCCTTCACAACAGGGCATACGGGGTTCGGTTTCCCCTTTGCAGTCTGGCCCGATCGCTCGGATGTCCCCCGGAACGCCGCAAGAGTGCTGCGCTACCTGGACCGGTACGTAACTGTAAGTCAGGGGTCGGTCTTCTACATCACCGAAGCTCTGGCCCAGCTGGAAGGTCTGGAGAGAGGGCCCGCAGGGAACACCTCCCTTACCGCGGCATTCTCTCTGGCCCGCACTATGGGCGAGGACGAGGTGGTGGTCGTCAACGAGACGGAGTACACCGGCGCCGGGAAACACCCCTACGCCCAGATAGCCTTCGCCAGGAAGATGGGAGTAGAGGTTTTCAGGGGAGATCCTTCAACGGAGAAGCCCGGAGAGAACATCGTGATCCCGATGAAGCCCGGGCAGGTAGCTGCCAGCGAGGTAGACCTGGACAGGCTCCGGGAGTCCTACGTGAAGAACGCCTGCAAGATTCTCGGTGAGGAGAGAGAGATCACTCCCGCCGATCTGGATTTCATCTGCGACGACGCCAGGCTTGACAGGGGAAGGGCACTGGAGCTCCTCACGGAGAACGGGGTCGGTCTTTCATTAGGAAGAAAGGAAGGATGAACGGATGGGATGGCGCCCCACGAGAATGGAAGTTAGTCTCGACAACCTGCGATACAACTACAGGCTCATAAAAGAGCACGTCGGAGGCGCCAGGGTGATCGCCGTGGTGAAGGCCAACGCCTACAACCTGGGGATCATTCAGGCATCCTGGGCCCTCAGGGGGGCGGGAGCGGACTTTTTTGCCGTTGCCACCCCTGACGAGGCCATCGAGTTGAGAGAGGGGGGAATAACCAGCCCTGTCCTTGTCCTGGGTACCTCACCCTACTCCGTGGCGGGAGAGTACGTTCGCCTGGGGATCCGTGCGGCCGTCACGGACCCGATGATGGCCAGGGCGCTCTCGACGGAGGCTGTCAGACAAGGCAGGAAGGCCTTTGTGCACATCAAGATAGACAGCGGTCTGGGACGTATCGGTTTCATCCCCGGCCATACCCTGGAAGCCGTGGAAGATATCGTCTCCCTTCCGGGCATTGATGCGGAAGGGGCCTTCACCCACTTTGCCCTTGCCGATACGGGAGACATGACGTACACCCGCGAACAGTACCGTCGCTTCCTGGAGGCCCTGGATCAGCTCTCGGCGAAGGGGATAAGGTTCAGGATGCGGCACTGCTGCAACTCTGCGGCCACTCTGGAGACGCCCGAGATGGCTCTGGACGCCGTAAGGCCTGGGCACATCATTGTGGGCATGTACCCATCGCCCGAAGTCAAACGCTCGATCATCGTAAAACCCTGCTTCGAGTTCAAGACAGCCATCGGCCTGATCCGGGAACTGCCCGCCGGGACGGGGGTCAGCTACGGTCTGGACTATGTTACTGGCCAGCACGAACGCATCGCCCAGCTTCCCCTTGGTTACGCCGACGGTTACTATAGGGAGCTCTGGGACAAGGATGTGGAGGTTCTCGTCGGAGGTGTCCGGTGTCCAGTGGTAGGGCGTATCTGCATGGACCAGATGATGGTGAATGTAACTTTTGTCCCCCAGGCCTCGGTGGGTGACGAAGTGGTCCTGATAGGCAGACAGGGGAGTGAGGAGATCACCCTTGACGAAATCGCCGGAAAGATGGGGACCCTGGCCTGCGTCCCGCCCACGCTGATCAGCAAAAGAGTGCCCCGGGTCTATATTGACCGGAGTTCAGAGGAGCTGAGTCGTTGAATTTAATTTGTGGTATCATTTCATGTGTTTTCTTCTTTAAAGCGTAAGGAAAAGGGAGGTCGAATGAATGCTCGCTATTGTGAACACGAAGTTCTGGAGGATCCTTGGCATCCTGCAGAAGATCATCATGATCATCTCCTCGATAGCCATCCTTGCCCTGGTCCTTGTCCAGGTCCTCCTGAGGTATGTCTTCGTCATGCCCCTGATGGGAGTCGAAGAGGTCGCCACCATGGTGGGTTTCTGGCTCTATTTCATGGGGGCCTCCTGGGGGACCGCAGAGAGGTCCCATATCAAGGCGGACCTTATGCAGGCTGCCATAAAGGATCCCAGGAAACTGATATGGGTGAAGGTCCTGACCTCTGCGGCCTGTGTGATCCTCTCGGCGATGATGATCTACTGGGGTTGGGGCTACACAGTGTGGGGCTACACGAGGATGCAGCTCTCCCCCACTCTCATGATCCCCATGATCTACTCCCAGGTGAGCATCTTTATTGGTGCTATCCTGATGTTCTTCTATTTCTGCGTTGAACTTGTCGATTATTTCCTTCAGGCTACGGGCAAGATCCCTCTCGATACTCCCGACGGATCCTGTCAGCCTGTGGACGCCCCGGCTATCTGCCCTGCCGATCAGGTCGGGGACTAGAAAGAGTTGTAGGAGTGGTCGAAAATGATTATTGCGATCAATCTTGCCATCCTTATCGGACTAATCGTTGTGGGGCTGCCCGTCCCGTTCTGTTTCATGACGGCGGCCATTTACATGGGCATAGTCTACGACTTCAGCTTCTCATTCCTTCTCCCGAGCGGCTATTACGCCCTTAATTCCCTGACGCTCCTTTCGGTCCCATTCTTCATCATGGCCGGGGCTCTCATGTCCTCGTCGGGTATAGCCGAGCGTCTCACCGACTTCGCCCAGGCCTTCCTGGGCAGGATGAGGGGCGGTATGGGCGCTGCCACCATAGTGGCCTGCGCCATCTTCGGGGCCATTTCGGGGACCTGCTCCTCGGCCGTTGCCTGCATTGGCGGCATCATGATCCCCCGCCTTGAGAAGCTCGGATACCCAAGGTACTACTCCGTGGCCATGGTGGGGTGCGCCTCGGTGCTTGGCCAGCTGATACCGCCGAGCGTCCCGATGATCCTCTATGCCTGGGTTACGCAGCAATCCGTTGCGGCATGTTTCCTGGCAACGGTCATCCCGGGGATACTTACCACCATTCTGATGTGTATTGTCAACTGGTTCGAAGTCAAGAGGATGGGGACCGTTCAGGTCGAGCCCCAGATACCCCTCTCCCAGAAGGTCCAGGTGATAGGCAGGGCCACGAAACACGGCATCTGGAGCCTTCTTATGCCCGTCATCATCCTTGGCGGGATCTACGGGGGGATAACAACCCCCACGGAATCGGCGGCCATCGCAGTCTTCTACGCAATCGTGGTGGGTTTCCTGATCCACAAGGAGCTGACCCCAAGGATCCTTGGACAGGCCCTGGTCAACTCCTCTACAACCACGGGCGTCTGTGTTTTGATGCTCTTTTTCGTCTCCATCCTGGCCAAGGTCTACACCATGCAGCGCATCCCGCAGCAGCTCGCGGAGTTCATGATGACCATCTCAAACAACAGGATCGTCCTGCTCCTGCTGGTGAATGCCTTCCTGATAATCATAGGAATGATGATGGACGACTTCAGCGGCACCATGCTCTCTGCTCCATTGCTTCTTCCGCTGATGGTGACCATCGGAGTGCACCCGGTTCACTTCGCGGCCATCATGGGAACCAACCTGGGACTGGGCAACGTCACTCCCCCCTGTGCTCCGATACTGTTCCTGGCGGGCAGGATAGGAGGGGCGTCAGTAGACGAGTACTTCAGGCCTGCCCTCAAGTTCATGATCTTCGCCCAGGTGCCGGTGATCATTCTGACCACCTACATCCCGGGTCTTTCGATGTGGCTCCCGCGTCTGATAATGGGGGTCCAGTAGGGGAATTCTCTTTATCATCCAGCAATCCTGAAGGGGGGTGGCATGATCAAGAAAGAATATGTATCCCGCTTGAAGGAGTTCTAGGATAGGAGGTTAGCAAAGCAGAGAAGGACTTGAAAAACCCTTTTTCTGTACTATTCAAGGAGGTGTTTTAGATGAGGAAGATCCTGGCGCTTGTTCTGGTGGCGGTCCTGGTCCTCTCGCTGGGAGCTGCCGCGACAGCGGCCCCGAAGTGGACCTTCAAGATGGGTCACCCGAATCCCGTGGATGTGCCGTATGACAAGACAGCTCACAAGTTCGCCGACCTGGTCTCCGAGAAGACCAACGGTCAGGTCAAGATCAACATCTTCCCCAACAACCAGCTTGGCGACTGGACGGAGACCTTTGAACTCATCTCCCGCGGGGTTGTCGAGATGGGCTTCCAGATCGCAAACGCCCAGTACGATCCGAAGCTGAACTTCGCCTACTACATGCCCTACGTTGTCAGCGATATCGAAGAGGCCAAGAAAGCCTACGCCCCGGGCGGCTGGGCCTTCGGGATCATCAAGGATCTCTGGCTTGAGCACGGCATCCAGCCCCTGGCGGTATACCCCATCGGGATGGCTGGCGTCTCTCTAAGATCAATGCCGCCCGCTCCTGGCGATCCCAACGTCCCCAAGAACATGAAGGTCCGGGTCATGCCCCTGGCAGCCTGCTCGATGACCTACGAGGCTCTTGGCTACATCGCGACCCCGATCCCCTACGCCGAGGTCTACAGCGGAATTCAGACCGGTATAGTCGATGGCCAGCAGGGTGGACCTCCCTTCCAGGCGTGGTCCTTCCGCGACGTCAACAAGGTCTGGATCCAGTACAACGACTACTTTGAACAGCACTGGATCACCATTAACAAGGGCGTATGGGACAAGCTCCCGGCCGATGTCCAGGCAGCCTTGCAGGAGGCAGCCAACGAGGCTTCTGCCATCCGTTGGGACCAGGTAGAGACAGAGGACGCCGATTACAGGAAGGTCCTCAAGGAAGAGTTCGGCTGGGATATCGTGATGCTGGCCGATGAGGAGCTCAAGGCCTGCGCCGACAAGGTCCGCAGGGAAGTATGGCCGAAAATGAAGGACCTCCTCGGCGAAGATCTTTACACCGAGGTCCGCCTCAACTCGATGGTCGAATAGCTTCCCGCTTTTTTCAGGGACAACAGTTCTCAAGCTATAAAGGCGAGGGGCGGGAGGTAACTCCCGCCCCTCGCTTGAAAGAACGGGCAAAACGGAACAGTTACGATATGAACGGCGAGGTGGTAATGATATGGACGGGGCAAGGCTTTTAACGGGCGGCAGGATCAAGACCATGGACCCCGGGAACCCGACGGCGGATTCGATCCTTCTCTGCGGACAGAGGATCGCTGCCGTGGGAACTGGGAAACAGGTGATGGGTCATCCCCTTGCCTTTAAGGCAGACAAGATCGACCTGGAGGGGCGAAGGGTTATTCCCGGGATCATCGACGGGCACCTTCACTTCGCTGCCTGGTCGGAGGGCAAGATGGCCGTTGACCTGTCGGGATGCCGTTCGATCCACGAGGTGGTGGAAAAACTGAAGGAGAGGGCCGCCTCTTTACCCGACGGTAGGTGGATCAGGGGGATGCATTTCGACCACTCCCGGTTCGCCGAGAACAGACTCCCCGATAGATCCGACCTGGATGCCGTGAAGAACCCCGTTCTTCTGACCAGGGTCTGCTACCATGCTCACTGCGCAAACTCCAGGGCCCTTGAGCTGGCGGGCATGAGGGACAGGAAGGACCTCCCCGGGGGGGTCCAGAGGGATGGCGCCGGGAACCTGACAGGTGTAGTGCTTGAAAGCGGCGCTGACCTGCTCTACGATGCCTTCAGGAGGGATACTCCCGTCGGGGAGGAGCACCTGGAAGGAATGGCCGCCAGCATGAGGGAGATGGCCTCCTACGGAGTGACCTCCATCAGCACCTCGGCGGCGGTGCATATCGGTATCGACGAGTCCTTCGGCCCCTACCAGGAACTCCGACGCCGGGGCAGGCTCCTCCAGAGAGCGACCATACACGTCAATGATCTCCTGCCCTTCGGGATCTCGTCCTTCCTTGGAGACGAAATGATAAGGTACGGCGGACTTAAGCTCTTTGCCGACGGAGGTTTCTGCGCCAGGACGGCTGCCGTGTCCTTCGAATACAGGGGTATGCCGGGCTACAGGGGAGAACTGAATTACGATCCGGTCCTTTTCCGGGAGATAGTGTCAAGGGCCCAGGAGCAGGGGGTCCAGGTGGCGGTCCACACCAACGGGGACCGGGCGATGGATATGGTCCTTGATGCCATGGAGAGGGCCGCCGAGCTTTTCCCGAGGCCGTGGCTTAGGCACAAACTCCTGCACTGCTACGTGGTCAGACCGGAGCAGGCCGCAAGGATGGCCGCCCTTGGTGTGGTCGCCGACGTTCAGCCCGTCTTCGTCTCCGACGAGATCGACATCGCCGAGGAGGGTGTCCCCGAGGAGATGCTGCCCTTCTCCTACGCGTGGAAGTCACTCAGGGAAGCCGGTATCATTGTTGCCGCCAGTTCCGACTGCCCGGCTGCTTCCCCCAACCCTTGGCGTGGGGTAGATGCGGCGGTGAACAGGGTGAGGGTCGGCGACAGGACACCCGTCGGCGGCTGGTACCCAGGTCAGAAGATGGACCTCGACGAGGCGCTTGAGATGTTTACCAGCAACGCCTCCTTCTCCATAGGTATGGAGAGAGTCCTGGGTTCCCTGGAGCCGGGCAAGTTCGCCGATCTCGTGGTCCTCGAGGACGATCCCTGGGAGATGGCTGACGGGGATCTGTCGGGCGTAAGGGTTTTTGCCACCTTCAGGGGTGGTGAGCCCATTTTCGGAAAAATTTAAAGAGGGAGGTTTCGCCATGGAATATACAGACACGAACAGTCTGGTCCCAAAAGAGGTCGTGAAGGGCGTCCACGGAAAGTTCGTCCACTCCCCCCACATGACGATGGCCTGGTGGCATATAGAGGAGGGAGCGATGCTCCCGGAGCACTCCCACGAGCATGAGCAGGTGGTCAACGTGATCGAGGGAACACTCGAGATATCCTCGGGAGGCAAGAAGTGGACCCTGGGACCCGGGTCTGTCCTTGCCATTCCTTCGGGTGTTCCCCATCTTGCCCGGGGTGTTACGGAATGCCGCGTGATAGACGCTTTCTACCCGGCCAGGGAGGATTACAAGTAATTCCGTGACTCGTACCCTCCAGACAAGCTGAAGGACCTGGTCCCGACGAGGTCCCGAGGTGCTTAAAAGAGGGAGGAGTTTTAACGAGGGGCGCGCCCTGTCGCTGCGCTTGGGGCACCTTGTGACTCGTAACAAGAAAAACCCAAAGGCGTGAACAGTGAACGGTAAACAGTAAACAGGTTAGCCCTGGGAAAAAAGATCTGCTTCCGGTCTTTCCGTTCACCGTTTAACGTTGAAGCTTGTGTCTCTGGTCTCGAGATGACAGGCAATGGCAAGGCCGTGACTCGGAAGCGCAAGGGGAGATATTCTTGGACGAGATCGACTTTGTCACCCTTATACCCTATGTCTTCATAACAACCTTTACACCGGGCCCCAACAATATAAGCTGCGCAGCCAGCGCTGCAAGATGGGGTATGAAAAGGACCTGGGGTTACCTCCTCGGCATAGGTTCGGGTTTCTTTTTCATTCTTCTGCTCTCCGGGGCCTTCTCGGGGACACTGATAGGTTTCATCCCCTGGTTGGAGAGATATATGAGATGGGTAGGCGCTGTCTATATCCTCTGGCTCGCCTGGGGACTCGCAAAGAGCGAGGGGCAGGGTGGGATCGGGGCTGAAAGCCCCATGAGAGGTTTCGCCAAGGGGTTCGTCCTGCAGTTCGTCAACCCCAAGGCCATTCTCTACGCCGTGACCCTTTACACTGCATTTCTGGGACCCATCCTGGCTCGCCCCCTCCCGGTCGTGTTTTCCGCTGCGCTCTTTGCCACTGTCGGTTTCTCTTCTATCCTGGCCTGGGCGGTCTTTGGGCTGGGGATAGACCGTTTCCTGCAGAACCCCCTTCACAACCGGACCGTCAACGTCTGCTTCTCCCTTCTTCTTGTATGGACTGCCGCCAGCGTGGTTGGCCTCCTGTAGGAACCCGCTCTCAGCCTGTTTGCAGCTTGTCTGCCCTTGACGAGGGACCGCTTTAACCTGACAATATAATAGATATTGTCAGGGATAGCGGGCTGTCTGACCGACAGCTCCCAGGGGGGGTCCATGACAACTGATAGCGTTGTTCTTGATCTTGACGAAAGCCGGATCGTCATTCCCAGGGACCGACGGCTCCGCAAGGTCTACCTTGAGTTCAGTTCCAGATGCAATCTCAACTGTCCCATGTGCTTCCGCGAATCCTGGACGGAGCCCCAGGGCGATATGGACTGGGACCTGTTCCTGCGGCTTGCCTCGGACCTGGAGCAATTCCCCCGCCTTGAGACGGTCCACTTTCTCGGAATAGGAGAACCCTTCTGCAATCCCAGGCTTGTTGAGGCTGTCGGTATCATCAAGTCCGGCAACAGGCGAGTAAGAATAACCACCAACGCCACTCTGCTCGACAGAAGCGCCGCGAGGGCTCTTGTCGCCGCAGGAGCCGATATCGTCGACCTCTCCGTTGAGGCCGAGAATGTTCCATGGCCGGGGAGGGTCAACAGTCTGGAGACCCTGTCAAAAGCAGCTGAGGAGCTACTGGAGGCGAGGAGGCATGCGGGGTCCAATGCCTGTGAGACCCGTATCGCCCTGGTGGTTACCCGTTCGAACCTGCCTCTGGTCCCTGATATCGTGCGATCCCTTAAAGGCAGGGGTGTCAGCGCGGTCTCGGTGAGCAACCTGCTCCCGACCGATATGGAGGCCGACGCCAACCGGCTCTACCCGCTGTCGCTCGAAGAGGAGGTAGCCGTCCGTTCGAAACTCTACACCCAATTCCAGCACGCCGGGATCAAGCCCGAGCTTCCAAGGTTCGCGCTCTCTACCGAGCGGCACTGCAACTTTGTGAGGTCTGAGTCATGTTTCATAAGATGGGATGGCCTTGTGGCGCCGTGCCTGAGGTTGTGTCACGGCTACAGCGAGATCGTCCTTGGGAGGGAGAAGGAGGTGGTCCCCTGGTTCTTCGGAGATCTGAAAAGACAGGGGTTGGCAGAGATCTGGGACGACCCCGGTTACGTTTCCTTCAGGTGGAGACTGAGGAGAGCCCTCTACGCCTCCTGCCTGGACTGCAACCTCCTCAGGTCCTGCGAGTACGCCAAGACCACCGAGAGCGACTGCTGGGGCGACTCACCGGCCTGCAGCGACTGTCTGTGGGACCGGAACCTTATACGGTGCCCCTAGAAAATATTCCCTGGTGAAAAAGGAGGTGACAGAGAGGTCCTTTGAGGTATTCAGGTTAACTCTTTGAACGAAGGATAGAGAGTCTCGAGAGATCTTCATCGTGAGGCGGCAAGGATGTCACAAAAGGAGAAGAGGAGGGAAAGACATGGAAGCGCTGCGTCTTTTGAGGGTTGACCTTTCCGCGGGAACGGTCAAACAGGAGCCTTTGAACCCCGATTGGGTGAGACAGTTCATAGGCGGACGTGGATACGGGACCAAGCTGCTCTACGAGGAGCTGAAACCCGGGACGGACCCTCTCTCAGAGGGGAACAAGCTTATCTTCGCCAACGGGCCCCTGACGGGTTCCAACGTCCCCACGGGCGGAAGGTACATGGTGGTCACCAAGAGCCCCCTGACAGGATTCATCGCCTCAAGCAACTCCGGAGGTTACTGGGGGGCCGAACTGGCCAGGACAGGCTATATGGCGCTCGTCGTCGAGGGGAAGTCGAAGAAGCCCGTCTACCTGTGGATCAAGGATGACAAGGCTGAGCTGCGAGACGCTTCTTCGCTCTGGGGGAAGGATACCCATGCGACCACCGATGCGGTACTGAAGGAAGTGGGAGATCCCAAGGCCAGGGTGGCGTGCATCGGCCCCGCCGGGGAAAAACTCTCCCGCATCGCCTGCATCATCAACGACAAGCACCGCGCGGCGGGCCGGAGCGGCGTTGGTGCCGTTATGGGATCAAAGAACCTGAAGGCCATCGCCGTGAAGGGAAGCGGGACCTTCAAGGCCGCAAACCCCGAAGGGCTCAAGGAGACCCTGAGGGTGGGCATGCAGAAGATAAAGGAGAACGGGGTTACCGGCGAGGGGCTTCCAACCTACGGTACCGCAGTCCTGGTCAACATCCTCAACCAGCTCGGGAGCTACCCCTACAAGAACTTCCAGGAATCGCAGCATGAGGGCGCAGAGAAACACTCTGGCGAAAAACTTGCAGAGACCTTCCTCACAGGGAGGACCAACTGCTTTGCCTGCCCGATCGGATGCGGCAGGGAGACGGCCCTTGAGGACAAGAAGGGTGAAGGCCCCGAGTACGAGACCCTATGGGCGCTGGGGAGCAACTGCGGTGTCGACGACCTCGAGCCCATTATCCGTGCCAACTACATATGCAACGAACTGGGACTGGACACCATCAGTGCCGGAGGCACCATCTCGGCGGCGATGGAACTCTACGAGAAGGGATTCATCCCCAAGGAGGATCTTGGCGTAGGGCCAGAACTGAAGTTCGGCTCTGCCGACGCCCTGGTCTACTGGACGGAGAAGATGGGCAAGGTCGAGGGTCTGGGTGAGAAGATGGCACAGGGAAGTTACAGGCTGGGGGAACTTTACGGGCACCCGGAGTTCTCCATTACTGTCAAGAAACAGGAGCTCCCCGCCTACGACCCGCGGGGCATCCAGGGTATCGGTCTCACCTATGCGGTGAGCAATCGGGGGGCCTGCCACGTGAGGGGGTACCTGATCTCTCCCGAGGTCCTGGGCATACCCGAAAAGCTCGACCCCTGGGTGACGGAGGGCAAGGCCCAGTGGGGCAAGATATTCCACGACCTGACAGCCGCTATAGATTCTTCGGGCATGTGTCTCTTCACTTCTTTCGCGCTCGGTGCAGGCGACTATGCCGACATGCTCAAGCACGGGGCCGGTATGGACCTTGACGCCGACAGCCTTCTCGAGGCAGGGGACCGGATATGGACCCTGGAGCGGCTCTTCAACCTCAGGGAGGGACTCGATCCGGCCAGGGACGACACTCTTCCCGTAAGGCTTCTCGAGGAACCCATACCCAAAGGGCCTGCCGAGGGCAAGAAAAGCCGCATCGACGTGATGATCCCTGAGTACTACAAGCTTCGGGGCTGGGACGAGAAGGGCGTTCCCAAGCCCTCAAAGCTTGCCGAACTGGGCATCAAATAGGAGGCGGATATGATCCGGGTCTCCTTCTTCGGGATCGTCAGAGAGATAGTCGGGGAGAAGGAAACGCAGGTCGAAGCAGAAGATTCTGTGGCAGACCTCCTGGAGGCACTCTCCGGAAGGTACGGTATAGGTTTCGGGGAGAAGGTCCTGAAGACGCAGGAGCGTGACCTGGACCTTATCCTGATCCTCAACGGGAGGCACATCGAACATATCGGCGGACTGTCAGCTCCATTGAAAGAAGGGGACCACCTGGCCGTCTTCCCCCTTGTCGGCGGTGGCTAGGTCCTGCGAGAGCACTTCTTTCGGAGGGGCTCTTCTGCGATAATGCGGAAGAGCCCCCTTTTCTTTCAAGGGAGTGAGGACTTTACAGGGGTGGGGTATATGTCCGGGGAGACCGTAGAGTTGAGGGGAGTGACCCCATCGGAACTGACCTCGTTCTTCCTGTGCGAAGGCTTCCATGAGGCGATGCCTATGGGGACCTGGGAAAGAGGAAGTACGAAGGCACGGGTCGGAGGGGAGACGACGATCAGTATCGGTTCGCTGAGGATCCCTTCGGTTACCGTTGCCTTTTCCGGTCCCGAAAGGGAGCTGGGTTCCCTTCTGGCCCGCTTCAGATCCTGTTTCCTTCGTGCTGGGGGGTAAGTTCAGGCAGGGCCAGGTCATGGATAGAGGAGGTACCCTGTAGGGGACCACTTCGAGGTTTTTTAGGGGATAACGGTTTATACTTCTTGTGAAGGAGGTGGGTCCAGTGAAGGATTTCGAGAAGATGGGCTCCTTTTACCTGGGGAGACAGGTAGATGACACCTCGGGGGCCATGACGGGTGATCTTCTGCTCTACGATGCCAAGGACCTGACGACTCACGGAATGATCATCGGCATGACCGGCAGCGGCAAGACGGGGTTGGCGATCTCGCTGATCGAGGAGGCTCTGATAGATAACATTCCTGTGATAGCCATTGACCCAAAGGGGGACATACCCAACCTGCTTCTGTCGTTCCCCGAACTGTCACCGGAGGACTTCCTGCCCTGGGTAAGCCATCAGGAGGCTTCCAGGAAGGGGCTCTCCCCTGAGCAGTTTGCCGAGAAGACGGCTACGGACTGGAAGAAGGGGCTGCAGGAATGGGGCATAGACGGACCGAGGATCCGCAAGATGAAAGAGTCCGTGGATATGACGATCTACACCCCGGGGAGTTCGGCCGGAAGAATGGTGAGCATCCTCCACTCCTTCGACGCCCCTCCGGAAGCCATAAGGGCCGACGGAGACCTCTTCCGTGAGAGGATCCAGACCACGGCATCAAGCATCCTGGCCCTCATGGCTATCGACGCCGACCCTTTGACCAGCAGGGAACATATCCTGATCTCCAGGGTCCTGGAAGAGAAGTGGTCCCGGGGAGAGTCGCTGGATATACCCTCCCTCATCGAGATGATCAGGGTTCCCCCCTTCAGGTCCGTGGGAGTGCTGGACCTGGAGACCTTTTACCCCTCCGGCGCCAGGATGGACCTGGTCCTCAGGCTGAATCACCTGGTCGCTGCGCCGTCCTTCGCTCCCTGGATGGAGGGGGACCCGCTGGACGCAGGAAGATTCCTCTACACGGCAGACGGGAGGCCCCGTGCGTCCATATTCACCATAAGCCACCTCTCCGACCGGGAGAGGATGTTCTTCGTATCGCTACTGCTCAACGAGATCCTTGGCTGGGTCAGGACCCAGCCGGGCACCTCCAGCCTCAGGGCCATACTATACATGGACGAGATCTTCGGCTTCTTCCCGCCGGTGATGAACCCGCCCTCGAAGACGGTACTCCTTACGCTACTGAAGCAGGCCAGGGCATACGGCCTGGGGGTCCTCCTGGCCACCCAGAACCCTGTGGACCTGGACTACAAGGGGATATCCAATACTGGGACCTGGTTCATCGGCAGGCTTCAGACTGAACGGGACAAGTCTCGGATCCTCGAAGGGCTCAAGGGGGTCTCGGAAAAGGGGTTCCCTCTCCCGGAGCTGGACAGGATGATATCAGGACTTGGGAAACGGGTTTTTTTGCTTCACAATGTCCATGAGGACAGGCCCGTACTGTTTCAGACCCGCTGGGCCATGTCCTACCTGGCTGGGCCGGTGACAAGAGAGCAGATAAAGACCCTTGCCGGAGACAGTCCTGTCGTCCAGGTTCCTCCCAAAGCCAGTGCCCCAGTCATCCCCGACGGTCCCGCCGTCCAGGCCCAGGCTCCTGTAGCGCCGAGTGTGATACCCTCGGGAATACCCTCGGTATTCCTCCCCGCTCCAGCGAGTGTCCAGGCCGAGTACGCCCCCTTCCTGGGAGCTTTCGCCAGGGTCCATTTTAGCGATGCCAAAAGGAAGTTCGCCGAGACCAGGAACTTTGCCTATGCTGTCGAGATCAGCGAGGGACCACTTCCCGTGGACTGGGAGAACGCCTTCGGCATTGACGTGGACCCTGCCGGTCTATCCCAGGGTATCCCTTCGCCGGTCATGTCCGAGGTGGCGTCGCCGGGTCTCGATCCGAAGGCCTATGTCAGGTGGGGGAAAGACTTCCTCAAGTGGCTTCCACAGAACGCCATGATGACCCTGATGACATGCCCCTCTTTGAAGGAAGTTGCCAGGCCTGGCGAATCCCCGTCGGATTTCGCAGCCCGGATCGCCCTGATGAAGCGGGAACTGCGTGATGCCGAGGTGGAGAAGATCCGCCGCAAGTACGCCTCGAAACTGACCACCCTCCAGAACCGGCTCATGAGGGCCGAACAGGCCATCGAGAGGGAGGCCGAGCAGGCCAAGCACAAGAAGATGGAGACGGCCATATCCTTTGGAACGGCCATTGCAAGTGCTTTGCTTGGAAGGAAGGTCAACACCTATTCTGCGTCCAGGGTGGGGACGGCTGTCTCCAAGGCAGCCCGGCTGCAGAAAGAGAGCGGCGACGTTGCCAGGGCCAGGGAGACCGCCGGGGCGGTCCGGCAGGAGATAGCCGACCTTGATGCCAGGCTTGAGGAAGAGATCAATGCCATAACCACTGTGGGATCCCCGGAGACGGAGATCCAGGAGGAGTTCATCAGGCCCAAGGCTTCCGGGATGAACCTTATTCTTCTGGGCCTTCTCTGGTTACCATACTCCCGTGATGCCCAGGGAGGGATCGCACCCCTTTGGGGTCTTCAGGAGTGATCGGGGTACCTGGTCTGCCTGGTAAGTGAGGACCCATGAGCAGAAGGACTGTTACAGTTTTTGCCGTGCTGGTTTTTCTTTCGGGAGGGGTGCTGGGCTGGGTGAGGTTCAGCCCGGTAACTCCCCTGTCCGAAGAAGAGAACCGTGAGATCCCGGGAGCTGTATCTCCGGAGATGGATGGGCTACCGAAAGCCGATGAAAGGATGTGGGCCTCCCCGGGAGGTCGGGAAGAGGCTCCTGAGAAGCATGATTTCCGTCCGGCCACGGGAGAACCCTTCAGCAGAAGTGACCTCGAGGCCTCCCAAACCCGATCTTGCGATATCATCCCTGAGAGATCCGAAAGAGCTGTATTCGATCCCGGGACCATACACCCGGCCGTCGGGGATGTGGCCGAGCAGGCCCGGGAGATGGTCGAGGATCTGGACAGGAGGACCCTGGAGAACACGAAAAAGGTCCTGGAAGCTATCCCCTTTGTTGAGATCATCCCCGAAAAGGCAGAGTTGCGCCCCTCCGGTGACGGGGTGAAACTGACAATAACAGTGGATCCCCAGAACATCTCTTTCGGGGGAAAGGCCCGAAATGCCGGAACCCCCGCCGAAGAAACAGCATCGGGGGACGAGGGACTCCAGGAAGAACAAGCGCAGTGATCCATGTTTTACAGACCCCCGGGAGATAGATCTTCCGGGACAAGACAATGGAGGTGTTCAAGTGATGAAAAGAACCGTAGCCACACCCGATGCCCCAGCGGCGATAGGCCCTTACAGCCAGGCGGTATGGGCCGGCAGTATGCTGTTCGTATCGGGGCAGATCTGTATCGACCCGAAGACCGGAGATCTGGTCGGCAATACCGCAGAGGAACAGGCAGAGCAGGTGCTGAAGAACCTCGGGGCCATTCTCAAGTCCCAGGGGCTTTCCTTTGAGAGCGTGGTGAAAGCCACTGTATTCGCAAAGGATATGAACGACTTTTCAGCTGTCAACGATGTCTACGCCAGGTATTTCAAGGTCGACCCGCCCGCCAGGGTCTTTGTCGAGGTCTCCCGGCTGCCCAGGGATGTTCTGGTTGAGATAGATGCCGTTGCCGTAAAGGACTAGAGCATTGACAAAGAGGAGGAAAATACGTACTGTTTTATCAGCCGGTTAAAACCGGCAGATTCTGCTGTATGGGAGGCATTATCTAAATGCAGGGTACGGTCAAATGGTTTAATGAGGCAAAGGGGTACGGTTTCATCACCCCCGACGAAGGCAACGATGTCTTTGTCCACTTCAGCGCGATCCTGGGAGAAGGATTCAAGACGCTTGCCGAAGGGCAGCGTGTCGAGTTCGAGGTAGTCCAGGGGGAGAAGGGTCCCCAGGCGGCAAACGTAGAGAAGATATCCTGACCTTATTCCTTAAGACGACGTATAGCAGGCATGACAGACTCAAGGCGGTACCCTCGATCGGGTACCGCCCGTTCTTTTCCTTTTAACCCTGCCGAGAGTCTCAAAAACCTTCCAGGGCTTGCCCTGTGGCCCCGGGGATGCGATAATCCCTTTGAACAAAGCCTTTTCGAGAGGAGGTCGACAGTAGTGAACAAATCGGAACTGGTCCAGGCCGTGGCAAAAGCAGCAGGTCTGAGCAACAGCAAGGCCACCCAGGTGGTGTCGACAGTGATAGGCGAGATCGCGGGAGCCCTCGCCAAGGGAAACAAGGTCCAGATAGCGGGCTTTGGTACCTTCGAGGTCAGACAGAGAGCAGCAAGAGAGGCACGTAATCCCCAGGACCCCACCAAGAAGGTCAAGGTCCCTGCAAGAAAAGTCCCCGCCTTCCGTGCAGGGAAGGCGCTCAAGGACAAGGTCAGCTAGTTCTTTTATTTCTTTTCCGCCCCGCAAAGGGGCGGTTTTTTTATTCCTTCCGGTCACCTTTGTCTCCCCTTTAACCTTTACCCTTTTTCATTTACTATTGAGCCGCAGGCACAATTCCATCCAGGGGTGTTCCCATGACCGATAAGGATCAATTGTATGACTCAAGCCCTATCCGGCTTGAGGGGATCTCAAGGGCCGATCTCTTCGAGCACTCCGGGGCCGCCAACCTTATTGTTGACACGGACACGACAATACTGGCGGTAAACGTCATGTTCGAGACAGTAACGGGCTACTCCAGGAGTGAGGTGGAGGGGACCCTGAGCTGGAGGGATCTCGTACACCCCGAGGACAGGGAGAGAATGGAGGAGTACCATCGCCTTCGACGGGTGGACCCCGAACTGGTCCCCGCCAACTACGGATACCGTTTCATCACCTCCGTCGGGCAGGTTAGATGGGGTCTTCTGACCGGGGCCACCCTGGCCGACGACTCGAGAACCCTCTTGTCCGTCGTGGATATTACGGAACTTAAGGAGAAGGAGTCGGCCCTGGGGAGGGCCGAGGAGCTCTATCGGGGGATAGTCCAGACCCAGACGGAGTTGATATCCCGATTCACTCCGGACTTCACGCTGACCTTCGTCAACGATGCCTACTGCCGCTACTTCGGGGAGACCAGGGAGCAGCTGGTAGGGAGCTCCTTCGTTCATCACGTCCTCCCCGAGGACCTTGCCGACCAGAGAGCCTACTTTGCCTTGCTGACCCCTGAAAGACCTGAAAATGAAATGGAAGAGAGAGCCATTCTTTCTTCAGGAGAGGTTCGCTGGCAGCGCTGGCATGACCGGGGCATCTTCGACGAAAAGGGCAATCTCATCGAGATCCAGTCCATCGGAAGGGATATTACGGATCTCTATCTGACAAGGGAGAAGCTCGACAGCACCATCGAAAAGCTCAAGAACTCCTTTGCCCGCGCCATTGAGATGGCGGGGAAGATCATAGAGGTCAGGGACCCCTTCACAGCAGGTCACCAGAGACGGGTGGCCAGGATCGCAAAGGAGATGGCCTCGACGCTGGGCCTGTCGAGGAACGAGGTAACCGCCATCGAACTTGCGGCCCTTGCCCACGACGTGGGCAAGATCCATGTCCCCAGCGAGATCCTGAGCAAGCCGGGAGTGCTTCAGCCGACGGAGTGGTCCATCATCAGGCAGCACCCCGTATACAGCGCCGAGATACTGAAGACCCTGGTGACCCCCTGGGAGCTGGCCGACATCGCGCTGCAGCACCATGAAAGGTATGACGGGAGCGGATATCCCCAGGGACTGTCCGGCCAGGAGATAAGGATAGAGGCCAGGGTGATCTCCGTTGCCGATGTGATCGAGGCCATGTCTTCTCACCGACCATACCGCCCGGGGGTGGGGATCGAAAAAGCCCTGGAGGAGGTCGAGGCGGGAAGAGGAACCCTCTTTGATCCCGCCGCCGCCGATTCAGCTCTCTATATTTTCAGGAAGAAGGGGTTCGAGATATGAAAAACCTTGTCAGGATGAAACTGGAGGCCCAGGAGGTGGTAACAGGCCCCTTTGTGGGGATCAACAGCCCGGACATGGTGGAGATCCTGGGTCTGTCAGGCTTCGATCTCTGCGTGATCGACACTGAACACGGTCCCATGGATCCTGAGTCGATACAGCCGCTGATAAGGGCGGCCGAGCTCTCGGGGATGACCCCCGTGGTCCGTGTGCCCCGTGCCGAGCCCGTGGAGATACTTAAGGTCCTCGACGTGGGTGCCCACTGTATCCACGTCCCCCAGGTCAACTCGCCCGAGACGGCCCGGGTGGTAGCAAGGGCCGCAAGGTATCATCCGGCCGGGATGCGGGGCGTGGCAGTGCCGAGAGCGCTATCCTACGGGCTCCGTCCCCTTGCTGAAGCGCTGGAGGAGGCCAACCGGGAGGTAATGGTGATAGTCCACTGCGAGAATGTCTTGGGGCTTGATAGGATCGACGAGATCGCCGCCGTGGAGGGGGTAGACATGGTCTTTGTCGGTCCCTACGACCTTTCCCAATCCCTGGGGGTACCCGGGGAGATCTTCCACCCTTCCATGGTGAAGGCCGTTTCGCGGGCTCTCGAGGCCATAAAGCGCGCAGGAAAGCCCGCGGGTATCTTCGTCACATCTCCCGAGGAGGCAGAACGCCGTATCGGGGAGGGGTTCCGCTACATCGGCTACAGCGTTGACAGCCTTATCTTTGGCAAGGCCTGCAGAGAGATCGTCAGCACCTTGAAAAGCCGCAGGCAGGACACTTGATGCACCCCTCCTGACGGGCCATGGAGGCCCCGCAGACGGGGCACATGTCCGTATCGGAGAGGGACTCCATCATCCCCTTCTCCTCCATGTCGAGGTATCCCATGCTGAGCAGCCCGTAGGCTATCGCGTCGGGAACCGACATGATCACACCGTCGTCGTGCCATACGGGCTGGGATCCCCCGATGCCCTTCATCTGCTTGATTATGGCGTGGATCCTGACGCCGCTCCTCAGGGAGAGAGATATGAGCCTGCCCATTGCCTCGGTGAATGCCGTTGTCTCGTGCCCAGATTTGCCCATAGTGGTGAATACCTCCACGGGGCGTCCGTTCACCTCGTTCACGGTGAGGTAGAGGTTGCCGTAGCTTGTGGGGATCTTGGCGGTCTTGCCGCCCAGGATGAAGGGGCGCTCCATGGGGCTCTCCACTTCCGATATCTGCGGGATCGGGAGGGCCTGCTGGACGGCAGGCCTGTCAACATAGAGGACCTGGCCCGAACGGCAGCCGTCGCGGAAGACGGTGATCCCCTTGCAGTGGGTCTTCCAGGCTAGGACGTAGGCTTTCTCGACGTCCTCCACAGTGGCGCTGTTGGGGAGATTGATGGTCTTGCTCACGGCGTTGTCCACGTACTCCTGGAAGGCCGACTGCATCTTTACATGCCACTCGGGGGCTATCTGGTGAGACGTCTTGAAGACCCTGGCGATCACGTCCTGGGACTCGCCCATCTCAAGTGCCTCCACGTAGTAACGGTTCCGGTAGGAGAACTGCTTTCCCTCCAGGACCTCCTTGGTGAACTCCAGCGCAAAGACCGGCTCTATCCCCGATGAGCAGTCGGCGATCATCGACAGGGAGCCAGTTGGAGCTATGGTGGTTATGGTGGAGTTGCGCAGGCCCGAATCGGGAAGTGCGGGGCATACCCCCCTGGTCAGCGCCAGGGCGGCGCTCTCCTGTCGGCCTACGGTGTTAATGGCCGATATGACGCTCCTTCCCAGCTCGAGGGCCTCATCAGAGTCGTAGGGTATCCTCAGCTGGAAGAGCATGTCGGCCCACCCCATCACTCCCAGGCCGATCTTGCGGGTCTTCTTGACCATCTCCTCGATCTGGGGCAGGGGGTAACGGTTCACGTCGATCACGTCGTCAAGGAACCGGACGGCCAGCCTCGTGGTGAGCCTCAATTTCTCCCAGTCGACCCCGTTGTCCTTGACCATGTGACCCAGGTTGATGCTCCCCAGGTTACACGCCTCGTAGGGCAGCAGCGGCTGTTCGCCACAGTTATGGACTACAAGCCCGTTGGCATCAAAGGCATTCTCGCCGGGAACAATTACGTCAAAGACTTCCTCAATGCACTCTTGGACCAGCAGGTCTACAGTTGCAATAAAATACTCCCTGTTCATATTCCGCCTGTAGTGTTCAAGGCTTCCCATGAGTTTTCCCTGTTTGTCGGAGTCCCTGAAACCTACCTTCTCCGAAAAAAGCCTGATATTTTCCCTGGAGATCACCAGTTCATGCTGAGCAAGTGTCTGGTAGGCTTTCATGCCCCCCTTGCCGTCAGGCAGAAGGGCCGACCGTTCTTTGCGCCGGTTTTTGTATATAGTGCTTGCTATGCCAAACCTCAAAAGCATCCTTTGGACAGCCTGAAGGGTTGGCAAAGAACTCTGGCTAAGCCGGACGCTTATTCCCTTTTCCTGTTCTCCCTGGACTGAACCGTCAGCATCGAAGAGTCCACTGAGGAAACCCTTTACAAAAGCGGAAGAGGTATCGGTCTCCATTTTCCGCGTAATCCCTTTGTTTCCGGAGGACATGCCAAGGTATGATGCGAGCGATCCGATCGCGCTTGTGGACATTCTGTATTCGTTCCTGCCCCTTACCGGGATCCATCCCTGGAAATCACTTCGATGGGGCAATGTTTGAACTGCTTTTAAAGCTTCGTCCATTACAGCCAGGGAACCCTGTCCCATATTCTCTTCCCCGGCAGCCTTTGCACCGGGTACCCAAAGGGAAAGGACGGTTTTGTCCTTCTTGATAGTCCCATCGCCGACCAGAAGCCCCATGACATAACCTTCTTCAAGAGTTCCAAAACCTTCCCAATCCGTCCACGACCTGTGATCGTTGATCTTTATCCGGTCGCCTGGTTTGAGTTGCCCGGCAGCAACCCATTCCGTATCCTCCCTGTAGCGGGTTTTCCTTGATACCTTAAGTATCGGGTGGTCTTCGGTAAGCCTGATGCTGAAGCCCTCCCTGGTTTCAAGGCGAAAGACCGGTTTTTCTCCGGTTTTGAAAAACCCCGCTTCAGAAGAAGAAACCCGCTTCCCGTTAAGCAAAAGGTCTACTTTACGGCCGCAAAGATCCCTGGCAGGTTTAGGCCCTTCGACAGTATGGATCAAGGAATCCCCCGAAACACAGGGATTAGTTGACGTGATAGCGCCCAGATGCGCCAAGGCGTTGTCCTTGTTCAGCTTGTCGAGGAAGACCATCCCAGGGTCTCCTGTTTTCCAGGCCATCTCGCAGATCAGCCGGAAGAGTTCCCTCGCCCTGACGGTCCGGACCACATCCCGGGATCTGGGGTTAAGCAGGTCCCAGTAGTCGTCGTTCTCCACGGCCCTCATGAAGTTGTCGGAGGTGCCCACAGAGATGTTGAAGTTATGAAGCTTGCCCTCCTCGGTCTTGGCCCTGATGAAATCGAAGATATCCGGATGGTCGGCGTCCAGGATTCCCATATTGGCTCCCCTTCGCATACCCCCCTGCATGACCACTTCCGTAGCGTGGTCGAACATACCCATGAAGGAGATGGGACCCGAAGCTATCCCGTTCGTGCTTGAGACCTTGTCGCCCTTGGGCCGGAGCTTGCTGAAGTTGTACCCCGTCCCCCCACCTGACTTGTGGATAAGAGCCATGTGCTTCAGGGAGTCAAAGATCCCCTCCATGCTGTCCTCTACGGGCAGGACAAAGCAGGCTGCGAGCTGTCCCCCCTGGCGTCCGGCGTTCATCAGGGTGGGACTGTTGGGGAGAAAGTCCAGTCGGGCCATGATATCGTGGAACATCTTCACGATGGTATCGTCCGAAGGATCCTCTTCGGCAGTGGCAACGGACCTTGCCACCCTCCAGAACATCTCGTCGGGGGTCTCGATGATCTTGCTGTCGCCATCCTTGAGGAGATACCTCTCCTCGAGCACCCTCATGGCATTGTCGGATAAAGGCAGGTCCCTGTTAGGAAGGTTTCCGGATCCGTCCATAGTCTTGGTCTCCTTTTCATATTCGTTTCCACAGAGGTACTTGATATGTGGTTTATGAAGGTATGGCCCTCCATATCTAGCGTATCACAAAACCAGGGCGGTTATAATACCTTCCTTGCCGATATCGAAAGACAGGTCCTCTGGCTCAGAGAACTCTCAGGAAAAGGGACTCTGAAAGCATCTCAAGGGTCCTGACCCCTCCGATCGAGTTTCCTCTCTTATCCAGGGCCGGACCAAGAACGGCCACTCCGGCCCTCGCCGGGACTGAACCCATGATCCCTCCACCCACTCCGCTCTTGGCCGGGAACCCCACCCTGACTGCGAAGTCACCGGACCCGTCGTAGAGGCCGCAGGTCATCATGAGGGCCCTGAGGATCAGGGCTGTCCTCTCTGAGAAGACCTGCTCCCCTGTCAGTGGGTTAACCCCTCCGCATGCGAGGGTCGCTCCCATGGCTGCCAGGTCTTCAACGGAGCACTCAATGGCACACTGCCGGAAGTAGGAGTCGAGAATGTTCTCCACGTCCCCATCCATTGCCTCCACACTCCTGAGGAAGTAGCCCAGGGACCTGTTGCGGTCGCTGGTATCCCTCTCAGAGGCTGCCACCGCCTCGTTCACTCTGAGCCCTTCATTCCCTGACATCCTGCGCATGGTATCCAGCACGGCCTCGAGGCGCTCCGTGCTGTCACTGAAAGGAAGCAGGGACAGGACAAGGATGGCTCCGGAGTTGATCAGGGGGTTCTGGGGGCGGTGGGGCGCTCTCATCTCGAGGCGCATGATGGAGTTGAAGGGGTCGGCGCTGGGCTCGACCCCGACCCGGGAGAAGACGGTGTTCTCGCCGCAGATCTTGAGGGCCAGGCCCAGGGATGCCACCTTGGAGATGGACTGAACGGTTATCTTTGTCCCCTTGTCCCCGGCGGAGATGGTATTGCCGTCGATGCCGCAGTATGCTGCCGCAAGAGCCGACGGATCCGCCTTGGCCAGTTCCGGGATGTAGGTCGCCACCGCGCCTTGCCCAAGTACGTCTCTCCCCAGTTCGACAGCTTCCCTCAGGGCTCTCTCCATATATCTCCCTCCCCTTGCTTTACCGTCGGAAGCAATGAAAATTATACTTGCTCCAGGACCATTTTTTTGGTAATAATCTCTGGGTTCCTTTCGTAATGAAACATCTGGTTGAACGGAGGGGAGCGGGGTATGGTCAGAAGTGTCGATGAAGTGCCTCTTCCTGTAAGTTCTCTCTTCGGCCATTTCTTTGACTATCTCTCAGAGGCTGTCGTAATGACAGGCCAGAACGATCAGATCCTGAGAGTGAACAGATCCTTCACGGAGATGTTCGGTTACACTCCTTCGGAGGTAACAGGCAGCAATATCGACGACGTGGTCACATCCGAAGGTCATCTCAAAGATGAGGCCAGGCAGTTCTCAGCGGCCAACGCCTCAGGCAAGAGCATCCTGGCCGATACCATGCGCAGGAAAAAGAACGGGTCCCTCTTCCCTGTCTCCGTCCACGCTATTCCCGTGGTATTCGGGAGCGGACGGAAGGTGAACTTCATAATCTACCGTGACCGGCCTGAAGGGGAGCCCCAGAGCCTCGGGAGGGATGAGCAGATAAGCGCCGCCCTTCTCGAGCACTCACCCAACCCCATTCTGGTGATCAACCCCGACACATCCATAAGGTACGTCAACCGGTCCTTCGAAAAACTCACGGGCTATGCCCTTCAGGAGATCGCCGGTGCCCGCATACCCTACCCGTGGTGGTCCGAGGACCGTCTTGAGATAAACCGCGCCGGCCTGCTCGACTCCTTCGAGAACGGCGCCGACAAGATCGAGTATCTCTTCCGTAGCCGATCGGGAGACCCCTTCTGGATCGAAGCCACGGGTGTACCAGTAAGAAGAAAGGGTGTCCTTCAGTACTACCTCTCGAACTGGGTGGACATAACCGAGAGGAATAAGGCCCAGGAGGAGCTGTCAAGGAGCGAGGAAATCCTGAGGCTGATCTACGAATCGAGCCGTGACGGGTTCTGGGACTGGGACGTGGAGACAGGCGCCACCGATTTTGGCCCCCAGTGGGCCCGGATGCTGGGCTACGAACCCTTCGAGATAGAACAGGACGTCTCTTCATGGGAGAAACTCATCCACCCGGACGACAGGGAGAAGGTAATGGCGGCGCTCAAGGGGCACCTTGAGGACCGTACAGAGAGCTACGAGTCCACCCACAGGCTGAGAGCCAGTGACGGCTCGTGGAAGTGGATCCTTGACCGTGGCAAGGTGGTATCCCGACTACCTGACGGCAGCCCCAAAAGGATGGTGGGTACCCACACCGACATGAGCGGGCAGAAGGCGCTGGAGGAGAAGCTTGTCTACATGGCCAGCCACGACCAGCTTACGGGCCTTTACAACCGGCACTACTTCAACGAGTACATAGAGAAGGAGCTACGGCGCTCTGACAGATATGGCCACCCCGTGGCGTTCCTCATGGCCGACATAGACGAATTCAAATCCATTAACGACACCTTCGGGCACCACGTGGGTGACGTCATCCTCAGGGATGTGGCCCGGCTCCTCGCCGGCAGTGTTCGTGATATTGACACCGTTGTGCGCTACGGGGGCGACGAGTTCCTCATCGTCCTGGTCGAGACAGACGGCGAGAAGGACTTCGTCAGGGAGAGGATACTGGCGGAGGTTGACCGCAGGGGTATCGGCCAGGACATCCTCGGGTTCCCCGTTACTCTCTCCATAGGGGGGAGCTTCCTGAACCCCGGTGAGGGGAGCAGGCTGGAGGAGGCACTGGCCGAGGCCGACCGGCAGATGTACCAGGAGAAGACCGTCAAGAAGGAGAGGAAATAGGCAAAGGGGACCTTTTAGGTTAAAATTGGTCGGGCAAAACCTTACCGTGATCACCAGGGAGAATCTTGCTCACCAGGGAGAATAATTTGGACAGATACCGCTCGGTCTTTCTCTCCGACCTGCACCTCGGGACGAGATGGAGCCGCCCCGAACCGCTCAGGAAGTTCCTCGGAAAAGTCCAGTGTGATTTTCTCTACCTCGTAGGGGATGTTATTGACGGCTGGAAAGTGTCCCGTCTCTCCCACTTGAGCGAATCCCACAGGGATATCCTGAGGAGACTCGGTTCCATTGCCCGCGTGACGGAAGTCACCTATATCACAGGCAACCACGACGAGTTCCTTGACCGTCTCCTGGGTCTCAGGAAGGCCAGAATGTTCTTCAGGGACAGGGTCTTCCACAGGACAGCCGACGGAAGAAGCTTTCTTGTCTCTCACGGAGATGAGTTTGACCGTGTGGTCAACAGGTCGAGGGTCCTGAACGCCATTGCCGAAAAGACCTATGACCTGACCCTGTGGATCAATGGTGGCATCAATACGGTACTCCCCCTGGTCGGCATGCGCAGGCGCTCCATCGCCGGTTTGCTGAAGAGGAAGTTCAAATACCTTGCCGGGACCTTTAGCGGTTTCGAGAGCAGGATCATCGCCGAAGCCAAGAAGGCTGGGCTCGATGGAGTGATATGTGGCCACCTTCACAACCCCTTCATAAGGAACGTCAGGGACGTACTTTTCTGCAACTGCGGCGACTGGGTCGAGAACTGCTCGGCCCTTGTGGAGCATATCGATGGCCACCTGGAGATGCTGCGCCTTGATGAAGCCGGCAACCTCGGACCCGCAGCGGGGGCGTTGAATACTCCGTGAATCGAAAAGACGTGAAAAGTAAGACGTAAAACGTAAGACGTGAGATGTAACCAACCGTGAGGACTTTCCCGTCTTTTATGATTGGAACTTAAGATTTACGATTCACGAATCACGGTTCACTGTTCGTTGCCTTTCCTGATGCCTGACGCCTGCTTTTCTGACCTTTCATTTTACTTCTCACGTCTGACATCTCACGATCTTTTTCCCTGTCAACGGACAGTGAAAATGTCACCCCCAGGTTGCTTAAACAGGACAGTGAA
>ERZ795032.205-NODE-205-length-81691-cov-7.215211_pt1 | contig 81691 bp, 59 predicted proteins | sample MGYA00375124_ERZ795032 | MGnify/ENA primary metagenome ERZ795032 (study PRJEB30167, sample SAMN05720154) | activated sludge metagenome | isolation source: Anaerobic digester | place: China | collected 2015-12-16 ... | reverse complement strand
AGCAGCACGAAGAAGAGCAGCAGTTTGCCGTGCTGCGGCTGAATCTTTTTCTTGAGCAGATACAGGGCCATTGCCACCATGATAACCTCGTAGATATTCTGAACCAGAAAAAAGCCGCTTACTGCCAGGCTTGAAACTTTGCCGGTTTCAAGCTCTGAGCCGACGAGGTAGAGACCGCCAAGCATGAGAACGACGCTCAGCAGATACAGGGGGTTGTTGTTTCTGAGCCATTGTGACAGCCCGTTTGCGTTGCCGCTCATGACGCACCTCCAGCAAATAATGAATAATAAAGGGGGGAATAATAATGATAAATTGTACAGCGCAAAGAATATGCCAACTTAAAACCCTTTATTTAAGCAGGTTTTTGCAGAACGACCGCGTCGTTTGTGTCATGGGTGCGGCAGTTATGTCGCATCAGGCAATTTAAATCAGAAACTTTGCAAGTTGCCGCTTTTGCGGTATGCTGTCTGCATCTGCAGGTCGTTTAAGGGAATCAATGAGCGGTACCACGACAAAATTGCCAATCAGCAAGCGGTGGCCTCTGGCCTTCTGGTTTGGTGCCGCCTTCTGTTTTTTCATTTTTCCGGTCTTTCTGCTCGATGTTGGCCTCGAAAATATGCTGACAACTCGAAGTGAAGTGCATCGGCAGACCGTATACCGCGAACTTGGCACAAGACTCGAGCGACTGCTGCAGTATTCCAACGCTCGCCATTATTACAGCGCTCTATTGAAGAGAATTTTCGAATTCGCCGCCCGTCAGGCCGACCCGATAAAATATCTCAGAATCGCTTTGCCGCACCTGAAGGCTCGCAATCCCGATGTGTTCAGATTTATCATCTGGGATCACAAGGGCAACAGCATCGAAGATCTCAGCGACGAAAAAGGCTTCAGATATATTGTCAAAACAATTTTTGAGGTTCTGAGAGAGGTTAATCGCGATGTTGTCAAAAACTACCCGGGCGAACCGCAGAATCTGAGTCTGGTCGAAAAACGCCTCAATTTTTTGCGTTCTTATCTTGGCGCTTTTCTGATTCCTGAAAAGCTTAATCTGCCGATGCTGCGGGGCAGTCTCAGCGAATGTATTCTCGCAAGCGGCGACCCGGAAAAGTCATATTTCTGGTATCAGGTCGATGACCGTTTCACCATGATGGCAACCCTGAACGGCAAGGCGATTGAATCTGACGAGTATCTCAAAAAGCTTGTCGATGCAATGAACAATGCGCCTGGCGCAAGAGTTGGCATTGTCGATCTGCTACGTGACGGGGCCATGCATACCTCTGTCTCAGATGAACTTAAGCCTGAGCTGCTGCTGGGACTGGCGAAGTTCGAAAATTTTACCCAGCAGCAGCTTGAAACCGATAATCTGCTGCTGATGGTTAAAATTCTCAACCCCTTTGTGCGCAGCGTCGCTTTTGTTGAGAAAAGCGCGGTTCTTTTCGATGCCGACACGATTCATAAGCGTATTCTTGCGATTACAGCTCTGGTGATTCTTTTGTTGTCGGCCATGATGGGTTATCTGATTTTCAGAGAAAAACGCGTTTTTTCGATTCGCTGGAAACTCGCGCTGCTGTTTCTCTATGCCAACGGTTTGCCACTGCTGATTCTCGGTTTTATCGGCTATGAATACCTGCAGCAGACGCGTGGGTTGCTGCTTGACCGTGCCTTTGACCAGGTTTCCGGGCTTATCGCTGACTTTGATACCCGTTTTGAGACAATCAGATCAGAAACGGCTGATTATCTGAACCAACAGATAAACGCCATCAATAAAGAGTATGGCAGCAAAATGGTTTCGCAGGAGAGCCTCGATGAGCTGCTTGAAAAAGTGAATCGGCTCAAACCATTCGATTTTGTGGTTGCCGACCATACCGGCAAGCTGCAAAAGGCAAAGGTGCCGGGCAGACAGGCCAATATTTTCTTCTCTTCGATGAGCAAAACCATGCTCAACTTCTTCAATTTCAGCGATTATACACCGCAGCACCTTTTCAAAGAAGATGATGATACCACCGGTACCCGCGGGAAAATCAAGGCCGAGAAGTTTCTGACGGGTAAGACGATAATCTTTCACCGCATTCTCCAGAGAATTGGCAAGGTTCACCCTGAGCAGATGGCCCAGGACGCCAGGCAGTATTACTGGAACGTCTTTGGAGATTTTGATAACCGAGTGTTCAATATGCTTGTCGGCATCTCATGGGATTTATATACCCTGCAGGAATCATACGTCAGCAAAAGCATCGACAGTCTTAATCAGAATACCGACGAAATCAGCTTTTACGGCATTATAGAGGCAAATGGGGTAACCTACCCGCCGGCAAACGCTCTCAGTCGAGAAATCTTCGACCTTTTCCGTCAGACTTTCAGCTTGAGAAGCCTTTATGTTAATGAGGTAGTCATTGACGGTCGTCAATATGCGGCTTATGGCACCATCGGCCGAGAACTCAACCAGGTTGCCATGGTCGGTCTGTATCCGCTCGACCGTATAAACAGCCAGATTGGCGGTCTGCAATGGCGCCTGATTATTTTTGCTCTGCTCAGTCTTGGTCTGACAACCGGGGTTGGCTTTATGCTTTCGACACAGTTTATGGAACCGGTAAAGGAGCTTGAGCGCGGCGTGCAGGCGATCGGCCGTCAGGATTTCCGCTATCGACTGCCGGTAAAAACCGCCGATGAATTCGGGCAGTTGAGCGGCGTATTCAACCGTGCCATCGAGAGCCTTGAAGATCTTGAAGTGGCTAAAATCGTTCAGGAAAACCTCTTTCCCCAGGAACCGCTGTCGCAAAACGACCTGAGAGTGTTTGGCTGCAGCGTTGCCATGACGCGACTGGGTGGCGATTACTATGATTTTTTTACTCTCGACGACAGCAATGTCGGTATTCTTATGGGTGATGTGGCCGGACACGGGGTCCCGGCAGCACTGCTTATGGCCATGGCAAAGGCTTCGGTTCTTCTCAGCGGCGAAGACCGCCGGCGGCCGGCCGCAATGCTTGCCTCTCTGCACAAGGTGATTTTCCGGGTTAAAAGCAGCAAAATCAAACGTATGATGACCTGCCAGTATTTTTCAATCAATTCAAAAACCGGCTCATACCTTGTTTCAAATGCCGGGCATTGTTTTCCGGCTTTAATCAGGCGGGGTGGCGAAGACATAGAATTGCTCAAACTCGTCGGAACACCGCTGGGTATAACCAAAAAACCGAAATATGAAGACGCGCCGGGGCAGCTAGAACCCGGTGATATCGTGCTTCTTTATACCGACGGCATCATCGAGTCGCATAATGCCGAGGGGGTTGAGATGGGCTTTGACCGGTTCGCCGAGATGCTGCAGCAACAGTATGACCCTGACCTTGAAGCTTATTATCAGAAGATTTTTGCCGCTTACAAGCAGTGGTCCCCTGACGCCGACGATGACATAACCATGATTCTGATCAAATTTTTACCCGCCAGCGTGGAGACTACGGCATGACAAAATCCCGAAAAATCGCAGGCTGGCTTGCCTTCATGCTTTGCTTTATCGGTATTCCCGGGCTGCTAATGCTGCTTGGCATGCTGCATATTCAGAATCAGGATACGGAAAACCGTCTTGAAAGCCAACACCAGAGTTTGCGTGATTTTTACCTTGAATTGAGAAAGTTTGCTGACCCGCAATACTACTGGTGTACTACGCTGATGGAAAAACTGGCCCCCGATTCTGTGGCCAGCGAAGCGTCGGCCATAAAAGAACCGGGTGCGGACACCGGAGTAATCATCGCCCGGCTGAAAGATTTGCGGAGAAATCTGAAGTTTAACTACGTTGTTTACACCCCGACACGCGGGGTTTTGGCGTCTTCAATGCCGCTTGAGCCCCGTGATGTCTGGAAGTCCGGGTTGAGTTTTGCCTGGAAAGCGATTCTTTCGAGCAGATCACAGGTGACTCACGAAGAGCAGGTTGCCGGTGGCAAAATTTTCGGTCCGCAGCTTTACTGGGGGCATTTCGACAGTAATATTTCAATCGGAAATCTTTATCTTATCTGGGGCGACAGCACCTATAAGCGGCCTCTGGCATGGGGTAGGGTTATTCAGCGTCATCTGGTGCTGGCTTTTATTGATATTAAAGATCTTAACGGCAACGATGGGGTTTTGAATCTTTTGAACGAGTTCAGCCGTAACAGTGATCATCTGTGGCGGTTTTCGCTGCAGGACGACACGCAGGGTTTCAGACATGGCACAAATGATCGCAGCATTGCCAGTCAGGTCGTAGCTGCCGCGGCCGAGTATGGCAGATACAAGACGCAGAAGATCGAAACCGAAGATCTGATGGTTTACCCGTTTTTTCTGAGACCGGGTATTAAAATCTACGCTTTTATAGAAAAGAGCCGGTTTTCAAGCAGTCTGGTTCCAGATTATGGCTGGTCGATGGTCTTTATCTTCTTTGCCACGGCATATCTTTTGTCTGGTTATGCCTGGGACCTTTTTTTCGGAGAACGGCCCGACGAACTGTCATTGCGCTGGAAACTGCGTTTTCTTTTCTTTTTTGCCAACGGTCTGCCGCTGCTGGTGCTGTTTTTTATCGGTAATGACTATCTGGCGCAGAAGCGCAGTAATCTGATGCTTGAAGCGCACAGCCGGGGTATCAGCTTTATTCAGGATTTTGATGAAAAAATTGAAATCGAGTATGCACGTCGCCTTGTCGACAAGAAAAAAGCCCAGGAAAAAATGGTAGAAAAGCTTACGGTTAACATGAACGATGAGCGTGCGCTGCAGGAATTTGTCGATGCCCTTGGTTCTGGTGGCACCGAGCGATGGAAAATCGTTATGGTTGCAAGTCGCAGCAATATCATCGTTACAGAGAAGGGCGTTTATGACGAAAGCCGCAATCTCAGCCCGAAAGAGGATGAACAACGGGCTGAGCGCAGCCGTAACCAGAACGAACTGACGCGCAAGATCGGGCAGTTCTTTCTTGATAAAATAAATGGCGTCGAAGTCTCAAAAAAGGTGCAGACCGAACTTGAACTGCTTATTGAATCGACGACCCAGCAGCCGCTCGCCAACTTTCTTTTTGCCCTGTTGCAGAAGCGTGGTTCATTCATTCAGTGGGGGTTCGGGCAGAACGTCAATCCGGCAATTTTTGATACCTTTTCTCTCAAAGACAGCAGTTCTCATGATCTTTTCTTTTTGTCGTCGTTCGGCGTTCACCTTTTTCAATATAATTATCTGCTGAAAGCCTTGCCTCAGGCTAATCGCAATAACCTTGGCCTGAAGCTGGTGGCCCTGATGAATGAGGAATACACAGTTCCGGCCGAGGCTTATAACAGTGCAGTTTTGCGCGAATTTGCCAACACGCTGACCTCTTATCCTGGCAAAGAAATCAAGATTGTCGATTATCAGGGTGAAAATTATCTGGCAATGGGTATAGCCGGCAGACATATCAAGGACTTCCGCCTGATCGGACTTTACCCGCTCGAAAAAATCGATAATCTCATCGATTCGCAGCGCCGACAGCTGCTGCTGTTCGCCTTGCTCAGCCTGTTCATGACCTGGGGCCTGTCACAGGTTCTGGCACAAAGCTTCATTCTGCCCCTGCAGCAGATTACGGCCGGCGCTCACGCAATCGAAAACAAACATTTCAGCCATCGCCTGCCCGATCTGGGTCGTGACGAGTTCGGTGCTATGGGGCGGGTGTTCAACTCAGTCATGGTCGATCTCGAAGAGCTTTCGGTCGCCAGCGCCATTCAGGAACAGCTGCTGCCGCAGCAGCAGATCGAAACCGGCAATTTCAGTCTATTTGGCAAAAGTGTTTCGATGGGCGAACTTGGCGGTGACTATTTCGACCACATCGAGCTTGCTGACGGAAAATTTTCGGTACTGCTCGGCGACGTGGCGGGGCATGGCGTCGGCGCCGCCCTGATCATGGCCATGGCAAAAGCAGGCATCATTCAGTCAGAACATCTTCTCGATCAGCCTCTGGCGCTTGTTGCCAGGCTGCATGGCCTGATTTTTGCCTCCAAGACAAAAAAGCAGAAGAAAGTCATGACTTTTCAGTATTTGTGCCTCGATGGCACTGCCGGGCGCGGCATCTACTCGAATGCCGGGGCCTGTTCGCCAATGATTGTCAGAAAAAATGCGGGGCAGGTCGAGGAGCTGACTCTGACCGGTGCGGCTCTCGGTGCCTTTAAAAAAGCGAATTATTCTGAAACCGAAGTGGTTTTTAACCCGGGTGATGCGATTGTATTCTATACCGACGGTATTGTCGAAGCGCGTAACCGCAACGGCGAAGAATTGGGCTACGATCGTCTGAAGCAGCTTCTGCTCGAAACCTGGAATATCGATGCCGAGGTTTTTTATCACAACGTTTTCAATGCCTATCTCAGGCATATCGGCGACGAAGGGGCCCAGGACGACCTGACAATGGTCATTCTGGTATTCGATCCGCAGAGAACCAGGGGAAGCACCCCACCCGCCGCCGCCAGCCCGTCCAGCCACGAGGAGGCCGGCAATGGCTGAGATGTCAGAAAACCGGCCAGCTGAAGCTTCGAATCTCCGCTCTCTGAAAAATGCGGTGTCGTTGCTGGTTCTGGTCTTCTGTTTTCTGGCTTTTCCGCTTTTCATAATTTTTTCGGCACTGAACAATCTCTATCAGGTCAAGATTGGTAATTTGCGACAACAGAAGCTTGATCAGATGCACGGGCGCCTCGAGTATCTCGAAAAATACAGCAATAATGGAAGATATCTGCATTTCCTGCTGCTGCGTCTTGCCGAGAACGCCGAAAAAGCAGCGGTGCCGGCGGATTTTCTCAAGGCTGCATTTGTAAATCTGCATCAACGCTACCCCGGTGATTTCGAATTCATTGCCTGGGATGCAAAAGGCGGGGTAATCAGAGAACTTACCGATCAGAAAGGTTTCAGCTACATTCTTGCACGCCTGTATGAGGTGCTGCGGGATGTTTCTGAAGCGGTCAGCAACGACAGCCAGGTTGATATCAGCAATATCAGATCGGTAAGCAAGAATCTCAACCTGGTCAGGCAGTTTCTTGGCAAGATTTTTATTCCTGAGTATCTTAAAAAGCCTTATCTGCAGGGCAATGATGCCGGTCCGTTGCTGACCGACTTTGCCGGCAGATTCTCTTCGGTGTGGTACCGGATGGGCAATCGCATCAGCTTTTTCTGCTTTATCAGCGAAAAACTGATGAAAAACAGTTCGGGGCTCTTGAAAATTGCTGATTCTCTCAATTCCCGTCAGGATGGCATCATATCTGGATTCAGCATCAGCCCTGACTTTTCGCTGCCGGCCAATCAAGTTGACGAGCGGTTTATGCCGGCGCTGAGCCTGGCCCTGTCACAGTTCGAAAATGTTTCTGAGCCGGTTTTCGAGAACGATCAGGCCCTTGTCTGCATGAGCATGCCTGAGCCCGGACTAAGAACTTTTTGTCTGCACCCAAAAGAACCGGCGCAGTGGTCGGTTGAATTGAACCGTGACATGGTGTTTGTCAGAGTTTCGGTTCTGCTGTTCGCCTTCTATCTGTTTTTATATATTTATTTTCGTTTCAAGCAGCAGTTTTTCTCAATCAGCTGGAAACTCACCGGCCTGTTTCTTTTTGCCAATCTGGCTCCCCTAAGTATTCTTGGTTTTATTGCGCATGACTACCTGATCAATCGCAAGCAGGCGCTGCGTAACGAGATTGCCTCAGATCTCAGCAAGCTGATGCGTGATTTCGACATGCGTTATGCTTCTCTCAAATATGATTTTGCGCGCGAGATTACCAGCAAGATCGAAAAGGTTGCGGCGGCGGGTATGAATGGCAGTTTGAGTTCAGCCGAAATTGCGGCCATTAAAGGGGCGATGCGCGAATTTGTACCGTCAGATGCATATATGATTGCCAGCGGTGGCATGGTGTTTGCCGACCATCTGGCAGGTGAAAAGGATAAGTCTGACTTTAACTTCATCGAACCGATGGGGCAGGCGATTCTTCAATTCTGTAATGGCACAATTCTGAAGCGAAACAAAGAAGATATGTTCAGTGCGATCATGTCGCCCGAAGATTCTGATTTTGTCAGAAAAATCTATCGTGACCAGCGCCAGGTAATTCCTCTCAATATGGCGAACATAAAAAAACTCAGTTACTGGCATATCTTTGGCGATCGACGCAATTACCAGAACAATTATTTCCTGATTCTCTTCTGGGATGAAGATCGATTTCAGGAACTTTACATCAACCGTTATTTTGAAAGTCTGCAGGCAAATTCTTTCGGAGCCCCTCTTTTTGCCCGAAAAATCGATGGCAAAAAGACCTGGGCGCCAGCCGGAGCCTTTCCGGTCGAGCTGGCGCGGCAGATGGAACGAACCACCGGTTTTCGCGAAAACCTTATCGGCAGCGTTATCATTGCCGATCAGCCACACCTTTTCGTCGGGCTGAAGGGGCGAAGTCTTAATTTTAACCTGCTGGCGGCTCTTTATGCCGATAGCAGGCTCGATGCAAGAATTGCGGCTCTGCGGTTCCGAATCATGACAGGAGCTTTTCTCAGTCTGCTGTTGACACTGATTATCGGTCAGGCGCTGTCGCGGCAGTTTCTCACTCCGATCCGCAACCTCGCGCAGGCAACCCTGGCGATTGGTGCCCACAATTTTGCCCATCGCATTCCGGTTGTCGACGAAGATGAGTTCGGGCATCTGAACCAGGTTTTTAATCGGGTAATCGAGGGACTTGGCGAGCTGGAAGTTGCCAAAATCGTTCAGGAAAGCCTTTTTCCGGGTAACAACTTTGCCGCCGGCCGATTTTCGATTTACGGGCGAAGTGTTGTAATGACGACACTCGGCGGCGATTATTACGACTGTCTGCAGATAAATAAAGACCATTGGGGTCTGGTTATCGGCGATGTCGCCGGTCACGGCGTTCCGGCCGGTCTGATGATGGCTATGGCCAAGGCAAGCGTTCTGATGGCGCCTGAAAATGAGAAAATGGATGCTGCCGTTCTTACCAGCAGGCTGCATCGCATGTTTTTTGCGATCAAGAATGATCGGCTGAAACGCATGATGACGTTTCAATATTATGTTCTGCGTCCTGCTGACGGGCATTTTTCGTTTGCCAATGCCGGGCACTGTTTCCCGGTGGTAGTTAAGCCGGCAGAGAAGAGCGCTGAGCTGATAGAGCACATTGCCACCCCTCTCGGAATCGGGCCTAGAGCCAGGTATAAAAACTTTGAGTTTACGATCGCGCCGGGTGAATCGCTGCTGCTCTATACCGACGGTATTGCCGAAGCCAAAAACAGCGAGGGCGAGGAGTTCGGTTATGAGCGTCTCAGACAGTTATGTCTCGACGCCTGGGACCGCGACCCGGAAACCTATTATCGCCGCATTTTTGCTGCTTATGAACAGTGGTCGGCCCGACCTGATGACGATCTTACGATAATCGTGGTGAATCATGATGCCTGAAAAAAACGAAAAGCAAGCATTGCAGCCGTTCGGTCGCTTTATGGGCTGGCTGCTGCTGGTTGCCTGTCTGGCCGGAATTCCGGCGATTCTGGTTTTCACGGCCGCCTCAAGATTCTACCAGGTTTCTGAAGACGAGCTCGCATTCAAACTTAAAATGCACATGCAGCAGGCAACCAACGAGGCAATGCGCAACACCAGCCAGGAAGAATTCTGGTGCCGGCATCTGCACCAGAAATTTGTCGAATTCATGGAAACGAATGCCTCTGCGGCAGTGGTAATCGAATGGCTGCATGATCAGCGTCGGCTTTTTCCGGAAGAGATTGACTTTATATTCTGGGATGGCAACGGCAATCAGCTGACGAAGACCTTTACAAGCGACTTCTCGGAGGCTGAGTGGCGTGAGGTGTTCTGGACTTTGAGCGATTTTGGGCCGTATCTTATGAATGTACCTTATCGCAATCCGCAACGTAGCAATATAGAGACGGCCCGCAGGGTTCTCGGGCCGCAGACGCTCGGGGCAATGTTTTCGAGCGTGACTGACCCGCGCGATTATGCCCTGGCCTGGGTCGACAGTTCGCAGCTGCGGCCGCCGGTCGGGGCCTATTTTATCGGTTGCGGTGGAGCGGTTGTGCTGCTCGACCACCGACATTTTTCGAAATTTTCCGGGTTGAAGCATTCAATCAGGGCGCTTGCATCAGATACCGGCATGCCTTTTGGGGTTATCGACAGTTCTGGTGATACTGCGGTTATCTGGCGCACCGATGGTCTTGATACAACTGATGATCTGCGGCAGGCTTTTTCAGAATGTGAAAAGCGCAGCCTCAATTATTACGAGCTTGCGGAACAGCATCTTGGCTATCAGTATCTCAGCCCCGGTCTGCGGCTTTTTGTCGTTGTGCCGCGGCTTTATACATGGTCGGGTATCGTCTGGCGGTCGATGTTGGCAGCTTTTGCCTGTCTGGTTCTTCTCTGGCCATTTTTTCGCTATACCTGGCTGACGATGATCAGGCAGCAGCCTGGCAGTGCCTCGATCAGGAACAAGCTGGCGTTTCTTTTCCTGTTCGCTGCGGGCATACCGCTGCTGGCAATGGCTATTATTTCGCAGGAACATTATTTGCACAAGCGACACACTCTTATGGTTGCGGCACATCAGAATTCTGTAGAGCTGTTACTGAGCTTCGACCGGCGCTATTCGTCGTTTCTCAAAGATGTCGGGCTCGACCTCGACAGGTTTTTTGCCGGCTGGAGTCTTGAGGCCCGCAGCACGGAACTCGATGACCGGTTGACAAAGATGGTTGCAAGCTATCTGTTGAAGTTTGAGACCGAAAATTTCTTTGTGATAGCGAGTGAGAGCCGCGTTCTTGCGGCTCGAGACGGTTTTGTCGTGTATTCAGGTTCCATGGAAGACATCAAAATCAATCATGAGAATTCAAGGCTTAAGAAGAGTCTTTCTAAATATGCTGTAGCCGATATTCAGACGGCAAATCTGGTTGGCAAGAAGGTAATGAGCGATCTGAACCGTGTTGAAATCCCCGGGCAGATTCTCAGTAAAATCGAGCTTGTCGTTGAATCACTGCTACAGAGAACATTTATCGAGATTACCCATTCTATTATCGACAATATCGGAAGCATCAATCAATGGGGATTTGGCTATCTCAAGGATCTGACCTATTTCAGATTTCTTTCTGTCGCCGGGCACGAAGTTACCGATTATCTGACCATGGTTTTCTGGAAACCGCATGTCATCCAGAGGGCATTTTTGCGCAGGGCCCTGCCTCTGGCGAACCGTAATTCGGACGGTTTTAAACTGCTGTCTTTCGATCGTCTGAAGGCAAGATTTGTCGATGAATCGCCTGGTTATGACAATGCTCTGGTTGAGTTTGCGCGTCGGGCAGGCCAGAAACCGACTGAAGAGATAGAAATTGTCAGGTTGAACGGTGAAGACTATCTGGCTGTCGGTTTCAGCGGGCGTTACCTCGAATTTTATCAGTTGATCGGGCTTTATCCGATGCGCAATATCGACCGTATTATCAGCGGCCAGAAAACCGATCTGCTGTTGTTTGGCCTGTTCAGTATTCTTCTTGCGGCTGGTCTGGCGCAGTTGCTGGCCCGCGCCTTTGTCGAGCCTCTCGGTGTGCTGCGCGAGGGGGCTCTGGCGATCGAAAACCGCAATTTCAGCCACCGTATCCGAAATGCCGGGCGCGATGAATTTGGTGAGGTGGCCGGCATTTTTAATCACATCATGGTTGGATTCGAAGAGCTTGAGGTTGCCAGAATCGTCCAGGAAAGCCTGTTCCCGAAACCTGATTTTGAGATGAACCGGTTTCGTCTGTTTGGGCGCAGCGTTTCGATGGGCGAGCTGGGGGGAGATTATCTCGACTTTTTCAAAGTCGATGAAACCGGTTTTGTGGTTCTGATGGGCGATGTGGCCGGACATGGAGTTGGTGCGGCTCTGATCATGGCGATGGCCAAAGCCGGCATTCTCAGCAGTGGCGAGCAGCTGGCATCGCCAAAAACAATTCTGAACGGGCTGCATCAGATGGTGCTTGCCTCAAAGAGCAGTCGACAGAAGAAGGTAATGACCTTTCAGTATCTTTATATGAACAGTGTTACCGGTGCCGGGCTTTATGCCAATGCCGGCGCCTGTTCGCCACTGGTTTACCGACGTTCTGCGGGCATTGTCGAGGAACTCAAACTTACGGGTGGCGCACTTGGAGCTTTTAAAAAGGCTGTCTTCAATGAGATGCCGGTGCTGCTCGCCTCTGGCGATGCGGTTATTTTTTATACCGATGGCATCGTTGAATCGCGTGACCGCAGTGGCAGAGAGATTGGCTACGAGGGCCTGCAGCAGATGCTTGTAGAGAGTTACGATGCTGACCCGGCAGTTTATTATCAGAACATTTTTGCCCGTTATGCGAAACATATCGGCGGTCAGGAAGCGCAGGACGACCTGACTTTTATCATCATGACATGTTTGTGAAATTTTCGCTTGACGTTCGCTTTTTATTCGCCTATATTTAAGGTGTGAAAAGTTCGAACGGAGGCGAAACATGACCCCTGATCCATTGACCCCGAAGCAGCGCACCGTACTTGATTTTATTCGCCGTTTTTTTGCGGAGTGGGGTTATGCCCCGACCATAGCCGAAATTTGTGACGGTCTAGGTCTGGCTTCGACCGCCACGGTTCACAAACATCTGAAAACTCTCGTCGAGAAGGGGCATATCGATTCGCTTCCCGGTCGTTCGCGCGGTCTGTCGGTTAAACCTCATACCGTTGTGTCGGCCCGCAGTGTTGATGTGCCTCTTCTTGGCAGGGTTACGGCCGGGCAGCCGATTCAGATCAACGAAGTGCCCGAGACCATCAGCCTGCCCGAGTCGATGATCGGTCGCGGCGAAACCTTTGTACTTGAGGTGCGTGGCGAATCGATGATCGATGAAGCGATTAAAGACGGCGACCTTGTTATTGTCGAAAAGCGCAACAGCGCCAACAATGGCGATATGGTCATCGCCTGTATCGAGAACGAAGAAGTGACGCTCAAGCGCATTTACCGTGAAGGCGGTCGGGTGCGCCTGCAGCCTTCGAATCCGGTTATGCCGCCGATCATTGTCGAAAACTGCGATGTGACGGTTAAGGGCATTGTAATCGGTGTAATGCGCAAATACCGCCGTTTCTGAAGCACGAGCACTGATTGACGCGAACCACGTTAACACGCATAGACACCGATAAGTCATAAGACAACGGGTCAACGCAACGGGCAAATCTATACAGATTTCAGGCAGGTCGAAACATTGATTGATACAATAAGACAAAACCTCAATCTGATGGTGATCGAAGCAGCTGAGCTCAACCGACACCTGCTGCTCTGGCAGATTGGCAAGCTCGAAGACGAGCTGCTGCCCTGCGAACAGCAGCTTGAAGAATGTCTGCAGGCAATCAGGCATGGTGGGCAGGTTCCAGATCGGGCCGTGATCGACAGGGCAGCGCAGACTGCCGCCCGCCTGCGCCGTCTGCAGAACGAACTGCAGGCGACCGAACATTTGATGCAGATTGCCACAGGGGTAAACTGACGGCGGGCATGTTTTAACTGCCGGCTTTACCCATCTGCTGGTTTTGTTTATAAACTTTCGGCTGAGGGCTGCAAAATTGCGGCAAATCCGGTATACTTACCACACTGTATGAAACGGCTGAGTTGTTTCTGTCTGGCCGGGCGTGCGAGCCATATTGCCTTTGACGGCCAGAAAGGGACAGTTCAGGTATTCTGCAGGCGAGTTTATTCAGCAACCCTCAGGAAATCGCCATGAAAATTGTAATCTCTGACAGGAGCGGGCAAATTCTTTATGAAGGCAGCCCAAGCCTGAACGGAAACGGTGTAATAATCGGCAGTGGCAATGATTGTGATATTCAGCTCAACAAGATGGGTATTGCCCACAATCAGATTCAGTTGCGCTACAATGCCGACGGCCTTCTCACCCTCCAGGATCTCCAGAGCCCGTTTGGCACCATTGTCAATGGCAGCAAAGTGCAGCCTGGCTTTATTGCAATTATTAAACCGGGGGCTTTTATCGAGCTTTCTGATGATGTGTTTATCAGGCTGCAGCTTGAGGGCGGCGATATTCCGATTGCCAATGCAGAAGAAAAGCTGTTTCCGTTTTTTCTCAACAGCAACGAAACCTTTGTGCGCAAATGTTTCAGCCAGATAAAGAGTAAGATTCCCAGACAGCATTACAACGCCATTTCAGCCGCCGAGGGCGAAATGGTAACCAGAATAAAAGAACTGTCGGCGGTTCTCGAAGTAACTTATGCTCTTAACTCGATTGGCAGTTTTCCGAGACTGCTCGAGTTCACTCTCGAAATGGCGATTGCAGTAACCGGTGGCGAACGTGCTCTTCTGATGCTTTATAATGAAGAGTTGAACCGTCTTGAGACGGTCTCGATGCAGAATTTTCTGCCCGGCGAGATCAATGACGATATGCAGGCAACTGCCGGTCTGGTAAGCCGCTGCTTTGAGACCGGCGAAACAATGATTGGCCCGTCTCATCGTTTTAAACAGCCGGGTCGGCGCGGCCGAAACCCAGAAGATGCCGGTATCGTTTCGGTAGCACTGGTTCCTCTTAAAGAAATGGCCACTAATATCGGAGTTTTATACATAGATACCAAGCACAGCGGCAACATCATGACGGCCCGCACCGACCAGATGCTGCGTATTTTTGCGGCGCAGGCAGCGGTTGCGATCAGCCGTACCCGCATGTTTCATTCGGCGACTACCGATTCGATCACCGGTATTGCCAACCAGAATCTTTTTATGCGTCGACTGGGTGAAGAATTCTGTCGGGCGCAGCGTCACCAGAAAGATATTTCGCTTATTCTGATGGATCTCGATCATTTCAAGGCTCTTAACGACACTCACGGCGAGGCCAATGGCAATCGGGTTCTAAAAGAAGTGGGCCGGATTTTCAGAAGTGCAACCCGCATTCATGACCTGGTGGCACGCTTTGGCGCCGACACCTTTGCGATGCTGTTGCCCGAAACGCCTTTTGCCGGGGCAAAGACGGTTGCCGCCAAGCTCAAGGGCAACCTTTCAGATACCAAGATAAGAGCTGGCACGAGATCGATTCAGGTGACCGGCAGCTTCGGTATTGCCAGCAGTTCGAAGGCGACCTCAAAACCGGCTGATCTGCTCAGAATGGCAGAAAAAGCCCTGAAAATGGCAAAAAAACGCGGCGGCAACCAGATTTCCTAAGACAGCAGAGGAACAGCAGATGATCAATCCCCTCGATGACCTCAATTTTTCGCGCAACCAGAAGAGTATCGAAGAGCTCGAAAAGCTGGCAGGCTTTTCCCCCAACCGGAGCGGCAGCAACAAGTTTACTGCTGTCGCTGACAGCCTGGTAAAGAAAACCGAGCGGCCAGCAGAACGTGGCAGCGAGCCAGAGATCGACAAATACTGGGATTTTCACAAATCATTTGTCAGCCTTTATGAACGCGCCGGGCGTTCGTTTGCCCTTTTTATCGGGGATCTCCTCGATATAATTCTTGGCGGGCCGGTTCAGACGCGTCTTGTTAACGATATGATCGAAGAGAAGATCAATCGTATGCGCAAGGCCAGAGAGGCAGCCGCTGAACCCTCGACTCAAAAACACAAAGTTCAGGCCCGGCGCAATTCAAAATATGACGTGGTCATTGGTGGCGAAAAGCGCGTTTTCTCACGGCATTTTCTGAAGCGCAAAGGCTTTCTCGCTGCCCTGTTTCTTGACAGTGACGAATACCCCTCGTTCAAGAAGCTTGTTCGCCAGATCGAGATCGTCTGCCGCGAAAGCCTTCAGGAAGACGCGGTGCCCGATTCCGAAGACGCCCGCCTTGCCGAACTGAAGAAAATTGTGGAAAATCTGCGCTATGAAATTTCGCAGGCAGAAGTCGTGCACGCCTGGGCTCTGCTTGAAGCTGACGGATTCAAACACCTTGAGTGGGCGTTCAACGAGACCCGCAGCCTGAATCTGGTGCGCCCTAACTTTTATGAAGATCTCGACAAGGCATATCGCGATGGCAAGAAACTTATCAAGCTTCTTATAGAAGATATTCAGACTGAATTTCCGCCAACCGAAGATAAACAGGATGCCTACGAAGATTACCTCAACAATATTCTCGAAATTTATACACACCACCACTTCGTTCTGAAATACTTCAATCAGACACGGCCAAGCATTTCGCTCAAAGATTTTGAAATGACGCGCGAAGAACTGCACGAAAAAATTCAGGACCTGCGCGAAGAGAGCGATGAAATGCGTCGGCGCATTAACCAGGTCAGTATCGAAAAAGACCAGGCCCTGGCCGAGGCCCGTGCCTTGCGCACCCAGAACGAAGAACTCAGGCAGAAACTTGCCAGACTCGATCCTGTCGAAGTGCAGAAACAGCTCCAGTCGGCCGAAGCCAAAGTTCGTGCCAGCCGCAAGGAACTCGAAGAAACCATAAAAGAAGAAGAGGAACTGCGCGAAGACATGCTCAAACTCGACCAGGAAAATCAGGAGCTGACCCGCAGACTGCAGGCTCTGCATGCGATTCCTGACGAAGATGCCTACTCGGTGGCAGGTTTGCTTCAGGGCAAGCGCGTGGTGATTTTTGGTGGTGTCGGCCGAGATCACTATCTGCCGATTCTTAAGGAGGCAGGTGTCGCTAATGAGGATTATGAATGGTATGAGGGTTATCATACCATCAGTCAGGCGAGAACTGCAGAAATTGTCGGCCGCTGCGACCTTGCTGTAGTCGTCACCAGTTACGCCGGGCACCTTTTGCTTTATCAGGTACGCCCGTGCATCAAAGAGCATCAGCATTTTTTCAAGATTCATAACAGCGGCGCCGGTTCTTTGCGCAAAGAAATCCTGAAAACTTTCAAAAAATAGCTAAATCTGTTGCGGTGGGTCGGCGTTTGCAATTATGGAAAACATGAAACCCGAAGAGTTATGGCAAAAAGCACTTACAGGCGATCAACAGGCCTGGCAGCGGCTTTATGAACTTTTCGCAAGCCGTGTTTATCAGTTCTTTCTCAGAAACACTCGAAATGCCGATCTGGCTGCCGACAAGACCCAGGAAGTATTTCTAAAAATCTTCAGAAACCGCGAAAACTTCAGGTATGGTTCGTTGAAAACCTGGATATTCAGAATTGCCCGCAACCTGCTTATTGATGAATGGCGGCGTGCCGGTCAGCGCGAAATACCGAGCGAAATTCTGCCTGATATTATCGATTCGGGAGTGCAGGTTGAAGAGAGCGTAATTGCAGCAATTGAACACCAGCAGATGGTTGTTTATATCGATGAATGCCTTGACCGCCTGGAAGAGCCGGATCGAATGGCGGTATGTCTGGTCTATATCGCTGGGTTGAGCATTCCTGAGTTCGCCGAGGTTATGGAAGTCCCTCTTGGAACGGCCAAAACCCGGGTTCGTCACGCCAGACTCAGGCTTGACCAACTGCTGAGCGAAAAGATTCAGTTGAAAAGGTTTGAAAAAAGCGTATGAACTGCGAAGAGAGCAAAAATTTAATTGTTGAGATGAATGAGGCTGATGAAGTCAGTTCTAATGCTGAGCTTTCGGCTCATCTTGCCGCTTGCTCGACCTGTCGCCAGTTTCTGAAATACGAGCTGAAGATGCGGGACGGGTTTGAAGAAATCGCTTCAGAGCCTTTGCCTGCCGAAGTTGCCCGAAAAATACTGGCGGTGCCGAGAATTGTGAGTAATGAGACTTCTGCAGCCAGCCCGGAATGGGTCAAGAGGCTGAGTGCCTTTATCAGTTCCATGACTTTCAAAATTGCACTTGCTTCGGGAATTACCGGTTTTGCCGCCGCCATAATTTTTCTTCGGGGTTTTACGCCCGGCTTCGACAGGCATTCTCACCCTGCGGCGGAAGATTTAAAACAGGTTAAAAGACTTGAGCGCCCGCTGTTCAACCGAGATAGCTCCTTTCCACAGCCGGCTTCGACAACTACTGTCGCTGCCGCGGGTGCTGCCGTAACTATCAACCCGGAGCTCAAAAAGAAACTGGAAACCAGATCCAGACTCACAGATGACCTTCTGGCGCTCAAAGCAGAAGAGGGCATCGGCGTGACCGCAGAGAGAAAGGCGGCGGTTTCAGAGCATATCCCGGGCGCTGTAAGCTTTTCTCTTGACGAAAATGCCGATGCTTCCGGCCGATTTGCCATGGCGCCTGCTGCTCCTGCCGCTGAAACCGGTGAGCTGGTTTTTGACGAGGCCGAACAGGTGAGCGCCGAAAGCGATGATAAGGCACAGGATGCTATGGTGATGGCCTCGGCGCCCAAGCTCAAGGAAGTTCTGCGCAGTCTGCCAACTTCGGCAAAGTCTTCAGGTGTGACAAAGAGCGAAATGGCCGACTCGTTCGCGGTGTCTGAGGCTGAGGTCATCAGCGACCCGCGTGCTGTCGTTATTTTAAAATTTCTTGAAAGCAATGGTCTGGTCTCTGAAGAAGGTTTTATTGACCTTGATGATCTTTTTATCAAGGGCTACATCGATAATTCTCAGCGACGCGAATGGCGGGCACCGGATGGCAATGACTGGTATCTGACCCGCACCGGCAATCGACCGGCCATAATTCTCAGGCGCAAACCCTGAAAAAATAAATTTTTTCCCTTTTTCTTTTTTCATTTGATTTACCTGCAGAGTGAAAATTCTGGAGGTAAAACATGCGTAATTTTCTGGCTGTTTTTTTGCTGTTATCTGCATTTTCTCTGTTAGCCGATCTTTTTGCCGAAGAACAGTTTTCGCTGTCGGCCGAGGTGGTGCAAAAATCCCGTGCTGAGCTGGTTGAACAGCTTTTGCTGCTCGATCTACCTTCTATTTGCAAGGGCGAGGAACACCTGAGTGACCTCGGTGCCGGTTATGATCGGGATAACCGGCGGTATTTCCTTGAGCGCCCAGCCCGGCCCGATGGCTTTTCTGACAGCGGTTATCTTATCACCATCGATTTTCCTGACGCCCGCAGCCCCATAATCACTGTTTTTGCACCTCAGGATGTCTGTTATCAGTGGCTTCAGATTCGTCCCCGGGTCTGTAATGGTAGACTGACCGGCCGGCCGGTTTTTCAACCTGACGGTTGTGCTGGCGATCTGCTCGATTTTGGCAGTGCCGGCTCCGATCAACCGTTTTTTCAGGCACGTCTGACTGATGATAATTGACACTGTTGCGGTTGTATTTATGGCTGGTTGGGTGTATTCTTTTCGGGGTACGATAGCACACTGAAAGGGGATAATATGGCACTCGAACTTAACAGCAAAAACTTCAAATCCGAAGTTACCGAATTTCAGGGAGGCGTTCTTGTTGATTTCTGGGCTCCGTGGTGCGGTCCCTGTCGCATGATGGGTCCGATTATCGACAACCTGGCCGGTAAATTTGCAGGCAAGGTGAAAATCGCCAAGCTGAATGTTGATGACGCTGCTGATATCGCTGCCTCGTTCAATGTTTCCACGATTCCGACCCTGATTTTTTTCAAAAATGGCAAAGCCGTGCACACTTTGGTTGGTGTAACTCCTGAACCAGAACTCGAAAATCAGATCAACAGCAAGCTTCTCTGACGACCATTTCGCACCCAGAACAGGAGTTATAAATGAATCAGATCATCAACAGTAGCGCCATTCAGGCTATTGTAAGAACCGATCATCACGACCCGTTTCAGATTCTTGGCGCCCATGTTGCCGAATTCAAAGGCAAAAAGTGCGTAGCAGTCAGAGCTTTTCTGCCTGATGCTGAAAAAGTCGAAGTAATTGATATTGCCAATGGCATGCCTTTTAAAATGAACCGGCTCGATGACGCCGGTTTTTTTGAGGCGGTAATTCTTGATCGAACCAGCGTTTTTGCCTATCGGCTCAAGAGTTTCTACGCCAATGGCGCCAGCGCCGAATTTTATGATTCTTATGCATTCATGCCGACTCTTGGCGAAACAGATCAGTATCTGTTCAATGAGGGCAACCACCATGAGCTTTATGAAAAGCTCGGCGCTCATATCCGCTATATGGACTATTATCAGGACAAACTTGGCGGCATTTCGTTTGCCGTCTGGGCGCCGAATGCAAAGCGCGTCAGCGTTGTCGGCGATTTTAACTGCTGGGATGGCCGCCGCCACGTGATGCGGTCCCTTGGCAATTCAGGTATCTGGGAAATCTTTGTTCCTGGCCTGCAGGCCGGCCAGAATTACAAGTTTGAAGTGAAAACACAGCAGGGGCATCTTCTCGAAAAGATTGACCCGTTTGCATTTTATGCTGAAGTTCGTCCGAAAACCGCCAGCAAGATCTATGATATCAGCGGTTACGACTGGAAAGATAACGACTGGATGAAGTCGCGCTCGCAGAAAGACTGGAAACGCGAGCCTGTCTCGATTTTTGAGTGCCACCTGGGTTCATTTATGCGCAACCTTGAAGAAGGTAACCGCTTTATGACCTACCGTGAACTGGCCCCATTGATCGCAGATTACGCAAAAAAACTCGGCTATACCCATGTGGAACTGCTGCCGATAACCGAGCACCCGCTCGACATGTCGTGGGGTTATCAGGTAACCGGTTATTTTGCACCTACCAGCCGCTTTGGCAGCCCGAAAGATTTTATGTATTTCGTCGATTATCTGCACCAGGAAGGCCTGGGCGTGTTGCTTGACTGGGTTCCGGCGCATTTCCCCAAAGATGCTCACGGGCTTGCCAAATTTGATGGCACCGCTCTTTATGAGCATTCTGATCCCCGTCAGGGCGAACATAAAGACTGGTCGACGCTGATTTTTAACTTTGGCCGCAATGAAGTTAAGAATTTCCTCATCAGCAGCGCTCTGTTCTGGATGGATAAATACCACATCGATGGTCTGCGCGTCGATGCGGTCGCTTCGATGCTTTATCTTGATTATTCACGCAAAGCCGGTGAATGGATTCCTAACCAGCATGGTGGCCGTGAAAATCTTGAAGCCATCGAATTTCTCAAATACCTCAACAGCATCTGCCAGGAAAAACATCCGGGCATCATGAATATTGCCGAAGAGTCGACCGCCTGGCCAGGGGTCTCGAAACCCTGCAGTGAAGGCGGGCTTGGTTTCACGCTAAAGTGGAACATGGGCTGGATGAACGATACGCTTTCGTATTTTCAGAAAGACCCAATCTATCGGCGCTATCACCATAACAATCTGACTTTCCCGCTGATCTATGCCTTTCATGAATACTTCATCTATGTTCTTTCACACGATGAAGTTGTGCATGGCAAGGGCAATATCATCAATAAAATGCCCGGCGATTTCTGGCAGAAATTTGCCAACGTCAGGCTGCTGTTCAGCATGATGTGGACAATGCCCGGCAAAAAGCTGCTGTTTCAGGGCACTGACTTTGGTCAGTGGAACGAATGGAACAGCAATCAGAGTCTCGACTGGCACCTGCTCGAATATGATTCGCACAAAGGCCTGCAGCGGCTGGTCAGCCATTTGAATCACCTTTATCGCAGCGAAGGCGCTCTTCATCTCAAAGACTGCGATTCAAGCGGTTTTGAATGGATCAATTTCGACGATGCAGATAACAGCATGATCAGCTGGGTCCGTAAAGGTGACAACCCTGACGACCTGATGGTATTTGTCGCCAACTTCACTCCGGTACCGAGAAGCGGTTATCGTCTGGGTGTGCCTCGCGAAGGCTACTATCGCGAGATTCTCAACTCAGACAGTGAAATGTATTTTGGCTCGAACGTCGGCAATTTCGGTGGCCGCTGGAGCGAAAAGCATGGCTGGCACTATCGTGATCAGTCGATTGTTATCGACATTCCGCCTCTGGCGCTGGTTGGTTTCAAGCTGTCTGTGTAAATGTGTGATTAAAAAGGGGCTGTCTCGATGAGGCAGCCCCTTTTTTAACGAATTTTTCGGACTTTTGCGCGCGCAGGTAGCGGATTTCGGGATGTTGTTGAAAATTACGGCCGGTGGCGGGTTTTCAACCAGCTGGTAATGCGCTCTTTAATGCCTTCGGCATCAATTTTCAGCATGTGGCGAAGCTCTTCCTGGCTGCCGTGTGGCACGAATTCGTCAGGAAGGCCGATACGCAAAATGCCGGCTGTGTGACCGAGTTCCATGGCGTGTTCGGCTACCAGGCTGCCGAAGCCCCCAGGCAGTGCGTTTTCTTCGACGGTGACGATCGGCAGGTGGCGTCTGACAGAGTCGGCGAGAAGTTCGGTGTCGAAAGGCCGAATGAATCTCGGGTTGATCAGTCTGGCGCTGATGCCTTGTTTATCAAGTTCTTCGACGGCGCGGGCGGCCGTGCCGAGGGTGTGGCCGAGGGCCCATACTGAAATCTGGGAGCCTTCCTTGACCACTTCAGCCTTGCCTGACTGCAGCAGCGGGTGTCGTTGCCCCGACTCAAGACTGCAGGCGCTGGCGCCACGGGGGTATCTGATCGCAACCGGGCCGGTTGCAGCCGCGGCATAGTGCAGCATTTTTTTTAATTCAGCTTCATCTGCCGGCGCTAGAAACTGCAGGTTGGGAATTGCTCGCAAAAACGAGATGTCGAAGGCGCCGTGATGGGTAGGGCCGTCTTCGCCGACCAGACCGGCCCGGTCGAGGCAGAAAACCACCGGCAGATTCATCAGAGCGACATCATGCACCACCTGATCAAAGGCTCTCTGCATGAAGGTCGAATAGATGGCAACAAAAGGTTTCAGGCCACCTCTCGCCATGCCGGCTGCCATTGTTACCGCGTGCTGTTCAGCGATGCCGACATCAAAGAAGCGCGCCGGGTGCTCGCTGGCAAAACGGTTAAGTCCGGTGCCTTCTTTCATGGCAGCGGTGATTGCCACGATTTTGCGGTTAGTCTGCGCAAGTTCGCAGATGGTTTCGCCAAAAACTTCGGTAAAGGTCGGTCTGGCTTCGCCCGACTTTTTAACTTTGCCGGTTTCGATTTCGAAAGGCCCGATGCCATGAAATTTGGGGCGCTGTTCCTGCGCCGGCTTATAACCGCGGCCTTTTTCGGTCAGAACATGAACCAGCACCGGGCCTTTACGGTCTCGGGCCCTGATAAGAGCTCTTTCAAGCGTTTCGAAATCGTAACCGTCGACTGGCCCGAAATATTTAAACCCAAATTCTTCAAAGAGCATACCAGGGGTCAGCAGGTATTTAAGGCTGCCTTCGAGCCGGCTGATAACATTGTAAAGTCTTGAGCCAAACCCCGGAATCTGCTTGAGGATATGGGCAAGGTAATCTTTCGGAGTGGTGTAGGCCGGTTCAAGCCTGAGTCGGTGCAGATACATCGAAAGGGCGCCGACGTTTGGCGAAATCGACATCTCGTTGTCATTCAGAATGACAACCACATCATTTTTTTCGTGGCCGGTAAAGTTCAGGGCTTCGAAAGCCATGCCGGCAGTCAGAGCTCCATCGCCGATGATCGCAACGGTTTTGCCGCCCATTTGCAGCTGTTCTTTGGCTATTGCCAGGCCTTGAGCGGCAGAAATCGATGTCGAACTGTGCCCGGTGTTGAAAACGTCATGCCGGCTCTCACATATCTTGGGAAAACCGCTCAGGCCACCAAAGGTTCGCATGGTTGCAAACTGTTCGGCCCGGCCGGTGATAATTTTGTGGGTATAAGACTGATGCCCGACATCCCAGACGATCTGATCGTGAGGTGAGTGAAAAACCCGGTGAACGGCCAGTGTCAGTTCGACAATCCCGAGATTGCTTGCCAGATGCCCGCCATTCTTGCTGACGACGTCAATTATGCGCTCACGGATTTCGCCACTGAGCTGCTTCAGTTCATCGATTGAAAGGCTTTCCAGGTCTCTGGGTTCGCGAATTCGGTTTAGAATCATCGGGTTGATCGTGGCAACAGATTTGCGGCAGTATATCACAGTTTACAGACTATTCCAAACCTGAATTAACAAGGAAAAGAACAGGCAGAATGTCGGCTTAACTTTCTATTCTGAGGGCTCGAAGTAGCTCTTCCAGATTGACTTCGTGAGCTTTTGCGGCGCCTTCGAGCGTTTCTCCAGCTGCCACCGCACAGCCAATACAGTGCATGCCAAACTGCTGCAGAATTCTGGCCGCATCGGGTCTGGCTTTGAGTATTTCAGCGATCGTCATTTTTTCGTTAATTGCCATTATTTTCTCCTGGCTGGGTTTCTTCTGGCGCCCTTTTCATTCCGTCAAGCTCGTGGTGCTGATCCTGTAGGGCCTTGTTAGACTTGAAAAGCAATACCCAGACAGTCTGGAAAATGATTTTGATATCGAGAACGAAACTGTAGTTGTCGAGATAATAGTAGTCATAAGTTACCTTGTCAACCAGCCTGAGGTAGTAGCGGGAGTTTACGGCTGCCAGCCCGGTAACGCCAGGTTTGACCGCCAGTCGTCGGCCCTGAAATTCATAGTAATCTTTGACGAAAAATGGTCTTTCGGGGCGTGGGCCCACCACCGACATTTCGCCGGTCAGAACGAGAAAAAACTGTGGCAGTTCGTCGATCCCGAACCGTCGCAGAAACTTTCCGAGTGATGAAATACGCGGGTCGTCCGCAGTTGATACGGTCGGCCCTGATTTCGCCTCTGAACCTACCCGCATCGATCTGAACTTGATGACGTCAAATTCTTTGCCGTAACGACCTACCCGCTTCTGTTTATAAAAAACGGGACCTGGCGAATCGAGTCTCACAAGAATTGCGGTGGTGATCATCACCGGCATGCTTATCAGAAGCGCAAATATCGAAAAGAATATGTCGAAAGCTCTTTTGATAAGCCGTTCGAGTGAGGCGAGCGGCCTGGAGGTAATAGTTATAAGAGGAAAATCTTCAAGGCTCTGCAAGCCTACGGTTCCGGAAGCCTTGCGAGGGTCTACTGAAATACGCACCCTGAATTCGTGCGGTTCTTCTTTGCGGCTGTAATAAATCTGCGCCCAGAAACTGTCGAGATCCAGATTCGGGTCGGTGACAAAAACCTCATGGGCATTACGAAAAATAACCTCAGAAGCAAGATCTGGCAGCTGATCAGAGGTCATGGTGTGAACAATTCTGAATCGTACGCCGCCGCGGCGGTGAAAATGCTTGATAATTCGTCGGCCCTCTGACTGGTCGCCGATGATTATGGCTCTGAGCATGCGCGGATGGGGTTTAAGCAGCGCCGATATGATTATTCTGAGCCCAAAGGTTGTAAATATGCTCAGGCCCGTCGCCAGAAGAAAGATCGGCCGCGGAAATGTGTAGGCATAATAGGCCACGGCACGCGAAAAGAAGGCAAGCAGGTTGAAGCCGACAAATGATGCGAGAAGGGCGCTGGAAGTATGCGAAAAAATGTCTGATGCAGCTGTCAGTTTTCTGATGTTGAAAATACCTGAAAGCAGGCCAAAACTGACATAAAACGCAAACAGAATCCAGCGCACATGCAGATAAGAATCGAGATAAAGCTGGAATTGCGGGTCAGAACGGAGCCACAGAGTAAAAGTGAGCGTAAATACCTGATCGAGCAACAGAGTGTCGAAAAGCAGCAGGAACAGAGAAACCATGGTTTCTGCACCCTGAGGCAGTCTCAGACCCTGCCATTTTCTGCGGCTTCTGGTTCCGGCCATGATCTACTTGATGTTGCCAAGCAGTGTGTAAAGTCGGGCGATGTGAATCTTTTCCTGGCGGATCAGTTCTTCGACCAGGCTCTTGTTTGCGTCAGCGGGGCCAAGAATGCTGAGAATTTCCTGAAAGAACAGAACCGTATCTTTTTCGAAGCCGATGGCGTGATAAATCGCCTGTTCATCTGTGTTTATTTCATTGGCAATTTCGGCGTGTGAGCGCAGATTGGGAAAAACCCGGCCATCGAACAGGGCATTGAGGTAGCCGAACATTTCGGGGGTATTATACTCTTCGGCGATCTCAAATTCGTTTTCAGCCTGACTTTTTGCAAGTCTTTCGCGAATTTTTACAAAATTTTCAAGGTGACTCTGTTCTTCGCGGCCAAGATACTCAAAAACCTGCCTGACTTCGGCGCTATGTGATTTTTCGGTCATCAGAGCGTAATATTCTTTGCCGTTTTTTTCGATCTGAATGGCCATTTCCATGAGTTCATCGGTATTGAAAGTCACAAGAATTCTCCTGAATGTTCTTAAAGTTTGACTGAAAGCTCGATTTCGCGGGCGATCTCTTCGAGATTGAGAATGCGCACGGCGGCTTCCTGTTCAAGAGCAGCTCTCGGCATGCCGTAAACAACCGAAGAGTTGCGGTCCTGGGCAATGGTTAGCCCGCCCATCAGCTTGATATTTTTCATGCCGCGCACGCCGTCTTCGCCCATGCCCGTGAGAATTACACCAATGCATTTGTGGGCGAACTCCTTGGCGGCTGAAAAAAACAGGGTATTGATACATGGGGCAAATCTATCTTGCTCAACCGAATTTGGCGTCACCGAAAAACAGCATCGGCCGTCGAGGGAACGGCTCACCCGTGTCTGGTGGTCACCCGGGCAGATGTAGGCAATCGAGTTCTGCAGTGTTTCACCGTCGCAGGCCTCTTTAACCCTGATGCCGCAGAGCATGTTTAGCCGTGAAGCGAACGCCGCAGTAAAGGCCTTGGGCATGTGCTGGGCAATGATAATTGGCGCCGGCAGAGCCGGGTCGATAAGGGTCAGAATTTTTTGAATTGCCGGTGGGCCACCGGTAGACGATCCGATAAAGATGGCACGATTGATAACTTCATCGGTGTTGCCGGCGTTTTTCTTGAGGCCCCGGCGTGCCTGCGAGTATTCAAGCTTGATTGCCTGCGGCTTGCAGCCGGCCGCCGCATGAATCTTGTGCAGTAGATCGTCTTTGAGAGTAAGAATGGTCGCCGAAAGTGTCGAACCCGGCTTGGGTATGTAGTCTACGGCACCAAGGTCGAAAGCGTCGAGAGTGACTTTCGCCCCTTCTTTGGTCAGCGAACTCACCATAAGAACCGGGGTCGGACAGATGCGCATGATTTCTTTCAGCGCCTGCAGACCATCCATGATTGGCATTTCGACATCCATGGTCACGACGTCAGGCTTAAGTCGCGCAACCTTTTCGACAGCCTCGCGGCCGTTGGCAGCTGAGCCGGCAATTTCGATGCCGGGGTCGGTCTGAAGCATGCGCTCAATCGCTGTGCGCATGAAGGCCGAGTCGTCAACAATCAGAACCTTGATTTTTCGTGTTTCGGTCATGTCTTCTGCTTTGATAATAGAGGTTTCCGGTAGGCGTAGCTGTTCTTGTGATTCACCATCGCAAAGCCGCCGATGCCGGCCGGCATGCATTCGGTTTCGCCCAGAAAAACCACGCCTCCAGGATTGAGATACTTGAAAAACTCTTCAAAAAGACGATTCCTCAGATTCTCATCAAAATAAATCAGAACGTTTCTGCAGAAAATGATATCTGACCCGGTCAGGCATTGCAAGCTCTGCAGGTTTTTTAAATTCAGACGTTGAAATTCTACCATACTTCGAATGTCATCAGATACCCTGCAGTTGCCATCTGAATCAGGTTTGCCGAGTTTCATACCAAAGCGGTTTTCGAATTCAGGCAGTTTGTCGCGCAGCGATCGGCTGTTGAAAAAACCCTCGCGAGCCATCTGAAGATTTCTTGAATTGATGTCGCCCGCATTGATAGAAAATCTGGCTTCCGGAACCCGGTTCTGAAAATATCTGGCAAGCATTGCCACCGAGTAAGCCTCTTCGCCGCGTGAACAACCGGCGCTCCAGACGCGGAACGGAAACTGATAGCCGTGCAGAGTGAAAAATTCGGGCAGCAGGACTTCGAGCATGAAGTCAAACTGGGCCGGATTGCGAAAAAAGAAGCTTTCGCTAACTGTCAGGTCGGCGATAAGGTCATCCATGGCAAGCGGGTTATGGTTGCAGGTCTCTAGAATTCGTATGTAGTCGTCAATTGAGTTGACCTTGTAGCGCATCATCTGGTCGAGAATCTTTTTTTCAGCCTGCCGTGTGGTGACCCGCTCGACCATAATGCCCGAATATTCGTGCACCAGATGGCTGATTTTAGCTATTTTTCGGGGTTCCATACTGGTCATGCTTTATGATAGGGCTCCCCGAACATGATTGAAACGGCGCGGTAAAGCTGTTCGGCAATTACCAGAAGCGCCAGCTGATGGTTTAAAGTCAGCGGTGAAAGAGAAATGAACTCCGTAGCGGCGGCTTTTACCCTCGGGTCGTGTCCTTCTGCAGCGCCCAGACAGAAGGTCATGCGGTTTACCCCTGAGTTGATCTTTGCTTCAAGCCATTGACAGAAGCCGATGGTGTTGTGGCACCTTGCGTGCTCATCGAGGGCGACTATGCATTCGCGGCCTGCCAGCCGTCGCAGCAGCTCATCTTCGTTGCGACAATTGACTATCTCAACCGGCAATCTTCTTGAACAACGTTCAAGATAAAGCTCTATCAATTTCTGATAGGGCTTGTCAGCGATTTTGCCCGGCATGAGAATTTCGACCTTCATCTGACGGCAGCCCTTGTTTTTTCGGCAGTCGGCTCAGATCTATTGATAAGATGCTTTTTGAGACCTGCCGGCAAAGGTGACCCTACGGTAAGCCTTTCACCCGGCTCGTCCTGAGTAGCGATGCTCAGGTGTGCACTTCTGAATCTGGCCCCTGAATTTGAAAAAAAGGTTTCGAGGGCTTCTCTGGCAAGCTCAGGTGTGTTCGATTCCTGGCTGATGTGCATAAGCACAAGAACTTCCGGAACCTTGCTCATGCGTGAAAGAATGCCTCTTACACCCTCGTTGGGGAGGTGCCCCATTGGACTTCTGATGCGGCGCTTCAGCCAGGAAGGGTAAGAACTGGTGCGTAGCATGTCTTCGTCATAATTGCTTTCGACGCAGACCAGGTCAGCGTCTTTCATGTGTTCGAGAACTTCGGGGGTAACATGCCCAAGGTCGGTGGCCAGAGTCATAATCTTGTCTGAGCTCTCAAATCTGAGCCCGACTGGTTCGGTGGCATCGTGCGGCACCTTGAATGGCAGGCAACGACAGCCGTTCAATTCAAGCTGGCGGCCGTATAGAAGTTCGACGTGGTTTTTTACTTCTAGCCCTTTGGAAGCAAGGGCGCACAAAGTGCCCCGGGTTGTATAGACCGGAATATCGCCGGTGCGGCTCAAAACGACGCGCAGCCCTTTGATGTGGTCATCATGTTCATGCGTGACGAAAATGCCCGAAATGTCAGAAAAATCAAGCTGCCGTTGATCGAGAAAATCTTTTATTCTTTTGCACGACAGGCCGGTGTCGAGCAGATAATTGCGCCCTTCAAGTTCAAGCAATGCCGAATTGCCTTTGCTCCCCGAACCGATAAATGTTATTCCTATCAAGTTTTATACCTGCTTTATGGGTTTGTTTGCTGTGTCAATTATGCACTGTGCCCCAAAAAAATTCCATAGTTTTTGCTATTTTCATGGCAAAATCTGCTCAGCGTGACTCGCTGACATTATCGCCACGCAGGCTGCGAAATGCTTTCGGAATAAACGACGCAACTTCAGAAATAGACATGGCATCGGCTCCAAGTTCGGCCCGGGCCAGGTCTGCCGCTTCGGCAAGCAGAAAAACACCGGCGATGGCAGCATGCAGTTCGGGAATCCCGGTGGCAGCGAGGCCGGCAATGATCCCCGAAAGGAGGTCGCCCGATCCACCTCTGGCCAGACCACTGTTCGGTCGACTGCAGATGTAGGTGACACCGCGATGGTCCGCGATTACCGTTATTGCCGATTTCAGCACCACGGTTACGCGATGTTTGCCGGCAAATTTTCGGGCAATTTCGATCTGATTTTCGGCGACGTCGGCGACCGTAGTCTGGCAAAGTCTTGCCATTTCGGCGAGATGCGGGGTAATGATTATGCGGGCCTGTGATTTTGCCAGAAGATCGGTGTCGGCAATCATGTTGAGTGCATCGGCATCGAGAACCATCACGCCATTCCAGCACTCAAGAAGATTTGTGAGGCTGGTCGCACGGTTGGCGCCACGACCCCAGCCAGGTCCGGCAAGAATAGTTCTGAAGCGCCCGGCAAGCTCTGAACATTTTTCTGCCGAGATTGACAGGCCGCCTTCAAATGAGGGTAGATACTGCAGAATGGTCTCGGGCAGAACCTGGCAGCACAACCTGCCCTGCAGACAATCAGGCAGAGCCAGAGTGACGATGCCGGTGCCGGCACGGTGGGCGCCAAATGAGGCCATGACTCCGGCTCCCTGGTATTCTTCAGAGCCGGCCATAATCAGCAGTTTTCCGGCATCGCCCTTATGGATGCAGTCGTCCCGCTGTGGCAACAGAGCCGAAACCAGCCCGGAAGTGACGAGAAAATGTGTCGAGCCCGGACTGGCCGCTGAAATTGCCGGCAGACCGATGTCGGCGATCCAGATTTCGCCGGCGGCACGCTTCCCGGGCAATACAAACAGCCCAACCTTCGGAACCCCGAGGGTAACGGTGTAATTGGCGTTGAAGCACGGGTTTGACAGTCGGCCGGTGGTCGCGCACAGGCCAGACGGAAGATCTATGCTGATCCGGGTGGCGCGAGTGTCATTCATCGCTCTGATTACATCAGCATGAAAGCCCTGTATGTCACCTTTGATACCGGTGCCATAAAGGCAGTCGATCAGGCATTCAGAAAACTCCATCGCAATACGCAGGCGGTCGATATCCTGCGATTCTTTCAGCAGAACCGGCGTTACTCCGGTTCTGAGGAGAATTTCGCAATTGATACGCGCGTCCGGAGTCATTTCTTCGGGAGTGGCGGTGATGAAAACGTGAGCGGGGATATCGTTGTTGAAAAGGTGTCGGGCGATTACCAGACCGTCGCCGCCGTTGTTGCCGCGGCCGCAGACTATGGTAAATCTCTTGCCCTTGAGACCGCCAAGGATTTTTTCGATCGTCAGCAGCGACTTGATGCCGGCATTTTCCATCAGAACCGTGCCCGGAATGCCTACTTTCTCAATGGCATGCCGGTCGGCGGCACGCATTTCCTCTGCGGTAAAAAGCCTCATCTTGCCATCCTCCTGTCAGGAATGGCAAATTATATCAGGATTCTGGCACCGGCAGCAAATTTTAGAAATTGGCACCCAGGCCGACGATAAGTGGCCGATAGTCGTAAAACTGATCGTAACTGCTTGGGCTGTGAACCGCCGCGTCTACCCAGAAACCGCGATGCGAGCTGTAACGCCAGCCGGCAGAAACCACGTCGCCATTGTAGTCGATAAGATATTGGCTTTTATAGCCGCGTTCACCCGGCCTGCGCCCGGGAAATTCGGCGCCGATAAGCAGACACAGCGATTCTGGCTCTTTTTTGTCACGGTTGTAACGGCCAAAATTGGCCATGCCACTGCCGGGGTTGCCGCCAAAATTCCAGCCTAAGCCAAAACCACCGATCGAAAAATACATCGTGTGATAATTATTGGGGTTGGTGTCAAAAACAGCCCCAACGGCCACTTCAGAAAATTCGCCCTCGCCGATTGATGGCAGTCTCACCTTGAAATTAAGCGTTGGATCAGGGTCCAGCGCACTGTTTCTGGAATCAATAGCCTTCTGCAGGCCGAGTTCAAGATCGCGAAACGGTGAAAAAGCAAACGCCATGTGGGTCAGGTAACCCTCGGTGTCAGTTCCGGGAACCTGATAAAGCCGGTTATGTATTGCCAGCTCGACACCCTTGGCGTCGACGGTTTTGTGCGAAGGAACCTGAACGAAGCCTGATGGTCCCTGCAGTGACAGGCCGGCGGCAGCGGTCGGGTCGTTCAGACAGACAAAGCCTGCAATCATCGCAGGCAGCAATAACTTGTTGAAAAAACTGCGGATTTCAGAGCTTATTGTCATGGTCGGGCGTTACATCGACCCGTTTCAGATTTCCGGAATTTCCTGGTTTACTTTGCTGTTGGCGCAGAATTTCTTGTGGCAGTCCCAGAAATTCTGGCAGTAGGTGCAGCAATTGCGCATGGCCATGTTGCGCTCGCCGCGATACCAGTTGATTTTGCAGTTCTGGTAATACTGGCAGCGCCAGCAGCAGTGCCAGCTGATTTTAAGAAAGTTTCGCCGTTTGATTTCTTCAATGATCAATGCCATCGACATCAGGTTTTTTTCGACCTGTGTCGCTTTCATCAGTTCATTGAATTCCTCGATTTCCTCATCGGTGCCGTAGAGGTTGACGATGAAGATTTCTTCAGCAAATACCGGCAGATATTCCTTGGTCATAGGTTGTTCAGTAATTCCGGGTGGGGGTCAGACCCTGTAATTATCGGCAGTTTTTTCTGTTCACAAGAGCAATTTTACTTTTTTAATTCATTGTCGTCCAGCCAGTGTCTTTACGCCAGAACCGGTAAAGACCAAAATCGATCTGCTGTCGGCAACCGGAAAGGCTCCGAGAATTCGCTCGCTGGCCCTGAAAGGCGTCGGCACAAAACTGTTGTTTTCAAGAAAGAACAGGGTTTCCCGGGTGGCGATCCACAGCAGCCCGGAAAAATTCATCGCAACCGGCTGGTCGGTAATGACTCCGATAAAGTCGAGTTTTTCGTTTTTGAATTCAAAAATTCTGCCATCATTGAGGGCAATATATAGATTGTCGTGTTCACCGGGCTCTACTGCCGCTATTTTTGCCGCATCGATGTTGCCTTTAAAAAATACCAGGTTCCACTGACGCTCTGACTCATGTATCATCACGCCCTTGTCAACAACGACCAGATAACGGCCGCCGATTTTCCAGACTGAGTTGAAGTCGCCTTTGAATTCACCGGGGATTCCGAACAGTTCGCGTATTTCACCGAAGGCAAGGGTTTTTATTGAGCCGTCAGCGAAGAGCAGCAGCAGTGTCTCGTCGGCGTCAGCAAAGATATGCACCAGTTGTCTGGTTTTTTCAGGACCGGCCAGTTGAATGCCTGCATCGCCGTCGATTCTGAAAATTCCTGCTTCTGGCCCCCATGCATAGCATGATTGATGGTTTTTTACCAGATTGGCAACGCCAAGCTGGCTGATGCCACTGATCTGCGACCAGTTGTTGCCATCGTAAGACCACACACCACGGTTTTCGGTCGACAGCAGATATCGCCCGCCATACTGCACCGTATCAGAAAAAACTGGTTTCTGCAGCTCGGCCGGCAGCGCGACGAATGGCTTTTCATGGGGCGCCCAGGATTCTGAAGCGGCCTGGCTCTCGGTCAAAGGCAGCTTGTCGTCGGTTTCAAGCAGCCCGAAATCGGGCAGACGGCCGTATTGCAGTCTGGTTGACGGCAGAACCGGAACCATCGGAAACGAAGGAGTGTAGGTTCCGATTTCTGGTATGGGCCCAAAAAGCCTGGCATTGGCATCGCCAGGTGCCGGTGAAAAATAGAACAACATGATCGAATCGGCGTTGACAGCCGCCAGAAAATTGAGGCCGATGCTGAGGGCCTGGCACGGAATAGCTGACAGCCTTTCCATACGCCCTTTGTTGAAGCGAAAAACCCCTTCGTCTGAGCCGACGAAAAGAACGTCGCCAGAAACGGCGATATCGTTGATGTAGCCGGGCTTGCCGGCCGAAAGTATTGTCCAGACCCAGTTGCGTGAGTTGCGATAGCCGGCGATAACTCCCTGATCGGTGCCGATAAAGACGTTACGGTCGGTGGTGACCATGCAGCGCAGGTGTCGGCCAGCCAGTACCTGCAGGTTGAGCGGCTCAAAATTGTCGGCCCGGCCGGTCAGAATGCCATCTTCATGCAGAAGCCAGAGTTCGTTGCCCTGCCTGCCAAAGTCTTTGATCGTGCGATTCTGTGTGCCAAGCACAAAAACGGCCGCATCGCTGCTGCCCCGCAGCATACCGCGCCCTACGGTTCCGATGAGCAGGTTTTCAGGGCCAGAAATGGCAACAGAGTTGATCAGCCTTGCCGGCAGCTGATTCTGGTGATAATAGGATTTCAGGATCGTATTTTCGAGCACGTAGATTCCTGAGTAGCCGGCGATAAACATGCGGTTTTCATCGATTTCGATGTCGCGCACAAAGAAATCTTCCGGCAGCTCAGAGGCGATCGAGGCCGTGCCGGTGAGTGGATCGACCGATGTCAGACCACCATCGCCGCCAATGAAAAGTCGGTCATTGAACCACCTGGCGCAGGTTACAACTGAATGGCCGGTGAACGGCAGATCTCTGACCCGACTGACCTGGCCGCTGAAAATACCGGGTTCTGAAACCTTGCGTGGCAGAAAAGTTCGACCCGGGTTCAAGCCGATCAGACCGTAAAGAAATAAACAAAAAAGGCCGATAAAAAGCAGTTCAGGGGTCATTGCCCAGCAGCGGCTGCGTAAAAACTCTTCGCGGCCGGCAAGGCGGGTCTGCTCTTCGGTTACGCCGATCAATGCCTGTTTTTGTTCGGTGACGATTTCACGCCCGGCCGCCTCGTCTGCTTCTATGGCAGCAAGAATGTCGGCGCGACGCCTTCTCAGGGTTTTGAGCTGAATCGACAGCTTGCCGATTTCCCACCAGCGCACCGATTCGTCGACTATCCAGAACATGGCGTCGATGAGGTGATGAATCCACTTGACCATCAGTGTCTGATTGGTGTTTTTCGGTTGCCCGTGCAGCGATTCACCGCAATGGCGGCAGAATTCCACCATCGGGTAGTTCATTTCGCGACAACGCGGGCACTGAAAAGTTTTCTGTTCCATTCTGATATTTTCAACCACAGGGGCTGCCAAGTCAACAAAAGAGCGAAAGGCTAAAAATCATTCTGCCAGGAATGGGTGATGCATTCACCCGAAAGGGGGCGACCAAGAAAATCGGCGGCGATGGCAGCAAAGCTTTCCGGGCTGTCGGTGACGAAAAACTTCTCTTTGCCACTTTTTACTTCTTCAGTCGATATGCGTCTGGCGACCAGCATTTCTTTGACTTCACGCGCCGTTTCGCAGGCTGAATCCACCAGAGTGACCTTCTCGCCGAGAAAGTTTTTGATGAGGTTCTTCAGCAGCGGGTAATGCGTACAGGCAAGTATCAGGGCGCCGATATCGATTTTTTTGAAATCACCCAGATACATCTCAAGAGTCAGTCTGGCAATTTCCGAATTCATCAGGTTTTCTTCAACCACCGGCACCAGCAGCGGGCAGGCGCGGGCAACGACTTTGATACTGCTGCGCAGTCGGTTGAGCCTTTCCTGGTAGGCACCAGAATTGATAGTCGCCCTGGTGCCGATAACCCCGACGGTTCCGGCGCCGGCCGCCTTGATAGCGGCTCTGACCCCGGGGTCGATAACTCCGATTATCGGCAGCGATGTTTCAGACTTAAGCTTGTGCAGCGCGATTGCCGAAACGGTGTTGCAGGCAACCACGATCATCTTGACGTTCTGCATTTCCAGAAAATGGGTGATTTCTGAAGCGAACTTCTGAATTACCTGCACCGACTTGCCACCATACGGAACCCTGGCCGTATCGCCAAAATAGATGAGGTTCTCGGCCGGCAGCAGTTCGCGAATCTCCTTGAACACTGTCAGCCCGCCAACGCCAGAGTCGAATATGCCTATTGGTCGGTTGTCCATATATCAGTTTTCTTTCACGCCGGTTTTAATTTTGCCTTCGATGATGCCGCGGCGCAGCCCATTCAATTCCTGAATAAGATTTTCGCCAACAACTTTAAAGCTTAACTGAAAATCAGTCAACCCGATTGCATTATCCGCGAGCCCGTATGAACGCCTGATGTAATCCGGTTTACGCCCGGCACAGATATTGGCGACTATTGTTTCGACCACAAGATCAACTCTTTTCAGCATGCTGGTAAGCACCAGGCCCGGTGCCAGCGAATCCTGGTTCATGTCGACTCCGATTGCATAAGCTCTGGCTTTGACGGCCGAAGAGATTACTCCGAGCCCCGAAGCCCCGGCGGCAGGGAAAATGACATCGCAGCCGGTGCGGTAAAGGTTGTCGGCAATGCTGCCGGCCGCTTCCGGATTGTTAAAGCCTGAAAAATCATTCGCGACATATTCTTCAACAACCTGGGTCGAACTGGCTGCGTCTATGGCTCCAGTACGGTAGCCGGTCGCAAATCTCTCGATCACCGGAATTTTTACACCACCGATAAAGCCAATTTTGCCGGTTTTGCTGACTCGGGCCGCCAGGTAGCCACACAGGTAAGCACCCTCTTCTTCGCGAAATGAAATGCCCCTGATGTTGTTCTCATCAAGATCCGAGTCGATAATGAAAAACGGCAGATCAGGCCTTTCTACCGCAATTTTTCGAATAGCGTCAGCGAAGGCGACACCAACCGCAATGATAGCGTCGAACTTTTGCCCCGCAAAAAAGCGCAATGAGGCTTCCGGGTCCTGCATGGTGGCGGGTTCTATGATGATCGATTCGATGTTGTGCTTTTTCTCGGCTTCTTTCAGACCGTCGAGAGCGTAATCATTGAACCCTTTGTCGTTCAGGCCCCGAGGCGTAATCATCAGCCCGATTCTTTTTGGCGGGTTCTCGGGTTCAGGAGTGTTTCTGCTGCAACAACCTGATAGCAGTAGAACCGCTGCCAGAACCGCGGTCAGAATTCCAGTGCCGAAAATTGATTGCGCGCAAATAGCTGATTTTCGCGACATTCCTGTGCCTCCCGTGCGTAAATCTCTGCCAGTTCTGGCCCGACACGCGACAGATATGCCTGTCGCATCGCTTCCTGCGGGCTCTCAAACGAGACTTTCAGCGAACCCGGCAGACGGTTCAACTGCTCTTTGAGATATTTCATGGTTTTTTTGATTTCATAGCTGCCTGGAGCCTGTAATTCCGCCCAGGGAGTGTGGTTTTTGGGGACAAAAATTGAAAAAGCGGCAGAAACAGATGAGGTGCCCGAAGCCTGACGGGCAACCTTTTCGATCAGAGCTATGGTTGCGTCGAGATCATCATGCTCTTCGCCTGGCAGACAGGCGACAAAATACATTTTAAGGTGCTCAAAGCCCTGAGAGAAAAGTTCTCTGACCCGTTCAAGGAACCGTGCTTCATCGAGAGGCTTGTGCATTTCCCGGCGCAGACGTTCGCTGCCTGTTTCTGGAGCAATGGTGAGGCTGCTGATCCCTGATTTCCTCAAGGCTTCGATAATCGGTGGAGTCAGTTTTTCCCATTTTACCGATGAATTTCGAATTCTGACGCCCCGTTCGACCAGCATGCTGAAAATTCTTTCAACCTGCGGATGATCGAACAGGGAGGGGGCAACCAGTCCCAGATCTTTGCAGTCCGGGTGCTGATTCAGCCACTCTTCGATAACGCCTGCATCGACGGCCCTTACCGGCGAATAGATGCAGCGCGCAAGACAGAATGAGCAGACTCGCGGGCAGCCACGCATGACTTCGATGATGTGAGCTCCGCCAAAGGCATTGCAGCTCGAAACGATGTGCGACCATGCCGGCTGCCGGTTGACATCGTGCAGCCCGCAAAGTTGTGGTGGCGTGGCCTGAATCGACGGAACCCAGGCCCCTTTGATTGCCGACATTGCTGTCGGGTCAAAACCATCGGTTTGCAGCTGGTTCAATATCGGAACAACGGTTGTTTCGGCCTCACCAGGCACAAGAATGTCGAAGATTTTTGACAATGCCGGGGCATTCGATGCTACTGCCGCCCCACCTGCGATCAGAAGCGGGTGGTGGCGATTGCGCTGTTCTGCAATTACGGGCAGTCCGAGCGCGGCAAAAAGGCCGGGTATCTTGTCGAAGTCGCCCTCATAACTGAATGAAAACATGAGAATGTTAAAATCGCCAAGCGGTCGCCCGGTCTCAAAAGAATAAAAGGGAGGCGGCAGTGGAGATTCGGCTTCGAGCGCCGGAAAAAAACGCTCGACTCCGATGCCGGGCACCGAGGCGATCAGGCGATGCACTGTAAGAAACCCGAGATTGCTCATCCCCAGGCTGTAAAGATTGGGGTAGATAAGGGCGACACTCGTGGCGCCAGCATGGGCGGCCGGCAGATAATGCCGTTCTGAAGCCTTGAGAGTGCTGACTACCGATTCGTAGTTATGACGATGTTTAAGACCCACTGTTGATAAATTCTCTGTAAAAGATATGAACCAGGGGCAGGCGTGCCTGCCCCTGGTTCATGGTGTTACGGGAAAATTCCAGGTCAGCCGTTTCTGCGTTTTCTCAGGAAGGTCGGAATTTCGCGTTCATCAGAGGTATTGTAAGTCGGAGGAGCGTTTACAACCTGCTGCTGAGGAACGTAGGTTTCCTGGATCGGGCGAACGGTGCGGATGTCGTCGAGAATGCGCTTCTTCGCGTCGATGCCCGATTTGATTTCTTCGCCGAAGCCGGTAGCGATAACGGTGATTCTGATGGCACCGCCCATGGCGTCATTTACAGCGGTTCCGAAGATGATGTTGGCGTCGGGGTCAACAACTTCCTGGATGATGCTGCAGGCGTTCTGTACTTCGTGAATTCCGAGGTCAGAGCCGGCGGTGATGTTGAGCAGAACGCCCTTGGCGCCCTGAATTGAAGATTCGAGGAGCGGGCTGGCGATTGCCATCTGAGCTGCGGTAACAGCGCGGTTTTCACCTTCGGCAGTGCCGACGCCCATAAGGGCTGAGCCGGCCTGGCTCATGATGGTCTTGACGTCAGCAAAGTCGGTATTGATTTCGCCGGGCACGACGATAAGATCTGAGATGCCCTGAACGCCCTGGCGCAGAACGTCGTCGGCATAACCGAAGGCCTGCAGCATGGTGACGTTTTCTTTTGAGATCTGGAGAAGTTTGTCATTCGGCACAACGATAATTGCGTCAACACAGCTTCTGAGATTTTTGATGCCGATTTCAGCGGCACTGGCGCGCTTTTTGCCTTCGAAAGCGAACGGTTTGGTGACTACGGCAACGGTAAGAGCACCGATTTCACGGGCAACTTCAGCTACAACTGGAGCAGCTCCGGTGCCGGTGCCGCCGCCCATGCCGGCAGCGATGAAAACCATGTCGGCGCCTTCAAGAACTTCGGCGAGAGCTTCGCGGTCGTCTTCGGCAGCTTTTTTGCCAATTTCATAGTTGGCGCCGGCGCCAAGACCTTTGGTGAGCTTGTCGCCAAGCTGAATCTTGATTTTGGCGTTTGATCGTGTGAGAGCCTGGGCATCAGTGTTGGCTGTGATGAATTCAACACCTGACAGACCGGCCTCGATCATGCGGTTTACTGCGTTTGAGCCGCCGCCACCCACACCAATTACCTTGATTTCAGCGTTTTCTAACGCTGACTGGTTACTAAAATCAAACACCATGCTCGCCTCCTGTTTATTACTGCTCTGCCTTCGGCAAATCTATTTCTTTTATTTTAAAATTCTTCAATCGGTAAAGAATTTTCTTAACCAGGACTGAATTCGTTCAATTATACCATTTAGGGCACCAGATTCTCTAGTGGGTGCACGATAATTTTGTGCGCCATACCTTATCAGGCCCAGGGCGGTAGAATACTGTGGTTTTCGCACCTGTTCGTGGAGACCGATCACGTCGATTGGCGCACCGCGGCGCACTGGCAGATCAAGAATTTCTTCGGCGAGTTCGGGGCACCCGCTCATCAAAGAGGTGCCTCCTGTTAATACAACACCCGCGGGTATGACGTCAAGAGAAACATGTTTTTCGATCTGTTTCTTTACCTCATAAAAAATTTCTTCCATACGCGGCTCGATAATTTCGACAAGAAAGGTCTGCTGAAAGGGTTTTGTGCGTTCTCCACCGGCCACCGGAACTTCAATCGTCAGATGACTGTCAGCCAGTTCGGAATATGCAACTCCGTGACTGATTTTGAGCTCTTCAGCTGCCTGTGTGGATGTTTTAAGGCCGACCGCCAGGTCGTTGGTGACAAGGCGTCCACCGATATCGATGCTGTGCGAATGAACGACGTGCCCGTTCTGGAATATGATCAGATCGGTTGTGCCGCCGCCGATGTCGACAAGAACGACGCCAAGTTTCTTTTCGTCTTCTGAGAGCACCGCCATACTCGATGCGTATTGCTGCAGAACCACATCTTCAACTTTGAGTTTGGCCATTTCGCAGCATTTCATGATATTCTGCATGGCCGTCACTGCGCCGGTTACAATGTGCACCTGGGCTTCGAGGCGGCCGCCGACCATGCCGAGCGGGTTGTTTATATCCTTCTGTTCATCAACCACAAATTCACGTGGCAGAATGTGTATGATATCCTGGTGCGGCGGAATTGAAACCGCGGTCTTTGCATTTTCGACGGCGCGGTCGATATCTTCTGATGTGATTTCCTGGTTATTGCCTTTGATGGCAACGATGCCCTGACTGTTCATCGAACAGATGTGCGCCCCGGCAATGCCGACATAGATATTGTCGATTACCACATCGGCTGATTTTTCAGCTTCTTCGACCGCATCGATGATGGCCTGGGTCGTGCGCTCAATGTCGACGATTGCGCCCTTTTTTACACCGTCGCCGGATGATGCCGTGCCAACACCGAGCACATTTATGGTGCGCCCGTTCTGGACTTCGCCAATTACTGCACAGACTTTGGTTGTGCCTATGTCGAGGCCAATAATGATATCATCCACCGGCAGAAGGACCCCTGTTTCCCTGTGATGCACCAGCGCTTTTCTTAGGTCGAACGACGATTTCGCTTGGTGCCCTCATGTCGAGGTAGAATGGTTCTACATTATTCTTTCTCAGGTTGTCAAGGAGTGCACGTAAAAAATCATAACGATTCTTGAAATCCTCGACGCTCCTGGGAAATATTTTTTCGCCAGAAACAAGCACCAGATAAGGGTTTTGTGCACTTGAAAAATTTATTTCAGAGACCTGATTCAGTATACGGTCACCCAGTGATTTAACCCAGTTTTGTGCAACGTAGAAATCGTCGTTCGAGTGCAGGGAGTCTCCGGCTCTTGCAGTTTGAAGTTTTAGACCGGTTATTACCGGTAGCTCTTTTTCGCCCATGCCCTCGGTGCTTATTATCACACCGTCTTCGGCAATTTCATAGAAGGCGATCCCTACCTTGATGTAGATGACCGGTTTGCGTTCGGTAATTTCGATTCTGAGTGTGTATAGGCCGTCGATGTTCAATTTTACGTCTTTGATTACCGGTTCGGTCAGTAATATGCTTCTGATCTGGTCGCGGTCGAGGGCAAAAAGTTTCATGCCTGGTGCCAGACCTGCGGTTTTAAGAATGTATTCTCGGGTCAGGGTTTCGTTGCCGGTTACTTCAAGAGTTTTGATCTCGAAATATGAGGTATGAAAAAACAGATGCCGCAGCTGGGTAATGGCCAGATAGCACAGGCTTATGATCAAAAGCAGAAAAGCGATGGTTTTTACCGGTCTGGCAAGCCGCGCAAAATTTGACAGCCTTGAGCGATACCGCTTCTGGCGCAGCTTGTTGCGCGCATCTTCGGAAAGTTGTTGCTCAAGAGGCTGCCGGTATGCACGCCCGGCTCTGCTGAGATCTTCAGTCAAAATACAAACCTCAGAAAAAGATGCAGTATTCTAGCATCGTTAAAGCATCAGTACAAGCAGTAAATTCAGTTCTTCAACAGCTGCGATATCTGTTCAAGAATACGTTCTTCGACGTCGTCAGGCCGGCTTTTTGCCATGGCAGCAGCCATAGTCGCGAGGTTTTGCGGCTGTTTTAGTTCTTCAACAGTTCTGGCGAGACTTTCGCCGTTAAGATCCCGGTCGAGAAGAAGTCTGGCGGCACCCAGATTTTCGAGAACCCTGGCATTCTTTTCCTGGTGGTTGTCGGTCGCAAACGGAAATGGAACCAGGATCGCCGGCTTTCGGCATACGGCGATTTCGGCCAGTATCGTGGCCCCGGCGCGTGAAACCAGCAGATCGGCAACTTCAAAGGCTTCCCGCATCTCGTGCAGGTAGGGCAGCAGAGTGTAATTCTCAGGAAGCTGACCAATCGCAGACTTCACCATGTCATGGTCGCGTTCGCCGCTGATATGAATCAGTCTGACACTGCTCTGGCCTGGCAGCCAGTTCTTTACCAGGTCGATACAGGCGCGGTTCAACGATAAGGCGCCGCGCGAACCACCGACTGCCAGGATGATGAACTCACCCGGTTTGCGGTTGAATCTTGAGCTGGTGACATTTTTGCCCAGGAAGGCTGAACGGACAGGATTTCCAGTGAGAACGGTCTTTTTCCCGTCTTCCTGTGCAGCAGAGGCGTAGGTCAGAAGCACCTTCGCAGCCGAGCCTGCAAAAATGCGGTTTGTAACACCCATAGCTGCATTCTGTTCATGAATGACTGCAGGAATTCCGAGTATTCTCGCTGCTGCGAGAACCGGAAATGCAACAAAGCCACCGGTAGTGACCGCAAGATCAGGTTTGAATTGTTTGAGGTGTCTGAACGCATCGTAAATACCGGCGGCATTTCTGAAGGGAAATGTCAGCCAGTCTTTGCTGACGGTTCTCGGCATGCCCTGGGCTCTGACACCCATAAATGCAATGTCTGCTTCCCGACTGACAATTTTTTCTTCCATGCCACCACTGACGCCGACGTAACCACTCGAAAAAGTGAAGCGCCGCGCCAGGATTTCTCTAATGGCAAGTGCCGGGTAGATGTGCCCGCCGGTTCCGCCGCCGCTGAAAACTATACGCATTTTATTTACCTTCTTCTGGTTGCCGGAACCGCCGGTTCGGCGAACTGCCCCGAGAAAGGTGCGGCCCGGTGCTCTTCGAAGGCGTTGCGTCCGGAGCCGTAGCGCGAGACATTGAGAAGAATACCGACGCCTATGGCCAGAAACACAAGACTGGAACCACCGTAGCTGACGAAGGGCAGAGTGATGCCGGTCGTTGGCATCAGACTCAGAACGACACCGATATTGACCAGTACCTGTAACCCAATGATGGCTGTTATGCCCGATGCCAGCAGAAATCCGAAATTGTCGGGGGCGCGGGTAGCAATGTATAAACCGCGCCAGAGCAGCGCAAGAAACAGCAGCAGAACGACAGCACCGCCCAGCAGGCCAAGCTCTTCGCAGATGATGGCAAAAATAAAGTCGGTGTGTCGCTCAGGCAGAATAAAAAACTTCTGCCGGCTTTGCCCGAGCCCAAGACCCCAGAATCCCCCCGAACCGATTGCAACCAGCGATTGAATGATGTGGTAACCGCTGGTCCTGGCGTTTTCCCAGGGGTCGATGAAGGCCCAGAACCGCCGCATGCGGTAACCGGCCTGAAAAATCAGCGCAGTGATCAATACCGCGCCCCCTGCTGCAAGTCCGCCAAGATTTGCCAGCGAACCGTTTCCAAGAAAATACATGGCCAGATAGGTGCCGCCGATAAGCGCAGCGGTCGACAGATTGGGGCCTTTGTATATGAGAATGAATACAATCCCGGCTACCAGCATGTCTGGCAACATCCCATGCAGAAAATTTCTTATTCTGTCCTGGCGCAACGAAATTGAATGTGCCATATAAATCACAAAACAGAGCTTGGCAAACTCTGACGGCTGAAAACCAAGACTACCAAAACGTATCCATCTTTTGGCGCCGCCGATGTCGCGTGCTACGCCAGGCACCAGTACCAGTATGAGAAAGAAAATGGCGACGCCAAGCAGGGGCACTGCCATTTTTTCGAGTTTCTGATAGGGAAAGTGCGAGATTCCGAACATTGCCAGCAGGCCAACGACAACCCACATGAACTGGCGCTTCAGATAGTAGTGTGCGTCTGACATCGTCGCCAGCGAGGTGACCGAACTGGCTGAATAAACCATGATCAGGCCAACGCCCATCAGGGCGATGACGACGAAAAGAAGCAGATGATCGAAGTGACGACTTTTGTTCATTTCGGCTGTAAGGCTTTCACCAGTTCTTTGAACCTTTCGCCCCTGACTTCAAAATTGGGAAAAAGATCGTAACTGCTGCACGCCGGCGAAAGCAGCACGGTATCGCCCTTTTCTGCCCATTCGTAGGCAATATTGACAGCCTGTTCAAAGCTGCCCGCACTCTTCAGTGGAACCAGCCCCTCAAAGGCAGATCTGAACCGGTCGCGTGCCTCGCCGTAGAGCACCAGTCCACGACTGGCTGTGCGCACGGCCGTAACCCATTCAGAGAGGTCTGTGCCTTTATCGCGACCACCGGCGATAAGAATTATTGGCGGCCGACAGGCTTTGAGAGCCGTAATCGAGGCAGCGCAGTTGGTGCCCTTTGAGTCATTGATGAAGGTTACGCCACTGACATCGGCGACCCATTCAAGCCGGTGTTCAACCCCCGGAAACTCTTTGACCACCTTCTCAAGGTTTTTCGTCTCGACCCCGGCAAGAATTGCAGCCAGAGCGGCGGCCATAACGTTTTCGAGGTTGTGTCCGCCAATCAGTTTCACCGAAGAAACCGGGAAAAGATCGTGCCTCTTCTGATTTTCATCAACATAAACAAAGCGTTCGTTGCAAATGGTTACACAGGGAAAAAGCTCCCCGGTATCCCAACCAAACCAGGCTGTTCTGCACCTGACCTGCCCGGCCATCTCGCGCATGCTCTGCTGATCGGCATTCAGTATCAGCCAGTGCTCCGGTCCCATGTTCAGTGCGATGCGCTTCTTGGCATCGATGTAGGCTCTGTAGCTGGGGTAGCGGTCAAGATGGTTCTCGAAAAAGTTTGTGATCATGGCGATATCAGGAGTAAAATCTGAAATCGTCTCAAGCTGAAAACTGCTGACCTCAAGGACCTGCACCGAATCGTCGCTGGTTTTTGCCGCAAAATCCATCATTGGTATGCCGATATTGCCACCAAGAAAGACATCACTGAACTGTTCGCGACAGAAAAGAGACAGCAAAGTCGTTGTGGTGGTCTTGCCGTTACTGCCGGTAACCACCAGTCTCCGCCCCTTCGAGAGTCTGTAGGCAACTTCAATTTCTGAGTAGACCGGAATTTTGCGCTTTTCGGCTTCGACAAGAACCGGTATGTCGGGTCGCACGCCGGGGCTGAGAACAATGAAAGACGCATCAAGAACGCGCTCGGTGTGCCCTCCGGCCTCGAACTGAACTTTGCCGGTCAGGCCTTCACGCTGAAGACTCTGTTTTAACTTCTCTTCGCTCTGAATGTCGGAAATGAAAACATGTGCACCACTTTCAGCCAGACTTCTGGCTGCCGAAAGCCCGCTCTTGGCGGCTCCAATAATACTGATGGCCTTTCCTGCGACGTTCATTGTCTGCCTCATTCGGTGTGTAGATTCAGGCGCAATGATAGCACAGTGTGCATTAAACGACAATTCTCTGTTTTATTTTTCGCGGCGCGCAGTTTTGCTCTTCTGCAATTCTGATGATCTCGTCAAACTCAGGCTCGGTAACCGTTTCGCCATCAGGTTTGGTAATTTTCTTGACCCTGATTCTGCCAAAATTGCTGTCGGCTTCTTCGCATTCCCGCTGCAGAGTTGACCGGTCGACACTGCAGCGTCGCACCCCGATGGTCGGCAGAAGTGAAAAAATCATGTTTTCGATCATTGCCGCCTTTGCCTGCTCAGAGAGCACCTGCAGCTGGTGCCCTGGTCGACCTTTTTTCATCAGAATCGGAATCAGACAGGCATCGAGGGCACCGGCCGCCATGAACTTGCTGATTGCGTGCCCAAGCTCTTCGCCTGTGGCATTATCGATGTTGCTGGTAAGCTGGGTTATCTGATCAGATTTTTTTTTTATCGTTTCCGATTCGATCAGAAACGCTCTTAAAAAGTTGGCCCGGCCGGTTTTCAGGCTGCCATGTCCGTGCCCGACTCTGGTAAAAATCCGGTTGCCGGCAGCTGCTTTGGCCTGAAGACCGCGCAGCAGCGCTGCACCTGTTGGGGTTGTTAATTCGAAAGGAACATCGTGGTCAAAGACGACGCTGAACCCCTTGAGAAGCAGGGCGGTTGCCGGCGCCGGCACCGGCATGATGCCGTGTGCGCACCTGACCATGCCAGAACCGAGATGCACAGGTGAAACGATGACCTCGCACACATCCAGATCGTCAAGGCAGATCGCCGCGCCAACGATGTCGGCAATGCTGTCTCTGGCGCCAACCTCGTGAAAGTGCACTTCGTCTATGCTTTTACCGTGAACTGTAGCCTCTGCCTCTGCCAGTTCTCTAAAACAGCTGACAGCAATTTCCCGGGCCCGCTGACTGATGGCGGCCGCATCGATCATGGCCGTGATTTCTTTCAATCCTCTGTGCGGCGCATGTCCGTGCTCGCTTCGACTGTGGCTGTGGTCACTTGAATCATCATTGTCATTGTGACAATGCGTATGGGAATGTTCGTGTTCATGATCGTGATCGTGATGTTCGTGGCAGTGCGAATGCCCTGAATGGTTGTGATCGACGTGACGATGGTGATGTTGGTGCTCGTCATCGACCGTATTGAAATACAGCCCTCTGATGCCGTCGACCAGACGTTCTTCAATAATAATCTCTATCTGACCTTCGGCAAAATTTATGGATTTCAGCCCCTCAATCAATTTCTGGCGATTTGCACCGAGGTCAAGCAGAGAGGCAACCGCCATATTGCCGGCGATGCCGCTGAAACAATCCCAGTAAAGAGTTGTCATTGTTTTTTTCCTTTCAGAATGCGCACGGCCGCCGCCGCTGCCCCAAAACCGTTATCGATGTTAACCACAGTAATGCCTGCTGAACATGAATTCAACATTCCTAAGAGCGCTGCAAGGCCATTGAAACTTGCCCCATAACCAACCGAGGTTGGCACTGCGATTACCGGGCACGCTACCAGCCCGCCAACCACGCTTGGCAGCGCGCCTTCCATGCCGGCTGCAACTATTACGGCGTCAGCGTGTCTGAACTGCTCGATGCGGTTCATCAGCCGATGAATTCCGGCTACTCCGACGTCGAAAATCCTGTCGACGCCGAAGCCCATAAAATCAAGCGTGATCGCAGCCTCTTCGGCAACAGGAATATCAGAGGTTCCGGCCGCAAGAATGGCAACCCGGCCCCATGGCCGCATTACCACCTCAGAAACCGCCCAGGCAGCACTGCAGCTGAAATTTATGTTTGCCTGCGGGCATTTCTCGGCAAGAAGTTTGAGAGTTGCTTCACTGCATCTTGTTGCCAGCGCTTTCCCGGTGGTTTCATAAAGGCGATTGAAGATTTCACAGACCTGCTGCGGTGTTTTTGAAGCGCCATAAATTGCCTCGGGAAACCCGGCTCTGGCTTCTCTGCTGGTGTCGAGCACCGCATCTTTAGTTAAGACTTCGCTGTCTTTTACCACCTGGTCAGCGGGCAGCTGCGATTGCCCGGTTTCAGTCAGTCTTCTGGCTGCTTCCGCTGCGGTTATCAGGCCGCTTTTATAATCTTCCAGTATTCTTCTGGTTTTCAGATCGACTGTTTCCATAGTTTCCTTCTGTCTTGTGGTTTGTTGTTTGCCGGTTATGAGCTTGTGCCGTTTTCCGGACTGAGTGTGAAAGCCTGAAGATCTGATCGCTGATGCCCGAGTGCAAATACCAGAGTGCCGAGGCAGACTGCAAACCAGAGAGTCAGAGCCCGTATGAGAAAGGTTGCCGATACTGCCTGTGCCTGCGGTATTGCAGCGAACACGAAGAACATTCCCATTGCGCCTTCGGTTATCAGAAGTCCGCCGGGTAAAAACGACAGGGCACCGGCAATCGAGCCGAAGGCGTGCGCAAAAATCGAAATAGCGGGCAGATTGTCTGCCTGCAGACCCATGGCACGAAAAATCATGAAAAGTGCCACCCCTTCACCTGCCCATGAAATGGCGCTCAGAGGCACCGAAACCATCATTGCTCTCAGGTTCAGAATACTGCCCGTGCTCTGCTGCATAGCCCGCACCGCGCTCTTAAGACCTGCCAGTTTAGGGTGCAGATTCAGGGCCCTGTCAGCCAGATTCCAGAATGCCGGTCTGGTGAGGCAGATAACTCCCGAGGTGATTAATATGCCGGTCAATAAAAGCATTCTGCCACCATAGGCGAACTGTGAGAAGCCGGCTGCACACAGGATCAGAAGTCCGATCAGGTCTGTCAGACGCTCTGCCATGATAATCGGAGCGGTGGCCGATATGGGTATTCCCATACGGTTTTTCAGCAGCAGCGATTTAACGAGTTCGCCGAGCTTGGCTGGACTGAGGACCATGGTAAAGGCTGAAAAAAATACCCATAGATTTAATTTGAGCGGCACCCTGATATTAAGAAGCCGCAGAAACCAGTTCCATTTGGCGAAACGCAGTGCGTAGTTGAAGAGCACGGCCAGAATGATGAGGCAGAGCCACTGCAGCGAAATGCCTCCGACCAGTTCGATTACCCGATCCAGGTCGGCGAACATGGCTGCGGCGGTTAAAAAAAGCACAGCAGCCACAGCCAGCCATAAAGATAGTCTGAAAATAATTGAAGACAGGGAAATCGCTTTTTGCATCAGCCTATTTTTTCATATCTGCAGGTTAAATTCAAATGCAAAAAAAGCCGGTTGCTGCGCGCAACCGGCTTTTTTTGAAAGGAATGTTCAGCGGCGATTGTAATAGTCGCGCATTGCCTTTTCCGTCAGGCGATTCAGAGTTGCTTCATCGCGTTCTTCTGAATCGAAGGGGATGGCAACCGGGATGATTCTCGCAGTTTTGGGTGCAACTACCTGCAGACCATTCTGAATACCGCCAGAAAGCTCACTTTCAACCGTAGAAATGGTTTTGTTGGTAAGTGATTTTTTGAGAAAATCAACGATCTTGTTCAGATCCGGGGCGGCTCCGTCATCATACTTGGCCTTCTCGAGGCCCGAGGCGAGAATTTCTGATTTGGCAACACCGTTCCAGCCGCCAAATGTCTGCAGCATCTTGCCATTTGCCTCGTCGACTATTCCGCCAAGCTGCTTGTCAATCTGCTGCTCGGTCATTCCCTGTGATCGGAGCTGGTTAACACGCATGTTGACGTATTCGTTGCGGAAAGAGGTGGGTTTAACCATGGCCGAGGCATTGTAGGCGCGTCTGACCACATTGTCGATTTCGGCCTGTTTGAGTTCAGCCTGTGAGCCGCCTTTGAGACGGGTCATCCAGTGAGCTGCGTCGCCGCCCTTGTATTCGGTGCGCATGACTTCAACACCGTTTTCATCAGTTACCACGACATAATGCTTGCCATCGTTGCCCTTTTCAACTTTGCCGAGCAGTTCCTGGGTCTGGCGATTGGCTTTCTCTTCCATCTGGGCAAGCTTCATGGCGTTGGCTTTGGCTGCATCATCGTAGCCCTTGGCAACTTCTGCCTGAGCCTTAACTCTCAGTTCCTGGGCGCTCAGATCTGCGTTTTCTGGTTTTTTGCTCAGTTCTTTGATTTTGAATTCGACGTAGCTTTCGCGGCCAAGTGAACGGGCGAGTTCAGACTGCCGGGCATATTCGATATCCTGTGCCACCTGTTTTTCGATATTTTTGATGACAGCTTTGTTTTCGCTGGTGCTCTGAGCGTTGCTGGCGTCGACCTTTGCCTTCTGATAATCAGTGCGCAGGCTGTTAACTTCACGGGCATACTGTTTGAGAGCCTGAGAATATTCCTGTTTGGTGGCATAATCGCCGGGCTGCGGCCGGTCTGCCTTGCGAACTTCCAGACGCTGGCGAATTTCGTTGGCCTTCTGCCATTCAGGGTTCTGTTCTTCATAGCTCTCCTGAATTTTCTGGCGCTTCTGTGAGGGGAGATCCCACAGGCGGGTCTTGGCAAGAGAAGTGCCCACTACAGCGGTCTGCATGGCGGCGTTTGACAGCATCGCGGATTTTCCCGCTTCAGACAGCTTAATACTCTTGTAGGCCGTTTCGAGATCGGCAATCTTGCCTTCATAGTAGGCCCAGGCCGGGGAATCTTTTTCATATTTGCTCTGCAACATGCGGTTGTATTCGATCTGATTGAGAATCTCTTTTTTATCGACCGCCGCGCTGGCTGCGCCGGTAGCAAAAGCAAACGGGTTGCTGATGACCGCATTTGAAATCAGATTTGCCTTTGAAGTGCTGCCAAAGAGTTTGCTCGATGCAATTTTGGCCCAGCTGCTTTCGGCTCCAAGGCGGCCGGCGATACCGCCGAGAACCCCTGAGATGCCTGCTGAAACCAGAGCCTTGTTTTCGTCCTTGCGGAAGTTGTCCCAGGTGTATTTTTCTTTGGTGATGGTGTCGAGTTCTTTAAGAGCTGCCACCAGTTCTTTCTGCTGTTCTTCGCTCGGGTTTTCTATGGCTGAAAGCTTCTCGATCTTTGCTTTCAGCTCTTTCTCGCGTTCGTCGTAATTGTAATAGTGATCATACCAGAGATTGGTTACGGCACCCTTGGCCACGTTTGACACGGTGCTGCCTAGAAAGCTTATGGCACCAGCCTTTGCAGCAGTCTGTACTATGGTTTTTACGGTCAGTGGCCCGACCGACTGAACCAGACCGCCTGTCAGCATGTTGAACGGAGCGAGTGCGCCGCTGATTGCTGCTTGAATACTGACTTCGCGCAGGATCTTATCCATGCCCTTCTTGCTGCCTTCATCTCTGAATGAATTTTTGCGCAGCTCATAAGCAAGGGTCATGGCCGCGGCAGCGGTAGCACCAACAGCTACGGCACCTACGACTACCCAGGCCAGCGGGCAGACAACGGCAGCAGAAAAAGCCATTACCGCCAGAGTCGGCAGCAGCGCCTTGCCGATCGACCAGGCGATTTCTTCGGCCTTGCTCATCTCTTTCTTTTTTACCGCATCGTCAACTGTGGTGTCTGAGATCGTGGCGGTTGCCGAAGCTGCCTCACCGGTAGCCGAACTGACCGCCATCGGGTCATTTTTGTCAATGGCAATTTTGCTTTCGGTGAATGGGGTGGCGGTGGCGGCTTGCAGCCTGTTTATCGTAAGGTTTTCAAAAATTCCCGGGCTGACGCCGATCAATGCCGCGATCAGTAGCAGGCCAAGAATACGATGAAAGGCGTATTTTTTCTGGATTCTGCTGTTAAGGTTCATGCGTGTCTCCCTGTTTCCGGTAAAATTTAACGTTAAATAATACCGCTGTTGATTGTACAAAGTTTATCAGAATTTTCTGATTTAAAAAACCACCTGCCGCCACAGAAGTCGATATTGTCGAAATTGAGTTGATAAAACGGCGGCTCTTCGTGCTATTATCGGCCGTGCAGGTTCCGCTTGATATATCACTTTTTGCAGGAAAAGCCGATGCAGCAGACAGTTTTGACAGTCAGAGAAAAAGTCGTGGCGGGGTTTTATCTGGTTTTTACCGTTCTGGCATTCTCTTCGATCGAGATAATGGTCAGTCCGGTCAGACACGATATGGCGCCGATGCTGATGAATTTCTGGCGCTTTCTGATCGGAACTCTTACCTTACTGCCATTCGTTTTGCTGACAAGATTCAGACAGCTGACGCAATTGCAGCGAACCGATCTGTTGCATCTGGCCCTGCTCGGCTGCATGAATATTTTTTTGAGCATGGGGGCCCACTCAGTCTGTATAAAATACGCTAAAGCCTCTACCGCAGCGGTTCTGATTGCTGCCAATCCGATTGCCACCAATTTTTTTGCATGGTTGCTGCTGCGCGAAGAGATGCGTCTGAAAAGAATTTTCTCGCTGCTGCTTGGTCTGGCCGGTGTTGCACTTATTGCCGTCAGAGCTGACAGCTCTGTCGATACACCACTTGGTATTCTCTCGGGGATTGTGGCGATGGTCGGCTTTGGCTTGTATACCGTCTTATCGAAGCGCCAGCTGCAGAAACACGGCAGCCTTGTAGTTCTGGTTATGAGCTGTCTGCCGGCACTGCTTCTTTACCTGCCGGTTCTGCATTTCTTTCGGGCGGGGTTCTGGCCACCGCCGCATGCATGGCCAAATCTGCTTGGCTCGGGGATAATCGGCACCGGTCTTGGCTATCTGACCTTCATGAAAGCAATGCAATACCTTTCGGCCGGCCGTACCAGTTACCTTTTCTTTTTCAAGCCACCCGTGGCAATGGTTCTGGCCTGGTGGTTTCTTGGCGAAAAAAGCTCGACCGCAGCGATTGCCGGGACCCTGCTGATCATGACCGGGATTCTTGTCGAGACAATCGGTCGGGCTGAAAAACCGGCTCTTAATCAGTAACCGATAATAAACGGGTCAGTATCGGGGTTTTCTACTTTTACCGGACTGGCCTTGCCTGGCGTAGCGGTGCTGCCGCGAGTCGTATATTCAACTCCTGCCGATGGCGGCTGGTCGGTGAACTGCCAGTTGCCCTGCGCATCTTTCCATTTGTAGATGGTTCCGTTTTTGTGTGTGATTACCTGGTATTTTTCTTCTGGCTGTGGGGCGGGCGGCGTTACATTGGGCACGCTTCTGGTGGCAAGATATGCCTGTATGGCGGTGTTGTTGCCGAGAATAAGGCGAATATCCGCATCCGAAAGACGGCCAAAAGTTTCCCGGTCGAGGGTCTGCGCCACAACCGTTGTATGTTGCGGATAGTCTTTGATAAAGTTTTGCAGAAAGCGGCTCATGCGGTTTTCCTGCTGGTTGTGCTTTTCGAATGAATCGAGAACCAGTTTTTCACCGTCGGGCAGGTCTGCGGCCAGTCGGGTAAAAATCAGGGCATTGATCGCTTCGATGTCGAGAAAGCCCTCGCCATTGATCTGAACGCTGGCAATCGGGTATTCATCGTAGCCGCCCTGGGGTCTTTCGATTTTTACGGTTTTGAGGCTGTCACGAAATTCCTTTTCCTCTTCAGGAAAGAAAAGCATTTTGATGAAGTTAGCAAAACCCTCAGCGAAAGATGCCTTTGGTTCAATTTTTTCGTTGATGTAGTGAGCGCCGTCATGACCATAGGCATTTGTTTCGGTAAATGTTTTGTCGAGTGCATGCCCGAACTCGTGGGCAAAAGTGCTTTTCATGCTTTTGGCGGTGTTTGAGCCGTGGCCGAGGCAGTCGGTGCCGCTGATGCGGATTTCTGAATGCAGGCTGAAGCTGTCACCGGAGCGCCGGTAGGTGCGTGAATTTTGCGGCCAGAAATCATCGGTTATTTTTGTGTAACGGCTCGTATCGGTATAACCGGTGATATCGACCAGATTGAGGTCGATGGTCTTGGTCTGACCAGGAATTCGTGGTTTCAAAGTGTCGAATTCGGCCTGTCTGGCGAAACGATAGGTTTCGAGAAGCCCTTTCTGCAGGTCGGTCAGCTCATTTTCAGTTGTTGCGCCCATCAGTCGCATGAGGTGCGTCTCGTCCGTTACTTTGATGGTTTTGACCCGGTAGGCGTTCTGGCCGTCGGCGGAGAGAACCACCTTTTCGCCTTCCGGAACATTCTGCTGCATATTGCTGGCAGGGCCAAACGCGGTTATGGCCGTATAACTGGTGACGATGGTTGTTTCGGCCGCCAGAGCAGCCGGTGCGAAACAGACCGGAAAAATTGCCAGCAGGGTCAGCAGCAGCAGGCGTTTGAACATAGATTCCCCTTATCGGTTGACGAAATGCCTGACGGCTTCGAGGTAACGGGCGTTTTCTGACAGGTTTTTCTCTACCACTTTCAGCAGTTTCTGACGTTCAAAATCGTCGGGGTATATCTGTTTATCATTGACTGCGGCTTTAATTGCCTGGTAGTCAGGAGAGAACCTGACACCCATTTTCAGCCATGAGCCCATTTCGTCAGGCTGTTGGCCGGTTTTTACCGCGAGAATCTTGACTTTGCGCGGTGACGCCTGAGGCACTGCTTTGATGACACTGGCGTTGCTGAGAATCTGCAGGTCTTTTGAACTCTCAAAGAAGATTTCAAGATTTTCCAGAGTGCCGAGCCGGCTTTCGATGATGGCAGTCAGCCTTATTTTGCCGGCCTCTTCAATCTGGTCGACAATCTGCAGAGAAATATTTGGTGGAAACACGTAAGCGAACTGATTGGCGTGCAGGCGCCCATGAATCAGTGACGTGAGAATCATAAGCATCATCAGTAGCTGCAGCCCGGCAACCTGTTTGATCATAAACAAACCCTCATAATTTAGATTTCCCCAATTCTAATGATTTATCAGCAAACAGGCAATACACTTTACCATTCGTAGTATTGAGTTTTACCGTCGAGGCTTGTTCCTTCTGATGGAGAGATAAGTTTGCCCTTTGCACCATAGGCTGTGGGCTTTGTCTGACCTGGAATTACCGCTTTTTCAAGCTGAATACCGTCGAACAGCACCGAATATGACGCGAGAGCTACCGTGGCGTCGGGGGTGGCATTTTTAAGAACGATGAAAGTATGACTGGCACTGCTTTCGACAAACTGATAATCGAAGGTTATATACAGGCGATACCAGGTATGGTCGTCCTGCTGGGCGATGTTGACAGCGCCGGCATCGATTATGCCGGGGCCGCTTTGTGACAGCGTTTTATTCAGGAAATCGAAGCTGACTTCTCTGTAGGAAGCGGTTGTCTTGTCGGCCAGAGTTTCGAGAAAGCCGATTGCTGCAGTGCCGGTTGCGGCCACGAATGCCGAAAAGATAACGGTTTCCGGGGCCAGGGCCGAGAATGAGGTTGTGGCGATTTCCTGATACAGGCTGCCGGATGCCAGGTCCGGGCCGATGGCAGAGCTGAGGACATTGAGCTGCAGCTCGCAGGTCTGTCCTTCAAGAGTTTGCACGCCGGTGTGGAGACCTGCTGCCTGAGACGAGTCGACTGGCCCGACAGTTACCTGGCAGATCGTGCTTGCCCCCACAACCAGCGGGTCAGGAATTGCAGAGAAACTGATGAGTGAAGAATCAATGGTTCCGGGGCCGGCAAGATTTGCCAGGGCCCATTTTGTATCAAGGCTCGCAATGTCGACATTACCGATGTTATTGATTGTCAAATCGAAAGGCAGTGTCGATTCACCCGGCTTAACGTCTCCGAGGTCGGCAATAGATGGTAGAATCTCGACTCTTGAAAAGGTGTTCACTGATACTGACAGTGCAAACGTGGCCGAGGCTTCGCCTGCGTCAATCGCGCCGTTGTTATTCTCATCTTCATAGATGGTCTGCAGACCGCTGTAAGACCCCGGCAACTGGTGCATCGGGATTGTCATGCTGGCTGAGGTGGCTTTGGTTCCGTTCGAAGAAACATTGAAAGGTCCGGCCGGCAGAAAGCTGAATGCGCTTACCGGTAAGGTGTTGGCACCGGAGACCAGGGCTGTTTTTGACCACTTCAACTTGGACAGCGGAATCGAGGTGAGATTTTTAACTTCAAAAGTCTTACTCAAAACTGTGGGCGTTCCGGGGATGCTGGGGTTGCCTCCTCCAAGAGCTACAGGGGTGGTAACCGAAAGCTTTTTCTCGCCCACGGTAACCTTCAACAGCAGATTGTGGCTTTCTTCTGCCCCTGGGTCGAAAGCATTGTTTTGTGTCAGGTAATCATCATAAATAACCTGATAACCCTCGTAAGGCCCGGCGGTTTGTCCGGGTGGAACGGAAATACTGACCGTGATCAAAGCAGTCTGACCAACGGCAAGACTGCCGGCCAGCGGGTCGTTGAAAGTAATTTGAGTGTCTGAAATGCTTGGTGGCCCTGGAGCGATAGGATTCAACGGGAATTTCATCGCTTTGATTATTTCTGCCGGGTTGTTTATCGGGATATTTCCGGCATTGGTCAATGTGAGGTCAAGACTTCGGCTCTGACCAGCGGGAATAAAGAAGAAATCGGCAGGATTCGGGCTCACAGTGATTACTCTTTTACCAGTTACCCTGACCTCAAGAGTTACAGTGTCGCTTGCCTCGGTCGGGTCAGGTAAGAAGTCGTTATTTGTGTCGTCCCATACTCTTATGGAACAGGTGTACGTGCCGATGTCCTGGCCGGCAGGAATCTGAACGGCAACCTGGCCGGTTTTGATCTGCCCGGAGCTCAAATAGTCGAAAGTTGCCGGCGTAAAAATACAACCAGCCTTCGGGATAAATTTTGTTCCGTCAGATTTTTCAACGAGGTTTTCGATAGCTATCACTCTCGGCTTTGCCAGAATAAGCGAACCGGTATTTTTTATGCGGTAAGAGGTTGACGTGGAGGTGGAATTGGGGGTGCCGGTGGCCAGGATAGGCCCTGCTTCAAGAATGTCTATTGCTTTGCTGCCAACCTGACAGGTAATTGCAAACGTATCGCTTGCACTGATGGCAGCATTGTCGAAAAGGCGTGCCGGAGTCCCTAAATACAGCCCGGAAGGCTGAGTCGGCAGAAGCTCTATGGTCACCGTAGCATTGAACGTCTTTCCGAATCCGGTGAGGAAAAATGCTGCCGGCTCAATTGCATAACGATCGTCGGCAATCTGCAGCGCGTTGTCGAAGAGAGTGGTTTCCTGCCAGCCAAGGTTGCTCAGGTCAGTGTTGCCGGCATTGCGGCAGAGAAATCCGATGGATTTCGGCGGGTCACCGGGAGCGACGCCGCCCAGGTCGACGGTCGAAGGTATGACCTGCACAGAATAATATGGGTTGATGGTTACTTTGAGTTCAAAGGTTTTGGCGACTTCATTGGCGGTTCCGTTGTTTATTCCATCGCCGTTCTCGTCGTCAAAGACTGTTTGTAAGCCGCTGAAAACACCGACAGGGGTGCCGGCTGGTATATAAAGGCTTATGGTTGCAACTTTTGCATTGGCTGCGCCTGGCAAGATCGGCCCCGGGGGCATTTCAATGGTCAGGTAGTCCTGCGAAATCGCGTATGCACCCTGGGTAAGATCAGACAATTCAGCCGCCGGGTTAACGATATCGAGAGTGCCGACATTGGTAATGGTAACGTTGAAATTGGTTAAAGTGAAGGTTGGGGTAGCGTTACCGAGGTCTTTCGGGTTGTCGGTAATGTTAAAGTCTTTTGCTCCGACAGAGAATCTTACCATGAATGTGCATGATGCCTCGCCGGCGTCGATAACATCGGGGTTGGAGGTGTCTTCCCAGAGCGTGAAAGTCGCTATGTGCTCGCCAACTGCATCAGCTCCGATATATGCGGATATGCTTGCTATTTCTATTCCGTCTGTTGCAAGTGACCCAAGTGGATTCGGAGAGACGGTGATGTATGAGTTCACAAACGTCTGATCGGTCTGTTTGAATTTAAGATCCGTCAGGTTAAGATTCCCGCCGTTAAAAATGTTGATGGTTACGGTTGCGGTGTTCGAATCAACCGGGTAGCCGCCGAGCTCGACCAGATTGGTGTCGGTATAAACAACTTTGCATTCACTGGCAACTGCCTGAACCGTGAATTCATAGTAGGGCTCACCCAGGTCTCTGGCGCTATTGCCTGAAAGGTCATCGTATACCGCCATTATCGCAGTATAGGTGCCGGCTGGCTGGTTGTAAGGCATGGACAACCCGAAGCTGCATGCGGTTGTCAGAGTGCCGGTTGCGACTGAAAAGCCTGATGTCGGTATAAAATCAAAGTAGGCATAGGGAATTTTATCGCCGCTGACCGAAGTAGGGTAGGCCTTCTGCCAGAAAACTCTAGAAAGATGCGTGTTCCCGGTGTTCATCAGCTGAAATGGCCAGGCAACGGTGCTGCCGCAAACCATTGGCGCAATCTGTATCGGGTCGGGCTGTATTTCAAGATTACGAAAGAGAATCTGAATGTCGTTGCTCGTCGTTGAGGCAAGGGATACAATTCGTTTTGTTGTGGCATAGGTGGTGTTGAGGTCTATGCCGCTCGCCGCCACTTCCATGGCAAAACTGCTGCCGATATCGGTAAAATCAGTGGTTTTGAAAACCCAGGTAAAAGTGGCCGGATTGCCAAAGCTGACGCTGACCGATGCCGGCGTCGGACCCGGATCAATGTCAGGGTGCGGCAGGCCGACTTCGCCGGTGTAGATTGCCGGTTTTATTGGGTCGACCGGAACGACCGGGTAAATTGTCGAACTGTTGGGAACATTGTTGTACAGAGACAATGTCAGGGTAATGTTATCTTCGAGCATCACTGTAGACGATGAAATTTTAAAAGAACCGGTAAGTGTGCCCTGAGCCTGAACTTCAAAATACTGAACTCCCTGAAGGCTGACATCATTGCCGCCGGGGCTGGTTACTATCCAGCATTCAGCCCGCCATTTTCCCAATGCTGCAGCTGCGGGAAGATTGAACGAATGATTGCTGATGCCGATAGTTGATCGAATAGGTGCTGCCTGCTCTGCCCCATTGGTATCAAATATTTTGATTATGTAGTCTCGTTTGTCGGCAAGGGCATCCATACCGGTGAATTTCACATTAACTTTCTGCCCCTGATTGAAAGTGTATTGCTCAGGGTTATAGTTGGCATTGGCAGCGCACTGCCCCATGGCGGAAAGGATTGTCCATAAATCCTGCGGAGTACATAGGGTTATAGAGGTTGATGCCGGGTTGTTGGCTTCGTATGCCGTGAAAGAGGCCGAAGCATTAACTGCGCCGGTGGTGGAGTCAGGGTCTACAGAGACCGTAAAGGTTACATTTACATCTGAGTTGCCGGCCAGAAGAAAAGGGCTTGTGGTCGGATTGGTTACAGTCTGGTGATGAATGCCGTTGCCGAATGAAAGACTGGCGGAATCAACGTAAACCGAGGCCTCACCATCGTTTCTGATGAGCATTTGAACTGTCAGCCCGGTCTGATTGCGGTAGACATTGCCGTAGGTTTCGGTTAACGAAACAATGCTGAGAACCGGCTGGCTCTGAATGAGACAGGGATTGCTGGTCTGGGTCGCTGCAGTCAGTTCAGTTGAATCGTTAAGGTCGTAACCATAACCGGCGCCTTCAAAATCAAATGAGCCGACGTTTGTGGCTGTGAACTGCCAGTTGAAGGTCGTCTGCCCCATGCCGGCTATTGCTGAGGTTTCCGGGGTTGGGCCATCTGTCAGGGCTGCATTTCCGGTCAGCAGGGTCAGAGTATCGGGGTAAGAGTCGGTGACCGCAGCACCTCCCGAATTGATGATGGTCGAAGTGGCGGTGAACGTCTGATGCAGAGTTACCGTTGCCGGCAGCTGATGCTGTATTGAAATGGCTGCCGGTGTGACGACATAAAAAATCTTTTCGGCGAGCGGGGTGTCGTTGGTTACTCTGGTGGCGATTACCCGCCACTGGCCCGGCTGTTGTGCCGGAGGAACCGTATCAAGACTGAACTGATCGGTCATCACCCCGGCTTCATCGGTTGTCAACGGTGGGTCGGTAACTCTGAAAGGAACGGGGTTGCCCTGCTTATACCAGCGAAATCGCTGTTCGGTCAAAGGCTGCAGGTTTTCGGTCCTGGCATAAACTATTGTACTGCCCTGATTGAAGCTGCCCGATTCAATTATGTATGAAGGGAATTTTGGCGGGCCCTGGTAGGTTTTCATTACGCCGGCGACGACCAGCCAGGTGCCGGGCTCGGTCGCCCCGTCATAGTTGATCGACGGGGTTAACAGGTTGACATCTCTGAAGGTGATGTCGGCATCGATCACGCAGGTGCCGGTCGCAGAAAGGGGGCTGACATCGACGAGGTAGTGAACGGTGACCGGCAGACCGGGGTAAACCGCAACCGGCAATGTGTCGACCAGGCGTATGTTTTCGTAGCTGCCCAGATTAAACTTGAAAGAGGTTGAATCCCAGTAGGCGGCGGCGTTCTTGTTGCCTTCGTTGATTACCTCGACCGCAACCGAAACGTCTTTCTGGGCCCGATAGACGGTTGCGGGTGTGTTTATTTTCTGAACCACAAGGTTGGCTGGCGAGCGGATCAGCCATGAATCAGTCGCAAGAGCTGTAGGCGCCGATAGAGTTCTCGGCGGGGTAAGCTGAATGTTGGTGCCGGTAGCGGCGGCATCGATACTGTCAGTATCCGGAATACTGCCCTCGAGAATATCGACGGCGAAAGTTATTGTGGTGCTGGCACCGCCGGCAAGGGTAATCGGCAAACCGGTCTGCAGGGTTTTATTATAAAGCCCGATTGCCGGGTCACTGAAGTAAAGGTCGATTTCTGAGAGTTTTAAAGGAGAATACCCCGTGTTAACAACATACGCTTTTACCGGAATCCCGCTCTGGCCAATCGTAACGGTTGTGGGAACGGTCTCAACTTTGCTGATTACCAGTTTGGCTGTTTTTAACACTGCGACCGGTGACAGAGGTGAGACAACACCAGCCGAATCGACGTCGGAAACCGCATAGTAGACCGCATCGGCGGTCGGTGGTGCAGGGTCGGTGTGATAAGAATCATTCACCGACGAAGTGATGGTGGCTATCTGTGTCCAGGGGCCATCGGCCGTCAGACTGCGGTATACACGATATGCCGCAAAAGTTACTACCGGAGAACTGCTGTTGTGCCAGTCAAGATAGCAGGCTCCCGAAGTTGTTTCAGAGGCGGTCAACCCGGATGGGCTGATGTTGCAATGGATTGCGTCGACATCAATCGAAGCGGTGGTATTCTTGCGACAGGTCAGGAGCCACTTAAAATAAAGTCGGTAGCGGTTCCCGCCCGGCAGAAACGCCGGAAGATTGGTTTCGCTGACCCAGCCCTCATCCTTATCATCAGTTCCGGAGTTTTGCAGATTTAAAAAATCAATTCCGGGTAAATCGGGGGCGTCTTGTCGGAGTATTCTCCCGGTAAGGCTGACATTCCATAAATTACCATTTGATGTGTGAATCTCACGCAAGGCATAAGATATCAGGGCATTGGTATCAGAAGCCCGTGCTACCGGTGGAAAGTCCTGCCAGATGGCGCCATCGCCACTGTCGGAAATGTTGTTAGAGCCCCCCGGAGGTGCGTAATAGGCATGAAAATAGCCATTGCCGGCATCATAACCGGCAGCATTCACTCTGCCCCACACCAGCAGTTCATAATCAATCTGATTGTCGATTGACCAGTTGGTCGCGGCATTGAGGTTGACGCCAAAATTGCCGTTGGCAATCTGTTCCAGAGCGAAGGCAGTCGGAACCTGCAGCAGGGCCAGGACAAAAAATGACAAAAAAACTGCAATGCATTTTTGCCGATGGTTAAGCATGTTTACCTCCGGTTGCCGGTGCGGATTTCTCTGATTGCTATTGCTGCCTGCCAGATTGTCAGCGAAAGAATCACCAGGAGTGCCAGGTATTTGAGGTTGAAGAAGTCTGCCGCTTTCGCCCGTGGTGCCTGGTCAGACGGAAATTCCTTTATTAGCCCGGAAAGCTTTGCCTTTGTGAGATATTGTTCCTGAATAGTCGTTTCGTCGGGGTATTTTTTCAGGTAAATCTCAAGAAGTCGCTGCTTCTGTACCGTCGGGCTGGCCAGAAAGTTGAATAGAAGCTCATTACCGGAGTCTCTGGTGATAAGACTCGATGAGATTTTTTCTGCCCGGTTTCGTGATACGAAGACAGTGACCAGCCCGGATCGGGCAGGTCTTTCCAGATAAACTTCGCTTTCAGCAACAGGTTTTGTGCTTTTTCGTGGTCTCCGCTATCGTGCGCCGCCCGTGCCTGTCTGAGAAGCGACATCGCCATATTTCGCTTTTTATCTTTGGCCGTAGACGGAATAATCGTCAGAATGACCAGCAAAAAAAGCAGCAAAACCCCAACCTTTTTGCATCTCATACCCTCATGATACCAGAATAAATATTTGTCTGTAAAAAAATTATGACAAAAGCCCCCGGGTGGGGGCTTTAATTGACAAAGGCTTTGTTCAATGTTTCACAGGAAACAACCGGTCAGTCTGAATGCAGTTTTTCCTCAAGTTCGCGCAGGCGCTTGAGAATTTCGGTCATTTTGTCGTCATCCCTTTTTGCTGCGCTGCTCTCTGTTTTTTTGGCAGATGCTTCGTTTGAAGGACCTTGAGGCTGTTGCTGCGGCTGCGCGGCGGGGGTCTGCATAAATGGGTTCATGCCCTGAAAAGGATTCGGCATCTGCATCCAGGGATTTTGAAAGGGCATTGATGGCATCGAAGGCATTGACGGCATGCCTGGCATGGTCATGCCGGGCATCGAAAATTTGCCATCCTGGTAATTCTTGTACATGCTCATCATCCAGGGGAAGAACTGCTGGAAAAAATTCTCGATCGCCTCAGGCGGCGACTGCAGCATCATCTGGTAAAAATAGGTCGGGACCAGTTCATACCGGTCTTCAAGCATGACCTGCATGAGAATGTATTTGGTGATGTCTTTTCCGGTGGTTTTTTCGACAACCTTGACCTTGTCGCCGCGCTGCAGAAAATCACGGATCTCGGTCAGTGAAACATAACGGGCTTCTTCGACACAGTATAAACGACGATTGTCGTATTTTTTAATCAGAATTTCTTTCACTCAAAACCTCGGAAATGTGATTAAGAGCCGCGGGCAGAACAGTCAGACCGACATGGTGAGTATTGAGCGTCTTAACGCTTGCAACCCTGGCACCACGAGCTGTCAGACCTTTCTGGTAAACAGCGCTCTTCAGGAACAGAACCCCGTCACTGCTGTCAGCAAATTCACCGACCGGAAATTCGAGCCAGAAGAACTTGACAGTGTCAATCTCCTGTTTGGTTCCGGCGAGAATGTGGCAGGTCACCGAAGGGTCGATTCCTTTCGTGTTGAGTGAGCTTATCACATTTCCGGCTTCCTGTATAGCACGGTCAATGCCCTCTGATACCAGGAGACCACTGATACCGCCTTTGTAAAGCGCGTTGCGGGAAACATTTGCGTCTGCAGTAATACTCTGATAGTTGAAGTCGATACCATCTTTAACCCAGTTGTGAAGCATCTGATACTGCCCCGGAAACAGGCGGTTGTGAGATTCGGTTTCGACATACATCCCCTGCCAGACCATCGAACGCGCGCCGAGCGGTGCAGCAAGTTTCTGTTGCATTACAGTAAAGTTATACATGTAATATCTGAATGCGGTATCGATACCCTTCAGCGGTGAAGCAACGAATATGATTTTGCGGATATCCTTGCGGAAAGGGGTCAGCCACGAATATTGCGGATACTCAGCGCCGAGGTCAGAGGCATAAATGCGCACCGACATGGCGCCCTTACTGTGGCAGATCACGTCTACTTTTTCGGCGGCGGTCAGTTCTTTTATTCTGGCGATGGCGTTGGCCACCTGTTGTGCCTGAAGAAAATTGTCGCCATGCGGGTGTGAAAAAGTCAGGGCGAAGACTGAAAAACCGTTTTTGACCAGATGCTGCATGATGCCTGGCTTGTCAATATTGCCACCTTCGGGAATATCAAAAGTATAGGGGTGACAGAAGCCCCTGCAGGCGTTGTCGCCAGCGCCGTGAACGAGAAGCACCGGTGTCTTGTGTTGCGCGCGGTTCCAGCGTGGGGCCAGGTGCAGCAGAACGTTGCGCGAGTGCGGCTTGTTCGTACCGAAGGCCTTCTGGATGATGCTGTGATTCTGGCGACTCTTGACATGAAAAGGTTCGGCGACAAAATTCGGGGTGTCGTCTTCGAGAAGTTCGATTCTTTCCCAGGGGGAGCTGTCACGGCCGGTAACATCGCTGATAACGCGAACTGCAGCCCCGGCAAACGCCGGCAGCAGAACCAGCAGAACGAGAAAGCTTAAAAAAGCGGTTCTGAAACAAAATCGCCTGAAGTCAGTAAAATTCTTAATCACTACTCGATCACCTTTCCTGCGAGAGGCAATGCAATACTCTTTTTCGTCTGTCATGCCGACCCTGACGGGCTTTTCGTTGATCAATACTGAGAGAATAAATGTCAGTTTCGACAGAACGGTTAATTGATACAAAACAATTTTAACCGAAAAAACTCAGATTTCCAAGACTCCCAAAAGGTTTTTTTTGCTTTGAATTTTCCGGTGCGGTACAACCAGCTTTGAGAAAGCTGACGAATTTCGTGAAAAAAATAGCAAAAGACTTGCAAAAGCATTCCTTCAGGCGTAAATAAGCTCATGCAACTGAAACAATGGCTGAGGTAAAACGTATGCAGCAATTTTTAACGGCAATTCTGGTAATAACCTGCGGCGGTCTGCTGGCATGGCTTACGGGCAGACTCAAGACTCTGTCCGCCGCTGTTGGCACCGGTTCATGCATTGGCGGGGCCGCTCTTGCCCTGATACCGGTAACGGAAATTCTTGTATCCGGCGGGCAGACTGCAGAAATGGTATTCAATCTGCCCCTGGGTGCAGCTACCCTTAAACTTGACACTGTTTCGGCCTTTTTTTCGTTGCCGGTAATCGTTCTCGGAGCTCTTTCTGCCATATATGCCGCCGCAACCTGCCACCACGATAAACATGAATGCGGGGGATACTGGTTCTTTTACTGCCTGTTGATGGCTTCAATGCTCTTTTTGACCGCCTCAGCCAATGCCATACTTTTTCTCATGGCCTGGGAAATAATGTCGGTCGCGGCATTCTTCCTGATTATCCACAGAGATGAGATCGCCTCGGCCAGAAACGCCGCCTGGCGCTTTCTCGTGGCCAGCCACATCGGAACCGCCGGTCTGTTTATCATGTTTGCCGTTATCAGTTCGCAGTGCGGCTCTTTCGAGTTCGCCAGTTTTACCAGAACCCCCGTTTCGGCTGAAACCGCCTCGCTTGTTTTCTTTCTCGCCCTGTTCGGGTTCGGAGTCAAAGTCGGCTTGCTGCCCCTGCATGTCTGGATGCCTGATTCATATGCATTTGCCGATGCCCACGTCTCAGCTGTGCTTTCCGGGGCGATGAGCAAAATGGGGTTTTACGGCCTGGTCAGAGTTCTGATGTTTCTGCCGGTTCATGCGCCATCATGGGGCTGGGCGCTTGCCTTCGGCGGCCTGCTTACCGGTGTTTTCGCTCTCATCACCGCTCTCGCACAGCATGACCTCAAAAAGGTAATTGCTTACAGCAGCATGGAAAATGCCGGCATTATTATGATGGGCCTTGGTTGCGCCGTTCTTGCCGGTATCTGGAAAGTGCCCTCGCTGGCCTTTGCTGCGCTGGCCGGGTCGTTGCTGCACGTTCTCAATCATGCGGCATGCAAAGGTCTTCTATTTCTCGGCTCTGGCGCCGTCTACTTCGGCACCGGAACCAGGAAGCTCGAAGCAATGGGCGGCCTCGCGAAAACCATGCCATATACCGCTCTGTTTTTCGGTGTTGGCGCCGCGGCGATTTCTGGTCTGCCACCTTTTAACAGCTTTATCAGTGAATTTATGATTTTTCTTTCCGGTCTGCAGGCAGCCCGACTCGGAACCTCATCTGCTCTGCTGCTTGCCGGCGTAATACTTGCCGGGCTAGGTTTGATCGGCGGTCTGGCAATGGCGACCTTTTCGCGAACTTTCGGCCTGGTTTTTCTCGGAGCTTCACGCAGTGATAAAAAAGTTGAACCGAGAGAGTCCGGATGGCTTGCCAGATTGCCAATGGCCATTCTCGTGCTGGCAATTTTTCTGCTTTCGCTGCTTTCGCCATTTGTACTCATTCCGGTAACGCGCGTTGCCTCGACGATTGCCGCTGCCTCGGGCACAATATTCACTCAGGAAAGCGCGATGCTCAATATCCAGCCGGTAACGGTCAGCGCCGCGGTATCATTCTTTCTGGCGCTGTTCGTTGTGCTTTTCTGGCTGATCCGCAGCCGGTTTTTCAGCGCCGGCGACATTGACAATCGCTGCACCTGGGATTGCGGTTTTGCTGCCCCGGATTCACGCATTCAGTATACCTCTTCTTCATTTTCGCAACCGGTCAGCGAGGTTTTTTCGAGTATTGTCAGACCTTATCGCCATGGCGAAAAGGTCGCCGGTTTTTTCCCGGCGCACGCAAGCTTCAGAACAGACGCTCCTGACTCTCTGCTGCGTTATTTGTATGTTCCATTGTTTGGCCTGATTGACCGGGCAATGGTGCCGCTGCGCGCTCTTCAGCACGGGCGCCTGCATCTCTATATCTGTTATCTGGCAATTGTTCTTCTTGCACTCCTGATCTGGAAGGTGGTGGCAGCATGATCAGCATTCATTCTGTCGTGTTTTTTATTCTCACTCTTCTGCTTGCACCGGTCCTGCCAGGTGTCATCAACAAGGTAAAAGCTTTTTTTGGCGGCAAAATGGGCCCACCAGTTCTACAGCTCTATTATGATATTGCCAAGCTGATGAGAAAATCCGCGACCTATAGCCAGACTTCAAGCCTGGTCACACGACTCGCGCCCGTCGTGATCTTTTTTTCGACTCTCGGTGCCGGCCTGTTTGTGCCTTCTTTTTTCAGGGAAGCAAGCTGTCGCTTTGCTGGTGATGTGATTCTGATGGCCTATCTGCTGGGTATCGGCCGCTTCTTTATGGTTATTGCCGCCATGGACCGCGGTTCGGCCTTTGAAGGAATGGGCGCCAGCCGCGAAGTTCTCTACAGTGCTCTGGCCGAACCAGCCTTTTTCTGCGGTCTGCTTGTATTGATCAATGAAACTGGCGATCTGAGTCTTTCCGGAATTTTCAACGGGCTTTCAGTCGAACTCTGGCGGCAGAACCCGGCCATAATGCTGCTGATTGCGGTGAGCTGGATGATAGTCCTGCTGACTGAAAATGCGCGAATCCCGGTCGATGACCCGAACACCCACCTTGAACTGACCATGATTCATGAAGTAATGATTCTCGACTACAGCAGTAAAGATCTCGGGTTGATCGAATACGCTTCTGCCCTCAAACTCTGGTTGTTTTCGAGTCTGCTGGTCGGTCTGATTATCAGCGCCGGGGCAGTTCCGCCATATCTTCATATTCCGGTATTCCTGTTCGGAATACTCGCGGTCGCGGTCGTTATTGGCTGCGTCGAATCGACCATTGCCCGCCTCAGGCTGATTCATATTCCAAAATTCATCGTCGGTTCTGGCGCTCTGGCCATAATCGCCCTGATTCTGAAAATTGCAGGGAACTGAAAACCATGAACAGTATAGCCACACTTCTTGCCTTGTCATGTATTTTTCTGCTCGGTTCGAGCCGGTTGCTGATGTCGATCAGAATGGTCGCTTTTCAGGGGCTGCTGCTGGGTATCCTGCCACTGGCCGCCGCCGGTGACGGCCATCTGTCGCTGGCTCTTATTTTTCTGTCGCTCGCCAGCATTGCGTTGAAAAGCATTCTGCTGCCCTGGCTGCTGAACAAGGCCATGGTCGATTCAGGCACCCGCCGAGAGATCGAGCCATTCATCAGCTTCGGCGCCTCGATGCTGCTCGGGCTTTTTCTGCTTGCCGTGTCTGGCTGGATCGTCGACAAGCTTCAGGCAACCGAGCCGGTGCCTTCGCCGGTTACCCTGATTGCAGGGTTTTATCTGGTTTTTTCGGGTCTGCTGCTGCTGATAACAAGACGCAAAGCGCTCACCCAGACCCTTGGCTTTCTTGTTCTCGAAAACGGGGTTTTTACTGCCGGTCTCAGCCTTGGCAGCGAGTTCTCGGTGATGGTTGAACTGGGCATTCTGCTTGACGTCTTTGTCGGCATTTTCCTGATGGGTATCATGCTTTTTCATATTGACCGCGAATTCGACCACCTCGATGCCGACCGTTTCAATGAACTGTCTGACCTCGAAATTGCCGCTTCGCCCGATGAGGAGGTAGCAGAATGAATACCGCCTGGGCCCTGATCATTCTGCCGGCTGTTACCGGCCTGTGTTCTCTTTTCATCGATTCGGAAAGGCTCCGCAAAAATCTGCTGGTCGTCGTTGCCTTTCTGCACCTCTATATGTCTTTGCAGCTTTGCAACGGCTCTGCTGGCGAACTTGACGGTGTCTGGCTCGGTGTCGACCATCTTACCAGAATCTTTCTTACCCTCACCAGTCTTCTGTTTACCGGCTCAGCCGTTTACTCGATGATTTACCTCGACAAACACCCGCATGCCGACGGCGCCGATCTTGCCGGCTGGCAGTTCTTGCGCAACCGCAATGCGATTTTTGTCGCCTGCATGCAGCTGTTTCTTGCGGCAATGAGCCTGGCGATTCTCAGTATGCATTTCGGCCTGCAGTGGATCGGCATTGAAGCTACAACCCTTGCCAGCACACCCCTGATTTACTATCATCGCAACCGCCGCTCCCTCGAAGCCGCCTGGAAATACATGATCATCTGCTCGGTCGGCATTGCTCTAGCTCTGATGGGCGTCTTTTTTCTGGCCAAAACGACGACCCAGCATGTTCAGCTCTTTACGCCCGCTGGCCTGGTGCTGTTTGCCGGTTATCTCAAGCTTGGCTGGCTGAAGGTTGCCTTCATTTTCTTTCTCGTTGGTTATGGCACCAAAATGGGCCTGGCGCCGATGCATACCTGGCTGCCCGACGCACACAGCGAAGCACCTTCTCCAGTTTCAGCGATGCTCTCCGGCGCCCTGCTCAATTGCGCTTTTCTCGGTATTCTCAGAATCTACCAGGTCTGCGTCGCAATTCCGGCCACTGCTGCCTTTGCCTCAGAACTGCTGATCATTGCCGGCCTCGTTTCGATGGGATTCTCGGGCATTTTTATCATGCGCCAGCCAGACTATAAAAGAATGCTTGCCTATTCGAGCGTTGAACACATGGGTATTCTTGCCACCGGCATCGGCCTTGGCGGTTCTGCCATCGCCGGTGCTCTTCTGCATGCAATCTGCCATTCACTGATCAAGGCCCCGATGTTTTTGCTCGCCGGCAACATTCTTTCGGCCTTCAATACAAAAAAAGTCGAAAAAGTCTCCGGTCTGCTCAAATCTATGCCGTTCACCGGCATGCTCTGGCTTGCAGGCTTTTTAGCGATCACAGGCACCCCGCCATTCGGAACTTTCATCAGTGAATTTTCGATTCTCAAGGCAGCACTGCAGACCCGCAGCTGGACAACAGCGGGCCTCTATCTCCTCTTCCTTCTGATTGTTTTTATCGGCATGCTGACGATTGTCATGCAGATGACTCTCGGCCGCCGCCCTGATGACCACGCCGATGAACACCATCATCATACTCCAGCCGCAAAAGACCATGAACAGAAGCACGAGAAACATCATAAACATGATGCTGCGTCAGCGGTTTCCGGTTCTGTGATCGATGAAAATCTTCTGCAGCTTCTTACTCCGGTTGTGTTCCTGTCTCTGGCTCTGATCCTTGGCTTCTACCTGCCTGAATATGTCAGACAGGCTGTAAATGGTGGCGCCCTGCTGCTTGGAGGTGCAATCCTGTGAAAAACACCCTGTTGCTGAAAAATGGCAGTTCTGCAAAACTCGAAAATGTTCCGGTAATTGAGGCTGAAGGCTTTCGCCAGCACCTGACCGTGCAGATTCAGAAAGGCGGTCGCCTGTCGGCGCTCTTCCTGGTTCCTGGCGACCCCCAGGCAAGGCTTTTTGCGATTGTTTCGCACGACCACACCAGCGAACTCGAAGTATTTTCCTGCCTCTGCGGCCGTAAATTCAACGCTCTGACCCCAATTCTGACACAGGCTCACTGGTTCGAAAGAGAAATCGCCGAAATTCACGGCATTGAAATGGTCGGGCACCCCTGGATGAAGCCGATCCGCTTTCAGCCAAAAGCCGGGCAGAACGTTGAGATCATTCCCGGTGCCACCAGCTATTTCGAAGTTAAGGGCGAAGAGGTGCACGAGGTCGGCGTCGGGCCGGTGCATGCCGGTATCATCGAACCCGGCCATTTTCGCTTTCAGTGCCACGGAGAAAAGGTTTTTCATCTGGAAATCGAACTGGGATACCAGCACCGCGGTATCGAAAGGGCGATTCCCGTCTCTCAACCTCAGAAAGTTATCAGGCTTATGGAAACGGCAGCCGGCGATACCAGTATCGGTCACGCTACCGCCTATGCCATGAATGTCGAAGCGCTCGCCGGGCTGAAGTTGAGCCAGAATGCGGCAATTATCCGCAGCGTCGCTCTCGAACTCGAACGCATGGCCAATCATACCGGCGATCTGGGTGCGCTCGCCGGCGATGTCGGCTTTCTGCCGACGGCGGCTTACTGCGGTCGTATCAGAGGCGATATTCTCAATACCACCGGCCTGATCTGCGGCAATCGCTTTGGCCGCGGCCTGATCAGAACTGGCGGCGTCGGTTACGAAATCGACGCCGAACTGAAAAAGGCGATTCTCGATAAACTGGCGCTTGTCGAAGCCGACCTGCGTTCGGCTATCAACCTCATCTGGGATACCCCTTCGGTTGTGTCACGATTTGAAGAAACCGGTCTCGTCAGCCGGGAAGACGCGATCGCCGCTGGGCTGGTCGGCCCCGCTGCCCGTGCCTGCGGTGTCTCGATTGACATCCGCCTTTCGCACGCCTTTGCCGCCTACGGCAGAATTAAGCCTGAACTGGCGCTCGGCCGTCAGGGCGATGTTAACGGCCGGGCCACGGTGCGCTGGCTCGAAATTCAGGATTCGCTGTGCCTCATTCGAGCCATGCTCGAAGAACTTTCTGCTGAAAAAGCCGGCTGCAGTATGCCGAAGGCTGAACTGGCACCGGATTCATTGGCCGTCAGTCTTGCCGAAGGCTGGCGTGGCGAAATCTGCCATGTTGCCATTACTGACAGCAAAGGTAATCTTAAAAGCTATAAAATCGTTGACCCCTCATTTCATAACTGGTTTGGCCTGGCTCTGGCATTGAGAAACCAGGAAATCTCAGACTTTCCGCTCTGCAATAAGAGTTTCAACCTCTCTTACTGCGGCCACGACCTGTGAGGTGAAATATGTTTCAAATTCTTAAAGCCAGATTACATCAGGGTTATCGCACTTTTCCGTTCCCCGAAAAGCAGCCGCCCATGGCCCCCCGCTATGCCGGCCGCCCGAAAATTCTGCCGGGCAGCTGCAAAGGCGACTGTGCCGCCTGCGTCGGTGTCTGTCCGACCGGCGCTCTGTCACGCGGTGCCGGCAACCGCCCGGTAATCGATCTCGGCCGCTGTATCTTCTGCCGCGCCTGTGAAGAAGCCTGCGCCGAAAAGCTCATCAGTTTTACCCAGGAATTCTCGATGGCCGCCAATTCAAAAGAGGCGCTCGTCATAGCCGATGAAAAATTCAAACAGGCCGAAGCAATGGGCAATGAACTGCGCCGCCTGTTCGGCAGATCGCTCAAACTGCGCCAGGTAAGTGCCGGGGGCTGCAATGCCTGCGAAGCCGATATCAACGTTCTCGGAACCCCGAATTTCGATCTTGCACGCTTCGGGATTCAGTTCGTCGCTTCGCCCAGACATGCCGATGGCCTGCTGATAACCGGCCCGGTGAGCCAGAATATGAAGCTCGCTCTGCAGAAAACTTACGAAGCGTTGCCTTCGCCGTCGATTGTGATTGCCGTCGGTGCCTGCGCCGTTTCAGGCGGTCTGTTCAAGGGTAACAGTGAAGTCAATGATGGTGCCGCCGGTATTGTACCCGTCGACCTTTTTGTGCCTGGTTGCCCGCCGCATCCCTGGACAATTCTCGAAGGTATTTTACGGTTTATGGGGCGCTTATAAATCCGCCAGGCTTGCAAAATGCAAGAAAAGGTTGATAAGATGATGGAGGGAGAATAAAAATGCCGATAAAACCCAAAAATGCCGCCAAAAAGCGCTATTATTGCCTGAAAATAGCCGTCATTTTTTTGCTTTGTTTCTCTGCACAAACCTTTTCACAGACTATTGATCTTTCTCAGTTTATCGGGCCGCTGCCGATTCCGATTCCGTCAATGCAGGCCTCAACGACTATTCAGGAAGACTTTTCCGAATCGATGGCCGAGATTCTGCCAAAGGCCGAAGCTCTGAAAGACGAGGCCGGAAAACTGGCAGAGACGGTTGCTGCTGTTGTCGACATCGATAATCTTCAGTCAGAGCATCAACTGCAGCAAAAGCGTCTGCAAACCAATCGTGATTCACTCCGCGAAATTATTGAATCCGGAACCTATGGTTTCGAGAACGTCTCTTCTTTGCGAAGCGAAACCAGAGCGCTGATCGATGCGGTAAGTCGCCATGCCCGATATATTGCTGAAAAACTCGTTAAGGTCGAGAGCCTGAAGCAGACCTGGGCAGCAAAAGAAGCTGGCTGGCAAAACCAGCAGAATTCTAAAGAAATAAATCTTAATGAGGCACTGCGCAACGTCTTTAAAGAGGCTCTGGTAGTTACAGGCAATGCCCGCAAAAGTCTTGAAGGGGTCGAAGGCCCGCTGGTGGCCTTTCAGCAGAAAGTTGTCGAACTGCAGCGTCAGTCGCAGCAGCAGCTCGAAGACATCGACAAGCTCATGGCCGAGATGCGCAAGGATCTTTTCCGAAAATCGCGGCCAGCCATGTTTACGCCAACCTTCATCCTGCAGTTTGACCGCACCCTCTGGGAAGACTTCTGGATTGGCATTGCCAGTTTTGAGTTGCCTGACCGCAGGTTTTTTCAGACTTCAGGCTGGATATTCTTTCTGCAGCTGATTCTGATCGGCGGCTTTCTCTATTTCCTGCGCACCTGGAAAAATCGCAATCTTGAAGCGTTCAAACTCGGCTTTATTATCAATCGTTATTGGTCTACGGCCGTTTTTCTCGGTATTCTTCTGCCTTTGCCACTTTTCGATACTGTTCCGAAGCTGTTTAAGCTTTTTTATGCCGGCATTCTGACTGTCACAGCCTCGCGGGTGGTTGGCGGTGTGATCGATCTGCCCTGGCGCCGCCGGCTTCTCTACATAATTGTCGCTCTTTACCTGACTATTCAGTTCTTTACCTTCATTGCTCTGCCGGCCCCGGCACTTCGCCTTTTCATAGCGATTGTCGGTTTTGCCGGTGCCATGTTGTGTTCGTGGCGGGCTCGCGTCAATGAGGCAGAAGGCCGTTCGCTTACTTTTATCATTGGTGTTAAACTCGGTGGAGCCTCGCTTGCACTTGTCTTTCTGTCTCAGGTCGCCGGTTATGTCGCGTTTGCCAACCATCTTCTCGACGTGACCATCAAAACCGTTTTTCTTGGCGTCATTGCCTGGATGATCGACCTGATATTGCGCGGCGTCATCGACTTTATTTTCGATAATGGCCTGGTGCGGCGCTACGAGCTGATTAATCGCCACTACCGTCTTTTTATTGGGCGTGCCACCATGATCGTCGACTCAGCGGTTGTGTTTGTGGCTTTTGCTGCGATGATATCGGTCTGGGGCTTTTTCGACAGCACTCTGCTTGCGATTGAGCGAATTCTCGCCTTCGGGTTTTCTCTGCAGGGTTATCGGGTATCGTTTGGCATGTTTATCTGGGCAGTTGTTCTTGTATATGCATCACTCTCCGTCTCGTGGCTGATTCAGAATATTCTGCTCGAAGAGGTTTACCCGCGCCGCAAAGTCGAAAAAGGCGTCGGTATTTCGATCAATCGCCTGATCCATTATGCCTTTGTTATCTTCGGCGTTGTTTTTGGGCTTTCTGCAATCGGGATAGACCTTCAGAGTCTGACTGTCGTAATCGGGGCGCTGGGTATCGGTATCGGTTTCGGTCTGCAGAACATCGTTAACAATTTTGCCAGTGGCCTGATTCTTCTTTTTGAACGGTCGATCAAAGTGGGCGATATCGTTCAGATCAGAGGCGACTGGGGCACAATCAAAAATCTCGGTCTGCGTGCCACCGTCGTCGAAACATTCGACCGATCAGAGATGATCGTGCCCAACAGCGATCTTGTCTCTTCGACCGTCACCAACTGGACCCTCTCCGACCGTCAGACCCGCCTGATCATAAAAATTGGTGTTGCCTACGGCTCCGATGTTCAGAAAGTCACCCGGGTTCTTCTGGGCATTGCCCAGGAAAACCCCTTTGTCATGAAGTTTCCCGAACCGGCGGTCTTTTTTATGAACTTTGGCAGCAGGTCTCTCGATTTTGAATTGCGTACCTGGGTTGCCGACATCGATATCAGGCTTAAAACCATGAACCAGATCAATTATGAGATCGAAAGGCTCTTTCGCGAAAACGGTATCGAAATTCCTTTCCCGCAACAGGATCTTCATATAAAATCCGTAGACGATTCCGTAAAAAACATGCTCAGCGGCATGCAGATCAAACCTGCCGTTGGAAAAACTGAAATAAAACAACCTTCATGAACAGCATGATCTGCTGCGGGCCGTGAATCTTATTTGCGGCACCAGTAGACGAGCGCCGGCGGAATATTGTTCCAGACCACCGGGCTGGTTTTAACTTCTGAAAAGTGTTTCTGCAGCTTCTTTCTGAATCTGATGCCCGAAGGCAGCAGCAGACCGTGCAGATAGGCGAAGGTGGTAAAAACCCCGCCTTTTTTGAGGCTGGCGACGGTTTCGTAAAGTATCTCATCCTGAAGCTCTTCAGGAAACACTGCCCATGGCAACCCGCTGATAACCGCGTCAGCATGCTTTACTCCGTGTTGCCTGAGATATTTGCGGATCTCTGCAGCTGAATCCTGATAAATCGGCACTTCGGGTACATTCTGGCTGGCGATGCGGTTCATCTGCTCATTCAGTTCGAAACCAAAGAATATTGTTCTTTCCGGGTCGATCTGTTCAACCACTTTGCGAGTAAAAGCGCCGGTTCCAGAACCAAATTCGACGATCACCCGGGCGCGGTTGAAATTGATCGGCTGCAGCATGCGTCGCGCCAGTTTCTGCGAACTGGGCGCAATTGCCCCGATTTTTCGGGGTTCCCGACAGAACTGTTTTGCAAACTGCCACCGGCTCATATTCTCACCTTGAATTCAACTTTTCAGAATTATACCACCAGGCCCGGCATCACACCAATTAATTTCCCTGACGGGCGGACTATTGTAACCGGAGCCGCAAAAAAGCCAGAGCCTCGGGCCCTGGCCTTTTACTCAATTTTACTTCATTTTGCGTTTGATGAATTCGTCGACGAAGAATGAGGCAACGTGCTCGGCATATTTGCCCGGGCCGAAGCCGGCGTCGTAACCGAGTTCTTTGGCCAGATCATTGGTGATGCGCGGGCCACCGGCAACCAGAATCACTTTGTTGCGCAGATTGGCGGCTTCAAGCAGTTCAACCAGTTCGACCATGTTGGTGACGTGGACGTCTTTCTGGGTGACGGTCTGCGAGACCAGCAGAACGTCGGCTTTGAGCTCGACCGCTTTTTTGACGAAATCTTCGTTGGTTACCTGACTGCCGAGATTGTAGGCTTCGATCATCTGGTAGCGTTCGAGTCCGTAGTGGCCGGCGTAACCCTTCATGTTCATGATGGCATCGATGCCGACGGTGTGAGCGTCGGTGCCGGTGCTGGCGCCAACGACGACGAGCTTGCGCCCGATGTTTTCTTTAATGAATTCATCGACGCCGTGCATGTCCATGATCGTTGAATCGATGGTGGCGACCTTGATGCTGGTGATGTCGACCGTGTGAGTCAGGTTGCCATAGACGACGAAGAATGAAAAGTTCTTGTCGAGAGCTTCGTGATGCGAAACCTGCACATCTGACAGGCCCATTTTGGCACCGAGCTGGCGGGCCGCTTCGATGGCGCGTTCGTCATCAGCAACCGGCAGGGTGAAGCTGAGCTGCACCTTGCCGTCGTTCATCGTGTCGCCATAGGGCTTGAGACGTGTCAGATCGAGTTCTTTACTGAAATTCTTCTCTTTGGTTGAATAAAGACCGCTGCTCATTTGTTGCCCCCCTTCAGCATCATGTCAACGAACGGGTTGAAATAGCCGCTCTGCTTCTCGACAACGCCATCGAGCCCCTTGCCACCGGTAAATGGTCGTTTGACCCCGGCGAATTTGCCCTGTTCAAGAGTTTTGAACAGACCGTCGCGTCTGATATTTTCAAGCATGTTGCAGGCTTCGTTGAGAACCTGATTGGCGCGGGTGGTAATGATGCCATCTTTCTTGAATTCAAGTTCATCGCCAAGATCAGCCATGGTATTGAAAATGTAACGGGCGTTTTCGATCGACAGGGCGCGGTCTGACATCAGCGGTGTGTGAATCGCTTCGGTCAACATGCCGAGCAGATGCAGTTTCTGGTTGGTCAGCACCGTCACCATATTGAACAGCGCATCCTGCACGTGACCCCGGAAAATATTGCCGTTCTTGAACTTGGTCGGTGGCATATACTTCAACGGCGCTTTCGGAAAGATTTCTCGTGCCATCTGTGCCTGCGCCAGTTCATAAACAAAGCCGTTTTTCAGGTCAGGGTTGATTTCGAACGCATGCCCGAGGCCCATCTGTTCTTCTGGAATGCCGCTGATCAGGGCGAACTGCTCATTGATGAACTGTGAAGCCAACACTGTATGCGCTTCTTCGACTGCATCGGCGGTGGTCAGATAATTGTCTTCACCGGTGTTGATGATTACGCCGGCAAAGCCGTTGATGATGCGCGAAAAGTACTGGTCGACGAGAGTTCGCTGCATGTTGATGTCGCGGAACAGAATGCCGTAAAGAGCATCGTTGAGCATGACATCAAGACGTTCGAGAGCCCCCATGGCGGCTATTTCTGGCATGCACAGACCGGAACAGTAATTACACAGCCTGATGTAACGGCCTTGCTTTTCTGATACTTCGTCGAGAGCGGCACGCATCAGCCGGAAGTTTTCCTGGGTGGCGAAGGTGCCACCAAAACCTTCGGTGGTGGCACCAAAAGGTACGAAGTCGAGCAGACTCTGACCGGTGGTTCTGATGACGGCGATGATGTCGGCGCCCTGGTTGGCAGCAGCATGGGCCTGAATGATGTCTTCGTAGATATTGCCGGTGGCAACGATTACGTAGAGATAGGGGCCTTTTTTGTCGCCGTAGCGGCCAAGATACTCTTCGCGCTGGCGACGGTTGTTTCTGATTCTTTCGACGGTCTGGCGGGCGATTTCTTCGATTCTGGCGCGAATTTCAAACATGTCGGCCATTTTGAGCCGGGTAATGTCGAGTTCGCCATTGGCAACCGCCTCAGCGACCTGCTGCGGGGTTTTGCCGGTCTGGATCATGGCATTGCCGACATAGGCCGAAAGGCCGAGGCTCAGACCATTGTTGTTGCGGATGTTGTCGACCAGAATGTTCGGCAGAGGTACACCCTGGGTATCGACCCCGTCGATACCAAGCAGGCGGGCGACGGTTCGCTCGATTGTCACACTGGTGTGCTTTTCGATGAACTTCTGGGTGTCGGCCGCGATTTCGCGGGCATACTGTCTGGCTTTGTCGACTACGGCAAAATTGAGATTGAGTTTGCTTTTCATCGTCTTCCCTTAACCTTGAGATATTTCGCTCAATTATACCGCTGAAACATCGTTTCCGCAGCTATTTTTTGTGGCGTCATTCACCTGTCGACGGGTAATACCGCCGCAGAATCGCCATGAATTCAGGGTCTACATCGAGAATCGAAGCGATGTGCAGAGCATCTTTCGGAACCTGATAATCATCGCTTAGCCTGATCAGACGGTAATCCATGTTGTCGCAGAGGTTGTTGAGCAGGCTGATTCTGTCGCCGCCTGTCGAAGTAACTGCTTTGTTCTTCAGCCCTATAACCTGGTAATAAGAGGCATTGGCAATTCTGATACCGTCAAAATGGGTTGCAATAACGCCGTAAGAGCCGCTTTGCTGCAGGAATTCGCCGAGGGCCTGCACAAATCTGCTGCCTTCTGAAGGATTGGTCGATCTGGCAAATTCATCGCAGACGGCAAGCCCAATCCCATGACGGGTCAGGGCGGTCAGTTCGGAGAGTCGGATAATTTCGGCGCCGAAACTGCTCAGGCCAGAGGCCTGATTCTGGCCGTCACCAGCGATCAGGTAGATAAAGTCAAACAGTGGCATGCTGAAGCGCCGCGCAAAAACGAAAAAGCCAAGAGTCGCGAGTTCGGCATTCATGGCCAGGGTCAGCAGAGCGACCGATTTTCCGCCCATGTTGGCACCGGTAAGCAATGTCGTGCCGGAGTTCAGCTCTATCGATACCGGCGTGAAATGTTTACCATTGCCGGCGAGAATCGCTTCTACCTCAGGGTTTATCATCTCTTCTGCCTGCAGCGGTTTTTTTATATTGCCAGCGAACACTTCAGGGCATGTGCAGTTAAATTGGCAGGCAAGGCGGGTTTTGGCGAGCAGCAGTTCAAAACGCCCGGCTGCCAGACCGTTATGCCGCATTCTTGTGACCCATTCGAGCAGCTGCTGACCCAGGTTTTCTCTGACCAGGTGCTCTTCAGCCTTTTCTGACTGAACCAGGCGCGCCCGCTGATCGCGCAGTTCATCGCGCTTCTGCTGGTCAGTACACTGCAATATGCAATTTTCGAGCTGAATTTTTTCGGCTCTGATCTCTTTGAGCTTCTGCGAATAGGCCTCGTGTATGTGAAACGAAGTGACTACAGTGCGGTCAGGATTGAGAATTTTGATAACCGGTTCGATGTCGCTGAACGAAACTGATGGCAGCTGCAGACCAGATCGCTCATACCAGTTTTTCAGGCTGGTGAGCAGCATCGCAAAACCTTTGATTTCGAGCAGCTCCGTTTCGTCGGGTACCTGTCCGGCTTCGAGATTGTCGAGTGAGCCGTTGATGTAACGCAGGCACTTAAAAATACTGCCGGCCTGATCAAAAAAACTTTTATCGTTCCGGGCAGCAGTAACCATGATTTCAAGTTCAGCAAGGCTCTGGCGCAACTGTTCCAGCTGATCAGATTTTGCCGGCCGCAGGTTTTTAAGAGCTTCGCGGCCGTAGAGCGATTCTATCTGCAGCTCAGAAAGCAGCCAGGCAACCCCGGGGGTGCTGGCGCGGTATTTTTTCTGTCTATGCATGCTGGGGCGCCTTTCTGCCGAATGTTTGATTCTGTGCAGCACACACATCGAAAATCGGCAGGTTGATTTTTTCAGACAGGTTCCGGCAGAGTTCTGCACCGTCAAGCTTCAGGCCTGATGGTGCGGTCGGATTGACCGTCACCGCTATCAGATTGACCTGGCGTCTGACCGCCAGTCTGGCACCACGGTCGATCAGGTCACATTTCTGGCGGCTGTTGATGAGATATCTGGTGCCGTCTTCGGCGACAAGCTGCAGCCATTCGAGCCGTCGACACTTATCGAGCAGTCGCTGCAGCATTGGCCTGGTTACGGCGCCGTTGAACAAAGCCGTGGTTGGTTGCCCGCTGCGGCCGGCGATCTGGTCGGCACATTCGTCGCTGAGCGCGCTGACCCTGCCGCAGATGTTACCGTCCTGGTCGAGAAGAATACAATTGTTGGCATCTTCACTTTTGCACGTAAAAGCTGCATCTGACTTGAATTCTGGCAGAGTGAGAAGTCCGGTGTAATGGCGGGTCTGCTCGACAATATCATCGGAGTTTGGGGAAAATGCTGCCCCGGTTGCCAGTATGCAGGCCTCTGAACTGGCGATTGCCGCAGTAGACTTGCGGGCGGCGGCGCCGTCGACGAGAACCTGTGTGGCGCCAAGTTCGTGCAGCATACTGATCAATGCCGACATCTGCGCCGTGGTAGAGGGTCCGGCGATCTGGGCAAAACCATCGCTGCGGGCTCTGGTGATAACGACCTCGCCCATCGGTGTGTTAAAGCCGGTAAAACGCAGAAGCTCACGGGTAAAATCACATTGCCCGAGAAGACTGCTGGCTGTGGCAACCATTGTGCCACAGCCAACATATATCGACGGTTTGTCAGTTCCGGTCACCTGATCGGTATCTTCACCATCGTAGCCGATCGAGGTGATCGCCTGAACCACGGGCGGTCTGCTGCTAAGAAGATGGTTGAGCACCGTTGTTTTGCCGGCATTTTTTTCCATGCCGATGATGGCAACGCAGCTGTAACCTTCGATCAGTTCAGCAAGTGACCTGCCCATTGTTCATGATCTTTTTTTGCGTTTTTTGCGCTTCAAACCTTCGGGTTCGAGCGAAATTTTGCCCTGATGCAGGCCGGCAACGCCTTCGATTTCGACGTCGCCCTTCTGGCAGGCATCACATTTGCAGCTCGGTTTGTAACCCTCGGGTTCGTTATAGCAGGTGATGACACCTTCATAATTGCGCAGAATCGTCTTCTCGTAGCCGCTCGAAATCAGGTAATTCGGCATTACCGGAATCTTGCCGCCACCACCCGGTGCGTCAACCACGTAAGTCGGCACGCAGAAACCGCTGGTATGGCCTCGCAGGCCTTCGATTATCTCGATGCCCTTGGCTACCGGGGTTCTGAAGTGTGACAGCCCGTAAGAAAGGTCGCACTGGTAGATGTAATAAGGTCTTACTCTGACTTTGACCAGCTCATGCACCAGCTTGCGCATTACATGAACGCAGTCGTTGACACCGGCCAGCAGAACCGACTGGTTCCCGATCGGAATTCCGGCATAACTCAGCAGTTCGCAGGCTTTGGCGGCGTCGGTGGTGATTTCTTTCGGATGGTTGTAGTGGGTGTTGACCCAGATCGGGTGATACTTCTTGAGCATATCGCAGAGCTCGGGCGTAATGCGCTGAGGCAGAACAACCGGGGTGCGGGTGCCGATTCTGATGATTTCGACGTGCGGAATGGCGCGCAGTTTCTGCAGAATGCCTTCGAGTTTATTGTCTGCCAGCAGCAGCGGGTCGCCGCCCGAGACGACGACGTCGCGAATCTGCGAATTGGCTGCAATATACTCAATGGCCTTGTCGATGTGACTGCTGGGCATTGCCGTGTCTTTCTGACCGGCAAAGCGTCTGCGGGTGCAGTGGCGGCAATACATCGAGCACTGGTCGGTGACCAGAAGCAGGGCGCGGTCAGGGTAGCGGTGGGTCAGTCCGTGAACTGGCGAATCGCCATCTTCGTGCAGCGGGTCTTCGAGATCGGCCGGCGAACGATAAAGTTCGAGGTCGGTCGGAATCGCCTGCTTGCGCACCGGATCATTTGGATTATCCGGATCGATGAGGGTCAGATAATACGGCGTAATCGCCATACGCAGGGTTGTCAGACAGTCTTTGACACCGTCAACTTCCATTTCGGTCAGCTTGACGTATTTTCTGAGATCGTCGATGGTTTCGATACGGTTGCGGACATGCCATTTCCAGTCGTTCCAGTCGGTGTCGCTGACGTTCGGAAACAGCTTTGCCCGTCGCTGAATGTGCTCATCACGAGTGTAACTGCTGTTCAATTACTGATTCCTTTCCCTGTTGGGGCACTTTGTGAGGTGTCTCAGCAGTACATTTCTTCGAAAAGTTTGCGGAGTGCCGGGCTTTCGCGCAGAACCTGCAGCGAAATGGCGGCGTGGTCTTTGCAGTAGCCATTACCGATGATCATGTTAACGTCTTTGCCAACGCCTTCGGCGCCAAGAGCAGCCTGAGTGAAGCTGGTGGCCATGCTGAAGAAATAAACGGTGCCGCCTTCTCTGCAGGAGAGAATGCTTGCCATTTCGGTGTTGGGGATGTTAACGCAGTTGATTACCAGGTCAGCGAGTTTGCCATCGGTAAGAGCGCTGATTTTGCTGTAGATGCTGATGGCGTCAGTGGCGTCAGCGGCGAAATATTCGTCGGCGAGACCGAGCTGGCGGGCGCGTTCGGTGCTCTTTTCCGAGCCACCGATGCAGATTACCTTACCGGTGATGCCGGCGCGTTTTTTTGCTTCATACAGGCAGAGAAGGCCTGATTTTCCGCCGCCGCCGATTACAACGACGATGTCGCCGGGGCGCACGAGCTTGGCAGCCTGAGCGGGGGCGCCGGCCACGTCGAGAACCGAGAGGGCGAGGGTTTCGGGCATATCGTTCGGCAGAACGGCATAGATGCCGCTTTCAAACAGAATTGCCTGGCCCTTAATGTCGACCTGGTCGATGTCGGGTCTGACTTCGAGAATTTTTTCGATTTTGAGCGGGGTGAGGGAGAGAGAGACTAGAGTGGCGATCTTGTCGCCGACTTTCAGCGGGGTTTTCCCTTTGAGGGCCGGGCCGATTTCTTTAACGGTGCCGATCAGCATGCCGCCTGAACCAGTAACCGGGTTTTTGTGCTTGCCCTGCTTCTCGACGAGACCCATCATGATTTTCTTGATCTCTTCGATATTATGGTTGGCCTGTTTTTCGATCTGGGTGAAACTGGCTGAGTCGACATTGAGGGTTCTGACGTCGATCAGAATCTCGTTGTCATAAATCTCCATGGTGTTGTCGATTCTGAGTGCCGGCTGCGGCAGAACGCCTTTAGGCTCGATAACACGGTGGGTTCCATAGGGGCATCCTTTTTTCACAGTCATTTCTCCTTGCGTATGTTGATTTTATGAAGACTTTGCTATGTACAAACAGAACCTTGCTCAGCTATGATAGCAGCAAACATTCAACTTACCAACCGGGAATTTTTCAACCCCCGGGCTTAAACTTCCATCGTTTTCAGATTATCTGAAACTATGAAATCGGCTTCAGTGTTTGCGCGTATTTCGTCGATGGTCGTGTCTTTATTGATCTCGA
>ERZ795032.187-NODE-187-length-86697-cov-7.003970_pt1 | contig 86697 bp, 78 predicted proteins | sample MGYA00375124_ERZ795032 | MGnify/ENA primary metagenome ERZ795032 (study PRJEB30167, sample SAMN05720154) | activated sludge metagenome | isolation source: Anaerobic digester | place: China | collected 2015-12-16 ... | reverse complement strand
TGTAAAGTTTTAAGTGGAGTGTTATTTTTTACTCCACCTTTGTTTTTACAGAACCGTTTTTTATTCCAAGGGGCTTTCCAAGACCAGTTTTCGTGGCTTGGGAAGTTACCACAGGTAAGTTTAGCCAAGCGTCTATTTTAATGGGGTAGAACAGCGCTAAACACCGGTGGATTGTCATCTATACGGTGTTTTTATTAACATCGTGACCATGATGGGAGGAGGAACTTATGACATATCACCAAAAGTATGCCCGACGCCGTAAACGAAGAATATTCGCGTCCTTCATGCTTCTGGTCTCGACTGTCACACTAGTTACCTTCGTCATCATCGCCTTCTTAGGCAACCAAGTCGGGCGCTACACCGTCCAGTTAAAGAGCAACAACACACAGCTCACTATGGATTACTCGCGCGACTTCACCCGACCAACCACATTGCTACGCGCTGAAAATGTCGAACGCATCTATCCAATCATGGCAGATAGCCTCCCGGATGACGCGGAAATCGATAATATGGCGGGATCGCATAATGGGGAATATCGGGATCCACTAGATCAACATGTCTATTCTCTCTACTTCGCCTACACCTTCTTTATTAAGAACGTGGGCGACACTCCGGTTGATTATCAGATTTGGATGCGACTACGGACCACGACCTACGATAGTCCCGACGTCATTCCATTAGAAGAGTATGTCCGCGTGCGGATTTATGAAAATCGCGACGACGACATGACCGAAATGACTCATGACAGTCGCACACTCGCTAAACGCACGAATCAGCTCATCTATAAAGAAGACAACGAACCGGAATATCGCGAATGTATCGCTCGCACCAGCGGCGATAACAAAACGTGCTTGGCCGATAAACCAATCAATGCCGAGCGCGCCGAAGAATTTCTAAACTTACAGGAAATCACTCGTTACGATGTAACATACTTCCCGCCTGAGGCGGTTATGCGTTACACAATCGTTATCTGGCTCGAGGGTGATGATCCAGACTGTCGGGGCCAAATTCCGCAAAACGCTTCATTGGAGTTTTCGATGGACATCTCCAGTTTCACGGAATCAGACACAAGTTCATCGTCTCAGTCATGAGACTAAACTCGAAAGGAAAATGTATTTATGAAAAATAAGAAGAAAATAGCCTTAGCGGCCGCCACGTTTGGCATTGCTGCCTTGGCGATGGGAGGAAGCACCTTCGCGTGGTTCCAAGTCGCCAACACTGCTAACGTTGCGCTTGAAGGCACGGTCGTTGCCGTTGATGACAACCTCGACATCGGCTTCAAGACACCGGTCCCCGTCGCTGGCGCAGCTGGACTCGGCTTGATCGAAGATGATGATTTAACCAACGATATCGACGAGTTCGTTTATTGGGCACCACAAAGCGTTAATGCCGCAATCATGGATGCCGTCATCGCTGCCAGCGGACATACCTCTGGTAACGAATTGAAACCAATTACTTCGGGATCATACGAAGCGGATGATGCAATCCTGCCATTCTATGCTCGCCCTGAATTTGATGCTAACCGCACCAATTTGCACGTACCGTTAAACACCCCAGCCACTAAAGCTGACTATATTGGTTTCACGGTCATGTTCCGAGCCTTGACTCAAGAACTTGATCCTGAAGACGCTGTTGGTGTCGAAACCCCGATTTATTTTGACACCCCAACGACAGTTACTGCTTCAGCTGGTGTCGATGCGCTTCGCCTTGGCTTTAAAGCCATTAACGAAGGCACGACGAACATTATCAAACCAGAGGCAGCCGTTGATGGAGAAACGACCGTCGGTGGCGTCATGGACCTCAATGGCGATGGCGCAAACGATTATACGTTCCCTGAGTACATACTTGGCGTGTTGCAACCACAACGCGAAATCGTATATGGCGAATTTGATGGCTTAGAAACCGATCCGCTTGAAGCTGAATACGACTGGGCGGCTACGGCCACCAATCCTGGCGTGACTCCAGAGCCATTCTCCAACCAAGATTTCCTTGCTGGCGATACCGCGACGGGCATTTACGCCTTTGAAGGCGCTGCCAAAGCCAAAACCGCCGAATACACAACGTTTGCTACTTATTTCGATGATCCGCTTGAAGACGATATTCTCGATGACATTCCGTTAACCAGTACCGATGCAAACGGACTGGCTGAAGTCGAAATGATGATGTGGCTTGAAGGCTGGGATCCAGCTGCTAAAAACAACATTCAAGAAGCTCTCATCGGCGCGGCGCTGGCTTTTGTCGCCCCAGATCTTTACTAAGTAAGACGATTGATACTGTCAATCTTGCTACTCATAAATTCATTTGAACATACATTGAGGAGGTGTGGCGATGCAGAGCCGGTTAATTAATCATGCCAAGCTACTGGTCGCCACACTCACCTTCTTGGTGTCACTTGGATCGCTTGTTGTCGGCAGTGTCGCTTGGTTTGCTTCAAGTAGTTATCTAGAAATCTCCCGCTTTAAAATCACGATGGGAGAGAATGAAGAAATAGACATCGGACTGAAAGTTCCTGCGGCCAATCCAAGTCTTGGCGAGCCAGGGTCAATCGTCTATTACAATAGCGTCGATGATGAGACATTGAAGAATCATTATTACTACAATCCTTGGGAAACGTTTCGGGCTGTCACATCGATGTATCAGTCGCTGTGGCTCAATGAAACGACCGATTTATCAAATCCCGATTTATATCCGGTATTGCGCAAGCAGTACACCTCATCGTTAGTCACCAAAGAAACGGAACCGACGACGGGTAACTTCTATCAATTTGAGTTTTTTATCAAAGCTAGCGTTCGCATTGATTTGTACCTTGACCCAGCCAGCTATGTCGTGGCCAATCGGAGCAAGAACAATGAAACGGCGATTTCTCATCATTTAAACGCCGCTAGCTTAAACAAAGTTGAAGACGCGATGCGTGTCAGTTTCTTATCGAGCGAACGGTTCCTTATTTGGGAACCCAACGTCGATGTCGCTGGCACAACTGAGTTTGGAGGTCGTCTCGACGTCTTAATGTATGACCGGGCGTATGATTATGACCCTATTACGAACAAGGAAATCATGTTCGGCGAATACAATAGTGACGATTATCTTATTTATGATGAAAGCGCGCGGGTAAGTGGCGTTGCCAAACATTCGGCGTTTGAAGCTTTGACGGCTCCTGGTATCGAACCACTTAGTATCCCTTTATCAAAGCAAAATGGACTCGTCATTGCCAAGGAGCAAAGTGTTACAACTTCATTCATGACCGACTTTTCGAATCCTGATGCCGCCTTACTAAGACTATATCCGAACGAACCGCAACGCCTTGTCGTATCAATATACGCCGAGGGATGGGATCATGACACGACAAACGATATTAATTTATCAAGTTTCCTATTAAATCTCGTGTTCGGTGGCCGATATGCTCCGCTATAATGAAAAAGAAAATCTTTTAGGAGAATATTGTTAATGAGCGATTTCTTTCTGTATCTACAAATGATGTTCCAAGCGATTTTTTCAAACCTTGGCGTCTTTTTGAAGAAAGCAATCGTCGATCCTTGGAGCGACGTTCCTGTTCAATTTATTTATTACCGCGACTTCTTTCAGGAATATTCGCCCGGTTTTGGATTTTGGGGTTGGTTCCTGTACGTTATCCTTTTAATAATAGTTTTAGCTTTTTTTGCCGCAATCGGCTATTTGATGTACCGCCTTGTTCGCAATTATATGTCGAACCGAGGTGCCAAGGTCGAAAAAGCTAAGCTTATTGATCAAATTCAAAAACTTAATTATGAACTTTACATGGCCGTTGCTGAGAAAAATCGACTTCTAAATTTGAAAATGGGATCGGGGTTTGCTCCACCCAAGACCGAAGAAGAAAAACAAGAAGACGAAGATGTGCGATTCCCCAAATTAATTGCCGTAGACCGCAAATACGAAGTTCTTAATAACGATTTCGATGTGCCTCCTGCCGATCAAATGCCACTTGACGAACTGGTGGCTCGCTTCCGTGCATTCGCCGCATCGCAATTGGGTCTTTTTTATGAACTACCGATGTTGCGAGTAATGTTCGCCGGTATGGCAACGACGAAAGTTATCATCCTTGAAGGTATCTCCGGTACCGGCAAAACTTCACTTCCATATGCATTGGGGAAATTTTTCCAAAATGATGCCCAGATTTGTTCGGTCCAACCTTCATGGCGCGATCGGAGTGAATTGTTAGGGTATTTCAACGAATTTACGAAGAAATTCAATGAAACCGATTTTTTGAAAGCGTTGTATGAATCCACGTGGCGCAAAGACAATAACGTTATCGTGCTTGATGAAATGAACCTCGCGCGCATCGAATATTATTTTGCCGAGTTTCTCTCGATTATGGAAATGCCCGACTTCGATGAATGGAAAATCGAGCTGATTAATAATCCCGATCCCAAAGAGGATCCGAAGAATCTCAACGAAGGTAAATTGTTAATTCCTCAAAACGTCTGGTTCTTTGGGACGGCGAATAACGACGATTCGACTTTCTCGATTACCGACAAGGTGTACGATCGAGCGATTTCAATTACGTTTGAACACATGGGCGAAGCGTTTGATACTGAGTTTAAAGAACCGGTCTCGCTTACGTATGTCTATTTGAATAGTTTGTTCCAACAAGCGAAAAATAACTTTCCCGTCAGTGCGAAATCATTGGAAAAATTCGATAAACTTGATGATTTTGTCCTTCAAAAATTTAAATTGGCGTTTGGAAATCGTACCTTGAAGCAACTTAAGTTGTTCGTACCTGTCTACGTTGCCGCTGGGGGCACGGAGACCGAAGCACTAGATTTCATTTTCTTGAGCAAAGTATTGAAGAAATTTGAAACATTGAACATTGCTTTCTTGCGTAATGAACTCAAGGAATTGATTACCGAAATCGATAAGTTGTTTGGTAAAACGTCGTTTACAAAGTCAAAGGACTTCATCAATACCCTGATAAAGATGGGTTAGTATATGAAAAAAGAAACGCAATCGACGATAAAAAAACTGCAGACTAAATACCGGGCGCGGTTTTTGAAAGCGTTCAAAACGAATCAAGATCTCAAAGATTTTATCGAAACAATCAAACAATCAAAAGAAAATTCGTTATCATCGATTTCCCGTATCGAAGCCCGAAAATTTGACGAAGAATGGATTAATGAACTTGAACAAGGCATCATTGCCATCGGTAATATCATTGCTAATCCAAAACGCTTTATCAAATTTGAAACGAGCCTGGTCCCCGTCGAAATGGCGAAGAAAACGAGCAGTGAAAGCATCCGCCATCTTGCTCAGAATTCGCAATATATTAAGAAAATCGATGAGAAGGGCAATGTATTTCCCGAGAAAATATTGAATATCTCTACTGATGACGAATACGGAATTTATGAAAACCGCTTCGTCGTCACACTGATTCGCAAACTGATTCGGTTCATCGAACTGCGCTACGACTATATTCAAAAAAAATCCGAAGTACGCGACTCCGATTTGCTGTTTATGAAGAGCAAAATCGAAATCCAAGGGGCTTTCTTTGAATATGAGGGCAAACTTCGTATTTCGGTTCCCTCGGAAGAAGGTGGCCGCAAAGACGCGAATGACAACTTACTTAAACGCATCGTCGAAATGCGACAACGAGCGATTTTCTTTCTCTCAAGCGAATTCATGCGCACCCTGAAGGACGTCACTTCGGTCACCAATCCAATTCAAATGACGAACATATTAAAGAAAAACCCCGATTATACACGTTGCTATGAGTTATGGAAGTTTCTCGACCGTTATGAGCAACTCGGCGTTTCATTTCAAATCAAAGAAACGAACAATCAATTCAATGATTCGTATATCTCCGACATATTTGCCCATATTGGCGGATCTTACTTAACGGTCATTTCCGACAAGAGCAAGAAAATCAAAGTCGACAAAAAGCAAATCAAAAAGTACAAAGTCACGCCTAAACTCGAAACCCCAATTCTTGATAAAGATTTAACCGATGACAAATTCCTCGTTTTCGAAGAAAAGAGAAAAGTATCGGTCAAAACATTGACACCAGCACAAGAGGCGGCTATTAAGAAGCGGCGTGAAGAAGCCGAGAAAAAACGACGAGAAAAACAGCTCGCGCTCGCCAAGAAGAAAGCTAAAGAAATCGAGCGTCGCGCGCGCGAACAAGAACGAAAACGATTAGCCGAAATTGAGCGGAAAAAGAAAGCCGAACAACTTCGAGCCGCCAAAATTGAACGCGAACGCCAACGTAAGATCGAAGCCGAGCAAAAACGCCAACAAAAGGAACGTGAAAAAGCTGAAGAGCTGGCCTTAAAGAAGATTATTGATGAAGAACGGAAACGGTTGATCGAAGCGCGTAAAAACGTCAAAAAGCTAGCAGCTGAACAGCGTAAACTTGACGAAAATATTGCCAAATCAGAAGACAATCAGTCATCCACTAACGAACTTGTCGAGTAAGGAAGGAGGAAACCATGAACGAACGGAAGCCCGCTAAAAAATCACTATTGTCAAAAATTATTTCGATATTTTTTGGATCACTAATTGTGGTGATGTTAGCGTTTGAAGGCTATGGTCTTATCAGCGCACGCTCGAATTATGGCGTACCTAACTTTTTTGGATACCAATTTTTGGTAATACAAACCGACTCAATGGATACCGGACCGGACACATTCCCAGTCAATATGGGTATTATCGTCCAAAAAGTCGCTCCTGAAACACTAGTGGCATCAACGGAATTTGAAGCATTCGATGGTGATGTCATCACGTTTTTCCGTCGCAGCGACGGACGGGTTGTTACGCATCGAATCGTCGATATTGAGACGAACTCGGCTGGGTTGGTGTTCGTCTGTATCGGTGACAATCTAAATGCTGAAACATGTCCTCCGGCTGGTTGCAGCCTAGCTAGTGTCGATCGGGTTCCTGAGGCTGACGTACTTGGAAAAGTCATTAATAAATCGCAGGCGATTGGCACCGCCTATCGCTTCTTGTCAAATCCGCTTTCGATGCTCTTACTTGTGATGGTGCCACTTGGTGCGCTTGTTGTTCTTTCGGCCATTGATTTCGTCAAAGCGGTCAAGATGAAACAACCAGCCGCCGTTACCAACGCCCCCTTACTTTCTCAAGAGGATATCGAAGCGATAAAAAATGAAGCTAAACAAGCGATGCTTGAACAAATGAAAAAACAGGCAAAGGAGGAAAAAAACAATGAGTGAACAGAAAAAAACACACCATAAGTTTTTGGCGATTCAGTTTGATATTCCATTATTGATTTTGATTTCCGCCCTGGCCGCGCTTACCGTCGTCACCGTCGTTACGCTCGATCAGGCGCTGACGGATGGCTTAATCGATGCCTCTTTGCACCCAACCATTATTTTGTATGGAATCTTGATTGTCGGCATCTTCATTGCTATTGCGATTTTGGGAGCTTTTCGTGCCCGATTCGTCCATGGCCGCCGTTTTAATGAAGAAGTTTTTGCTACTGATCGAGGTGTGTTTAGTGAAAAAATGTTCGTTGACGCATTATCAAGAAAAGTCAAAAACTATACCAATCGTTCAACGATCATCGCCTTCTCGATTTTCGAATTAAAGAAAACGGTCCTTAATATGTTTGGGTACCAAATGGTTGCCAAAATCGCCGGTGGTATTTCGAGCACCTTAATTAATCGCTATCAAGGCAAAGAACACAAAGACATTAGTTATGGATTTGATTATAATGAGAACTTCTTGCTGTTTTTACCGTTTAAAGAACGGAGCGACGAAGTTATCGATGAAATTAACAAACTCAACGAAGCGATTCAACAAACGATATTCCAAAGCGGACTAAATATGGATATAAATATCTTCTATGGCATTTATGTCCACACAAATTCCAATCTTAGTAGTTACGAAATGATTCGTCGCGCATTAATAGCCGCCGATTTTGGCTTACGCAACAAAATCAACATTAATCAGTTTGAGGAATACATGATTGACGCTAATCAAACCGACTTGGTGCTTTCCAATGAGCTAAATTCCGCAGTCGAACGCGGCGAACTAGAAATATTCTATCAACCGAAATTTGACATTAAGCTGAATCGCTTCATCGGAGCAGAAGCGTTGATTCGTTGGAACCATCCAACGCGCGGATTGCTTTATCCATCATCGTTCATTCCATTCGCCGAACGCTCTGACCTTATCACGAAAATCGACCGTTATGTCATTAAAAACGTTTGTAAAGATATTGCCTATTGGAAAGAAAACAACAAACGCTTGTTGTCGGTGTCTGTCAACCTCTCCCGTCGTAGCATCTATCAAAGCGACTTGGTTGAATACGTGTCGGCGACGCTTAAGGAGACAAAAGCAAATCCGATGCTACTCGAATTTGAGTTGACCGAGTCAACGGCATCACGTGATTTATTGTTCGTATCCTCGATCATCAAACGTTTCAAGAACATTTACATCAAAGTGTCGATTGATGACTTTGGAACAGGTTACTCGTCGCTTAGTTATCTAAAAAAGATGCCGTTTGACACGATGAAAATCGATAAATCATTCTTCGATGACATCGAAGTCGACAAAAAAGCGCGCGATGTCGTCAAAGCGATGATTGATGTTGCGCTGGCCTTAAATGTTTATGTTGTTGCCGAGGGTATTCAAACGGCGAAACAAGTCGCGCTCCTTAAAGACATGGGCTGCCATGCCGTGCAGGGATTCTATTATTCGCACTCGCTTACGCGTGAGAAATACGAAGCATTCCTCGTCAGCAATAAATTCGAAGGAGAGAAAAAGGCATGATTTTAATTCTTGGGTCTTGTGAGGACGACATTCTCTACTTTGTCAACCGGATGACGGTTACCGGCATCGAAGAGCTCGCTCATCGCAGTAAAGTCTACATCGGCGAATTCTCGCGCCAACAAATTGTGGTCACCCATACCGGCAACACGATGATGATGGCCTCTTTGGCCGCGGGAATTTTACTCGAAAAATATCGCCCCTACCTTGTTGTAAATATCGGTAACGCCCACTCGATTAGTAGCAAACTCAAACAAGGCGATTTGTTTCTTGCTGAACGTGTGTATTTGGGCAATGTCGACATGAGCCCGATGGGTGGAAAATTAAAATTCGGTCAAGTTCCGGGCGGATCGCTTTTTACGCACTCCGAAGACATGTGTCTCAATATTATCGAAATGTATAACAATCGCGAAGCCAATAAAAGGATTGTTCGTGGATTTATCTTATCGAGCAACAATATGATTATCGACCGCGACGAAACGCGTGATTTAATCAAGAAAAAATTCCAAGCGCTTGACGAAATTATCGCCATGGACACCGAAGTCGGTGGCATCGCCGTTGCTTGTCAATTTTTCGATGTTCCGCTTGTGTGTCTAAAATCAATCAATTATGAAGTTGGCGATAAGGCGCAGTTCATCAGCCGCGAACGCGTCGGTGTCGAAATGACGCCCATCATCGGAAATTTGATTGGTCATTTATTTATGGAGCTTGCTAGCCAAGAGCAAGTCGGTTAATCGATATTTGGTAACACCGTCTCGATAAATTGTTTCACGAGCTCGGGATCAAACAGTTTATTAGCGTCGCTGGCAATAATGCTCGCGGCGTTTTCTTTTGAATAGACACTGTCACGATATGGCCGTTTCGATCGTAGTGCATGGTAAGTGTCGGCAATCGAAATAATGCGCGAACAAAGCGGAATTTCACTGCCTTTGAGACCATTTGGGTATCCTTTGCCGTCATAACGTTCATGATGATAAAGCGCATGGATGGCGATATCGGAGAAGTGATCGGCGGCCTTTAATATTTGGTAACCGTTTTCGACATGTGTTTTGATAACGTGACATTCATCATCGTTGAGTTTCCCTTTTTTGTTCAGCAATACTTGGGCAATTGACACTTTGCCGATGTCAAAATACGTTCCAGCCAGACGAAGACGCACTAATTCATCTTCGTGCAAGCCCATCGCTTTTCCAAGCAGATAAGAATACTCGGCAACCTTGGCGCTATGGCGCCGTTCGTATCTATCGCGTTCGAACAATGTTTTTAAAATCGCGCGCACGCCATCGTTTCGCGCCTTTTGTCCATTGGTTAGTTTATGACGATACATGCTATTTTCAGCATGGCGCATGATTTCTTGAATCGCAATGTCTGAATGGCGTTTTTGCTCATACCCGACCGCAAGCGATAGATTGATATTGACGATTTTGGCATCTTCAATCATCGTAAGCAATTGCTGTTTGAGCGAGGCGACTTCCTTCTCTTCTCGTCGCAATAATAGCACGGCGAATTCGTCACCACCGATACGGGCGACGATGTCGTGATCTTTAAATATTAATGTCAAAATCGAAGCAATGCGTTTCAGCGCCATGTCACCGGTTTGATGACCATACGTATCATTGATCAGTTTAAGTCCGTTGACATCCATCATAAATACGGTCAACGGATAATTTTGTGGCTGATCAAGTTCTTCGATGCGTTGTTCGAAATAGCGGCGGTTGTATAAATTGGTTAAAAAATCATGGAAACTATAATATTCCATTTCGTTTTGCTTTTGTTTTAAATCGGTAATATCGCGTGCGAAGCCGGCGACGTAAGCGACTTTCTTTTTATCGGTGTCTTTAATCGGTTTTAACGTTATTTCTAGTAAGCGCAACATGCCGTGATGATTGGGATACCATCGCTCGAATACAATCGTTTTTCCTTGAAATGGCGCCTCATAATCAATGCGGGCCAAATCACAATTGGTCGCTTCAAACAAATCATAAACATTCGCGCAGTTGAACTTCTTTTCACTTAGTGAAAAATACGATGCATGAGCTTTATTGGCCTGGGCATATGTCAGCGGATCACTCATCAACCAAAAGTGATCGTCGCTTACGTCGGCAAATAGGGACCATAATCCAGCAACGGATATATTATCGTCCATGTGCCACTCCTTTTCATGAAGAAGCGTTACATTTTGTGTTTCTATCTATAATCGTAGTCAAATTTCGTATAAAAATCAATCTAGCGTCTTTTCAAGTGCATGCAGTTAGCATAAATTTATGGTATGAAAACACTTGAGACCAAACGAATGATATTACGTCCGTTCGCGCTAACCGATTTGCCATCGTTTTATGGCTATGCCTCCAAGCACAATATCGGTCCGAGCGCTGGGTGGAAGCCTCATCAATCAATTGATGAATCGCTAGAAATTCTCAAAAAGTTTGTTAATGCCGATAATTTATGGGCGATTACGCTTAAAAATGGTAAATTGATTGGCTCGATTGGTTTGCACGATGACAATCACCGCCGCAATCCCAAATCTCGTTCGTTAGGTTATGTGCTCGATGATGATTACTGGGGTCAAGGTTTAGTTGCCGAAGCTGCGCGACGGGTCATTATTTATGCATTCGACGATTTGGGCATCGATATTATCAGCGCGACCCATTATCCATTTAACGAACGCTCGAAACGTGTGATTGAAAAATGTGGTTTCGCATATGAAGCAACGATAAAAAAAGCCACGGTCCGCTACGACGGACTCGTGCTTGACGATGTCGTATACCGGTTGGACCGCGACTATTTTATGGCGCATCGCGCCGATTATTATTAGTCATTTATCGAAGTGACGTAAGTACCACGCCGTTGCTTTTTGAAGTTCTTGTGCAGATATCGAATGACCAAAGTCGTGCCAAGAAAGCGAGACGTCCGCCCCCGCAGTCACGAATTTGTGATGAAGATCATGGGTCATGTCACTAGGGCAGATCGTATCGTTGGTTCCGGCTCCAATGAAGATGGGGACGTTTAATAAATCAGGCATTTTTTCAATCACGCCGCCACTCATCGGATGAAGCAAAATCGCCCCTTTGATTGAGTGGGGAAAATTAAACATGTGACTTGATAGTAGATTAGCGCCATTTGAATATCCAAGTCCGATGATATTTTTGCGATCAAAACCGTAATGCGATGATGCCCATTCGATAAATTTTTCAAGATCGATCGTGCGTTTTGTCAGATCGAGTTGATCAAAAGTGAATTGACCGATACGTTTGAAATGACGCGTCCAGCCATTTTCATTAACCTCGCCGCGCACACTGATGATTGTTGCTGAAACATCGATATGCGCAGCAATCTCGAGCAAATCGGTTTCGCTTCCACCTGTCCCGTGCAGCAGTAATAACGTTGGGCGTCCAGGTGACCCTTGTTTATAAACGTGAATGCGATTCATGATTTGATTTTATCAAAAATAAAAGCGAGCGCATTTGATTACGCTCGCGTACTTGTTATTTATTCTTTGGAAATCTAAGTTTATTCGCTTCGATATCGAAGCCAAGCGTTCCGCCCGGATTCATGATGTTGTCGGGATCGAAATGGCGCTTCAGCGCTTTAAACACACTATACTCGGTTTTTCCTAGCGAGCCTTCGAGCCAAGGTCCAAACATTTTTCCGATGCCGTGATGATGGCTCATCGATGCCCCGGAGGCCTGGATGGCATCGAGGATGCCGCTATGATAAGCGATGTAATCTTTGATATCGTTCATCTTTGTGATGAAGATGAAGTATAAGTTGGCGCCTTGCGGATAAGCATGCGATAAATGCGTCGTCACAATTGTGTTTGGTCGTGATTTGCAGTATTCGCGCACGCTTTGATGGACTTTTTCCATGTTCGACCACAGGACACTGCACTCAAGCGTATCCGTTAAAATGCCAAAGTCTTGCATCGAATCGCGTAAATAGGGATCGGTGAATCGACCATGTTCCCAGGCATTTGTGACGACACTGGTCAGATTCATGCCCCCATGTTTTCGAGCAATGCGGCGAATGTTTTTAGCAACATTACGAGCGAAACCTTTTTCCCCTTCACTCCATCCAAGAAACAGCGACCGTTGCATCGGAATCATGCCTCGCAACTTGAACAGTGGCGCCAAAGGTGATTCATCGACGTTATAAAGTCGCATCATCACATCGGTTTCCTCGGCATCTGAAAGACGGAAGACCGAAGCAAACCCGGCTTCGCATTGCATCATTTCGCGCGTGGCAGCCATGCCATCTTCCCAGGTCTTAAACATGTAAGAAAATTTACGTCGATTCGTTTTTGTGAGTCGAAATATGCGTAGCGTGACATCGGTCAACACGCCAAATGAACCTTCCGAGCCCATCATGATGTGGTTGAGCGAAGGACCGGTGGCTTCACGAGGATAAGGCGAAGTCACGATTGGCCCGATTGGTGTCGCATAATGCTGCCCTAACACCAAATCTTCGATTTTTCCATAATAAGTACTGTTTTGTCCAGCGCCTCTAGTGACGACCCAACCACCGACGGAACTATATTCAAACGATTGGGGGAAGTGACCGCATGTATATTGCCGTTTGGCTTTGAACCGTTGCGGCGCTTCGTTTAGCGCTGCTTCTAGCTGTGGACCACTCATACCGGCTTGTACTGTAATCGTTTGGTCAATTTCGTTAAAGGCGACGACCTTATTGAACCGTAGCCGCATATCAAGAGAGACGCCACCTTTCATGCACTCGACGCCACGCGTGACGCTTGAGCCACCACCATATACGTATACAGGAATTTTTTCTAGTGAGCAATAAGCGACGATTTGTTCAATTTGGTCGCGGTTATCGGGGTAGAGCACGACATCGGGGAGATTTTCGATGATTTGTTGGCGAATGCGCAGGACATCGAACATTGTCTTGCCGTAAGCGACGCTTAATCGTGAATAATCATCAGTGCGAACAAAGTCGACACCAACGATTTTCTTAAATGCGTCAAGATGTCGAGTTTCAATTTTTGATGGAACGTTGTATTTGACTTCGCCGAAACCCAAATCACCGTCAAAGTGCTTAAAGTCGTCGTCGGTCAGGTTAAATTTTTCCTTAATAGCTTTGAAAAGCGTCTCTTTCGGCCATTTGAAGTATGAGGGATTGCCCCAACGGAAAATCGATCGAAATGAATTTTGTGGCGCTGGTCGATCAATCCATGCGGGAGAAAATCCTTTGTAAGGTTTGTTTGCCATGTTTGTTACTCCCTTTCTTTGGCGAATTTACGTAGTTCGCGGTAAAGCGGCTTCAAGGATGGATAAATCGCGCGATACACATTTTTGTAAAGACGGTCGTATGTCATATGTGTCTTGGCATCCGGAGTGAAAGTTTTCGTGTAATGGACCATCTGTTTGACGGCCGACTGATAATCTGAATGGACACCCAAGGCGACAAAGGCAACGAGAGAACTGCCTAATCCACATGCTTCGTAAGTTTGAATCTTGTGAACGGGTAAACCGAACATATCGGCCGTAATTTGGCATATTTCGTCACTTTGGGAGCCACCACCAGACACAGTCAAGGCTTTAATTTTGTGATGAAGTCGCTTTTCAAGGTTATTCATGCCTTCGATCAGACCAAAACCGATACCTTCAATGATTGCTTTATAAATATGAATACGCGTATGTTCGCCGCTGAACCCGATAATGGAACCTTTGGCTTCAGGGCTTTTTAAAAGCGGTGCCCAATAGGGTTGCAAAATCAAACCGTCACCACCAGCGGGTATTTCCCGTAATCGCTCATTCAATAATTGTTCGGGAGCCACTCCAAGTTTTTTTGCCTCTGCGACTTCTTTGGCGGCAAACTCCTTTTTGAACCAACTGACCATCCAAAAACCGCGATAGATTTGGATTTCGGGATTATATGTTCCCGGGGCTACGCCAGGATAAGAGGGCATGAATTGCACGGGCTCGATATATTTTTGCGTCGTCGTTTGAATCGTGGCCGTTGTTCCAAAACTTAATGATGCCATCGATGAGTCAAGCACGCCGGTGCCTAATGTTTCACAACCTTTATCCGAACCAGTCGCGATAAGCGGCAATCCTTCGATCAAACCAAATTCTTGCGCGGCTTCCTTCGAAATATGACCCAATGTTTGTCCTGGCTCAATAATCGGTGGTAACTTTTCCACGGGGACATTGAATATCGGAAACTTAAAATGGTTTGGCTTATACCAAACTTTGTTTTTGAAGTCATAAGGTACATGTCCGATTTGGCTCGCGGAACTATCGATGACATTTCCGATTAACAGGGAAATCATGTATGTAGAAAACATGACGTATTTATCCGTTTTCGCCCACAAATCCGGCTCGTTTTCGATCAACCAATTGCTCTTTGTTATTTTTCGTTGGTCTTCAATTGCTTCTTTCATGCCGGCAATGGCGAAGAGTGTCTCCGATAAGGCTGGCATTTTCTTTTCACACTTGGCCTCACGTTGATCAAGCCAAACGATAATGTCGCGTAACGGCTGACCTTGTTTATCTAGACAGACGCATGTGTCGCGAATGGTCGTAATCGTCACGGCGATGATGTCATCGACAAGCGAAGGATTATTCGCATGGATAGCGCGAGAAACCTCACCTAGCGCGTCACGATAAACTTCGGGCTTTTGTTCGGCATAGCCAGGCTTTAGTGAATAATAAGGGGCAAACAATTTCTGTTCTTTGGCTAATAAATTTCCTTCTTTATCAAAAATCAGTGCGCGGATGCTCTGGGTACCGCAATCGAATGTGAGGACGAGAGGATTGTTTTTCATAATTTATTCTCCATCAAGCGTGGATGTGGTGATAATGTCAATGCCGCTATCAGCTACATTGTCGATGATGATGCTACCTCTTGGCAATGGTTTGTCGATAACGATTTGCCGGAGGGCCGCTAATACTTCGGGAATGATTGTTTTCGAAATTTCTCCGGTGGTCCGAACGCTAACTACGGGATGCGCTTTATAAATTGTCTTAACGCTACTGGTCAAAGTGCGTTTGGGATCAAGCAGTTCTTGCTTGGCATAAGCGGCACCACGTGAACATAGCTGACCGGTCACCTGAAATGTTTTTTCATCGATTTGAAGGTGGCAGGAATTAGGACAAACGATGCACACGATTTGCTTCATGTTGATTCCTCCAATGAAAATAGGATTTTCTTTGGAGAAACGATATTAGAAAAATCAATAAGCAACCTTTCCATTTCAGGTGGTCGCACGTGTTTGTATTTTATCGATTTAACCAACAAGCCATCGACGGTTATTTTCAATGTCTGATTAGTCAAGCAGGCCGATGAACGGAAATAGCAAATCACTTTATTTAAAGGTTTATCGCAGTCCAAATGTGATGGAACTAAATATGAAATATTTTTGTTAAATCCAATTTTTATGAGTTTTCGAGCTCCGGCGTCAATTGATATGGCTGACGTTGCCGCGAGTTCGCCGGTTTCTGAGACCATGTCGGCGACATCGCTGACATGAAGCGCGTTGCCGCATGAATAAATTCCATCGACAAGTGTTTCCATACCCTGATCGACATAAGGTCCTTTGGTGGCCGGATTCAGCGGCACCGCTAACGTTTCGGCGATCTCGTTTTCAGGGATGAGCCCGACTGAAAGTATCAATGAATCGCATTCAATGTATTCTTCTGTGCCTGGAATTGGGGTCATCGTTTCATCGACTTTCATGATTTCGACGCCACTTAAACGGTCGTGACCAAATACTCGCGTCACGGTTTTTGACAAGAATAGCGGGATATTGTAATCATTAAGACATTGGACTAAATTGCGAGTTAGACCCGAGGGCTCGCGTTTGATTTCATAGACACCAACGACAAGTCCTCCTTCGAGGGTGATGCGTCGGGCCATGATTAGACCAATATCGCCCGAACCCAAGATGACAGTTCGCTTCATCGGCATTTGACCGAGAATATTCATGTAGTATTGTGCACTGCCGGCGGTAAGAACGCCGCTGGGATTGGTGCCGTGGATGGCAACTTGTTTTCCGGTTCGCTCACGACAGCCGGTTGCTAATATGAGTTTATGTGCAAACAAACGCTCGATGCCTTGACGCGTGATCAAAGTAAGTTGATAGCCATTTGTTGCTCTTACGATTTTACTGACGAACGTTAACGTTTTAATATCGACGGCAGTATTTTTGAGTTTTTCGATTTCTCGTTCGGCATATTCGGGACCGCTTAATTTTTCCTTATAACGACTCAGGCCAAAACCATCATGGATGCACTGCTTCAAAATTCCACCTAAACGGGCTTCGCGTTCAATTAACAAAACTGATTTGTTGCTTGCGCTAGATCTGATTGCTGCGGCAATGCCGGCCGGCCCACCTCCGATGATGACGATGTCATAACGCGTCATAAGTTTCGTCCTTGGTCATTTTCAAAATGATGGTGCCATAACCCTTTTTATATATATCCCGATAAGGAATTTGAAGTTCTTCATGAATTATCTGGGTAACCAATGGGCCACAGAAACCACCTTGGCAGCGACCCATTCCAGCTCTGACGCGCCTTTTAACTCCATCAAGCGTGGGAACAACCAAAGGACGATGTAATGCGGCAATGATTTCTCCTTTGGATATTTCTTCGCACCGACAAACGATTTGTCCAAAGTTAGGATTATCATTTATCATTTGGTCGCGGATGGCGTCATCGAGTTTTGCGAGTGGTTGTTGCACGCGCCGTTGCGGTTGGTAGTTGATGTTGACTGGAAGAGGCGCTTTTTCCAATTGTTCGATGAATTTGGCAATATCTATGGCAATGGCTGGCGCAGCTGTCAATCCGGGTGATTGTATTCCGGCTGCGTGAATAATGTTTTTTGTCCACTTGCCAGTTTTGATGACAAAATCTTCTTCATAGGTAGCCGCTCTTATTCCGGCAAAGTAAGTGATAACATCCGATTGCTTAAGTTGAGGCAACGTATCATGGTGTTTAATAAATAAGGCATTAATGCTGTCCGCATCTGTTTCATAATTTTCACGTTCAGGCGTTTCATAGGCGGTGGGACCAATTAAAACATTGCCATCGACGGTCGGGATGATGCCACCGCCCTTGGTATGGTCTTTCTTTCGTTCGCTGCTGCCACGATACATGGACACTGACCGTGATGCCGCGCGTGATTTGGCTTTCTTGTCGAGGATGGCCTCAATTCCTTTGCGTGGATGAATCGTAAATGTTTGGTCGTGAGCCATCGCCGCGATTTTATCGGAAAACGTTCCGGCGGCGTTAACGACATAACGAGGATAGATATCGCCGCGATTCGTAATGACTTTAGTTATGTAATTGTTGTCTATAACCATATCAAGCACAGCTGTGTCCAAAAAGAAACGGACGCCATTTTCGATTGCGTGTTCCGCTAAAGCGATGACGGTTTCATATGGGCAAATCGTCGCTCCTTCGGGAAAAAACATGCCATAGCGAGCGGCTTTTCCGATATTTGGTTCTTCTTCAAGCAATCGCTTGCGATTCCATACTTCGCCCAGTTGGATGTGACGCTTTTTGGCCATGCGATTAAACAAAAACATTAATGGTCGCAAACTTCGTTGCGGAAATAACACGAGCTGACCGCGGTTGATATATGGGACATGGAGTTCTTCGCACATTTTTTGATAAAGCGGAACTGATTTTCTTAAATAATGGTGTTTTAACGTCGAAGTTTTCAAATCGATGCCGATGTGGATGACGCCATCGTTACGACTGCTGGCGTGGAGAGCGACGTCGTTTTCTTTTTCGACGACGATTGTGGTCAAGTTATACTTGCTCAATTCTCGAGCGATCGCGCAACCGATAATCCCGGCCCCGATAATGAGCACGTCACATCGTTGACCATCGTACTTTTTATCGACAAAGGGGGCGGTGCGCATTTTCGGTTCCGTGTAACCACTTAACTTTATGCGGTTGACGACGCCTTCGCTTTTAAAACATGCAGCTAAATACCCAGCAGCAACGATTTGCTCGTAATCATCGAGTTGCCCATCCAAAAAGACGCAACCATCGTTAAATGATAAATCGATTGTTGGAAACTCGTCCTTAAACCGAATCATTATCTTCTCGAAACGTTTTCCTTCAATCATCAGAATCACCCATGTTCTTAACAAAATTAATCAGTTCGTGTTGATCGATTTCGGGCAGTCCAAGCACTTCTTGAATCACCAGTCCGTCGATAATCATCAGTAATAAACTGGCAAACGATTCAGGATTTTTAACATGCGGAAAGACATTAATGACACCTTTTTTAAGTTCACTACGCCATTGAGAGTATTTGTCTTTAAACCGATTGGTCAACGTTACGTTATCGACCATGCACTGATTGATAATGAATATGTGCAAACGAGCCCGATTGAACAATTTCACACCTTTAAAAAAGATAACTTCCAAAAATCGTTCGGGGGTTAAATCCGTTTGATGTCGTGATAGCCAAGCGACATACTCATTTTTAAGTTCGTCAATGTGTTTGGCAATGATATCGAAAACAATGTCATCTTTGGTCGTGTAATGATAATAGAGCGTGCCAGGGCTAAGCTTTGTCTCGGCGGCGATGTCGCGTAGCGAAATCGAGTTAATGCCCTTATTGGCAATCAACTTTTCAACAGCGGTCAATATTTTGGCTTTGCTTTTGCTTCCGATGGGACGGGCCATAAGTTATTATTCGGTCAGATGACCGATTATTAATTTTCATCATAAACGAACTTTTACGTTTTCGCAATATGGTGTGGCGAAGTATTTTTCAATCATTTATGACTTGTTTGTGTTTCAGACTTATTTGCATAAGAAATTTAATAAATTTGTGGAGCATATTTCACCACTTCAATATTTCGAATTCGTATAATATTTTTAGACAAAAAAGGAGAAAAAAATTCATGAAAAACTACTTCGCTTTTTTCAAAGGTGCGACTGAAATCGACCGGTTGCGCCGCTTCAATGTCATCATGGGTGCTGTCCACCTGCTTCAAGGAATTATCATGTTGTTCCTGGCTGGCGCCGTCATCCAACAAATTTCCGAATTCCAACCTGAAATCGTGCAATTCTTCCTTCGCTACGACGTTATTACCCAATCGCTCGTCGTTGATTCGAAATTCTTGTTCGATCTCCCATTTGGCATTCTCGTGGCTTCGTTCTTGCTCATTTCGGCCGCAGCCCATGCTCTGATTTCGCTACCTAAGGCGACATTTGCTATTTATGAACGCGACTTAAAGGTCGGCATCAACAAGTTCCGTTGGTTCGAATATGCGCTTAGCAGCTCAGTTATGATCGTTTTGATCTCGACGTTGTTTGGAGTCAAAGACATTGCCTCGCTCGTTCTGATCTTCGTCGTCAATGCGGCGATGAATTTGTTTGGTCTAGTTATGGAACAACTAAACGCCGGCAAAGAAACCAAGAAACTCGATTGGGGTCCATTTATTTGGGGTACCATCGCTGGTTTGGCGCCGTGGGCCGTCATCATTACTTATATGCTCGGCAATGGTAACTATGATCAAGTTCCCTGGTTCGTTTGGGCTATCGTCGGTACTTATTTCGTCGCTTTCAACACCTTCCCAATCAACATGATTTTGCAATACTTGAAAGTTGGCAAATGGAAGAACTACTTATACGGCGAACGCGTCTATATTATCTTGTCACTCGTGGCGAAGTCGATTCTCGCCTGGTTAGTGCTCTTCGGCGCGATGCAACCTAGCTAATTTTAGATTGATATCCTCCTAGAAACCGGCGTCCAACCCGCCGGTTTTTTTATTTTCTTTGGTCGCTTGATTATCATTTCATCGATTAAGATGTAAACTTTATCACAGGAGGACATTTATGAAAAAGTATTATCTAAAGCAAAAAGTATTTGCAATCCGCGACCGTTACAAAGTTTATGATGAAGACCAAAAACTCGCTTACCATTGTGAAGGGAAACTATTTTCGATTTCGCGGAGGATGGATTTTTACCGTAGCGAAGACAAAACGCATCTATACACAATTAAACGCAAGATTTTTACATTTCTGCCTAAGTATGTTTTAACCACAATCGATGGCCGCCAAGTGGCTCAAATCAATAAGAAGTGGTCGTTTGTCAAGCATAAGTTCGATATCCATTCCGAGATGGGCGAACTATCGATGGAAGGCAATTTTTGGGGTCACGACTTCAATGTTAAACTCGGGGAAACGCTAATGCTCGAAGTCCATAAGAAATGGATTTCGTGGGGTGATACCTATGAAATAACGATTCACGATGAAAGCAAAAGCGATCTTCTTGTCGCCTTAGTCTTGATGATTGATGATTGTTTGCACGATAATCAAAACAAAGGCAGCAATTAATTAGAAACCATCTAGTTAGAGAAAGCGAGGAAATCCTCGCTTTTTTTATGTTATTTTAATAGCGAGGTCAATTATGAACAAATTCACTCAGTTTTTGAAAACATCGCTTCTCGACCCATTCGTGCGAAGTTTTTTTCGATTCACAGAAACCGTCATCGCCAGCATCGTTTTAATTGTTTTAACGATTGTTAGCAACCAAACCGGCAATCGTATTATTTTCAATCCCATTTTGCGAGCAGTATGGTTGCTATTGCCTTTCCTAATTTTGGTAACCTTGGCCGCAGAGCGTTTTCAACTTAGAAAACTTTGGAAATATTTGATGGTTGGCACTGCTTTGGTCATCGTTGTTGCCTATTACTTCGCTTCGCGATTCGAACCGGAACAATCGATTGAGATGATGCGATTTGTCGCATTGCTCGGCATGAGTTCTTTCTTGGCTCTTTGCGTTCCTTATTTTCCGCGTCGTGAAAATTTCGCTACTTATACGATGTTTTTGGCGAGTAAACTATTTGCGACGATTTTTTACGCCGGTGTTTTATATGGCTCGCTCGTGGCTATCTTTGCTAGCATCGAATCACTTTTTGACGTTAATTTTGGCCAATACATTTATATGAACTTGTTAATCGTGATCGTCGGCCTGGTGGCGATTCCGATCTTCCTGGGATTTATTCCTGCATACGATTATCAAATGGTGCCGAGCGATTATAACAAAATATGGAAAACGGTATTTTCGTTTATCATCGTGCCGTTTGTCTCTATCTTCTCGATTATTTTGCTGATTTATATCGTTACCTCGACCTTCAATCAAAACTATTATCCCGATGTGTTTATCATTGCGACGATTGGAGTCGGCATTATTGGTTTGGCGGCGCTGTTCGCGCTGGAACCATTCATAAAGGAAACGCCGCACCTGGCCTTCTTTAGAAAGTATTGGCCCTACTTATTTGGGGCAATAATGATTGGATACATCATCGAAGTAATTCGCGAAATCATTGAGTTTGGTTTTACGATGGGGAATACCGCTTCGATATATGTTGGCATCTGGCTCATCGCCATGACAATCATGAAAATAATCAACAAAAACCTGTTTAAAATTGCCAATGGACAAACGCTATTTTTGTCATCGATCGACACGCTATTTTTAATACTGTTATTCCCATTTATCAACGTCGTCAACATCGCGACTTATCAATATAACGCCGACATCAAAGCGGTGCTAACTAAATACGATATGCTTGAAAACGGCGTTATTTTGCCGCGGACCGATTTAACATTGGAACAGCAATCGGAAATCGCCGGCGTTGTATCACGAGCCGAGGAGGTCGGTTATCAACGCATTCATTACTTGCCGGATGGTTATTCATACATGGATTTTGAAACCGTGTTTGGTTTTCCTCCCTATGTAATTGACAATGGCGATGATCCTTACTTGTACATTTCCACCTACCTTGAAACTCCATTTATTAATTTGGCAGAACTACCGACGTTTGACCGATTTTATGATTTCAGGTATTTGCCAACACCCGAAGATAGCACCGAAACGTTTATCATCAGCGTCACCAATGGCGTCTATTCAATTAATGATGACGGGTTCCCGTTCACGTTTGATTTGACGCCGGTTGCCATTACCATTAATGAAATGCCTGGAAATCCAGAACCGCCCTTCAGTTTGGAGGATTTAACTTTCATACAAACATACGAAACGATGGAACTTACTATTTATATCCGAGAGCTGAGTGGCCGCCTCTTCAGCGACCCCGAAGTTTATTCGGCAAGTTCGGCCTCATTATTAATCGGCATTACATTAATCTGACAAAGGAGTAATTATGAAAATATTCGAACCAATCATAATCAAAGACTTAATCATCAAAAATCGCACGGTTATGGCACCAATGTGCATGTATTCTAGCGATAATACCGGCCATGTCAAAATGTTTCACCGCGTCCATTACACGACACGGGCGTATGGAGGCATTGGACTGATAATCCAAGAAGCGACCGGCGTCGAACCACGCGGTCGTATTACCGATTTTGATTTGGGCATTTGGAATGATAGCCAAATCGAGGGGTTGAAACAATTAGTGGACGACGTTCACGAAGCGGGATCGAAAATCGCCATCCAACTAGCTCACGCTGGACGAAAAGCTCGGGCGACGGGAGCACCGATTGTATCGAGCACAAATCAAGCTTTCAACGACAAATACGAAAAGCCGCACATGATGAGCAAAAATGACATCCTTGAAGTCATCGCCGCTTTTAAAAGTGGGGCTGAGCGCGCCAAAAAAGCCGGTTACGATGGTATTGAAATTCATGGCGCCCACGGATATTTAATCAATCAGTTTTTATCACCGCTTACAAATTCACGCACTGACGAATATGGTGGTTCGCTTGTTAAACGAACTCAGTTTCTACTTGATGTGCTCCAAGAAGTGCGCTCCATCTGGAACGGGCCGCTTTGGGTGCGGTTATCTGCCGAAGAATACGATGAACATGGTCATCATATCGAGGACACACTCAAAGTCTTGGAATTAATCAAACCATACATTGACGGCGTCAATGTCAGTTCCGGGGGTATCGTTGCCATCGCGCCGAAAGCATTCCCGGGTTATCAGTTGGCATTTTCGGAAGCTATCAAAAACATGGGGCTGTTAACATTCGGTGGCGGATTAATCAGTACGGTTGAAGATGCCGAAACGGCGTTGGAGCAAAATAAAGCCGATTTAATCTATTTTGGGCGCCCATTGTTATTGCGGCCATTCTTGTTACTTGAAGCGGCCAAGAAGTACCGACCCGACCTAGTCATCCCGCAGTACGAACGCGGTTAACTTAAAATAGAAAACGCTGCTTGTGAAGGCAGCGTTTTTATATTACTTAGCTTTCTTTTCGCGTTTGAAGCACATGAACCAATCGAGGCAATACATGTCGTCGTCTTTCGACTCCATGCGCTGCTTGGCTGTGCCGCAACTTCCCGCGGTCGGAACGATCACGTCATCGCCAGGCCGCCAATCGGCTGGAGTGGCAACGCCATCTTTGTCGGCTTTTTGAAGTGCGAGGACACAGCGTTTGATTTCATCAAAATTGCGTCCGGTTGAAAGCGGGTAGTAAAGCATGAGACGGATGATTCCCTTGGGGTCGATGATGAACACGGCGCGCACGGCTTGCGTGTTGCTTTGTCCGGGTTGAATCATCCCGTATAAATTCGACACATCCATGCGAATGTCTTCAATAAGCGGGAACGTCACTTCGATATTGCGGAATTTCTTCCATTTGATGTCTTGGATTTTTCTCAGCCAAGCGATGTGGGCATAAAGCGAATCGACCGATAGTCCGACTAGTTCCGTATTCAGCGATTTGAACTCGTCAATCATTGAAGCGAATGTCATGAACTCGGTTGTGCACACCGGCGTAAAATCGGCGGGGTGCGAGAAAAGGATGACCCATTTTCCTTTGTAATCTTCCGGGAATGTAATCGTGCCTTGGGTTGTTTTGGCGACGAAATGCGGTGCCGGATCGCCAATCAGCGGCATGCGTGAGACTTTGACTTCTTCCATAAATAAATACCTCCTATATGAAAGACGACAAACTACGACAAGCAGTTTTTCATTAACTTAATTATAGCAAGAATGAGATTATCAATCCTCGTCTTTGTGGCTTAACGTTTCTTTCTTGTCTTTGGTTTTTTTCTTCATGTTATTGAAGAATACGAGTTTCAAGGCTCCGATGGCCAAAACCCCAACGACGATGAGGACCCAGCCCCACCACGGCATGACAAACGATGACGTTAACATATCAATTACCTCCATGTGTTTGTTTTTTGTTGAATGTATAGATTGATAAGACGGCTAATAAGAGCATATAAACGCCTCCAATCGTTAGATAAGCCCAAAAGGGCAAATCCTGACTGCCTTGGTTATTTAAAGCAGCGTTTAGCAAAGCTTTAACCGGCCAAAAATTTGGGGTAACGCCGAGTAGATATTGTTTCCAATCGCTAAAGGCGTCCAAAAGAACAAGTGCGGGAATCATAAAGATGATACCGCCGCTTTTCATGAAGGCAAAACCTTCAATTTTGTTTTTGGCGACAGAGGCAATAAGAGTTCCCACGGCGGGGACCAATAAACTGGACACAAGCGAGAAGAAGATAATCTGCCCGTAACCGAGATTATCAAAGCCAAACGTGAGCGGACCATAACTGAACGAATAGAAATCTGACGCCCACCATTTGATGCCGAAGATTAAAAACATGTTGCCAAGCACGGCAAGTATAAAAGTATAAACCGTTTTAAATACGACATATCCCAGCGTGGAAATCGGGGTTACGGCAATTGAATGGATTGTATTTTCGTCTTTGTTTTCTAATAATGAGAATCCTAAAAGCGCGCCACCGACGAATCCACCGATGGAAATCGTGACCACGAATGTGATTAACATCGTGATTGAGTAAGCCGGATTGGCTTGATTAAGACCACCTCGGGTAAGTGACGCCGGCAGGATGAAGCCAACGATTAAAAGCATAAATAACGGGTAAATGAGCATGAACAAATTCAGCGGATCGCGAATGATTGTCTTTAGCTCATAACCTAGTAGACGCCAATATTTATTCATGGTTAACCTCGCACCGCATAAGCTTTAAATTTTGGATAAACGACAAGCGGATAAAGCAGTCCGGGAATTACCAATAGACTAATTATTCCAAACAGCACATATTGCCACTCGGGAGTCACAAATAAACTTCCAATCAAATATTGAGCGGCATAACTGGGCGATAAGAAGGCGGTGAAACGAAGATTGTCGGGAATAATGTCAAGCATCACAAGCAGGACCGGTGCCATCAATATCAGCGCAATTCCCATGTATTTCATTAAAAATGACATGAAATCAACACTATAAAATACAATGATGTATCCAAGCGCCACATGCGCGAGCGTTGAAAGAATCGCGTATAAAAACGCTAGCGCGTAATTTATGAAGACGCCATGAATCGCCAGCATGGCCACGCCAACGAGCGCCATTGAAATGATGCCCGAAAGTAAACTGGCGACAACCTTTGCACTTAGAATTTGGGTAATGGAAACGGGAGCTACGAACATCGTTTTAATGGAACTTTCTTGCTTTTCGAAATAAAAGCTGGACGCCAGTAAAATAATCGACATCATCCCAGTATCTAGCACGAGCAGATAAGGCATCAAGGCGCGAGCGTCATTTTCGCTTGATAGGGCCAGTATAAGCACCCAAATAAGCGACAGTGCGATGCCGAACCAAAGTATTTTGTATTTGAACAAACGGATGATTTCGCCTTTAAACAAGGTCAACCAAGTTTTCATGGTATTATTTACCGACGATGTCGATGAAGATCTTTTCCATGCTCACTTCATCAGTGTGAATCGTGACAATATGCTTTGTTTTTAGTGTCTCGAAAAATTGTTCGTTACTAGCGATTCCTTCTAAAGGAAACTCAGCTTGTTTGGCCGCGCCATCGGTAAGGTAGTCGATGCGCACGTTAGTGTTACCGTATTTCATCTTGAGGTTTTTTGGGCTATCGATTGTCAATAATTTACCCGAGGCGATGAATGCCACTTCGTCGCACAATTCCTCAACATCACCCATCAAATGCGTGGATATAAAGATCGTTTTTCCTGCTTGCTTCAGTTCCAAAATAATGTCTTTGACGATACGTGCATTGGATGGGTCAAGACCATTGGTCGGTTCATCCAAGAAGATCACTTTCGGGTCGTTAAGAAGTGCTCTGACGAAATTCAAGCGCGCCTTCATGCCTTTCGAAAACTGACCGACTTGTTGGTTTTTGGCTTCGCCAAGTCCCACCCGAACGAGCAATGCTTCATAATCGATGTTGGTTTTATATAGATTGGCAAAAAACGATAGATTTTCCATCGCCGTCAATTTATTGAAATGGACTGGCATTTCAAAACCGACGCCTATGTCTTCATAAAACGACTTACTGAACTTTTTCAAATCTTTGCCGAAATATAATATATCGCCCTGATAATCTGATAAAAGTTTGGTCATCAGTTTTTGAGTCGTCGATTTGCCAGCACCGCTGGGACCAAGCAGTCCGAAAATGGTTCCGGGTTTGATGTTTAGCGAAATGTTTTCAAGCACAAGCGGCCGTTTGTTGTTGTACCGAAAGCTCACGTTTTGGAGCGAGAATGCATATTCCATGAATTAATACCTCTCAGGCGGTGAAAAATCGCCACCCATACATAATATTGCTAATTGACAGCAATAATCAAATTTTTTGGAAATTGCACGTGCGTACGATATGTTTTCAATTAATGCGATATTATTATATTTATTAAATGACTAAGGAGATTGACCATGCGGTTTATCAGGCGTCATATATTTAGACCAATCATCATTTTGTTGCTAATTATTATTCCCGTCGTTATGTTTGGGAAAGCTGGCTTTAGCTTTACATTCACACCTAGTAAAACCGATTATTCAAATGTGCTACGCGACGGCGTCGTTGACGGATCAAGCCGCATCGTTGATATCGCGATGCTAGGAGCCCACGATGCCTTCAGTGATAAAATCACGACCAATTCACCGATTGATCCGGCTGAGCCCGAAGACTCGTTGCTTCGAAACCAAACATTGGGTAAAGTAGCCGATGGCGTCTTCGTTAGATTGTCGCGCGCACAAAAGAGCAATGCCGAAACATTATTGAAAGCCGGAGTCAGATATTTTGACGTTCGCATTAGTTATTATGAGAACGAATGGTACACCAAACACGGACTTATCTCAGATAAACTTAGTCGCTATCTTTCCGACATCATCAAGTTTTTAGGCGATAATCCCGGCGAGTTCATCATTTTTGACATTCAACATGTGCACTTTGGCGATACCGTCGGCTTTTCGGAATTGTTCGATTATTTACAAACCTACCAAATATCGAACGTCGCCATCACCGATTTCATCAATTATGATCCATTAAGTTTACAACCACGTGATTTGACCTATGACATTGTCACTGATACCGGCGCCAAAGCCGGGCTTGTCATCTTGGCAAAAACGCCGGCCTCAGCTTCGCTTCCATATCATTACAACCGTGGTAACGGCGACACCCAAGTGATTAACATTCGTAGCCTTTGGCACAACACCGCTGATACCGATACATTGATTGAAGGCATTCAAAGCGAATATGAGTATCTATCGAACACCGTGATTTATGAAGATATATTTAGAGTTAACCAAGCTCAAAAAACAGGCGTATTGTCAGGTGATGATTTATGGGATACGGTGTTTGGATGGTCGTTGCTGGACATGGCCAACAATTCCAATGCCGCGCTAATTGCCCACGAAGACTTCCTTGATTGGTTGACAAAAATGCCAATCTTGATGGTGGATTATGCCGATTCGACCAAAGGCGATTTTAATAAGGTGGCCAATGATGCGATGATTACGTATAACAACGCACTGTAACATGGAAACAAACGTCTTTCGTCGTTATGAAAAGAAGTTCCTGTTGACGCTCGAGCAGTGGCAAAGCCTTTTGCCGACGCTTGAAGCGCACATGGATATCGATCCGTATTGCTTAAACGGACAACCATATACCGTAAGAACGGTATACTTTGACACCGCCGATTATGACGTGATTCGAAAATCACTTGATCGTCCGCAGTTTAAAGAGAAACTTCGCATGCGCAAATATGGGCACTTTGATGTCGTTAACGACGAGGTGTACTTCGAGATAAAAAGGAAATTCAAAGGTATCGGCACGAAACGTCGTGTCAAATGCACGGAAACGGAAGTCAACTCGCTAATCAAAGATGGTTACATGCCTACGAAAACCGATTATTATGCGGTGCAAATACTACGCGAAATCGGTTATTATCTTAATGTCAATAAAGTGAAGCCAGCGGTGTTTATCTCATATCGACGTTTAGCTTATACCGACCGCGAAAACAAGCAATTTCGACTGACGATTGATCAAGACATCTTAACGAGGCGCGACAACTTCGATTTCACACATGGACCTCAGGGGCGGCGTCTTATCGATGACAGACATCGGCTCATGGAAGTGAAAGTCGGAAAAGCGATGCCACTATGGTTTGCTAAAGCCTTAAGCGAACACAAAATCTATTTAACTAGTTTTTCCAAATACGGCAAAGATTTCGAAGCACGAATGAAAAAGGAGTTTGATCCCGATGAATATATTTGACCCGATTCAGTTGTATGTTGCTGATATCATCATGGTAGCCCTAATTGCGATGGTGACTTCATTGCTCTTAGGTATCGCCTTGGCGATTTTTTACATGCGCATCAAGCGAGAAGTCGGGTATACTCACGATTTCCCGTGGACGCTAGTAATCGTGCCACCTGTCGTTTCGATGTTGATCATTATGCTTTCAACTAATCTTGCCGGTGGCATCGCCGTTGGCGGATTATTCGCCCTGACAAGATTTCGAACCCAACAAAAGGAAACCGAAGATATCGCCTTCATCCTTTTGACGGTAGTCGTCGGGGTCATCAACGGTTCGGGCTATATCGCCTATTCGGTGGTGTTCACCCTTATTATGATGGTTACTTTATTTGCGATGTACATGGTCAAGTTCGGTCAAACTAGTGACCGCCACATGGTTTTAAAAATCATCGTTCCTGAAAGCTTAAATTTTGAAAACTTATTTGACGATTTATTGAAAGAGCATTGTTTATCTTACAACACCAATCGCGTACGTACGACCGATTTTGGCACGATGTTCGAGTTGACCTTTTTCATCGTTTTGAAAAAAAGCAGTCAACCAAAAGTGCTGCTTGACCGTATCCGCGAAAGAAATGGCAATTTGACCGTCTCGATGACGGTTCAGCGCTTCAACAGTGACTGACACTATAAAAAAAGTCAGCTTATTAACACTTCTTGGCGCCATATATCTCGGTGCGATTTTCTCGCAACGACCGACAACAGCGGTTGATGCGGATGCGCCAATAACCGTAACCTATACGATATTAAACGACAATCAGATAATTGAACCTACCTATTTAGATGATCCGGCGACCATCACATCGCCCGCCATCGTTTCGCGCGCCAATGTACGGCTTGACGGATGGTATACCAACGCGGAACTTGACGAGCCGTTTGATTTTATGAACCTCGTCAGCATGAATACGAATTTATTCGCGCGATGGGATTATTTACTTGACGATGAAGGCAAAGCGGAACTTACTTTATCTACTATGGGCGAGCGGTTTAAAAGCGGAACGTTGGAATTGACGTTTGAGTTATATGAAACATTGAGCGCCGATGTCACTTTTCAGTGGCAAATGAAGTTGACCGAAACAGGCGATTGGCGCGATATTTCCGGCGCTACAGGTCAAAATTATCGCCCATTACGCAATGGTGAATTTGGATATCGTGTCGTTTATCGGACACCGATTTATGATGGACTGGGCGAAGTGGTCGCACGTACTCGTCACGAGACTAACGCCGTCTGGGTTACGATTTATGGAGAATTTCCGTGGGTGCTTGTCATCGTTCCAGCCAGCTTTGTGGCGATATTCATGATTGTGCTATTCTTATCGTTCAAACATCCAATCCATTTATATATCGATGGCCAATTTTATCAGCAACAACGGTATCGCGCCCAAGAAGATATTAGCGATTTAAGCGCGCCTCAAAAAGATGGCTACCGCTTCGATGGATGGTATTTGGATGAAGCATGTACACAAAAAGCCGATTTAAAACGAATGCCCTATCGCCTCATCAAGCGATATGGACGGTACCTTAAAGATGAATAAAAAAATGGTGCTTGATAAACCACGACTACATCGTGAAAAGGATAAGTATTCGCAGCAACTGCGGGTAAAAACCCAGGCAAAACTGCTGGATTTCTTGCTTGAGAATATCGATGGCATGTCGCGTAACAATATCAAAGCGTTGCTTAAAAGACGGCAAGTCGCCGTCGACGGAGCCCCGGTGGCCCAGTTTGATTTTCTCGTATATCCAGGCGATATCGTGATGATTGGCAAAGCAAGACTCGACCATAAAAAGCCGACGATGGTTGACATCATTTATGAAGATGATGAGATGATTGCCATCAACAAACCGCATGGATTGCTTTCAATTGCCTCCGATAAAGAGAAAGCCGTCACCGCATTTAGACGGGTGACCGACTATGTTCGTATCAAAGACAAGCACGCCCGCGTTTTCGTCGTTCACCGCCTCGATCAAGACACCTCGGGCGTCCTGCTTTTCGCCAAAAACGACGAACTCAGAAAAAAGTGGCAAGACAAATGGAACGATCTTGTCATCAAACGCGGTTATTATGCGCTTGTTGCCGGTGTGCCCCAAAAAGAGGAAGACACGCTGCGCCATTATCTTAAAGAAACAACGACACATTTGATGTATATATCCGACCGTCCAGGTGATGGTCAATTAGCCATAACCCATTATAAAATTGCCAAATCAAACGATAAATACGCATTGCTTGACGTCAATATCGATTCCGGTCGCAAAAATCAAATTCGTGTGCAGTTGCGCCATATCGGACATCCTGTTGTCGGCGACGATAAATATGACGCTTTGCTTAATCCAATCGATCGTTTGGGACTTCACGCTTATGCCTTGAAACTTAAGCATCCGGACTCAGACAAAGTTTATGAATTTAAGGCCCCGCTGCCGACGACCTTCCTCAATCTTTTTAAAGCCAAGAACATTGTACGCCCAGAAGTGAAGCCAATCCCATCGCGCAAACGACAATCTTCCCGCAAGTAAAATTAAGTTTGTATAATAGTAATGTTACTTATGGCTACAATGAAAAGATTTTTCGATACCATTAACGGTTGGCGCATGAATTTGGCACTTAAGCTGAAGCAAAGCTTAAAACGTTTTTGGCAGTCATTTTTAAAAAACATCAAAGATCCTGACAGCATGTTGCGTTACGTGCTGTATTTGATACTTGTCGGTGTGTTTTTCTTTGGCGTAGCCCTGGTCAGCAACCTATTTACGATTCCGCTTAGCGGCGATTACGTCATGCAGCAAATCCCATTTTATTACAATGGCTACGACGACTGGTGGCATTTTTTCAAAACCGGCGAGTTTGTTTTATGGGATTCATCGACGTATCTGGGCACCAACAACATCGGCAGTAATTCGTTTTATTATTTCCTGAATCCGTTTTTTCTACCAATATTGATATTCCCACGCGTGCTTGTGCCACAAGGACTGGCAATGTTGATGATCGGCAAGATGGTCGGCGCTGGCCTCGTCATGCGATTGTATTTAAAATATCTTGGCGTGACTGAAAAAACATCGCGTCTATTTGGGCTTGTGTATGCCTATTGCGGCTGGATTACCTATTATTTATGGTTCAACCATTTCATGGAAGTGGCGATTGTTTTCCCGCTTGTTTTTCTTGGCATCGAAAAATTATTGAAAGAGAAAAAACCTTGGCTGACGATGTTTTCCCTCTTCTTGATGGGAGTTACTAATTATTTCTTCCTCGTATCAACGGCGATGGCCGGGGCACTTTATGCCTTGTTTAGATATTTTCAATACGCACCGAAAAAATCGTGGGAAGACCGCTTCCAAATCGCAGCCATCGGCGTCGCTTCTTTTGCGGTGGGCATTGCCATGTCGGCACTCGTGTTTTGGCCTTCAATCATTGTGGCGACGTCAAGCGACCGCGTCAATTCCGCTTATTATCTTGACCAATTAAAAGCTTTTTACGAAGCTAAAGACTGGAAAAATTTAATCGAATATTTACTTGTATGGCGATCGCGATACGGCGAGGAAACGCCCTACGATAAACTATATCCACTGATTTCCTTTTTATTCCCAACCGTCAGTAACCGCAGTTCGACGCTATTAAGAACGAGCAGTTACGACAATACGATTTCGAGCTTATTCGTGTTTAGTCCGATTATGCTGCTACTGATTCCCTCGCTGATTTATTCGATTAGAAAGAAAAAGTGGGGCCATTTGTTGCCGGTGGCTTTTTTCCTATTTGCCTTGTTTACCCCGATTTTTTATCAAATATTCCACGGGTTCACAATCGATTATGGTCGCTGGCAAATATTCGTCGTCGTGTCGATGATTGCCTATATTGCCGTCAATTACGATAAACGCGTTCATTTCCGGCGCTGGTATTATGATGTGTCTTTTGTCGCAATCATGGGACTCGCGATCTTTACATTCATTGAAGCAAACAAATACCAAAACCAATATAATTTCTCCGCATTGGAAGAACGGCTCTATGTGGGGGTCTACCAGCTCGTCGTGATTCTTGTCGCCTACGTTATTATGCGCATTCACGCGCGTCGTGAATTATTTACCAAATACGCCACTTGGTTTGTGACCTTGGAAGCGATTGTCATGGGGTCGATGACGATGTCGATGCATGGACTCGTATTTTATGTCAACGACTACGATAATGGTTTAAAAACCGTCAACGATGAACAGCGCATCGTCGATGCTATCAAAGCCGACGATCCAGGTTTTTATCGAATCTACAATCTTAATGCCGGCGAGTCGAGCAACATCAACATGCGTTTGGGTTACAACGGTTTAACTTCGTTCCATTCGCTTTACAATTTCCATGTGATGGAGTTCAACGAATGGTCGCACATGAATTACAACCATAACGGCTGGTCGATGGGCTACCATGAAAAACGGTATAACCTCGATTTATTCCTTAATGTCAAATATTACATCGTTCGCAATATTTTTGATTCTTACACGTCGGTGGTCGATGAATCGGGTTTCCCGCATTTCTTGTACCATAATGTTCCAAACGGATTTGAGAAAGTCATGGAATATACGACGCCGCTGCATACGGTGTACCGCAACACCAACTACATTGAAGGCGGTTTTAGCTATGACAAACTGATTTACACCAACTATAACGAAAGTAATGGATATTCTGATTTGTATCGCAACACGACGACAGAAGTTTTGGCTAACGAAGAAGCATACCTTCAAGCGGGCATCCTTGCTAACGAAGACGTTGATGAAATCATTGGTGCGGAACCTTCGCTGACCGCGATGACACTGCCGACCCGCAACATGGTGCAGGAATCGTCTCGCGTTCGTGTCGTGACATGTCCGGAGACTTACTTTGATCCTTACCGCGATCAAGACATTTCCGATTGTTCCGTCAGCACCATCAATCCAGGCAGCAGCATCCAAGGATATTTGGCGCATCGCTCGGCCATTTATGTCGAACCAATCGGAAAACTGGCATTTGGATCGGATACTGATTCATATTTTTATGCGATGCAACTACGGATGTCGCACCATGCCACCGTCTATTTATTCAACGCCGATAACGAAATCATCGTGCGCGACGCGCATTCGTTTGTCAGCAGTTCTTTCAAGTTCATGCGCGGGTATTACGCCGATGAGCCCGTCGCCCGCATCGTCATCATCCCTAAAAACATCACGACGTTTAATATGTATTATCCGACATTGTTCAGCGAACCTTATAGCGATTTCCGCGCCCGTCGCGATGCGCTGGCGCAATATCCACTTGAAAACTTTTCCCATACAGCTAACACACAGCGGTTCACAACCGATTTCCCGTCACGTCGATTCATCGTTTTGTCGACGCCTTACGATCCGGGCTGGTCGGTGAAAGCCACATTAGAAGATGGAATGATTACTAGTCCGAAAGTATATAAAGCCCAAGGAGGCTTTGTCGGGTTCCTATCGGAAGCGGGTCCAACCGATTATCTGGTCTCCTACATGACGCCGTATTTACCTGAAGGTTTGCTTGTTTCGTTAGCCGGCTTTATGTTATTCGGCGGATCGTGGGCGGCCGTCTATTTTGTTGAAAAGAGCAAGAAAAAACGGGAAGAACGTCTAGTCCCGCCCGTCGATGTCGCCTAGCTGCGGTGCATCAGTTTGTAGATATAATTCTTATTAACTTTTAAGACGCCACTGGCTTGACGGATGGCGTCTTTTGTTGACACTCCGACATCGGTTAGCGACTGGATGAATCGCATGATTTCATCGTCGCCGATTTTGGTTTGTAACTCGTCGCGATTACCTTCGACGACGATGACCATCTCGCCCTTAAGCGAATCTGAATCGAGCTCCGCCAACTCGTTAAGTGTCCCATAAACGTATTCTTCAAACTTTTTGGTCAATTCCCTGGCGATACAGGCTTTACGATTGCCAAGATAATCGCGCATCGCTTTTAGCGTCGCTAAAATTCGGTGGGGCGCTTCATAAAAAATTAATGTTTCAGGGCGAAGATATAGCGCGGTCAAATCACCTTTGCGAGCGGTGGCTTTGCTCGGCAGGAAACCATGGAAATAGAAATGGTCGGAATCTAATCCGGAAGCGACCAAAGCATTTAAAATGGCACTGGGTCCGGAGATGACACTGACTTTAATGTTAGAATCAAGCGCATGGGCGACGAGGCGGCGACCGGGATCGGAAATGCCGGGATAACCAGCATCGGACACATAAGCGATTTTTTTCTGATCGTGGAGTAGCCCAATAATTTCGTTGCTGGCCAATAATTCATTATGCTCATGGCAAACAAGCAGCGGTTTCTTGATATTGAAATGTTTTAACAGTTGACCGCTGACCCGCGTGTCTTCACAAGCGATGTAATCGACATCACCGAGCACTTCCAAAGCGCGCGGACTCATCTCCGAGAGATTGCCGATCGGGGTCGCCACTAAATACAAGCGGGCGATCGGTTCGATAAAACTTTGATGGCGTTTCATTTTCCCTTTTGAGGCTCGGGCATCACTTTTGGAAGTTTGTTAACTTCTTCAAGATTCAAGAAATGCACGGCGTTATAGTTTTCAAGTTTAATGATTTTTGTTAACACGTTCATCGACGTGATGCGGAAAATCTCGCCTTGATAGGTGACGCGGGAACCGACTTTTGGAAATGCTTCGCGCAGTTCGCTATAAGCGTCGTCTTCGTATTTAAGGCAGCAAATGAGCTTGCCGCAGTGACCGGAAAGTTTTGGAATGTTCAGCGTTAATAATTGGTTTTTGGCCCGATTGATCGAGATGTTGTCGAATTCGTTTAAAAACGTCGCGCAACATAACGGAAGTCCGCAAATGCCGATGCCGCCGATCATTTTGGCTTTGTCACGACTACCGATTTGCCGGAGGTCGATGCGTGTGTGGAAATGTGACGCCAAGATGCGGAGCAGTTCTCGGAAATCGACGCGTTCATCAGCCAAATACGAGAAAATAAGCTTACTGCGATCAAGCGTGAATTCGGCAGAAACCAAATTCATGTTAAGTTTCAGGTTGGCGATTTGTTCGGCGCAGTATTTAAATGCATAGCGGCTTTGTTCCCTGTTTTGTTCAAACGCGTCGATATCGCTTGGTGTTGCCTTGCGTACGATTGGTTTCAAACTCAGGCTACTTTGGTACTTACTCAGTGAGATGGGTACCATCGAAACGCTGCCAAGTTCAAGGCCGCGCACTGTTTCCACGATGACCTGGGTTCCTAGTTCCAAACTGCCATCGCGCGTTTCAAAATAATATGATTTTCCCGTGTCGGAAAAACGGATGCCGACAAAGTAGCCGTTAGGCTGCGGATTAATATTCTCGATGTCTTCAAGACTCATGGACAAACTCCTTCAACAATACGGCGAACACGTGCTCGATTAAAAGCGCGGGATTGACGTTTAATTCAATTTGGCCCCGAAGTAACATGATTTGGTGCAAAATCGCTTCTAGATTTTGAAATCGATTGGTAAGGGGCTTTAATATTTTACCATAACTCGCTAACGTGGGCGCGCCTCCGTTTTTGAGCAGGGCTAAGTCCGACACGATTAAAATCAACACATCGATTAAAAATCGAATATGTTCTTTCTGATAATATCTTTCGGTCAGTTCGTGCTCGATTAAAAAACGCGCTTGATAATAAGACGATGCCAATTGCTCGAACACTAGGGCGAGGGTCTTAGTGATACCCTGATAATAATCTTCCGACACGATTGTCAGCATCAAGGCCGGATCATGGTGAAAAAACGACAATAGCTCAGCATCAAGTGATGATACTCCGGCAGCTGTCGCTTCATCAATGATTAATTGGCGATTGGCCGGTAGTACGCGCAGCTTTTGTGACCGGGAAATAATCGTGGGCAACACTTTTTCCTCATTTTCGCTCGTTAGGAAAGCATACACCTCTTGATGCGGTTCTTCGAGGAATTTCAATAACGAATTTATGGCCTCGGGCGTCATGTTTTCGACTAGATGCAACACATAAATGAGTTTTCCTGCTCGTTCGACCGGTGTTTTTTCAAACGAACTTTCAAGCGTTTGGATGTCATCCTTTTTTATGGTAGCGCTTGACCCATCATATACGATGATGTCGGCATAATTACCATCATCGATGCGTAAGCAGTGCCAACAAGTTTCATCGGCCAATGGATTTGGATGCTCGCATACGATCGATTTAGCTAAAAACATCGCAATCGAAAATAATGGCGTCCCGGCCTCGCCCGATAAAAGATAAGCATGTGATAAATGACCACTTTGGAGAGCACTGGAAAATTGACGCAGCAAAAGCGGTTGTTGTTTCGTTAAATATTCACGGATGTTCATGAGTGGCGAGTCGTCTTAAAATAATCGTTTCAGCCGCGGCCACGACTTGGTCAAACGGCAAAGAGGCATCGATGACGACATAGCGGTTTGCATATGTTTTTGCTAGTTTCAAAAACGTTTTTCTGACCGCGCGGTGGAACGATAGTTGTTCAAGGTCAAGCCGATTGATTTCACGGTTTTTCGTTTTGTTGATGCGGGACAAACCTATTTTGGGATCGATGTCGAATAAGAGCGTCAAATCGGGATAGGTGCCTTCGGTTGCGAATAGATTGATATTAAGAACTTCTTTAATGCCGAGCTTGCGGGCGCCGCCTTGATAGGCGAGTGAACTGTCAAGAAAACGGTCACAAACTACGATGTGGCCATTATCAAGCGCGGGCCATACTTTTTCAATTAAATGCTGACGCCGGCTGGCGGCATATAAAAGCGCTTCGGCACGCGCATCAAGATTCGTATTGGCGCGGTCGAGGATAATGTCTCTAATTTTTTCGGCGATAGGGGTACCGCCTGGTTCGCGCGTACGCACAATTCGATAGCCTTGCGCAATTAAGCGCTCGACCACGACGTTCATGACGCTCGTCTTGCCGCTGCCTTCGGGTCCTTCAATCGTGATAAACATGTCATTCCCCTTTCAGTTTCGTGCGGTTGGCCAGTGAACGCGACAGTGTTAAGGTATCGGCATAATCGAGATGCCCACCCATCGGTAGGCCATATGCCAAACGCGTGACTTTAACCGGATATGGTTCAAGTAGTTTAGAAATGAATAGCGCGGTCGTTTCACCTTCAATCGTGGGATTGGTCGCCAAAATAACTTCCTTGACACCTTCCTTCTCGACTCGCGACAAAAGCGCATCAATCGATAAATCTTCGACACTGATGCCTTTGACCGCGGATAAAACGCCACCAAGGACATGATAGACAAATGGCGATGACTCAAGTTTTTCAAAAGCGTAGACGTCTTTGACATAACTGACAACAAGCAATGTGTGATGGTCGCGTTTGTTATCGCGGCACACCTCGCAAAGATCCGCTTCGGTATAAATGCCACACTTTGGACAAGGATGAATCGAGGCATCGACTTGTGCGAGCGCTTCAATGAATTGCGTGACATCGGTGTGACTCATGTCGAGGACGCTATATGCCATACGCTCCGCTGATTTAGGTCCGACGCCAGGTAGTTTATGGAATGCTTCGATAAGTGCTTCGAGCGACAATAATGGTTTCATAGGTCATATCCTTTGACATCGATCGATAAATTTTTACGATCGGGAAGTTTTCTTATTTGGTTTAATTCTAAATATTTCTTTTTCAAGCGCAGACATTCATTACGAGTCATGCCATAGACCAACACATTCCGGCTTAGCAGCGCCTTGACGATCTTTTGGAGGACCGGTTGGTTGGCGGAGACGTTGATTTTATCAACCAGATTTGGCAAATCGTATTCGAGAATCAAAATTTGTTTTGATAAAACATATGGTTTTCCATCAAAAAGCAAGGCTGCAAAGCGGCCGATTGATAGATCAGCGCTTAATTGGGCGAGTTCGCTCCAGCGGTTGAGTAGCGCGATTTTATCGTCCTTTAAGCCCGAAACCATGACTTTAATTATGTTTTCATCATCAATCGCAATTTTTTCGCCATTCGATTCAAGTTTCGCGTTTTCGATACCTTCAATGATTAATGGTTTCGTTTCGGCTTGTTCTTGCGTGGCAAACGCCTCGAAGATTGTCGGCCGTTCTTCGTCTTTAGTGGCACTGGATTCAACTAGGGCGACTTTTGGAACATGGTTGATCGATGGGCCCCCATTACCGTTAACCGGGGCAAAATCGATATCATCGTCAGGTTCCGTTTCAATTGTCGCTTCTTTAGCGATGGGTGGTTCGGGCACCGGCTGTTTGACCGGTTCCGGTTTCGCTTCGGGTTTAGGAGTTTCGATTGCCTTCTTCGCTTCAGTCACTGGCTCGATAACGGGCAAAACGTCAGCGTGGCTGAGCTTTAGCAACACGATTTCAAATAGTGAGCGAATATTGGCGACATAGCGAAAATCTTGTTGCGCTTTAAGTAGAGCATCAAGATATTTGGGTACCATTTCGTAGTTTATCGTTTCTAGTAAGTCATCAGCTTCTAACGAGGTCAGCGTCGTGAGTAGCGTGCCACCGGATGTGCGCATATAGATGAGCAGATCTTTGAGAATATCAAGCAAATCAGCGACGAGCCGTTTGATATCGACTCCTTGCCGCGTAAAACCTTCGAGCGTTTCGAGCACCGTTTTGGCATTGCCGGTCGCCACCGCTTTCAGTAAATTGATTTTTTCACCGGTTCCCGCTAAACCAAACAATTCCAAAATATCGGCTTCTTTAACGTGTTGGCCACTATAGGCAATAACTTGGTCAAGCAATGATAACGCATCACGGACGCCACCGTCGGCGAGTGTAATAATGGCATCGATTGCCCTTGGTTCGTATTCAATTTGTTCGGTTTCCAAAATCTCAACCATGCGTGCCTTAATATCGCGATCGGAAACTTTGGCGAAATCATAGCGCTGGCAGCGACTGACAATCGTCGGCAATACTTTGTGCGGTTCGGTCGTCGCCAAAATAAATACGACATGGGCCGGAGGTTCCTCCAAAGTTTTCAGTAGCGCATTAAACGCTCCGCTAGTCATCATATGAACTTCGTCGATGATGTAAATTTTATATTTGCCTTTAATGGGGGCATATTTGACTTTGTCGATTAAATCCCGAACTTCATCGACGCCATTATTGCTGGCGGCGTCGATTTCGATGACGTCGGGATGGGAACCATCGTTGATGGCAAGGCAGTTTGGGCACGTGTTGCACTGTTGACCCAATCCTTTTTCGCAGTTAAGTGCTTTGGCCATTAACTTGGCCATTGAAGTTTTACCGGTTCCGCGTGGACCCGTGAAAAGGTAAGCGTGCGCGACTTTGCTCGTCTTTAAGGCATTTTGTAACGTTTTGACGATATGTCGTTGCCCAGCCACCTCTAAAAAAGTCAAGGGACGATATGTGCGATAGAGTGCTTTATATGCCATAGATTAACCTATGTACAATTATACATAATGGACCCATCTTCTCAAACAAAAACCCCTGCTTTAATATAAATATTAAGGGATAAAACTCACCCTTTTTAATACCTGACATATGTGATAAAATACATTGGATTTAAAGAGGTCGGCATGGAAGAAACACTAAAAGCGCGTTTGTGTGCAATGCGGTTACGACTGGAAGCAATCGATAAAAGTTTGCTTGACGAGCATATTACCGATGATTTTCGGCTTTTCCGCGATTTATCGAAAGAACGAGCCGATATCGTTCCGGTACTCGATTTGTTTGACGAATACGAAAAATCCGAAGCTAATTTGGCCGACGCCATATTAATGAAAGAAGACGACGATCCCGACATTGCCGCACTCGGACGCGAAGAAGTAAAACAATTAAGCGAGCGTCTTGAGCAACTATTAGAGAAAATCAAGATGTCACTGATTCCAAAAGATCCCAATGATGATAAAAACATCGTTGTTGAAATTCGCGGCGCGGCTGGTGGCGACGAAGCCAACATTTTTGCCGGAGACTTATTTCGTATGTACACCAAATATGCCGAAAGTAATGGTTGGAAAATCCAAATGTTGGACGGCTCTTCATCGGAAGCCGGAGGATTTAGCTTAGTATCTTTCATGATTAAAGGTGACCAAGTCTATTCCAAGATGAAATTCGAAAGTGGCGCCCATCGCGTCCAACGCGTGCCCAAGACCGAGGCCTCAGGCCGTATCCATACATCAACGGCAACGGTGTTAGTGATGCCCGAAGTCGAAGAAGTTGACATCCAAATCAATACCGCCGATTTAGAAATTGATACGTTTAGATCGCAAGGAGCCGGCGGCCAAAATGTCAACAAGGTTGAATCGGCCGTCCGCATTACTCACCTTCCAACGGGCGTGACCGTTTATTGCCAAGTCGAGAAATCGCAAATGCAAAATCGCGAGTTGGCGATGAAAATGCTCCGCGCGAAACTGCAAGCGCAAAAACAAGCCGAACAAGACGAAAAAATCGGCAGTGAACGGAAACTCAAAGTCGGCACTGGCGAACGATCAGAAAAAATACGTACGTACAATTATCCGCAAAACCGCGTTACCGACCATCGTATTGGTTTTACGATTCAAAAATTAGACCGCGTCATGGAAGGACAAATGGACGAGGTCATCGATGCCCTCATCAACTATGACCAAGAGCAAAAGCTATTGGGCAATGCCTCATGACGATTGCCGAAACTTATCGTGAATCATTAAAAAGCGGCCAGGTGGAATCCGCCGCGGTCAAACTGTTACTCGCCCATGTGCTTCAAATTGAAGTCGGCGAGCTTTTTTTGCATTTTCATCAAGAGATGGAAAACGATGTATCTTATCAATCGATGTTGTCGAGGTTGATTGATGGCGAACCTGTGCAATACATTACTGGAACCGCATTTTTTTATGGGCGTGATTTCATCGTTGATTCAAGCGTTTTGATACCGCGACCAGAAACCGAAATCATGGTTGATGAAGTAAAAAAATGGCTTGCTAATCATCCGGCGCAAACAATCATTGATTTAGGCACCGGCAGCGGTTGCCTGGCTGTCAGCATCAAAAAAATGTTTCCACATTTATATGTTGCTGCTAGCGACATCTCGCAAACCGCACTAGAAATCGCCCGCATCAATGCGCGCAAGCATCAAGTTGACATCGATCTGATTCAAGGAAATTGGCTGACGCCATTTATTGAAAAACGAGTGATCGCTGACGTCATCATGAGTAATCCACCATACATCGCCAGCCCTAGCACGGTTGCGTTCAACGTGCTTGAATACGAACCTCATTCCGCGTTATTTGCGAAAGACGGCATCGCCAATCATGTCGAGATAATGACTCAAGCATCCGCCTGTTTGAAAAAAGGCGGACTGCTCATTTTAGAAATCGATGAGGAGCAGCCTGATTTATTAGCACCGATTGCTCAGGAAATATTTAAAGGTGCTAAAATAGAATTCATCAAGGATTTGCAAGGAAAACCAAGATTTTTGAAAGTAGAAACAATATGAAAACAGCGCAATTGACATATAAAAATCTCGATACTGCCGCATCGGTATTAAAAACGGGTGGTCTAGTCGCTTTCCCAACGGAAACCGTCTATGGTCTCGCCGTTGTCTATGATAACGAAGTGGCGTTCAAGTCACTTGTGGAAGTCAAACGCCGCCGCCCCGACAAGCCGTTCACGCTTATGTGTGGTACGACGAGCGACATCTTAAACTACGCTTATGTCAGCGAATTGAGCGCCCGAATCATCAATGCCTTTTTGCCTGGTCCGCTGACGATTGTGTTACCTAGTCTAGCTCAATTACCTTCATGGGTAGACCTTGAGACCGGCAAAGTCGGCATTCGCGTGTCAAGCATGCAAACGATTCGGGAATTGATTATCAAAGTCGGTAAGCCGCTATTGGTGCCAAGCGCTAATCGCGCCGATGAACCTCCGGCGCTTACCGGAGAAGACGCCATGGCGATTTTCGATGGTCAAATCGATGCCGTAATCATGGGACATGTCATTGGAGGCACGCCCTCGACTGTCATCGAAATCGACAAAGAAGACAATGTGAAACTACTTCGAAAAGGTCCTTTGACCTATGATCAAATTATGGCTATCGCCAAACCTAAGGAGTCATTATGACAATTGTAATCGGAACCGATCACGGTGGATTTACCTACAAAAAAGACATCATCGACCAACTTCAATCACAGGGGCACGACGTCATCGATGTTGGTACTTATTCGAGCGACTCGACGCATTATCCAAATTTTGCGATTGCCGCAGCGGAAAAAGTCGCTTCAGGAGAAGCGCGATTTGGCATTGTCATATGCAATTCAGGCATCGGAATTTCGATTGCCGCGAATAAAGTCAAAGGCGTTCGCTGTGCGGTGGGATATGATGATCGTGTCACCGAACTGACGCGCCGTGACAATGACGCTAACATGGTCTCATTCGGGGCTCATTTCATGAAATTAGAAGATGTGCTACGCCGGATTGATATCTTTATGAGGACGCCATTTGATGGCGGACGTCATGAAACACGCGTCGACATTATCAAAGATTACGAAGCGAAACACTGCCAATAAATCGCCTTAATGAATTAAGGGCATCTATTAATAAACATGGATGCCCTTTTTGTTTGCCCCCGTTGCGGTAATAACGACCCTAATTCAATCGGCGTTTTAAACCATCAACAATATTGCCGCGCATGCATAGCTTTCAGTGGCACCGAAGTCGATGGTGACATCAAGATGGAATCCATCGACAACACGCTTGAAGTAGGTTATGACTTTAGCGAGGAGCAAACGCGACTTGGAGCGGAACTCATCGATTGTTTTGATAATAATCAACACGTTTTAGTTCATGCGGTAACCGGTGCCGGGAAAACTGAAATCGTTTATCCAGTTATCGCTCATGCATTAGCCAAAAAACTACGCGTCGGTTTTGCGATACCTCGGCGCGATGTTGTGATCGAATTGGCACTCCGCTTTCAAGCGGCATTTCCGCATCTGGAAGTCGTTGCCGTCTATGGCGGGCATACCGACAAAATCACAGGCGACATCACGATGCTGACCACCCATCAAATATATCGATACCAGGCCTATTTTGATTTATTAATTGTCGACGAATACGATGCGTTTCCATTCAAGGATAATCGCGTCTTGGAAGCGTTTCTGACGCGGAGCCTTAAAGGAGTTCTCATCGCGTTAACGGCTACTCCTACATCAGATATGATTACGCGTTTTTCAAGTGATAACCACACAATCAAACAGCTGTGGGTTCGCTATCATCGACAACCAATTCCGGTACCGAGTATCGTCATCCGCCACTGGTTATTCAAACTTGATTATCTTTTTGATGCCGTGAATCGTTACCACCGGGAAGGGAAGCGCTTAATCATATTCGTTCCCACAATCGAGGTTGGCGCTAGACTTTACAAAACGATGCGCATCTTTGCGCCAGATGGCGCGTTCGTGCATTCAAAACATGAGATGCGTAATCAAATCATCAACGATTTCCGGATGGGCTCCTATCGATATCTTATTAGTACATCGGTGCTTGAGCGCGGCATCACGTTGCTGAATCTACAAGTCATCATCTATGATGCGCACCATGACATCTTCGATTCGGCAATGCTACTTCAAATGGCGGGCCGGGTCGGTCGGAAAAAGGAGGCGCCTCATGGCGACGTCATCTTCTTATCGATTCGGAAAACGATCGCGATGCAAGAAGCAATTAAGGCGGTAGAGCATGCCAACCGACATTTGTAAGATTTGTTTTAAACCAATCCAAATAACGAGTATCGCCACGTTTCTTTTTAAAAATTTAACCGTGTGCGAGCCATGTTTCGACATGTTTTGCCCGATATATGAATCGTTCATATTTGAAGGCGTATCAGCGTATGCTGTCTACCATTACGACGATTTCATCAAAGAAAAGCTGTATTTGCTAAAAGGTTGCCACGATTATGAACTGAAAGACATATTTTTTGACCGACAACAGCATCTGCTCAGATTTAAATATGCGGGATATACCATCGTACCGATTCCAAGTTGGGCTCCCGACGATGAGGCTCGCGGATTCAACCATGTCGAAGCGATTTTTTCTCACTTAAAACTACCGATGCTGAAGATACTTTTCAAAACCAGAAAACATAAACAATCAGACTTAAGTTACTCAAAGCGGTTGGAAGTTAAAAATCTATTTATGATCACCGACGTTGATATATCAAAGAAAAATATTTTATTAGTCGATGACGTGATGACATCGGGATCGTCGCTAAGGGCTTGTCTTTCGTTAATAAAATCAAAACGACCCCAAAAAATCAAAATTTTGCTTCTATCGAAAACGAAACCGCCCGATAAATCGCTATACTAATGAAGTAATCGTTTGGAATTAACTATTTTATAATATAAAATATCTAATTGGACTTGAAAGGGGGACCGGACATTGGGATTTATTGATAGATTGCTACGCTTTGATGCCCGAGCCTTAAAAAAACTCGAAAAAGAAGCACAAAAAGTATTAGCGCACGAACAAACGATCGCGGCCTTGTCTGATGAAGATTTAAGGGCGAAGACCGCATATTTTAAAGAGCAACTCGCTAACGGCAAAACCTTGACCGATATTAAGCACGAAGCGTTTGCCGTGTCACGGGAAGCCGCGAAAAGAACCTTAGGCGAATTTCCGTTCCCGGTTCAGGTCGTCGGTGCCTTAGCACTTCATGAGGGCGACGTCGCCGAAATGAAGACCGGTGAAGGCAAAACTTTAACGGCGACGATGGCCGTTTATTTAAACGCTTTGCAAGGAAAAGGCGTCCACGTGGTCACCGTCAATGAATATTTGGCGGCTCGCGACGCTGAATGGATGGGACAGATTTATCGGTTTCTCGGCTTGACGGTTGGCGTCAATCTTCGTGAGAAGACTCCCAGAGAAAAACAAGAAGCTTATTTATGCGACATTACCTATACAACCAACTCCGAAGTCGGATTTGACTATTTACGCGACAACATGGCCACGCGCGTCAATGACCGCGTCTTGCGCGGCCTCGAATACGCGATTATTGATGAAGCCGACTCGATTTTAATCGATGAATCACGCACGCCGCTTATTATTTCTGGGGGCGCTAAAGCGACGCCGAGCCAATACAACATCGCTGATCGCTTTGTCAAAACGTTGCGACGCGAAAAGCATTTCACGGTCGATGTTAAGACGAAAACGTGCAACCTGACCGATGAAGGTAACAATATGGCGGAACGGATGTTCGGCGTTAAAAATCTCTACGATCCGCAATATTCGGATTTGGTTCACCGGATTCATCAAGCGCTGAAAGCCAACTACATCATGCAACGCGACGTTGAATACATGGTCGACAACGAACGCCAAATCCAATTGATTGACCAGTTTACCGGTCGTATTTTGAAAGGTCGCGAATATAGCGATGGTCTTCATCAAGCGATTCAAGCCAAAGAAGGTGTTGAAATCAAGCAAGAGACGATTACTCTAGCGACGATTACTTATCAAAACTTCTTCCGGTTGTACAAAAAACTTTCGGGCATGACCGGTACGGCCAAAACCGAAGAGGAAGAATTCCGTAAGATTTATAACATGCGCGTCATCGTCGTACCGACCAATCGTCCGATTGCCAGAATTGACGCCGTTGATTTGGTATATGCCAATAAAACCGCCAAACTAAAAGCCTTAATCAATGAAGTCAAAGAACGTCATGAGAAGGGACAACCGATTCTAATCGGTACTCCTTCGGTCGAAGCATCTGAAGAACTAAGCGGTTTGTTGATTAACGAGGGGCTCAAACATGAGCTTTTAAACGCCAAGAACCATGCCCGGGAAGCCGAAATCATCAAACATGCGGGTGAACGGGGCATGATTACGATTGCCACGAACATGGCTGGCCGGGGCACCGACATTAAATTGACCGATGAAATCAAAAAATTGGGCGGCTTATGCGTGTTTGGCACCGAACGTCACGAGGCGCGACGGATTGACAACCAATTGCGTGGCCGGTCGGGCCGTCAAGGCGATCCGGGTTATTCCCGCTTCTATGTCAGTCTTGACGATGAATTGATGATTCGCTTCGGTAGCGACGGCTTACGCAACATTTTCGCTAAACTCGGCGATGAAGCGATTGAAAACACGCTTGTCATGAAATCGATTACTTCCGCTCAAAAACGAATTGAAGGTCAGAACTTCGACGCACGTAAAAACTTGCTTGATTACGATGACGTGTTGGCGAAGCAACGGTCGATTACATATCGCAAACGCGACGACATCCTACTCGCTCACGAAATCAATTACTTGATTCAAGAATTTTTTGACGCCTCTGGCGCATTCCTGGCCGCCAAAGCGATTGAACCCGATGACCGGTCACAAACTATCAAAGGACAACTTTTGAAAAAGGAAGTCGAACCGAGATTCTTGCCCGAGGGCACGATCAAACCGGCAGCCTATGAAGAATCCCCACTTCAAGAAGTAGCTGAGGATTTATCGATTCTAATGATGAATAGTTATAAAAAACGCCGTTCCGAATGGCCAGATGAGTTGGCTAATCAAGTCGAGCGACAAGTATCGCTTCGCTCGATTGACCGCAACTGGACGAAACACATTGATACGATGGAGCATTTGCGCGAAGGCATCCATTTACGCAGTTATGCGAATACGAATCCGTTACAAGATTATGTCAATGAAGGATATCGTCTGTTTAAAGAATGCAACGACACAATCGCCGTTGAAGTAATCCTTAATTTGCTCAACGCCAAAGTCGAAATCAGACGCCAAGAACAGCCATCGGAACCCACCGAAGCCGCCCCGACAGAAAAAACCAATGGCGCACCACGGGACGAAGCCTAATGGAATACGCCCTTTTTAAAGCGGAGTTAAATGACCTGACGCTGCTCGTACAGCAGGTCAGTGATTCACTTTGACCTCGCAAAATTAAAACGCGACATCGACAGTGACCATGGCTTGATGGCCTTGGATGATTTTTGGGCTGATTCCCGCAAAGCGAAAACGGTCACCACCCGCCTTAAAGAAAACGAACGGTTGCTTGAGCAAATCAACTTCATCACGACGACATTTGATAGTTTGCGTGAGCTTTTGGATTTAGCCAGCGACGATCAATCATTGTTGGATGAAGCCGCGGTCGATTTACAACAACTTAAACAAGCCGTCGAAAAAATGCGCTTGTCGTTGCTGTTCAGCCATGAATTCGACCCGCTTAACGCCGTGATTGAAATACATCCGGGCGCCGGCGGTACCGAATCCGCGGATTGGGCCGATATGCTCTATCGCATGTACGTGCGTTGGGCTGAAGAAAATGAGTTTGAGATGGAAGTCATCGACTATTTGCCAGGCGATGAAGCCGGTCTTAAAAGCGCGACGGTCATTATTAGGGGCCATCACGCATATGGTCTTCTAAAAAGCGAAAAGGGCGTCCATCGCCTTGTGCGCATTTCACCGTTTGACGCCAATGGGAGACGACATACTTCATTTGCTTCAGTCAACGTCATCCCAGAATTCAACGACAACGTCGATATCGAAATTGCTGAAAAAGATTTGAAAATCGATACTTATCGCAGCGGTGGCGCTGGTGGTCAAAACGTCAATAAGGTAGAAACCGCCGTCAGAATCACCCATATCCCGACAGGATTCGTGACCTCAAGCCAATCAGCCCGATCGCAACTGCAAAACCGCACGTTAGCGCTCAATTTGTTAAAAGCCAAACTATATGAACAAAAAACGCTTGAAAAGCAAGCCGAAATGAGCAAAATCGTCGGTGAGCAAAAAACGATTGAGTGGGGTAGTCAAATTCGTTCATACGTGTTTTGTCCTTACACAATGGTTAAAGACCATCGCACCGACTATCAAGAAGGCGACGTTTCCAAAGTAATGGATGGTCACCTTGACAACTTCATGTATTCGTATTTGGAAATGGAGGCGAAAAAGCATGGGCATTCTTAAAAACATGAGTCGCGCTGACAAGCTTCAAATCGTCAAGAATTGGCTGTTTATCGCAATCGGTAGCATTATCATCGCCATTAGCACGGCTTTTTTCCTAGTCCCTGGCAATATCATTAATGGCGGACTATCAGGCATCGCCATTATTTTGAAAGCATGGTTGAATGTTCCCATCGATTTAACGGTTGGCGTCTTATCGATTTCATTGTTTCTGATTGGCTTGATTTTTCTTGGATGGAAATTTTCCGTCAACACCTTGATTGCCACGATTGTTTATCCTGCGGCTTTATCGGTGTTGCTTCGTGTTGTTCCAGACAATCCACTCGGTTTTAATTTTGCGATTGATTCGCCAACGCGCGAAGGGCATATGTTATTGGCCGGTGTTTTCGGGGGTGCCACGCTTGGTCTTGGCGTCGCGATTACCTTCTTATTCGGAGGTTCGACCGGCGGCGTCGACATCTTGTATTTCATCATGAAAAAATATTTCGACGTCAAACAATCGGTTACCGCGTTCGTGATTGACGCGCTTATCATTACCTCGGGCATGTTCGCCATCGGTGTGATACCAGGTTTATATGGCGTCCTTTCGGCATTTACCTCGGCTTTCATTTTGGAAATCGTGTTTATAGGTTTGTCCTCATCGTTCTTAGGAACGATTATTTCCACGAAATGGGAAGAAATCAACCAATTCATTTTGCACGACATGCAACGAGGATCGACAATCATTCCCGTCAAGGGCGGTCTGGCTGGGGCGCACTACTCGATGATTCAAGTGGCGTTTGACCGTAAAGAGCTTAGCAAACTTAAAGAATTCATCGCTCATATCGATCCCAAGGCATTTGCCATCTTCACGAACGTCAAATCGATTAATGGTTATGGTTTTGAACCATTCCCGCAACGAATCAATCCTAAATTAATCAAAAAGATTCAGGAAAAGAATGGAACAAAAGTTTCAGATCCAAACAAACTTTAAACCAACCGGCGACCAACCCGAAGCAATTAAGGAATTGGTTAAAGGAATAAATGAGGGTGCCAAGCTACAAGTTTTACTTGGAGCGACCGGAACCGGTAAGACTTTTACGATTGCCAATGTGATTCAAACAGTTCAAAAACCAACGTTAGTGCTCGTGCACAACAAAACGCTTGCGGGACAACTTTACGGCGAGTTTAAAGAGCTGTTTCCGCACAATCGCGTCGAGTATTTCGTATCCAACTTTGATTTCTACCAACCAGAAGCCTATCTTCCCAAATCCGACACCTATGTTGAAAAAAGTGCCCTCATGAACGAAGAAATCGAAATGTTACGCACGAGCGCCATTAACTCGCTGGTCGAACGGCGTGACACGATTATCGTCGCTTCAGTCGCTTCCATCTATGGATTGACCGATCCCGATGAATATAAAAAACTCGTATTCTTCATTCGCGTTGGCGAAACGATTAATCGGAAAAAACTGTTCAAAGCGTTAATCGACGGGCAATATAAGCGAAATAATCTTGATCTGGCGCCTGGAACGTTCCGCGTTCGTGGCGACATTATCGAAATCGTACCGGCTTCTACCGACGATTATGCAATCAAAATCGATATGTTCGGCGATGAAATCGAGCGCATCGCGACCGTTGATATGACCACTGGCGAAGTGCGGCACACATACTCGGTCTATTTCGTGTTTCCGGCTTATACGCATGCTTCGACCCACCAACGCGTGCTTGACGCTTGTCACACGATTTCGCTTGAATTAATCGACCGTTTAAAATATTTTACCGACAATAACAAATTGCTTGAGGCGCAGCGTTTAGAAATGCGCACGAAGCAGGACATCGAATCGATGCAGGAGTTTGGTACGTGCCCAGGCATTGAAAACTATACGCGCCACATTGACAAGCGGCCACCCGGCTCGCGACCGTTTTGTTTGATTGACTATTTCCCATCCGATTTTTTGCTCGTTATCGATGAATCGCATGTATCATTACCACAAGTTCGCGGCATGTATAACGGCGACCGCAGCCGCAAAGAAACGCTTGTCGAATACGGCTTTCGTTTACCCTCCGCGCTTGATAATCGACCTTTGCGATTCGACGAATTCGAAAACATGATGCCCCAAGTCATTTGTACGAGCGCCACGCCGGGCGATTATGAGCTTAATAGAAGCGATGGTCGTGTCATTGAACAAATCATTCGCCCGACTGGGCTTGTCGATCCAGGCATATCGGTGAGGCCAACGCTTGGACAAATCGATGACCTTATTAATGAAATCAACAAACGGGTAAATGTCGGCGAACGGGTGATGATTGTTACGCTGACAATCCGAATGGCCGAGGATTTAACATCGTTTTTGAAACATCGCAACATCAAAGTTGTCTATATGCACAATGAAACCAAGACACTCGAGCGTACGGAAATCATCTATCAGCTCCGCAAGGGAAAATACGATGTACTCGTGGGCATCAACTTATTGCGTGAAGGTTTGGACATTCCCGAAGTGTCTTTGATTGCGATATTGGATGCCGATAAGGAAGGTTTTCTTCGCTCCACCCGATCACTGATTCAGGTGATTGGCCGAGCCGCGCGCAATGTCAACGGCCAAGTCATTATGTATGCTGATAAGATGACCGACTCGATGAAAGCGGCCATCGACGAAACGAATCGTCGTCGCGATATCCAGCAACAATATAACGATGTCAACGGCATCATCCCGACAACCATTGTCAAAGACATTCAACGGCCGATCCGCGCGGTCGATGACGAGATTGGCGAACTCGCGGCCGTCGTCGGCAAAGCTCCTCGTAGCGAAATCGAAGTTCGCGTCAAAAAACTTGAGCGTCAAATGAAAGAAGCCGCCAAGCAATTCGACTTTGAAACGGCGGCCAAAATCCGCGATGTGATGTTTGAGTTAAAAAGCGAATACAACATCAAATGACGCAGTGATGATGTTTTGCTTTAAATTTCCCGATTTAATGGTAAAATGTTACTTGCTTTATAAAGCAAACGACTCTGGAGGCATATTATGGGCGCATTAGACATCATCTTTCTGATCGTGGCGATTATCGTCATCATCTTATCGTTATTACAAGGCGGAAAATCCGAAGGCGCTTCAGGCGCGATTACCGGCAGCGGCATGAATATATTCGTGAAAACAAAGGAACGAGGCAGCGAACTATTCATCTCTTGGCTGACGCTTGGTTTCGCCGTTGTTTTCTTCATGTTGGCCTTGCTCGTTAATGCACTCGGCGCTTAATCACTAATTATCCTTACTCTACACAAGAGCCTACGGGCTCTTTTTTTATTTGCTAAGTTAGGATAGCGGGGTCCATATGTTATAATGCTATCGATTTGAGGAACAGGCATGGATATCAAAACATACGTCGCCGAAAAAAAGAAACAACTAGCAAGCCTTATTAAAGAAGTTGGAAAAACAGCCCATCTTGTCATCATACAAGCTAATGACGATCCGGCTTCCGATACCTACATTCGTGGGAAATTGGCTGATTGCCAAGAAGTCGGCATCAAGGCGACGCATATCAAATTGACGATAGACACGAGTGAAACTGAATTACTTAATATTGTGAAAAAATACAACGAAGATGTTAGCGTCGATGGCATCATCGTCCAAATGCCACTTCCGAAACATATCAGTGAAGAAACCGTCAAGTTAGCGGTCGATCCGCGAAAAGACGTCGATGGCTTCCATCCACTGAGCAAATTTCAAACGTGTACTCCTAAAGGAATCATCGATTTTTTAAGTGATGCCGGATTTGATTTTAGTGGCAAAAACGCCATCGTGATTGGGCGTAGTAACATCGTCGGTAAACCGTTAGCGGCGATGCTTTTAGCAAAACACGCCAATGTCGTGATGCTCCATTCGCGCACTAAAAAAGAAGATATGGATTTTTATCTAGCCCACGCCGACCTGATTTGTGTCGCCGTTGGCAAAAAGTGGTTGCTCGACAACCAAACACTTAAAAAATCAGCATATGTCATTGACGTTGGCATCAACCGCATCGATGGTGTACTTTATGGCGATGCGCGTCCGCAACTTGACGTCGCGTTTCAAACGCCGGTTCCCGGCGGTGTCGGATTGTTGACGCGATTTGCACTTATAAGCAATGTCTGGGAGGCGGCCAACCATGGAATTTAACATTACGGGCACGGAAGTATTTGGACTTGAGAAAGCGATCAAAGCCAGTGGCAACCCAATGCGCACGGTCATTGAAACCGATGCCATTAACGATAAAGATTTCGCGCGGGCGTTTCGTCTCGGCCAAACGCGCAATGGTGAAGGTCACGATAACTTTTTAAAAGGCGTTATCGTCCAGATGAACGTCACGGCACCTCTATATTGGTGGAAACAAGCGCAACGCTACCACTGGTTTGACTTTGTATCGAGCCAGTCGACGATGCATTGCTTATTGAAATTTTCATTGACCGATCAGTGCGTATCCGATACACACCCGGGCGTCATCGAATTAGTTCAGCACCTTATTGATGATTACTTTGCAATTCCTGATGATGATCCCGATAAGAAAATGAAATGGCGGCAAATCGTCGCTTCACTACCTTCGGGTTTTTGCCTCGGCGCGACGATGACAACGAATTATCAGCAATTGAAAACGATGTACTTCCAAAGAAAAAATCATAAATTGAGTGAGTGGCGTGATTTTTGTGCCTGGTGCGAAACGTTGCCGTTTTTCAAGCAACTGACAGATTATCTGGGAAAAGAAACTCTTTAAAAAGATAAACCGCGCATGACGCGGTTTTATTTTTTCGTGAAATCGATGTCGATATGCTCGGGATCGTCTTTGGATTTGGTTTTGATCAAAAACGTTCCCAACAGATTGGAAATGCCGATGTAGATGGCGACACCACCGATGATGAACATTAAAGCGTTACCGGCCTCATTTAAACGCGAGAAAACAATCATGCTCGCCAAAAAGACGATGATGCCAATCAGGAGGCGAATCATCCATCCGTCAAAATGGCTTTTTTCGATTAGGGCACGACTAATTTGCGACATGCTGATGACTAATAAACCGATGGCGATCATCAGGCCAAGCGCCGCTTGAACAATCGCCACGGGAATCACAAGCATGGCCGTACCTATTAAAATAAACAGGATGCTTCCGACCAATTGATAGTAGCGTTCTTTTACAAGTGGCGAAGTTTGAAAATATTCGAGCAATAATACGACGCCGTTAACGATTAACCCGGCCCCGATTAAATAGGTGATGATTTCATATACGAAACTTGGCCAAATCATGCCCATCGCCCCAAATACAATCAAAATCATGGATATGATCATTTTCATAATACGGTTGCTTTTCATATTTCTGCCTCGTTTTTGTTTATATATGCGCGTAATGTGCGTAAAATATTTTATGATATCTAATCACATAAGGAGTTTAACATGAAAAAGAGCCAATTGAAAAAATATGCGAAGCTTGTCGTCAAGATGGGCGTCAATGTTCGTAAAGGTCAAGAGGTCGTCATTTCCGCGGCCCTCGACCAACCCGAATTCGTGACAATGGTCGCCGAGGAAGCCTACAAAGCCGGAGCAAGCCGCGTCACCGTCGAGTGGGGCCATCAGCCACTGGCGCGCATCGGCGTCAATTACATGAGTCTAGACATGCTTGGAACCGTTCCCGAATGGCAAAAAGCCAAGATGCAGCATTACGTCGACAAACTTCCAGCCCAAATCCATATCATGAGCCAAGATCCCGACGGATTAAAAGGCATCGATCAAGCCAAAGCCGCGCAAGCTCAGGTCAAAACATTCCCGATTCTAAAGCCATACCGCGACGCGATGGAAAATAAATACCAATGGACGATCGTCGCCGTGCCAGGCGAGGGCTGGGCGAAAAAGGTCTTTCCTGACCTGCCTAAGAAAAAAGCCATTGCCGCCTTATGGGACGCCATCCTAACATCGGCGCGTATTACTGACAATCCCATCAAAGCATGGAAAGAACATAACGCCGACATCCAAAAACGGTGCGATTATCTCGATAGTCTCAACCTTGATTATTTACATTTTAAATCGCCCGAGGGAACCGATTTCAAAGTTTGGATGATTCCTGAAGCCCGTTGGCTCGGTGGTGGTGAAACGACAATCAGCGGTCGCTTCTATAATCCGAACATGCCAACTGAAGAAACGTTTACGACCCCGATGAAGGGCAAAGCCGAGGGCAAAGTCGTTGCCTCGATGCCGCTGAGTTATAAAGGCGAGCTGATTGAAGATTTCTCGGTCACCTTCAAAGATGGTAAAGTCAGTGCCGTCAGCGCTAAGCGCAATCAAAACCTGCTTGAGCAAATGATTGCCATGGACGAAGGCGCAAAGATGCTCGGCGAGGTAGCCTTAGTGCCTTTTGAATCGCCAATTAGACAAAGTGGCGTTTTGTTCTACAACACATTATTTGATGAAAATGCCGCTTGCCACTTAGCACTGGGTCGCGGTTTCAGCAATGCGATCAAAAATTATGATAAATATACTAAAGAAGACTTCGCCAGACTCGGTGTCAACGAATCGATGATCCACGTCGATTTCATGATTGGCACCAGAGAACTTAACATCACCGGATTTAGCCGTGATGGACGGCAAATCCCGATTTTCGAACACGGCAGTTGGGCATTTTAACCAATAAATTGTCAGCATCTACAATTTATATGACATATACACATGGTAAAATAAACCATGTAATTGTTTGATATTAACTGAATGAGGGACACTATGAACAGATATAAATCACTACCGCTTTTGGCCTTAGTGACGATGCTGTTAAGCGCCTGCCAACTATCGTTCTCTTTCAGCAATCCATTTAACTCTTCCAATAGTGAAACAACAACGAGTGCCGCTAGTTCGTATTCCTACTCGGCACCCTCGGTCGAACCCGGGGTTGGTTATTACCGCGCCTCGGATTACTCGATTACCCAAAATGATTACAACATGGCCGCCGGGCTATTTACGCTTCCGGCCACGGGAACCCAGAAACTGCTCGTGATTCCCGTTTCGTTCACCGATTATCCGTGTGGACCAACATGTTCGACGCGTCTTGATAGTCTTGAAAAAGCCTTCTTTGGAACCGCGAGCGAAACGAGTTGGGAATCGGTCACAAGTTATTATTACAAATCGAGTTATGGGCAACTTACTTTAGAAGGCATCGTCACGCCAGTCTATGAGTCGTCGATGTCGACCGCCACCTTTGCTTCCTCGACGCGTACCACGGGCGATTATGCCTCATACTTTGATCCAACGTGGCTCATCGTTGAACAAGCCGTGTCCTGGTATAAGTCTTATAGTGGCTCCACTTTATCCGACTACGATCAAGATAACGATGGTTTCATCGACGCGGTTTGGCTCGTGTATAACAATCCCAACAGCCGTTATGCCAATTATACAGCCGAAGGCGAGGATGTATTTTGGGCGTATACTTATTGGGATTATGACAATTGGAACTACGGAAACGTGTCAAGTCCTGTACCGATGACCTATGCTTGGGCGAGTTATGATTTCATGTATGAAGGATACGGTAGCCAAGATATTGACGCCCATACATATATTCATGAAACGGGCCATGTCCTGGGCCTTGACGATTATTACTCTTATACCGATGGCGATTGGGGAGCCGCTGGTGGCGTCGACATGATGGATTTCAACATCGTCGATCATAACGCCTACTCCAAATTCCTACTCGGATGGGCCGATCCTTATGTCATTAACGGCGAAGTCAATCAAGTGACAATCCAGCTCAATCCGTTTGAAGCCAGTGGCGAGTTTATTTTGATTAACGATGGATGGAATGGCTCGGCCTATGACGAATACCTGGCGATTGAGTTTTATACTCCGACTGGCATTAACTATCTCGATTCGCAACCCGGTGGATATCCAGGTAATGGATTACGGGGTTTCAGCGTGCCGGGCATTAAGATATATCATGTTGATTCGCGGCTCGGTTTATACAACAACAGCGGCTTCACCGGTTACACGGATACGGCAACCTTGAGCAGCTATACTTATCCATACATTGCTCACAGCAACACCGTCGAATATAGTCAAAATGAAAATTTCCGCTTGCTACATCTACTTGAAGCCGGGGGCGTTAACACGTTTAAAAATAGCAACGAAGTGGCCACCAATGCGACGCTATTCAAACAGGGCGATACGTTTACGCCAGCATCGTTTGGCTCATTCTTTTACTACACGACGGGCCGTTTCAACGACAACACGGCGATTGGCTATTCGATTAGCGTCGGCTCGGTAACAAATACTAAAGCGACTCTGACAATCACCAAAATATAACGCTATGCGTTAAATCCATCTTTATTAACCCAAGCCATTGGTTTGGGTTTTCTTTTCAATTGAAAAGGAGGCTTTCGCCTCCCCGTTCGAAATTAGTTTGACAAATATTTGTTTAATTCCCAGTCTGTGATTAGCCGGCGGTATTCTTCCCATTCGAGTTCTTTGGCGTATGTGTATTTATTGAATGTGTGATCGCCAAGCGTTTCCGCCATTAAGGGGTCGGCCCGTAATTCCTTAATCGCGTCTTTGAGGTTTTCGGGCAAATTGGCAATGCCTTGGGCTTCGCGTTGTTCGCGGGTCAGTGAGAAGATATTGTCGTACACGGGTGGAATCGTTTCGTCAGACTCCGAGGCAATGCCTTCTAAACCCGACATCAAAATCGCCGCGAGCGCCAAATAAGGATTGGCCATCGGATCGACGTTACGAATTTCGGTTCTAGTGCTTCCTCCGCGTACTGCGGGAATCCGAATCATCGAACTGCGGTTGGCATCGCTCCAACAGGCATAGCACGGAGCTTCATATCCGGGTATTAATCGTTTATATGAGTTGACGGTTGGGTTGGTAAGCGCGGCAAAACCACGCGCATGTTTTAAGATTCCGGCAATCCATTTGCGCGCTAAAAGCGACAATTTCATAGGATCGTTTTCATCGAAAAACAAGTTTGTGCCATGTTCGTCCGACAGCGAGCAGTTCGTATGCATACCGTTACCATTGACGCTGGCAATCGGTTTGGCCATAAATGTTGCAAACAGATGGTGACGCCTAGCGATGACTTTTACGAGTTGCTTAAAAGTTTGGACATTGTCGCATGCGGCAAGGACGTCCGCGAACATGAAATTAATTTCGTGTTGGCCGGAGGCGACTTCGTGATGCGATGTTTGAACGATGAAGCCGAGCCGTTCCATTTCAAGCGCGATGTCGCGACGAGCATATTCGGCCCCATCAAGTGGCGCCATATCGAAATAACCGCCGACATCGTTTGGAAGCGTCGTTTTTGGGTTGCCTTTTTCATCTAACTTAAATAAGAAAAATTCCGGTTCAAAACCGATATTCAAATTAGCGATGCCCATTTCATTCATTCTCTTAATGGCGCGTTTAAGAATATAGCGTGGATCGCCTTGAAACGGCTTGCCATAAGGCGTGTAGACATCGCAAATGAGGCGGGCGACTTTGCCATAATTCATGTCTTCAAACGTTAGGATGAGCCATGTGTCAAGATCGGGACGTAAATACATGTCGGCTTCCTTAATGCGCACGAAGCCTTCGATTGACGAACCGTCAAACATGATTTTGCCGTTAATCGCGTCTTCAAGTCGCGACGAGGGAATCTCGACGGCTTTAATCGTCCCTAACATATCGGTGAATTGGAGGCGGATAAAACGAACTCCTTCGTCAGCGGCGATTTGGAGAATGTCTTTCTTGCTATAGTGATTTCCGTTCATAAGTTACCTCATTGATGATAGATAAAATTATGAATATTTGGAAATAAAAATCAATATATTTTCTTAATCAAAAATAAAAACGCGTCATAGACGCACTAAAGTTGTTAATAAATAGGTAATTGAATCGACGTTCAATTACAAAAACATCAGCGCTTGTGGCCGTGACCACTCCCTGGGATCGATGAAGGACGATGGTCGTCGGACTCGCTTGAGCTAGTTGATGAGGTGTCGGTTCCATGGTGATTGCGATGGGAATCCATCCATTCATCAATATCCTCACCCCAATTTGAACCACGGCGATCATCATCGGAAGCGTGGTTGTTGCGGCGATTGTCGAATTCGGAATTATATTGCGACATATTGGAACTGAAATCGGAATAGTTACCGAAATTAGGTTCCTCAAGTAGCAGGTCTTCAAGGGCAACTCCATAAATCAGTTCATTTCTAAAATAAGTATCGATTGAAGTTTGCAGTTGCGTGCGCAATTGCGTGATATATTGTTGGTCCTCGCTAATGAGGCGGAAGCGAACGATATTGCCGATTTCGTACGATTCAAAATAGCCGGCCTGACGGGCCAGTCTTGTAAGATCGAGCGCTAAGTCGACGGGATTTCGACGCAACGTCGCCGATAGTGAAAGGCCACCGGCAATGACGCGTGCCGGCTCATTTTCGGCAAAAAGCGCGTTGTTCTTTTTGTTATCAAGCGCGATTGTCTTACCCCGCTCATCGATTTTGTATGAAAATGTCGGAACTTCGACATCGGGGTTGGCATATTTTATATCTTGAAGTGGATCATCACCGCTTGTGGCGATTGAGGCGGCCACCATTTGAATTTTGATGGCCGTTTCAGCTTCACTGACGATGGGCAAATTATCGATGCTCGTCAACACCAGAGCAACGACCAAACCGGCGAATGATCCGGTCGCCAACATGCCCCAGGCCGGGATGCCGAATAATCTTGAACGCTTCTTGGCTTTGGGAGCTAAATCCAATTTTTGATAGACGGATGCCAAAACATCGGGCATCATCTGTTCGGCTTCTTGTTTGAGTTTCCGTTTGATGTCGCGATCATTCATCGTTTTGGCCTCCTTTCTTCAAGTGTTCGCGCATTTTTTTAATGGCGATTTGGTATTTCCAGGTCACCGTCCCTAGTGGCAGTCCGAGCAAGTCGGCGATTTCTCGGTGTTTGTATTCGCCGATGGCGTACAGGAATAAGATTTGTTGTTCGTCTTCCGGCAATATTTTTTTGGCGAGGTCGATGGTCGGATTTTCGAAGTTGGGAACTTCCACGGTTGCTCCGGCGCGCTCGTGTTGGGCGTCAAAGTCAATTCGTTCTTCGCGTTGGCGTCGCTCCAACATTGTCAGAGCGATGTTTTTGGCAATCGTCAATATCCAACTAAGGCCATTGGTTCCTTTACGATATGAGTCGATCGATTGATAAACGCGAATGTAGGTTTCCTGCATGATGTCTTCGGCCAATTGATAATCGGCGATGACCGAAAGCGTGAAAGCAAACACGGCGCGACTCGTCACTTCGTAAAGATCGGTCAGCCCGTCTTGATCTCCTTGTTGCAATTTTACTAGCGCGGTTTCGGTGCGACTTTTCATGATATTTAATCATAGCACCCGATGTTAGAAAAATGCGAGGACGGGATAACCTCACTAAATAAACATATTTGGATGCAAGTTTATTGGTTAGTCGTCAAGCGACAACAGATTGTTAAAAGAAATCGAAATATCGCCAATGACAAGCAGGCGTTTATTGGAATCTATTTTGTCAATTGGCGCATGTATTGTGTAAATAAAACCATCGTCGAAATATGTGATATTGAGCGTCTCGCCTTGATATTCGCGCAATTTACGGTCAATTAGTTGGCCTTGATCGGCGCTAAGGTGTGGACGCTTAATTTTCCGCTTTTCGTGAAACATGGCGGCCATCACGCCTTTTTGCTCAATCAAAGAAGCGTAAGGTGCCCATTTTTTCATGCCTCGTTCGCTCATTTGCGGTGACCTCCAATCAAGGTGTGCCGGTCAATCGTCGTGCTCGATGGTAATAACGCCGTCGCTCTTAAAATGGCGTTCTTTCCAAATCTGTATTTAATTTCGTCAAGCGCATGTTGAAGACGTCGCCTGCGATCTTGCTCGTACGGATCGATGAAAAGATTCAATTGTTCGTGTTCGGGCGTCGTCAATCTTCCAAACGAAAAACCGATATTGCGGACAAAACGCTTGGGATCGATGAATTTATAAAAAAGCGTTAGGAGAGCTTCGATCAATATGTCATTATCGTCGGTAGGATTCATCAGCGCCATTTGCCGTGAAAATCCGCCTGGATCGCTATAACCGACAAACAGCGAAATAACGCCGGTCAATTTTCCCTCGAGTCTTAGTCTGATGGCAAGGTCATCGACCATTTCGCTGATGACGATTGGAATTTCTTCGACGCGATAATCGCGCATCAGCACTTGGCCCATGCTTAGGCTCGGCTCGGCCGGCTGGTATTTTTGACGGATTTGCGATTCGTCGATGCCGTTGGCATGATTGTGAAGTTGTTCACCCATGATGCCGAAATAAGCTACTAGCGATTGTTTTGGAAATTGTGCCAAATCTCCGATTGAGGTAATGCCCATATTGTTGAGACGGGCTTCGAGACGCGAAGAAATCCCCCACATCTTCGATAGAGGTTGTAGCGGCCAAAGTTTTGTTTTGATATCGTCGATTGTCCATTCGGCGATACCGTCAACCCGCTTCTTGGCCTCAATGTCAAGCGCCGACTTGGCGATGAAGTTGTTGGGACCGATCCCGGCGGTGGCAAAAAGGCCTAATCGTTCGTTGATTGATTTGATGATACGGGCGACAAGTTGCCGTGGCGTTGCTTTATAAAGTCGTAAATAGGGACCTAGATTCAAGAATGCTTCATCGATGCTATAAATATGAAGATCGTCTTCGCCGATAAAATCGAGCATCGTCGCGATAACGTCGGCCGATTTTTTAAGATATAAACTCATGCGCGGCGTCGCAAAGATAATCTCGTTATTTTTCGGCAGTTCAAACACGCGGCAACGCGAAGGGACGCCACGAGCCTTAAGATATGGCGACACCGATAACACAATCGTGCCCGTGCCTCGCGACTTATCGGCAACCACAAGTGGTGTCGTGAAAGGATCGAGCTTGCGCTCGACGCATTCTACCACGGCGTAAAACGCCTTCAAATCGATAACGCTGACGACTTGATTGGCCATGCGTTCGGCATCTCCTTGTCCTTGTTGTGCCCTTATTATAGGAGCCGTTTTTTTAAATGTTAAGTCTTGATTTTATTGGTCCGATGCCCTTGATACGATGGCTACGTGAAAATCCTGTTTGCAATAAAAATCAAGGCTAAATAAAGTATGCGCTGACGTGCGATTTGTGATTTGTGGTTGGTTCGCACAATCGATAAATGGCAAACAATCGTCAAATTGCTCAACAACAACGGGTCGACGATATTGCATTGGCTCAGGCGTTGCCATAGTATAATAAATAATTGTTAACTTGGATAAATAAGTTTAAGAGGACATCATTATGATTCAATCAGCCATTGTCGAACAAATACTCGGCGCAATCTTTGGTTTTCAGTATTTAGTCGACATCGTTTTGGGCATCTTTTTACTCGTGGCGTTTGCCATCGGCTTCAAACGTGGATTGTGGCGCTCGCTATGGCGTTTGATTTTCGTCGTTTTAACGCTCGTGCTTGTAAATTTGTTTGCAATGCCGGCACTGGGTGAGTTTATCAACGAAGGATTTTGGTCGCTTACGGGTATGAGCGTGACCATTGATTTGGGCGGTACGCCATACGTATTTAATTCACTGGAATCAATTGTCGTTGGTTTCTCGGAATACGCCGAGGCGGCGGGCACGCTGTCTTCAGCATCATTATTCGCCGATCCGGCGTTTCTTACCGAATTTTCGCTTGGAATCGCCAAAGCGATTGGTTGGATTGCCGTCATTTTTGTGACGATGTTGTTAAGTTGGCCGGTTTCTGGACTGCTTTGGCTGATTATCTGGCGTCCGCTGCTGAAGTCGGTCAGTAAAACAAAAGTCAAATTCCTTGGTGGTGTCTTTGGCTTGGCTCAGGGATATGTATATGCGCTTTTAATGGCAATCACCTTCAGTCCATTGACAAATGGTTTGGCCGCGATTCAAAACCCGACCGAAGCCCCATATGCTTTTGGAACCGTGATTCCGCTGATTGCTTCGGGCTTCCGTCCTGAAAACTCACTATTATTCTCGATTGCCGACCCGAGTAATCCGTTTGGATTTTTCAGCAATGTTTCGACGTTTGAATTCGATGGAACCGAGTATAATCTAGTCGAAAAATTCGTCGATTTCATTGAAGCGACAGACACCCCCGCCAGTTAAGAAAACGCTTACATTTGTTATTTTCATAAAGACCATGTAACAATGGTCTTTTTTCATAAAAAGTAACCTTTAGGTCTAGCAAACAAGTTTAAAATAGTGATAATATCAACTTATGAACGACAATACGAAACGTGCGATTCGCCGCATGACGCTGACCGCCATTTTATTAGCGCTTTTAATTGCGGGACAATTACTGTTCGGATTGATCGGGGCTCCATTATCACAGTATTTCGTCGGTAGTTGGGTTAATCTGATCTTAGCATTGACGACGCTTGTCATCGGTTGGCCTTACGCTCTTACGATTAGTTTGATTTCTCCGTTTGTCGCACTACTAGTCGGCGTCGCCCCACCATTTTTGGAGTTCATGCCCTTTATCGCCTTATCAAACGCGATATTCATCCTGCTGTTATATTTTTTATCGAAATTGAACTTTGGTGCAAAAAACGAGCTCCTGCCTTCCATGTTCGCGATTGTTGGAGCGAGTGCCGCCAAAGTTGCTTTTCTATATCTAACGATCGTCGTTTTAATTATGCCGACACTCCCAATTGGAAATGCTCAAGTCACCGTGTTAAGCGCGGTTTTTTCCCTTAATCAAATACCGACGGCTCTAATTGGCGCCTCACTTGCTTTTATCGTGGCGATACCAGTGCGAACCGCGATGAAATATCGAACAGGAGGACTTGTATGAAACCGATATCCGCCTATGCTAAGGAACGTCTAAACCAAATCATCGATCACTATCAGACACTAACAACGCCACTGATGATGATTCTTAGCGACTTCCAAAAAGAGTTTGGCTATGTCCCGCTTGAAGTTCAGGAAATCATCTCAAAAAGACTCGAGATTCCCGTTGCCGAAATATATGGCATCGTCACGTTCTATTCGATGTTTTCACTTAAACCCAAAGGAAAATACGTCATCGGCATTTGTTTGGGGACAGCTTGCTATGTTCAAGCCGCACAGCAAATCGCCAATCGACTTGAAGAAATTCTGGGAATTAAACCTGGTCAAACGACCAGTGACGGATTGTTTACGATTGATATTTTAAGATGTTTGGGCGCTTGTGCCTTGGCGCCGGTAATGGTCATCAACGGCAAGATATTGCCGCATGTCAAGGTTAACGATTTGCAACGCATCATCGATGAATACGTCCGTAAGGAGGCGCTTGCTTATGAATCGGCTCACTAATGTTCAAGATTTAAAAAACGCCTTAGCGCAAGCTAAACAAGATTACCAGAAACTACTAAATGGCGGCAAAGTCGTGTTCGTATGTGGCGATACCGGTTGTTTGGCCAGTCACTCGCAAGAAGTCAAAGAAAAATTGGATGAACTCGTCAATGCTGAAGGTTTACAAGACAACATCAAAATCATGTATGCCGGATGTTTTGGTCTTTGTTCTCAAGGTCCGTTTGTCAAAGTATATCCCGAGGGAACGCTTTATCGACTCGTGAAACCTAGCGATGCGACACTCATTTTTGAAAAAGATCTCAAGGGTTTTGGAATTGTCGAATCGCTCGTGTTTAAAAATCCCAATGATGGAACGATTTACGCCAAACAGGAAGACATTCCGTTTTATCAAAAGCAAAAAGCTATTGCCATGGCTGATTTTGCTCCCATCGAACCAGACAACATCGATCACTATATGGGCATTGGCGGGTATGAGGCGCTTTGCCGCGTATTAGAGACGAAGACTGGCGAAGACGTCATTAGCATTGCGCTTGATTCGGGACTGCGCGGACGCGGTGGTGGCGGTTACCCCACAGGTGTCAAATGGCGTTACGCCCGCATGCAACAAGATCCGCAGAAATATCTTATTTGTAACCTTGATGAGGGCGATCCCGGCGCATTTATGGATCGCGCCATCGCCGAACGAACACCGCATATCATTCTTGAGGGCATGATGATTGCCGCTTATGGCATCGGTGCCATCCGTGGTTTCATCTATGTCCGGGCCGAGTATCCGACAGCTTCACTGCGATTACAGCAAGCAATTGACTTATTAAGAACGAAAGGGTTGCTCGGTCAACGCATATTAGGAACCGAATTCTCGTTTGACATCGAAATTAGAGTCGGCGCCGGCGCCTTCGTGTGTGGCGAAGAAACGGCATTAATGGCCTCGATTGAAGGGAAACGCGGTATGCCACGATCAAAGCCGCCATTCCCGGCTGTCAAAGGTCTGTGGGGACATCCCACCATCATTAATAACGTAGAAACGTTTGCTAACTTACCGTATATATTCCGACCAGGTGGCCTTGAAGCCTATAAAGCGATTGGAACCGAGAAATCCAAGGGCACGAAAGTGTTTTCTTTGGCGGGAAAAATTAAAAATGTCGGACTCGTCGAAGTTCCGATGGGCACGACGCTGCGCGAACTCATATTTGACATTGGCGGCGGGATTGAAAAAGGCAAAAAATTCAAAGCGATTCAAACCGGCGGACCATCGGGCGGCTGTTTGACCGAAGAAGACCTAGACACCCCAATCGATTTTGACAATTTGATAGCCCGTGGATCGATGATGGGATCCGGGGGCGCGATTGTCATGGACGAAGACAACTGCATGGTCGACGTCGCCAAATTTTATTTGGAATTCATTTGCGACGAATCATGCGGCAAATGTTCCCCGTGTCGCATTGGCACCACCCGCATGAAGGAGATACTCGATAAAATCGCATCAGGCACTGCGGTGATGTCCGATTTAGATACGCTCAAAGAATTGGCGATATTCATCAAAGATGCCTCGCTTTGTGGTTTAGGACAAACGGCGCCAAATCCCGTCTTGTCAACATTGACAAAATTTTACGATGAATATAAAGCGCATATTATTGATAAGACATGTCCTGCAAAAGTGTGTAAAGACTTAATCCAATATCGCATCAATCCCGATACCTGCAAAAAGTGCGGTATATGCGCGATTCACTGCCCTGTCAACTGTATCAGCGGGGTCCGAGGCAAAGAAGCCTACGTCATCGATCAGATGGCATGCATCAAATGTGGCACGTGTTTATCGAGTTGCCCATTTGATGTAATCAGAAAGGTTTAGGTGGCGAATATGGAAATGATTACCGTAAAATTTGACGGCCAGGAATATCAAGTTCCACGGTTTGTATCGATTCTAGAAGCGGCCCGCAGCGTCGGCTTCGATATTCCCACGCTTTGCCATTACAAAGACTTGGTGGAGACTGGCGCGTGTCGCGTTTGTCTTGTGGAAGTAAAGGGCATGAAGGCGCTGACGACATCATGCACGACCCCAGTGCATGAAGGCATGGAAATAAATTTGCACTCGCCACGCGTTTTAAGAGCCCGGCGCCATAGCGTCGAACTCATTTTATCGAATCATGTTAACGATTGTTTGCACTGTACGGCTAATGGCCGCTGCGAACTTCAAAAAGCCGCTGAAAAATGCGGCATCCGCGAAATCCCGTTTGAAGGCCAAATAACGACGCCTTCGATTGATCGGCTCTCACCCAGCATCCGGCGTAACAGCTCGAAGTGTATCTTGTGTGGTCGTTGCGTCGAAGTGTGCAAGAAAGCCCAAGGCATCGGCATTCTCGATTTCATTCATCGCGGCTTTGAAACGGTGATTGGACCGGCGGAAAACCGGTCGCTGACGCAAGTGCCCTGCATTTACTGCGGTCAGTGCGTTAACGTCTGTCCCACTGGGGCCCTCTATGTTCATGAAGAGGTGCACCGGATTCAAAAAGCCCAAGTCGATGGCAAGCACGTTATCGTGCAAGTGGCTCCGGCCGTCCGCGCATCGCTTGGTGAAGAATTCGATTTACCGATTGGCACGCGCGTGACCGGAAAAATGTGCACGGCGTTAAAACGTTTGGGATTCGAACGCGTTTACGACACTAATTTCACCGCCGACTTAACGGTGATGGAAGAGGGCACCGAGCTTTTAACACGATTGAAGAAACACTTAATGGGCGAAAAAGTCGCCTTACCGCAAGTGACGTCTTGTTCACCTGGCTGGGTCAATTTTGCTGAATACAATTACCATGAATTGCTGGACCACCTGTCTACATGCAAATCGCCCCAGATGATGATGGGGGCATTGGTGAAATCTTATTACGCCCAGAAAAATGGATTGAAACCCGAAGATATCTTTATGGTTTCGGTGATGCCGTGCACCGCGAAAAAATACGAAAAAACGCGTCCGGAGATGCGCCATAAAACTTATGCCGACGTGGACGCGGTCATTACCACGCGCGAACTTGGCGATTACATTAAATCATGCGGTATCGATTTCCTGTCATTGCCAGATGGCGAATTCGATATGGACTTATTAGGCGATTATAGCGGCGCTGGCGCTTTATTCGGCGTTACCGGCGGGGTGACTGAAGCCGCGCTAAGAACGGTCTATGCGATTACGCAAGGTCATGAATACGGCAAAGTCGTATTCGAATCAGTTCGTGGTTTAAAAGGCATCAAAGAAACGACGATACCGCTGAAAAACATCATCATCGATGGCAAACGTTCGGGCATCGACCTCGATTTAAAAATCGCCGTTGTCAGCTCAACGAAAAACGCTAAGATATTGATGGATCAAGTCAAAGCCGGAACAAGTCCCTATCATTTCATTGAAATAATGGGTTGCCCGGGCGGTTGCATTAATGGTGGTGGGCAATCGTTTATTAAACCTGGCTTATTGACTTTCCAAGAAAAAATAACGATGAATGACCTATTGATGAAGCGGGCGCGTGCCATCTACGAAGAAGACTCCTCACGTCCGATTCGAAGCGCCCATCTCAATCCGTTAATTCAGAATTTGTATCAAGAATTCCTTGGTTATCCCAATAGCGAACTTGCGCATCAACTATTGCATACGCACTATCATGCGCGAACGCCTTTCCCAAATATCGAAGAGTAATCGACCTAAACAACTTTATTGACCACTAATAACAATGTTATTATATTTTTTGGACATGCCGCGAAGGCATCAACATCAATGAGGTAACGCATGAATCATAAAAAAATACTATTTGGGACATTATTGGCCACGATTGCGCTTTCATCTTGCGGCGGAGGCCGTCCATCTTACGAAATGTATGATTGGACGCCAACTTATGGAAACGGACGTAATAGCGAGTCCTATCTTGATTATGACCCAAGCTATGACCCTGATAATTACAAAATCAAACCAGTTAGCGCGCTTCAAGATAACAAACGCCAAGATTTCATGATGGGCGTCGATGCGTCGATGATTCGGCAAGTGCTCAATTCTGGTGGCAAATACTATAACGAAGAAGGCGTTGAGCAAGATGTATTCCAAATCATGGCGCTTTCAGGCGTCAATTATCTTCGCGTGCGTATTTGGAACGATCCTAACAGCCCCATTGGCATCCGCGGGGGCGGCAACCTCGATTTGGAAACGGCCTATTGGATTGCCCAAAAGGCACGCATGGTCAACATGAAAATCATTTTGGACTTGCACTACAGCGACACTTGGGCTGACCCTGAACATCAAGAGAAACCTTATGATTGGGAATTGCTCAATTTCACGGAATTGAAACAGGCGGTCGAAACATTTACATATGATGCCATCATGTATTTCAAAAACCGTGGCATTACGCCATACATGATTCAAATCGGCAACGAAATAAATAATGGCATGATTTATCCCGAAGGAAAAATCGTGTGGAACGAACCAGCTTCTTATGACCGTCTTGCCGACTTATTGAAAGCCGGTATTGCCGGCGCAAAACGGGCTGACGAATATATCGATACGATTATTCATCTAGCTGACGGAGGCAAATGGCCGATCTTCGATTCGTTCTTCTCAAAACTCGATGAACGCGATGTCGATTATGATGTCATCGGCGTGTCGTTTTATCCGTTCTATCATGGAACGCTCGATAGTCTGAAGACAAACCTGACGAACATCGTCGCCAAATTCGACAAACCGGTATTCGTCGCTGAAGCATCTTATGCCTACACGCACAAGACGCACCCCGAGGCCGCTCATATTTTTGGTGCTAATCAGGAGGAAAAAGGCGGATATTTGGCCACGATTCAAGGTCAAGCCACAAGCATTCGTGACATCATTGAAATCGTCGCTGATGTTGAAGGAAACAAGGGACTAGGAATCGTATACTGGGAACCGGCGTGGTTACCCGTGGCTGGAGCCGGCTGGGCTGAAACCGGCACGAAAGCGACTTGGTCAAATCAAGCGTTATTCACTTACGGAGGTCGCGCCCTACCCTCGCTAAAAGTATTCAATGACGTTAGGGGCGCACAAGATGTCAGTGTCAATGTCATCGGTCTTAAAGATGACACGATCGATGTGTCGCTCAACATCGCTTCACAAGTTGAGGCTGAATCGAAAATGCCAAATCAAGTCGTGGCACTAACTGATGTCGACTCATATATATACGCCGATGTTGTTTGGAATGCGACACAGAAGGCGCAGGCCGAAGCCAATGTCGGTGATCACACCGTATCCGGCACGGTCACCTATGGTGATGATACGTGGAATATCACCGCAAATGTGCGCTCAATTCAAAATTATGTCGTCAATTCTGGGTTTGAACAAGGAAAGACCGGTTCCAATGACGAACCAGTTAAAGCACCTTGGATGATGGAAAGCTCGACGGCATCTAACGTCGGAAAAGTGCAGACTAATAAGGACTTCCGCACCGGTGTCAATAACTTCAACTATTACCACACGGCCGGATTCAACTTTGATTTATATCAATACATCGATTTACCTAATGGCACCTATGATTTATCTGTATATGCCATGGGTGAATCCAATTCAAAAATTACCGAGCTTTACTTATATGCCGAACAGCATGGTTCCGCTAAAGTTACAAGCAACATCAGCGTCGCTGGCTGGGCCGCCGGCTATGCCAAATTTGAGATTAAAGGCATCGTCGTGTCCAGTGGCCAGATCCGCATCGGCGTCTATGGGAATTTCCCCGTCAGTACCTGGGGACATATCGATGACTTCGAATTAACGAGTGCGAGGTAGCAACATGAAATACAAACGTTGGCTGACAGCCCTAATCATTCCTGTTATCGCTTTAAGTGGATGTACCCGTCCTGGCACGTCCGAAGGCGGTACCGACATTACCTTAACGATTTGGGAAGATAACAAAAACATTGAAATCGTCACCTCAATCGTCGACGAGTTCGCGCGATATTATGCCTATTCGTATCCGAATGCGGCGCGTCTAAGATTTGAAATCGTTCCGCATTCAGAAAAATCCTCGGTCGAGGATTTGGTGCTTGATGGGCCGGCCGGTATCGGCCCCGACGTCTTGGCGTTTGTTCACGACACGCTTGGCGTAGCCGTAGGTGGTAATCATTTAGCCGTTAATTCGCTTGGCGCGAAGATTGAAAGCGACCATCACGTCGGTGCCAGTTCGGCGGCCGCGCTTGATGGGAAAGTGTATGGGTCTCCGATTACATCGGAATCACAAGTGCTTATTTACCGCAAAAGCAAAATCAATGCGACGCAAGCTCAAAACATTGAGACGATTATCGGTGGTGCGGGCGCCAATGCGAAGTTGGTGTGGGACTTGCTCGAAGGTTATTATTCATTCGCCCTGTTAAACGATGCGATTTTGTATGGAGCAGACGGCGAGACGACTACGGGCGTCAAATCCAGTTATCTCAATTTTGCCACTCCAAAAGCGATGAGTAATGTCGCATACATGCATGAAAATTACAAAGGGAACGCCAATTTGGTAATTCCTGGTCTCCAAAGCGGGACGACCGACATCGAAGGTTTAAATATGTTTCTCGCCGGCGATGTCGATGCGATTATCGTCGCCCCGTATTTTTGGGCGTCGGCCAAAGAAGCATTTGGAAGTGATGTCGCCATGGCGCCATTACCAAACGTCAATGGTGAAACTCTCCGTCCATTCAGTGGTTATAAACTTTATGGCGTCAGCCGCTATTCCAAATATCCGGCATTAGCGCAAGAATTGGCCGATTTCTTGACTTCGCCATGGGCGCAAGCGATGCGGCTTCGTGATAAAACGCTCCTTCCAACTTTGACTAGTTTGATTGATCAATTGGGAAATTCATCGATCGAAGTCGCCCATTGGCGTAATCTCGACGCCTCGAAAATCACCGTTTCAAGCGCTATTTTAGATGAAGCTGAAGTATTTGAAGCTTCACTAGCAAACTCAATTACGATGCCAAAAATCGAACGTTTCTCGGCATTTTGGGTCGCTTATGCCAACAACATGACGGCTTTGTGGCAAGAAGACGATTTAACGGTGCCGGAAATCGAAAATTATCTGAATAACATCACCACGAACATGTAGTTATGTCCCAAAGCGGAATACTGGCCACGGCCTTTACCACATTGATAGCGCCATTTCGATATTTATCAAATTATCGAAACATTTTCCGTAATGCCTCAGTAAAAGGAAAAGCGGCGCTAATAATGGCGGTATTATTTCCAGGTAGTGGCGCACTGTTAGTAAATAGCTACATCAAGCCAATATTGAAATTCGCTTCATTCATAATTTTTACAATTTACATGACGTTTAATGGCTATAAGTTTTTGATTGGAACCGAATCATTCCCTGGTCTTAATATGGGCTTATATCATGGCATAGCTGTCATTGTCGTTTTATATTTTTGGTTTCATAGCTTGTATAAGACAATGCTTAATGTTGAACAAAAGGCCTACAAAACGCCAGATTGGGTTATTAAAGTCAAAAACCGATTTCGGGATAAGGGCAAAGCTTTTCGCGATTATCGCCAATTGTGGAAACATTGTTCAGTTAGCGAAAAATTCCATTTGTTAAGCCCATTTTGGTTTATGGGTTTATATCAAATATTGAAAAAGCGTCCGCTTAAAGGCATCCTTTTGTTTTTGATTCAAGCTGCTTATATCTTTTATATGGCGTTCACGGGCGTTTTCGATATCGTCGATTTTTTTGTGTTAAACACGGAATTCCGACCATCGACCTTCAACCTCGTTTATGGTTTCGTTGCCTTTTTGCTAAGTGGTGTTTTCATGTACGTGTATGTCCATAACATCAAAACGGTAACTATTTATGTCAAAGATAAACTTTATAAAATCAAACCGATGATTGCCGAATTGAAGGAACTGGTCGATCACCGGCTTTATGTGACCTTACTGACAGCACCGCTGCTTGGCGTACTCACGTTCACGGTCGTGCCGCTACTATTTATGATTTCGATTGCTTTTACCGGTTATCAAGGCGCGAGTCTCAACTTCAATTGGACCGGTCTTGATAGTTTTGGCTCACTTGTGCTCGTGCGCGATAATTTGGCGACACTACTTAGCGTGATTCGCTGGACATTGATCTGGGCATTCTTTGCGACTTTTACCAATTATTTCGGTGGCATATTACTGGCCGCTCTTATCAACAAAAAGCTAATCAAATGGAAAAAGGTATGGCGCACGATTTTCATCATCACGATGGCGACACCACAATTTGTATCGCTCCTGATCATGTATCAAATGTTTGGGATGCAAGGACCGGTTAATCAAACGCTACTGAATCTAGGTATCATCGATACAGCCATTAACTTTTGGGGCATTCAATGGCAAGCGCGCACGCTCGTGATTATCATCAACATGTGGATTGGCATCCCGTATTTAATGGTTTTAACGTCGGGAATATTGATGAACATTCCCAAAGACTTATACGAAGCGGCGACAGTCGATGGAGCTTCACGCACGCAGCAATTTTTCAAAATCACGATGCCGTATATGCTTTATGTGACGGCGCCGCTGCTTGTGACGGGCTTCATCAGCAACATTAACAACTTTAATGTGATTTACTTGCTCACACAAGGGCGTCCCTATGGCGTTGGTCTTGTCAATGCCGGCGGCACTGACATTTTGATTACATGGTTATATCAACTGACACGAACGCACCGCATGTACAACTTATCGGCGGCGATTGGCATCATCATCTTTTTGATGTCGGCGCTTATAAGTCTTGGCATATACCGAAATACCGCCGCTTACAAGCGGGAAGGAGAACTGCGCTAATGAAACGCAAACTTCTTCTAGAATCAATACTTAGCCATGCCTTGATTGTGTTTTTATGTGTTGTCTGGCTTATTCCCATCGTCTGGGTAATTCTCACCTCGCTTAGAGCAACGCCAGGCGTGGCCTCGCCAACGTTTATCCCGCAATCTTTCACGCTTCAAAACTACGTGACATTATTTTTCCCAAGTGGCGCGCAGGCATATTACATCATGTTCGGGCGCTGGATGCTCAACACAATTGGCGTTGCCGTCTTGAACATGATCTTTTCGACGCTATTCATTTTGTGCACGGCCTATGCCTTGTCGCGCTTTCGCTTCAAAACACGCAAAACGATATTGAATATGGCATTGATTCTAGGCATGTTTCCCGGCTTCATGGCGATGATTGCCGTGTATTTGATTCTGAATATGCTGGGACTTATTAATCATCCCATTGCCCTTTTTATCGTATATAGCGCGGGATCGGCATTAGGTTTTTATGTCTCAAAAGGCTACTTTGAAACGATTCCAATCGATTTGGATGAAGCGGCGATGATCGATGGAGCGAGCCAATGGCAGATTTTTATTAAGATAATACTGCCGCTAACGAAACCGATTATCGTTTATACGGCCCTTACTTCATTTATGACGCCATGGATGGACTTCATTCTCGCCAGCATGATTTTAAGAACGCCTGAGCAAAAAACGGTCGCCGTTGGTTTATATGGGATGATTATGGAAAACGCCGATTTGTTTAATAACTTCACGGTGTTTGCCGCTGGCTGTGTCATCGTCGCTTTCCCAATCGTGATCATGTATGTGATATTGCAGCGTTTTATAATTGAGGGCATTTCAGCTGGTGCCGTGAAAGGATAATCGATATATGAGAAAGAGAAATTTGTGGTCGTTATTTTTATTGTTTGGAGTCTTAGTCGGCTGTGGTGATAAGACGACGCTATCAATTGAAAATCAAACGATGATGGTCGGAGAAACCAAAGAAGTGACATATACTTTGGATCCGACCGGGTTATTTGCTCAAACAAGCTTGGAACTCGTCAGTGAAACAACGACCGGACTGCTTGAGATTACCGGCATGAGTTTACGCGCGCTTAAAGAAGGCGTAGCGACACTCAAAGGCATTGCCGAAAACATGCCGGGCGCCAGCACGACATTTAAAGCAACCAAAAACTTCACGGTGACAATTAATCCCATCGTTGCTCCCGAGGGTGATTTCATTAAAAACGGCGGCTTCGAATTCGGTCTGAACGAATGGACGTTTGATCCAAATAATTCGTATGAAACATCGGCTCCTGACAATACGTCGCATACGGGCGATTTCATGTTGAACCTATGGTTTGATGAAGATGGCGACACGGTCAACGAAGACCTTGATTTGACCATTTCTCAGGAAATATCCTCTTTGCCTATCGACACTTATTTATTCGCCTTATGGTATAAAGGAACCGCGAATAGCGTTACCATGTCGATTTTTGATGGCGACACCGAATTGGAATCCGAGGAATTTAGCGGCTACGAATATCGTCAAGTGCCTGAACACGAGGGCTACGCCCAGTTTGGGTTTGAATTCACCTTATCGACAATAAAAACGATTACCGTCGTCATTCATGTGATTGGTCTCAGCGGTTTTTATGGCTTTATCGATGATGTAACGCTTAAAGAGGGCACGATTGATGATTTGATTTTACCACCCGCCAATCCGGAAACAGGGTATATCAACCACATTCCCAACGGTGCTTTTATCGATGGTGAAGGCTGGAACGTTGAAGTAACAGGTACGCTTGGCGCGGGCGAAGGCGTCAATTTCAATTCAGGTAAAATGCGTATTTGGACCAAAGGTCCAGCCACATTGAAAATTTCTCGCATGATTACATTAACGAGTGAAACTTACAGTATGTGCATTTATCTTAACGGCGGCGTATCTGGTTCCAGTGAATATAGCGCATTACACTCATATGCTTATGTCGGCACTGGTGAAGCGATGCAAACGTTGGCGATTACGCCTACCGGTTGGGGCGATGGAACGATGGCGCGTACAGAAAAGAGCAATATGCAATTATCGGGTGAAATCGAAATCGGCGTGTTCATTCAATTCGATGGAGGCACGAACAATTGGGTCGATCTCGACGATTTCACGCTGTGGAGTTATAACATTCAATAAAACAAGAATCTCGGAGCAATCCGAGATTTTTTTCGAGTTTGCTTCTTAAGTAATCTATATACCAACACTGGTGTCAAATCGGGAAGTAATGGAAATCGCATTCAAGGAAAAAAATATTGATCACGAAATTTTAATTAGGTAAATCACGATTGAAAATCGTATGGCGATTTGCTATTGTAATATGGCATTTGGGGTTGTAGCTCATCTGGGAGAGCGCGTCGTTCGCAACGACGAGGTAGCGGGTTCGATCCCCGTCAGCTCCACCATATAAGTTTGATCTGTTGTAGAAGTACAGTACTATACATCCCAAATTGTACACAAGAATTAGAGCCTTAGTAATAGGGCTCTTTTTCTATATATCAGCATCTATTAGAACACTAGTTTAATCTGATTAGTACACATTAATTGACATTGTTCCACGCTGAATTTTCTCTAATAAGGTGAGGTTGGGGATCATGTGTACAAAAGAGGATATGCAGCGTGGAAGAATGACAAAGTGTACAAGCACAGTACTATACATCCCAAATTGTACACAAGAATTAGAGCCTTAGTAATAGGGCTCTTTTTCTATATATCAGCATCTATTAGAACACTAGTTTAGCCTCATTGGTACACATTAATTGGCATTGTTCCACGCTGAATTTTCTCTAATAAGGTGAGGTTGGGGATTATGTGTACAAAAGAGGATATGCAGCGTGGAAGAATGACACGATGACTATTCGATATCTCAAGTTTTAATACAAAAAAGTGATTAAAACACTTGTGAAAGTGATTAAAACAGAGATTCAGAGTGATTAAACCTTATCGAGAAGTGATTATTTTCTTATTTTAATCATTTGAAAGGAAAATTTATGAGAAACATACGCACTCGTACTAAGTGTATTAGAGTCAGTTCAGATAAAAGTAGTGGTGTTTGTAGGTGCTATAGTGACTTGCAACTTCGCTATCTTGAAAAGTTAGACAAGGACAATGACGTTAAAGAAGTTAGGCTCAATGTTAAACTTCAAGATTTAGATATTGAGTGCACTTATTCAACTGATTTTGTCATGACTCTGAAGGATGGAACCACAAGGATTAGAGAATGTGTTCTTAGAAAGCATCTAACCAAGCCTTTAACAATCAAATTATTGGATGTTTCTAGAGTCTATTGGCTTAGTAGAGGCTATTCAGATTGGGGGATTGTCATTGATGAGAATAAATGACCTCCTTCTTAGAGACACTCTATTAAGAGTCTTGGCTATAAAAGAGGATAAATTTCTAGTAATTGATTGCATCAATAAGCGGATGCCATTTTATACATCAAAAGGTGCTCTGGGTGACATGGTAATGGTGGACATGAACAAACTACTGGAACTAACTAAAACAAGTTCTAGAACACTTGATTCATTAAACCCAACTCAAAAGAAGAAAATGTACGAAAGATACAGTTTGATTTCTCCTATTCTTCCGTTTATAGACGATGAGATTCTGAGAAGAGACATGATAGACAAAGTGTCTGCAAAATTTCAAGTTTCTAAACAAACGATTCGAAAGTATTTGATTAACTTTCTAGTCTTTCAAGACATTGTTTATATGGCTCCTTTATATATTGCTCAAAAACAAGGTTTAACACCACTAGAAGAGACTTTTAGATGCTTCTTGAATAAATACTTCTACACATCAAAAAAGATGTCTCTCAAGACTGTTTATATCATTATGCTCAGAGATAAATTCATGGATGAAAAAGGTAACTTGAGTAAAGATTTTCCGGAGTTTCATTGTTTTAGGTATTTCTATTACAAGACACGCACTCTTACTAATGATGTTTGTTCAAGAAATGGAATAGTTCAGTACAAGAAGAATCATAGAGTTCATCTTGGTGACTACTACTCATATTTTAGTGAGATTGGGATAGCACAAATTGATAGTACAATTGCAGATATTTATGTTCTTGATGACAATGTTGCCAAAAGACCTATTTTAAGTGCTTGTATCGATTCATACACTCAACTATGTCTTGGTTATTATTTAGGCTTTGACAGAAGCACTAATGGTGTTATTAAACTTTTTAATAACGTTGTTGAAGACAAGAAAGAATGGGCTAGCAGATACGGTATTGATTTAGATGAGAAGATGAACATCAAAGGTGTGATTCCAAGCGTAGTTCTAAGTGATAACGGAAAAGAGTATCTATCACAAAGTGTGTCGCAACTTACAGACTTAGGTGTGAGAATGATTTCTTTAGAACCGTATAGACCTGATGCAAATCCAATGGTACCGGTAGCTATGGAACGGCGACTGATTTAAATACTGTAACACCGGCCACCATGGGATGGAACATCAACATTTGGACGATTGAAACGGGTATCGTCGATTTATCATTAGCGGTTGAATAATATGTTTAAACGAGTTTATCTCTTAATATTACTTCTTTTAGTATTACCTTTATCGGCTTGTGAGGTAACCTCTTTTCCGTAGTTCTCTTCGGTTGATGTTTCATCGAGTCTCGTTACGACTAGCGAAACAAGCACCGAAACATCGGATTTATCTTCTAGTAGCGATAGTTCTTCATCCCTCGATAGTTCTAGCGATGATAGTAGCCTCTCTTTAAGCGAAGACCATGTTTCGCTGGTTTTATCGGGTGTTTCAGGTGTCGAAATATCCGCTAATAATGGATTTGTTTCTCAATCGGGAGCTTATTTATATATTACCGGAGCCGGCACATATGAATTTTTCGGAAGCGCCACCAATCTTCAAATTCAAGTGAATGCTTCCGGCGATGATGTGGTGGATTTAGTCTTCAGCGGCGTTACGATTGCCAACACTAAAAATAGTCCTGTATACATAATTAACGCCGATAAGACCAATATCTACCTAAGCGAAGGGACGATCAATACCTTCACCGATGCTACGAGTTATACCTATGAAGATGCTGTGGAAGAGGATCCTAAAGCGGCCATTTTTTCAAGTGACGATTTAAATATTCGTGGTTCCGGGACTTTGATTGTGAACGGCCGCTTCAATAACGGGATCCATTCCAGCAACGATTTAAGATTTAAAGGATCGTCCAGCAGTTATCCCAAAGTAACGGTGACGGCGGTCAATAATGCATTGAAGGGCAAAGACTCAGTTGAAGTGGATTATGCGGAGTTGACTTTAATTTCAACCGCCGGTGATGCAATTCAAGCCGATACCGAAGATGAATCCGATAAAGGTTACGTTTTAATCAGTGACGGCATCATTGATATAACAAGCGCTCGCGATGCGATTCAAGGCTATCGTTATGTTCAAATCGATGGCGGGACGATAACCGCAAAAAGCGGCAAAGGCAGCAGTTATTCAGTCACCGATTCACAATCTTATAAAGGTATTAAAAGCGATTTAGCCATCATCATCAATGGGGGAACTATTTCATTGAACTCCCAAGATGATGCCCTTCATTCAAATGGGACGATTACGATTAATGGTGGGACGATTACGATTTCTTCCGGCGATGATGGAATTCATGGCGATACCACGGTTACGATCAATGGTGGAACCATCAACATCAACAAATCCTACGAAGGAATTGAAGGTTTAACCATTAACATTGCCGGAGGGACGACGCATGTTATTTCAAGCGATGACGGCATTAATGCCCGCACTGACACATCGATTAAACCCATAGTCAATATTTCTGATGGTTACCTATATATAAACGCTTCCGGCGATGGCCTTGATAGCAATGGTAGCATCTACATTACCGGTGGGACAACAATCGTAAACGGTCCAACCGTTGATAACAATGGTCCCATTGATAAAGGTGATGGCTCGGGTTCTATCATTTCAATTACTGGTGGCTTATTAGTGGCCGTTGGTAGTAAAGGCATGGCCGTTGGTCCAACCACCGGTAGTCAGTATTCGGCTTTAATCGGTCACTCCAGTGTTGTTGGTAGTTCATCACTCTATGTGATTACCGATAGTAATAATACGCATTTAGTGGCCTTCAAACCCGCCAAGAATTCTTATTCAATCTGCGTCAGTTCACCATATTTCAGCACCGGTACATATAAGTTGTATAGTGGCGGAAGTTACGCCAATGCGACGAGTACGACCGATGGTTTATATCAAGGTGGAGTTTATACTCCGGGAACGCAACTTGCCAGCTGGACTTTTTCAACCTCCAACGTTCATTACTCAACCGGCGTCGGAGGCGGCGGCGGACCTCGTTAATCTATCCGCGCCCGATAAAACGCTTTCGTGATTACAAAGGCGTTTTTTATTTTTGACTCGCTTCATAATTCGATTTGCTATGCCGATGTTGTCTGAATCGAGTCAACACCGCTTTATCGAATAACGCAATTAGAGGGGGTAAAAGGAAAATCGTTAGCACGATGGCAATCGCCATGCCCTCAGTTAGTGTCAGTAAAACCGAGGAGATAACCGGATCGGTCGAAATGAAACTGACGGCTAAAGTGACGGTAATCAAAACCAAAGATGAAGTCATGATTGTTGACATCGATCCTTGATAAGCTTTAGATAGCGACTGACGGATATTATCTGTTTGCCGGGCGTTCCGGTAGTAACTGGTAAACAAGATGGCATAATCGATGGCTGCCCCCATGAGAATGGCTTGCACGATGATAATGGCAAGAAAATAAAGCCCACTACCGGTGATTAATGAAATTGACATCGTCAAATAAATGGAAGTTTGAATGAATAGTACCAATAGTAAGGGAATGAACCATGAGCGGAAAGCCAAGGCCACGACGATAAATATGACCAGAGCCGTTAATATGGTGATTTTATTCAAGTCAGCCCGGAATGTAGTATTCATCTCTCGGGCCATGGCCAACGTACCCACTAGATAATAATCGATGTCATACAATTCGAGCAGACTGGCCACTTCATTAAGGTAAGCCAATGAATCTTCATCGGCATGGGCAAAAGAAGTTGTGAGGATCATCCGACTATGATCGGTACCGATTAATGAGGATTTAGCCGATTGCACGAGATGATAGTTTTCCTGTAATGCTACAAGTGAACCCGAGTCCAAGAGCGAGGCATAGGCTTCGTTTTCAACGAAGTCGGTTACTAAATAAGTGAGAAATTGATCGATCGAAAGAGTCCAATTGTCTTGATAACCCGCTTCTCCAGAACAAAGTAGATAAACCATGTCGAGATAATTTGCCGGAAGGTCGGTTGTCATTGAGGATAAGAACAATGCCATTTCTTCACTAGAATAGCTTATTTCATAAAGGGCCGAATTCATGAGACCATCGAGCAGTTGCAGTTGGTAAATAGATGCTTCATCGAACATGGAAGCATACATGGGATCTTGGCTCATAACCAACGTGTAGGCGACGAAATCATATAATGACATGGACGAATCGATTGGTAATCCGTGTTCGAGATTAGCCATCGCCATGATATTAGAAACCGTGGTCGCATCCATACCGGTGAATGTAGCAATGGTTGGGGCATCATAGGGGGTGGAAATCGTCATGGTGTCAGTATAGGTCATTATCATCGTCAGGGTGGACAAGATTTCTGGAGTAAAATTGGCTGCGAAATATGGATTGGCGGCCATATCATTGACGATGAAATCGCTTAATTGATATAAAGTTAGATTGTAGATTTCACCATTATGATAATCATATAGCAATCCTTTTATGACCATTTCATTCATATCCGTCAATGATGATAGGGCTTCTAAATCCAGTTGATTACCGATACTGGTGGCGTAGGTATCAAGCGATAAAGTAGCTTCTAAAGTAAGCACTTCTTCGGCAAAAGAGGCGATGGCTTCTTCATCATCGTTATCATAGACGATGACGACTTGGCTTTGACTCGGGAAAGCCGCTTCTATCAGTTTATAATCTTGCGTGGCCGGAATCATGACGTAACTAATCGGTGTTTGATAACTTAAATAGGTGGCACCGACCATTAAAGCGATGAATAATCCGACAACGACATAGCGGGTCCTATAACCCAAGTTAGCGACTTTGTCCATCTTATAAGTTAAGGTTTTCTTCTTGAATTTATCAATTAACTTTTCGAAAAGCAAAATCAATGTCGGTAAAACTGTGAATGATGTGATTAGGCTAAACAAGATACCTTTAGCCAAAACTAAACCGATATCAAGCCCAAAGGTAAAACTCATGAATACAAGACAAAGGAGACTCATGATCGTAGTAAATGAAGATGAAAAAATTGATTGCGCTCCTTTGCTTAAGGCTAATTTCATCGCCGTCAGTGAATCGTTATTGGCTTTTTCCTGCCGGTAGCGGTCCATCAGCATGATGAAATAATCCATCGATAGCACTAATTGAAGGACCGCAGCAATGCTGAAAGTGATATTGGAAACTGAGGCAAATACTATGTTGGTGCCCATGTTTAAAACCACCGCTAATCCAATCGTGAACATAAACACGAAGGGCTCGACCCAGGAATGACTTAATAACAACAAAACAATGAACAATATGATGACGCCAATCAAGGCCATCAGCACAATGTAGTTGCTCTGGGCTTCCACCACATCGCCGGCATAATAGGCTTCATAGTCTTGCAGGATGGTTTCAATATGTTCATAGACTTCCTTGGCTAACGATGAATAAGCATCAGCTGGGATGGTGACATAGTAAAGGGTGTTATCGCCGGAATTATAGGCATCATTATCGAGTTCATATGTCACTGTCGTTCCGTAATCAAGATGGTTTAATAAGTCATAAACTTCGGTTTTTTGATCATATTCTAATCCCGTTACCATTACTTTGATGGTGCTTTGTTCATCATCCGCAAATTCATCTTCCATAAATGTCAATCCGATATTCATATCGGAATCACTGGGAAGATAAGCGGTTAAATCGTAATTAATGGTGACTTTAGTGATTAGATAGCCGCTGACCGCGGTCAGCATTAAGATAATACCTAAAAACCAATAGCGATATTTAACAAGTAAGTGAGCTAATTTTTTCATGGTGACATTCTCCAACATAAGTATCGATATACAATACATAAAGAATTATAATAAACATATGTTGGATAACAATCCGTTAGTGGCGGATGATTTACCCGGGATTGGCTTGATGCGCAACATTGCCTAAGTCGATGTTGAATTCATGGACAAACCAGGCCAAGAATGTTGGAGGTAGACAGATGGTCAAAGAAGATCAACGGACGATGTTGACCAAGCGACTGTTGAAAGATAGTTTGGTTAAACTATTAAAAGAAAAGAGTATTTATAAAATCACGGTCAGAGAACTATGTGAAATTGCCGATATCAATCGATCGACGTTTTACCGTTATTATGAAAATCAATTTTCGTTGCTCGGGGAAATGGAAGAGGAAATACTTGAACATATCTATACCAATCTTGATTCAATGAAAGGAATGGGACGACAAGATAATCTCGACGTTTTAATCGTCATCATGTCAATGCTGGAGGAGAATGTCGAATTTTCGCGTCTCCTAGTCAACAATAGTGTTGATCCGGAATTTCCCAAACGATTGCTCAACTCGCCACAATTAAAAGTTTATGTCGAAAATCAAGTCCAAGGAACGCGTAGTCCAGCTGAAATCGAGTATTTATCGCTATTTTTAACATTTGGTTGTTTTAGGATGGTTCTAGCTTGGATTAATAAAAAACACCGCGAACCAGTCAAAGAAGTGGCTATGATGATGAATGCCTTCATCGGAAGACTGGTCAGGTGATGGTCGGTTTTCATTTTAAAAGCATGCGAACATTATGCGTGAATAGGCACAATCATAATTGAAAAAGAATGGTCTTTTTGTTATTGTATTATGACGTTTGGGGCTGTAGCTCATCTGGGAGAGCGCATCGTTCGCAACGATGAGGTAGCGAGTTCGATCCTCTTCAGCTCCACCATCAAAAATAAAAGTGTGTACAAGCACAGTACTATACATCCCAAATTGTACACAAGAATTAGAGCCTTAGTAATAGGGCTCTTTTTCTATATATCAGCATCTATTAGAACACTAGTTTAGCCTCATTGGTACACATTAATTGGCATTGTTCCACGCTGAATTTTCTCTAATAAGATGAGGTTGGGGATTATGTGTACAAAAGAGGATATGCAGCGTGGAAGAATGACAAAAGGCATACTTTGTATGCCTTTTTTACTTTCAATGAGTGTTTTAAGCAAAGATGTAGATTGGATTACTAATTGGTTTTGATATCGTTCAAGAAGGTATTCAAGGTGTCCTTGGCGTTACCAAGGAACAGATAGACGCCGTTTTTCCTTTGGTAAAGGGGGTTGTCTACCCCGGCGTATCCGGGTTTCGTGTCGTAATTGAAAATGAAGATGTGTTTGGATTGGTCAACGTTGAGAATCGGCATTCTGTAGATCGGGGTCCCTTCGGCCGCGCGGGCGGCGGGATTCATCACATCGTTGGCCCCGACGACGATCGTTAAATCAACCGATTGGAATTGGTCGTTAAGATCGTCCATTTCGAACAATTCGTCATAATCGACATTGGCTTCCGCCAGCAAGACGTTCATATGGCCCGGCATTCTTCCAGCCACCGGATGAATCGCATAACGGACCCGCGCTCCCCGCCCTTTAAAATAGTCGGCTGTCTGTTTCAAAAGATGTTGGGCTTGAGCGACGGCCATACCGTATCCCGGCACGATGATGACATCCTTGGCCTCCTGGACCACTTCCTTGAAATCCGGGTTTGAAAGGATCGTTTCTTCCGGGGTCTCAATGGTGACCAGCTTGGGTTTTTCTTGATGAGAAGATATTTTCTGGGTCGTTTTCCCTAAAAGGATTTCCCATAGCCGGCGATTCATGGCCCGGCACATGATCTGCGTCAACAGGAGACCCGACGCCCCGACGATGCCGCCGACCGAAACCAGCAATACATCGCCGACGGCCAGTCCCGAAACCGCTCCGGCGACGCCGGATAGGCTATTGAGAAGCGAAATGGCGATCGGCATGTCGGCCCCGCCGATGCGGATCGTGAACAAGTAGCCGAAAGCGAAACTGAGAACGGTTAATAACGCTAAAGCGATTGGTAAACTTAAAACATTGAATAATCCGATAACCATCACGGCCAAGGTGAGAATGAGGGTCAAGCTCAGCCAAATCCGATGCCCTTTGAGCACGATGGGTTTTTGATTGATCAGCCGATGGAGTTTCCCGGCGGCGATCAGGCTGCCGACGAAGGTCCAGCCGCCCACGAATACGGCGACCATCGCCGAAGCGGTGGAGAAAACCTCTTGGTCGCTGCCGATGCCCAACATGGCGAATCCGCCGACGATGAGCGAGGTGAGGCCGCCCAAACCGTTGAGGAGGGCAATCATCTGCGGCATCTCGATCATCTTGATTTTCAAAACCAGCCAAAGGCTGAAGGCCGAACCAAATAGGATGCTGGCGTAAATCACCCAAATCGGCAAGAGGTCGTAGCGGATCATGCTGACGACGACACCGGTTAAAAGGGCGATCGCGCTCAAGGCGTTTCCGGTCTTAGCGGTCTTTACTTTGCTCATCAAGAAGATGCCGACCAGGACCAAAATGGCCAGTCCGGCCGATACGGCATAGTACATGTTTTGGGATATGGTCACCATAAAGATGTCATTCATGGCGATCATCCTTCTTTTTGAACATCAAAAGCATCCGATGGGTGACCCCGAATCCGGCGAAGACGTTGATCGTGGCCGCGATGACCGCCAAAACGGCGAGGATGGTCGAAATGATGGCTTGGGCGCGGAAGGTGATGGCCAAAGCGACGAGGGCTCCGATCAAAGTGATGCCCGAAAGGGCATTCATGCCCGACATCAACGGGGTATGGAGAAGCGAGGGGACGTTACGGATCAAAAGATAACCGACTAAGGTGGAAACGGCGAAGACGCCGAGCAGGATGAAGTGGAGAATGGTCATGACTCAAGCCTGGACTTGCGCCATGGCTTCGAGTGTACCCTGGTGGACCAGTTTTCCCTCATGGCATACAAGGATGGATTGGATGATTTCGTCATTCATGTCAAGTTGGATGGCATCGTTTTTGACCAAGTATTTCAAAAGATTGTAGATATTTTGGGAGAACATCCAGGTCGAGCTGGTGGGAATCATCCCCGGGATGTTCTTGCAGCCTTCGATGATGACATTGTGTTTAATGGCGCGTTCCCCAGGGACCGTCAAGGAGCAATTGCCGCCTTGGTCGATGGAGATGTCGACGATGCAGGAACCGGGTTTCATGGCCTTGACCATGTCTTCATTGATTAAGGTCGGGGCTTTCTTGCCAAGCAATAAAGCGGACAGATAGACGATGTCGGCTTGCTTGACGATGTCGAGAATCTTCTCGCGTTCGACCTGCAACCAGGGCTCTGGCAGTTTGTTAGCGTGCTTGCCGTCTTCTTCGCTGACGGCGATGGCTTGCGGAATGCCCAAATCGATTATTTTGGAACCTAATGATTGGGCTTGTTCGTTGGCGTCGGGACGGATGTCGGCTGAATAAACGACGGCGCCTAAGCTCTTGGCCGTGGCGATGGCCCGTAAGCCGGCGACGCCGGTACCAAGCACGAAGACGGTCGCCGGACGGATCATACCGACGGCGGAACCGATCATTGGAAGAAATTTGGAGATGGCGTCGGCGGCCATGATCATACCTTTGTATCCGGCGCAGGTGCTCATCGAAGTCAAAGCGTCCATCGACTGGGCGCGGCTGATGCGGGGGATGCCGTCCAGCGTCAATCCAGTCACACCTTTGTCGGCGAGACTCCGGACCATCATATGGTTGACGGGCGAAGCCGGATGGATGAAGGTGATCAGGGTTTGACCCTTATGCATCATGTCGACTTCGTGGAGGTGACGTGTTTCGTTATATTGCGGCTCTTTGACCTTCAAGATGACCTGGGCTTGTTCATATATGGCTCTGGGATCGGCGATGATTTCCGCTCCGGCTTGAATGTATTGATCGTCATGATAGAAAGAACCTTCCCCCGCGTTTTTCTCCACCAACACCCGATGGCCATCCAACTTCATTTTTTTGACGGTTTCAGGGGTGGCGGAAACGCGGTTTTCGCCATGCATGATTTCTTTTGGGACACCGATGATCATTTTGTTTTTTCCTCCAGATAAGCAGCGCTATTAAAGAGGGCGTTACCACTTATTAACAAAAAGAATTACCAATTTACGCTAGTAAAGAAGATACCACTTTTCCTTTGGAAATACAATCGGTCGTCGAAGCGATCACCGTATGGAAACCGCCTTTTATATGGTCAGCGTTATAAATGATCAATATTTAAAATAAAGGGGCTGTTAAGAAACCACAGCATTTCTTGCGGCCCTTTTTCTATGCCTTTTG